>MKWU01002980.1_pt1 | contig 23432 bp, 19 predicted proteins | sample 809101 | NCBI WGS metagenome assembly MKWU01 (sample SAMN05860141, study PRJNA318959) | sponge metagenome | host: Aplysina aerophoba | place: Slovenia: Piran, Adriatic Sea, Gulf of Piran | collected 2013-05-07 | reverse complement strand
ATACGTACCAAACTAGCCGTCATCGTCCTTGTTGTACTTGGGATTTTCCCCTTTGTGGCCCCGACGGTACGTTGCGAGCTTCTCCGCTTCCCGCCTCTTTGCCCCACCAGCAGTCATCCGCCGTGAGGTAGTAACCAGGCGATCGAAATCAAGCCCAGCCCGCCGATGTTCGCGTTCCCGCCTGTCCGGGTCACTTGTGGTTCCGCGGTATACGACTTCCTTACCCTTCTTGAGGTCGTACGTTTGGGTGTCGCGTGGGTTCTTCATCATTCAACTCCAGTCACTGTATGGTCCTATAGCAAGGGGTGTCGGCCGCTCTCGTCGAAGTAGTAACGAAACAGCCATACCGTCGTGTAACGCCAGCGCCCTCGGTTCCTCCCAAGCGGGTCTGGAAACGAGGGCGCTCCACAAGTTGACAAACTAACAAAATAATATGAGGATTGTCAACTATCAGACAAGGGGATAAATACGTGATAGGACAAAGACTTAAGATTGCACGGTCTGCTGCTGGTCTCTCTCTTAGGCAATTGGAGGCGAAAATTGACAACTTGGTTACGGCCCAAGCCATCAGCAAGTACGAGCGCGATGAATCGATGCCGAGTTCCAAGGTGCTGATTGCGCTTGCGGATGCCTTGGACGTAACTCCGGAGTATCTGATCAGTGACCGGGACATCCAGCTGGAGGGCATCGAGTTTCGAAAGAAAAAACCTGTCACCCGACGAGAAGAAACGCGAGTCGAAGCACGAGTCCTGGACATGTTGGAGAGGTACCTCACGGTGGAGGAGATCCTTCACTTGCCCAGCGTGGATTGGGACAAACCACGTGAAGCCCCCTGGCCGGTTCGCGTGGACCCGGCTGAAGCAGAACATGCAGCGAACGGGTTGCGCACGCATTGGGGGTTGGGTACCGATCCGATTCCGAACCTGGTTGAACTGTTGGAGGAGCGCGGCATCAAGGTCCTCTCGATGGGTCTCGGAAACATCGATGGACTGACAGCTCGTGTACGCCGCGAGAACGGAGCCCCCCTCGCGGTGATTGTTGTCAACAACAAAGACTGGGGCGAGCGCCAGCGGTTCACCATGGCCCATGAGCTAGGTCACATGGTGCTCGACGTCCATCCAAAGGTTGACGAAGAGAAAGCTGCGCACCGATTCGCAGGAGCGTTTCTCATGCCGGCCGAGACGCTATGGGTGGAGATCGGCAAACGCCGCAAATCCATGGGCTGGAGCGAGCTCTTCGATCTGAAGCGGATATTCCGCGTTAGCGTGCAGGCCCTCACCTACCGCTGCAAGGATCTCGGAATCTTCAGCACAACCCTCTTCAAGGCGTTGTTCGATGAGTTTGATCGACAAGGCTGGCGTTCCCCACCCTTCGAAGAGCCCTGTGCCATGAAGGGCGAGGAACCCCGGCGGTTCAAGCGCCTGTGTTTCCGCGCCCTTGCGGAAAGAATGATTTCCGATGCGAAGGCAGCCGAGCTCCTGGGAATATCCGCTCGCGAACTGAATCGAAAAATGGAAGAACCCCCGGATATGCAGGCAACCGCAAACGTTGCGTGAATGCCATGCGGGTGCTGGTCTCCGATACGTCCGTTCTGGTCGATCTTGAACGGGGGTCGCTCCTCGAGAGCGCACTGAAATTACCATTCACGTTCGCCGTGCCGGACCTGCTCTACAAGCGGGAACTTGAGAACCACAATGGTGACTACCTGCTGCGCCTCGGGCTAACGATTGAAGTGTTGGACGGTAAGGGTGTCACACTGGCACGGGAATATCGCCGCAGCCGCCGGTCGCTGTCGTTCCCGGACAGTCTCGCCCTGGCGCTCGCAAAAACCAATTCCTGGACGCTACTCTCGGGCGATGGGGCACTACGCACGATGGCGGCAGAAGAACGGGTGGTTTGTCACGGTGTGCTGTGGTTGACGGATCGAATGTTTGAGCACGACCCAGCGAGAGCAATCGATTTGTGCAAAGGGTTGGGAGCCATCCGAGACCATCCCCGGTGCTGGTTGCCAAGAGCTGAAATCACAAAACGGCTCAGAGCTTACTCCGGCACCTGACCGCCTACCCTCCCTGAACGCCTTCGCCTTGCCGGACGAAGGCACCGGCAACCTGCCTCCTGGTGTTGCACCAGCGCCTGCGCCAACATGGAGAAGAAACCGGTGCGCTGCATCACCTGTCCGGGATCCGCCGATCGGCGGTTGTTCGAGTAGGAGTTTTCCCGGGTACGGGCAACCGGTCGACCCATTGTGCTGTCGCGCCAGAACCTTGCGTAGTTCGGCCGCTTCCGGTTTCACGCGCCGCTATGGCAGGCTTGATCCAAAAAATTGGCGTGTGCAGAGACACTGCTGGAACAAGCCGTTGCGGAGCAAGCGGGGCGAAGTCGTCACGAAACAGCATTTGGCGCACAACGATTTCGCCGATGCGGTCCCTGAGACCAACTTGAGGCGGTGGAGTTGGCGACGCTGGAATGGATCGAATGAGTCAACCATCGCCAACTGTATGAACCGATCGGTGACTTGACTCCAGTTGAGAAGGAAGAAATTTATTATCAAAATCAAGAGCGGGTCAAGGTTGACTGACTCACACAAGTGTGTCTCCGGCATTGCCGGGGCGGTTCAGTACCGACATTCAGACGGACATATGGAGTCTCGTGGCCAAGGTAAGGGTTAAGCTTCAGTCACGGTTCAATCCGGACGGCTTCAATGTAATGCTGAATGACGGGCAGGCGGCCGGTCAGACTGTCAATCATGCGCAAGTCCATACAATTCCCCGATTCGATGACGATGTGGCTGACCCACGAGGTGGAATTCGCTGGGTACTGCCGAAGCGTGCAGCGTATTGGGACTGATGACCACGCCTAGTCCTCCTACTGCCGAAGAGCAGCTCGCATTCCTCCGGTCGTTTCAGCGACTCTTGGACGAGGGGTTATTTTCGTCCAGTTACAAGTTCGCGCTTCTCCATGCCATCGCCGACCTTTGTGTCGTCAAGGGTGACGACAGTGGGGCCGAATTGAAGCTGTCCACCGCGGACATAGCGGAACGGTTTATCCGGTTGTACTGGCCCCAGGTCAGACGTTTTGGAACTCGTGACGAAATCGGGATCCTGAGCCAAAACACAGGTCCGCAGGCGGCGATCGTGCGCAAAGTGGCCGAGCAGCACGCCTGTTATCAAGGTTCCCTGGCCAAACTGAAGAGAAGCGAGGTGGACTGGCACCACGTAAGGAGCACAGTTGAGGCGACGGTCAAAAGAATGCCGCTTTGGAGGTTGCAGACCGTCGGTTCCGAACGCCTGAATTTCTTGTACGAGAACATCGGTTCAGGCGCGGATGTATGGCTGAAACCGTGGGTTGCCTACTGTTTCCGAGGATTCTATCCAATGGTAGTCGACATGATCGAGGGGGCGTGGTCGCATTTCGTCCAGCGTCGCAATTCCCGGCTGCTGGGCGAAGACGCCGACCTAAGGTCCTTCCTCTTCGGGGCTCAACGCGGTTCGTTGAAAAAACACCGTGATCTTCTCAGAGACGTGCAGCAGGGCCGCTGTTTCTATTGTGCCAAGGACATCAGAAGGTCGGCCGGGGATGTCGACCACTTCATTCCCTGGCGACTATTCGCGTGGGATCTCGGCCATAACTTTGTCCTGGCGCACCAAGGGTGTAACTCGAACAAGTCGGACCTGCTCGCGGCAGAGGAGCATTTGGAACGTTGGACCGAGCGAAATCGTACCTGCGGAGGTGAACTGGAGACACGTTTCGATGAGAGTAACGTTCCATACGACTTACCGACGACCCATAAGCTCGCGCATTACGCATACAGTCAGGTTTATCAATATGGAGGACAGGTATGGGTTCAAGCGAAGGAACGGCGCTCGCTTTCACCCAACTGGGAGAGGATACTGTCCGCCGCATGAGTGATGCTGCGGAATTCGATTCTGGGTCGACACCCTTGATCCAGGCACGTCTATTCCACGGCAGAATGTACATCCCTGACTAGATTGCTCAGGATACGAATTTCCTGGAATCGCCCGCGGCCAACGCCGCATCCATGCCGCGTTCCAGTTTGGTCTCGGCCTCCGATTTTCCGGTCGCCTAATCTGCTTCCACGAGTCCAAGCGATGCTTGTGCCGAATTAGTAGCGGTCCATTCATTCGGCAGGGCGCGCTTCTTCAGACTGCGGCGCAGATTTTCGCCGCACTCCGAGAGGAACACGTCCCAGTCGTCCTCGCCCCTGAATGTAGTTTCCCGTTGCTCAGGGACATTGATGAGAACAGCCTTCTTGGACGCTCGCACCAGACGCAGAATATTCAGGATCGTCCCAGGGCTCTTGCCGTCCCAGATCATGAGGCCGAACTCGGCAGCGTTCGCCATCTCGCGATCCTTTGCGGCGTAGAACTGGAAGCCCTTCTTGCCCCCGGTGGCCTTGACATGGTGGGTTTTCCATCGACCGACATTGTTGCGGCAATAGTCGCCGGAACAATAGACAGTGACGTGATCGTAGTGCGCGTCGGCCAGATGCTTCTGCACGGCCTTGTCGGCGCCATTGGAATCGCCAACCGAAACCGCCAGACCCTTCTCGATCATATTGTCGACCCTGTTCCTGGCCGCCACAGGCAAGCGGGATACGCGGCGAGAGCCGCCGATAAAGACAGTATTCATAGATTTCTCCGCGTCCTGGTAATGGTCAGTACGCGAACGGCTTCGGCAATCACTGGAAGGGCGGAAAGATCGCCACGATACTTCAGGCGATATAGCAGCTCGCCAAGTTCGGACCGCATTGTGTCAGAAACATCGGAGCCACTTTTTCCTATTTCGTGGCAGAATTACGTGAATGTTACCTTCTGGCAGAGCAAGAGACAGAGCACTCAGGCGGGATCTGGCCGACGAATTGAGCCGCGAGGAAACCATTGAGGAAAGACTGGACATCGTTCGTGAGCGCCATGCCGCCGGGAAGCCAGTCTACGCGGGCGATCCAGACCGCCCCGGAAAGCTCATTCAGCTATCACCCGACGGCCATCGTATTCGCGGGCAGATGGTTGGCCAAAAGTTTGTGCCCGATGAAAGTGAGCTCCCCGGTCGGTAGCGTCAGCGGCGGTAAACCCAACAATAACGACCAAAACGGTGGCCGCCAACTCATCCTTGAACGAATTGCCGTCTTACTCAAGCGGCGGCCACGACGGCCCATATGCGCGTTTCGTCGGGCGTGAGCTGTTCGTACCATTCGATGTCGAGGCTGCGCAGCCGCTTGAAGAGGTCGATGTATGAGCTCTGCGGATCGACGCTTTCGAAGTAGAGATGCCGAATGAACCCGTTTGTACCACACCTCGGTCACCTGCCTAAGTCAACCCGGTGTCAGGTTACTCATCAGACCGCGTCCCGAATTGCCTCTCGAAACGCCGGAGTCAACGCCCTCAACAGCGCAAAGGGAAGGGCGTTTCCGATCTGCGTTGCAACCGCACCCAGTGTTCCTCGGAATTTGTAATGCTGGGGGAATGTCTGAATAACCGCTGCCTCTCGGGGTGTTATCGCGCGGTCCTCTTCCGGGTGGGCGAATCGGCCACGTGTAACGTCAGTACAACCCGTCGTTAGCGTTGGCGCCACATCGTCCCACGACATTCGACCGTAAACGTCCGGGTAGCAGTTCGCATCCTTGTGGCAAGCCAAGGCAAGAGATTCAGGTAGGGCATCGCGACTGCCACCGTTTCGGGGAATGGCCGCCAGTCTCCGCAGTGCGATAGCGCTGTGGTTACGTGCAGCATGAATCCGGTCTTCCGGGTCTGCTTCCCCCGACGACAGGCTCGGCAGCCCCTGAATGGCCTGTCGAACTGTGCGACGGCTACCCTCGGGAGTATGGGGTGCCGGAAGCTTGGGAAGACTTGAACCCCTCGATCCCATTAGTACACAACGAACCCGGCGTTGCGGCACAGCGTAGTCTGCTGCGTTGACTCGAATCGGTCTTGTGAACCTGTACTCGCCTCCGCACGCTTGCCGGAAGTCTGCTATCAGCCCCGCATGTCTCGCTGCCGCAATCCCGGGCACGTTTTCAACGAACACGACCAACGGTCTCATTGCCGCTACAAACCGCGCGGCATCTAGAAGCAACTCGGACCGACTATCATCACTTTGGTGACGGTTCTGGCTGCTGAACGGCTGGCAAGGTGCGCAGATGATCATTAGATCCAGCTGTACACCATCCAAGCACTCGTCACGCACAACAAGAGGATCCAGCGAACGTATATCCTCCTCCAGCAGCCTAACCGTGGGGTGATTAAGACGGTATGTCGCACAGGCCGACGGATCATTGTCGACCGCCGCCACCACCCGAAAGTGGCAGGATTTCAGCGCTGCTGTAGCTGAGCCAGCGCCCGAAAACAGATCAACTGCGGTGGGCCAACGTTTACCGGACATGCACGAGCGTGAAGGTTTCCCTCCGACCGCGAACCATAGCACAGGAATCATGTTGCGAGCGCGCTCAATTGCCCAATCAATCGTTCCTGCAAGAATGTATCGAATACGTAGCCACCTGACATCGCCCGTCACCTTCCAGAACCTCCCCGGCGCGCTCCTGAGCGACCAAAAAGAGGCCTTCATGAGCCTACGAGTTTGCTTTCCGCCTGAGCCACTCGTATTCGTCAATGCCTACACTTCCCTGCCGTCCAGACAACAAATCACAAAGCCGCTGGGCAAGTTCATCCCTGATGTCAGCTATCCATTCAAACTGACCTTCTTCGGCCTCAAACACCCATCGATCCTCTATCTCTATTGCTTCTATTCTGTCCTGGGCCCGTTTTGAAGGCGAAAATGTCAACATAGTTTGACGATACGGAAAGGGGTAAAGCAATAGCCTCACATTGTTGGGCTCTTGTCCCGATCTCCTCGCGCATCGAACGTACAGATACTGTTTCGGTCGCGCCGGGATACCCTTTGTAGCCATTTTGAGAAACGGAAAAGCTCTCGATTGGCCAATTCGTACACTGTCACATTTGGGCTGGATACAGCACAAAAACTCGCTACTGATCGTACCCTCACCATGGACTTTGCGTACAATCGAACCCTGAGTGAGTCTCGGCAACCAGTTCGCTGGCAGATTTCTCTCTCCATATCGTTCCCTCTTAAGCGTCGTCAACCTGGAGAAATCCTGCTCAATCTGTTGTCCCGTTCTCTTGTTTCCCGCAAAGACGCCTGCAAGTGCGCCAAACTCCAGAAGCGGTAACTTGAAGTGCTTCGTCAGATCCCCCAGAGCTACGCTGTCTACCAACTCTAAAGCCGTTTTTCTTGAAAGTTTCCCTGGAATCTTTCTGTGACGAATTCCTTTTCTCTTCTCCCATTCCTCTCGCACCCACTTTTCAGCACATTGCTGCGCGAGCTTCCTGAAAGCCTTGTCCCCTTCCGCAACCAACCCAAATGCTTCCTCACGATCAATGGACAATCGGTTTTGCAGTCGGAACTCCTCCCGACCTTCCAAGCGCCCTGCGATCCAATCTCTATGTGCACTAACACCAGCATGACGTTGCCCGATACTGTTCATCGATAATACGGACCGAATCTCGTTAGCGACCAAGTCTAGGACAAATTCCTCTGAATCCTCTGGATTGGGTAGAAGCGAACGATGACTGACGAGCGCCGGATCAAGATGCGATCTGAATGTGGATAGAATGTGATGCGTTGCTTCCCGAATCGAAGCGATGGAATGGAGCGCAATACACGGAAGCAGCCCGGAGTTCATTTCAACAAATTCCAAGATGAGTCGTTGGGGCAGATCCTGCTCTGACACAGTTGTGTCATTACTTGGGTTTGTCTGATCTGTTTCTTTATTCAGAAACACAATTCGCGTCGAATCGTTGCTCAGGCATAATGCAGCCTTGTCCGGTTTGAGCTTCCCACCGAACAAATCGAGTGTTTCCACGTCCGCCACCACGTCACTGAATGCCGCTTCCAAATTCGGCTCCGCCGTATACACAGCAATTAACCGCTGACGTCCGCGAACAAGGTTATCCTCCTCTAGGATGGTTGTTATAATTCTTCGAGCTTTGTGTGTTCCTTTGTCCCCCGCCTGCTTTCCACCGAGTTCCCAGTCCAACACAACGATGTCGGCTGACCGAGCCATCTTCACCGAACGAGTCACTATCACCATATGGTCGGATCCACCTGATCGCACATCCGGAGAGGTTACCTCTTCGTGCTCATCTGGTCGGTAAACTGTGCAAAGAATTTCCTCGTTCGCAAATTCCTCCGTGAGTAGCCACGCTCGAAGCCTGTGAGTATTTGCAAGACTGCCAGCCGGATGCGAGGTCCTGCTGTCTGTCAAACTCCCGGAGACACCCTCTCTCGTCACAGCACGTTGTACCTGTCCCTCACTCAGACCCGCCATCGGTCGCCGTGCAAGCGTTCTCGCTTGTTTCGACAAATGGTCTCTGTCCGCCTCAGCTTGCAATGAAGCTTCTTTCCGATGGTTTTCCGCTTGGTCATCGATTACCACCACCGCCTTAAGGAAGTGTTTCGCGGCAGACTCGCACCGACCACGATATGATTGTTCCGAGTAACCACCTGTCCCTCGAATTTTGCTAGTCCTAGACAATTCACTCTTCCCTGTTATCATCTTCATTTTCGTCGGGAAGAACTATTCGAAACGTAGGATCATTATTCTCTCCTGGGTTTTCCAACACTATGTCTGCACCTTCTTGCGTTAGGGTTTCCTTTGAAATATAAAGACCCATTCCTCGTCCACCATGCTTATCCGTGTTGGCAAAACCAAATATCCAGTCCTTCATTGCCAACGGTATTCCAAGTCCCGTATTTGTCACGCTGAAACTGTACTCATCAGCATCCAAAAGAATTGATCTTTCGCCACCCTCGCGCGACACTATCCAATAGATTGCATTGTCTATGAGATTTACGAACGTCGGATAGTAGGTTGACGGATACGCGTGCACAATTTTTTGATCGAATTGTAACGTTGCGTACATAGATATCCCGTGACGATCAAGACGATCACCGAATACATGTTGCAAATATCGACGGATTTCCTCACCGACTATCTCAATCTTGTGCCTTTGCAGTCGCCTGTTCAGTGGAGTGAAAAATCCCAAATAACCGTCCAAGTGTTCAAAGCTCGCTCGGATCGATGAATATACATCACCCAATTCGTCGTCGAGATCCGCCCATCCAGCCAAGCGTTGTATATTCTCACGCACCGATCGAATGGTTGCTGCAAATTCATGCTGGATAATTCCCAATGCCGTTCCTACCTGAGCCAATTCAGCATAAAGTGTCAATTGTTCCTTTGCCCCGATATATTCCGCTTCCATTGCTGCGGTTTCGTCCGACAGTGACACTCCTGATTTAATCGCCTCGGCCATCGAATGTACTTGATTGATAACAGCCTCAATGCGATCCGTTTCCTCTTTTGCAGCATTCTCGATTTTTCGTTGTACCTTCTCTTGTGTGCTCTTCAACTGCGTCTCGGTCATCTTGCGTGTTTCGGTTTTCGCGAACTCAACCATCGCGTTTCCAATGGTTTCGCTAACCTGTGACAGTCGCAAGCCGCACTCCTTTCGAACTGTTTCTACAAGTCTATTGGCCTCGCTAAAGGCTCTATTGCCCGCCGCACGCGTTGTACGCAATCCGACACTTCTCGCGTCACGAATAGCTCTGGATGCACGCTTTCTTCGATCCAGGTGTATGGCATCATCACCGGCAACGTCGCTAACAGCACTGTCCACCCAAGAGGAAAATGGCGCAAATAACTCGCTGTCCATCTTCCTGCGCTCATCTTGGTATGCAAACCAACTCGCCTGCACCTTCTTCGTCGTCGAAAATCCCCGCGCTCTCGATACGGTGAACCGCTTGCGAATATCTTCTAATTCCTCGCGCGCAGACGACTCGAGCGAGAGCAGTTCGTTTGCTGCCTTTTCCCCATCTTTCAGGTTTTTGATCGCCCTCAAACGTCTAGCGACCTTCACCCTACTTTCCTCTAGCAATTGCGACGGCCTACCGGATTGCACACTCTTGAAAAAACTCTCCAGTGAATGCTCGAACTCTTTCTTTCTCGCCCTGAGTCTCTTTTCCCTCTTCCGCAACAGCTTCGCTTGATGCTGCAACTCTTCCTTAATGCGGTTGTACTGTTCTCCACGGTCGGCTTCTTTTCTGAAAAATGTCTTAGCCAAATTCATGAACAAACTTTCCATAATGCCGCGAAGCTGACGATACGCTGTATTTGCAATAAATCCCTCACGACCCGCCTTCTCCATCAAATTGAAGTTTTCCGCATGCGACAACTCAATCGCGCCGAAAATTCTTCTGAACGAGAAAAACCAGTCTTGCGCACTTTTGGTTCGACGCCGCTCGATATTCAAAAAATCGTAATCTGAATTCCCATACGGGAGAATGCGGATGCCGTCCCGGTAAATGTATAGACCACCGATTCTGTTCAATTTTTCGCTGGTACGAGAAAATCGTTCCGGGTCAAGAAGGGATTCCCCCTGACGTCCCTGAACATATGCAAATTTAACTTGAAAAGGCCCGCACTCAGTCTTCCGTCCTTGGCTGCCAGGCCAAGCAAACGCGAACGATTCCGGTTCACCGCCGTATATCCTTAATGTACCCGCACACTGCCCGAATTCATCGATCTCAGCTTCAACTTGATGGTCGGAACTCATGAATTCCTCTGGAGTAAAGAATTCCTGGCTGCTGATCAGATCCACGGTACGCCCATTCCTCTTGTGATCACGAAACGCGGTCTTTATCATCGGCTCGGGCCGTTCAGGCATCATCGTATTTGAAAAACCCAGAAGCATTTTTTTCAAGGGTCCCGCGATCTTGTCCGTTCCCATTTCGTCAATATCGTGCTCGAGAATTGGGTCTGTCGGCATTACGTAAAAGTGAGTACCGCAGCCTTTATCGCGGAGCGATAGCCCACGTAGTTCCGCATCTATTGTGTCTGGATTGATTGAAAACCTATCCAACTCCTCAATAATCCTCTCCCTTTCTCTAAGTGATATCTTGTCGCGCATCTGCGCTACATTCTCACGGACTTGTACTGTCAATGAATTGATGTCGGATTGACCCGGGAGATTTCCCCCTGCTACCGTCCTTATAGGAATTGATATATCATCCAGATCAATTCCCGGGACCTCAAACAGCCCCCAGTGAAGAAAAGCAACTACTAGATCCTGCAGCGTATCTCCACGCTTAGCTCGGGAAAGAACCAGCAGCTGCCTGCCGATCGTAGCGATTGCGAGACGTCCGATCCCTTTTTCGCCGAGAATGGCTCGACGAGGAGTGTCTTGGTCTAGAAAGGCTGGCAACGCATCCCTGTTGGCAGAAACCTTACTTTCTGTACCCAGCGTTAACCATCGTTCTTCGAATTCCTCCCTTGTCATCCCATATCCATCATCGCGAAGTACAAATGTGCCATCGGCCCGAAAATAGTCGACCTCGACGTGATTCGCGTACGCGTCGTGCGCATTCTTGAACAGTTCGTGGATTGCCGTCGGGATACCAGCAATTTGCTGTCGACCAAGCATATCAACTGCACGCGCCCGAACACGGATTTTAGCCATTTGTATTCCCCGGAACCGCCAAACGTGTCACTTCGTCCATTCTAAGATGCGGGCTAACTGCGTGAATATAAGGAATGCCACTGTTGCGCCAAGCAAAATGCTGCCCATTTGATTTCCACAAAAAAACGGATTAGACGGTTTCCACGCTCACGCGACCTCAAATGTATAACATCGTAGCCTCAAACAACAATCATCCACACTAGTGCCAGGCGCTAGTTCAATCCTCGTCGGAGAATGTTTTGTCAACGGAGGGATGCCCTATCTGCCAATCTCGTTGAGACATCGACTACCCTTGGAATTAGTGTAGGGCGGTGGAGGTGAACGACGATGAGAGGCAGTGGTGATTCGATCGCTTTGAGGGGTGCCGATGCACCGGCCCCGGAGGTCGCGGCCAAGCCGAAGCGGCGGCAATTCAGCGCCGGGTACCGTTTGCGGATTCTCGAGGAGGCCGACCGTTGCACGCGGCCCAGGGAGATCGGCCGGCTGATGCGCCGCGAAGGCTTGTACAGCTCGCACTTGTCCGGGTGCCGCAAGGCGCGGCGCAACGGCTCGCTCAAGGCCCTGACGCCGAAGAAACGCGGCGCCAAACCCGCCGAATCCAATCCCCTGAGCCCCAAGGTCCGCCAACTCGAAGCCAAGGTAGCGTTGCTGGAGAAGGAACTGGCCACGGCGCACACGATCATCGACGTGCAGGGAAAAGTTGCCGGGCTGCCGGGATTGAACCTCCACGACGCGAAGAACTGCTGATGGCGGCCGCCGAACAGCCGGTCCGGGAACGGCGCAATCAGCTCAGCCACCCGCAATACGCCAAGCCCGAGCTCCTCACCACCGCCCCGAACCGGGTCTGGTCGTGGGACATCCGCCGGCTGCTCGGACCGCAACGCTGGACCTACTTCTATCTCTATGTCCTGGTCGACATCTTCAGCCGATACGTCGTCGGCTGGATGCTCGCCGAACGGGAGAATGCCGCGCTCGCCGCCCGGCTCATCGAGGAAAGCTGCCTGAAGCAGGCCATCCAGCCCCAGGTGCTCACCCTGCACTCGGACCGCGGTTCGCCCGTGACCGCGAAATGCACGGCGTAACTGCTCGCCGACCTCGGCGTCACCCGCTCACTCGGCCGCCCACAGGTCAGCGACGACAACCCGTTCTCCGAAGCCCAGTTCAAAACCCTCAAGTACCATCCCGGCTTCCCGGGCTGCTTAAACGACATCCACGCCGCGACCGCGTTCTGCCGAACCTTCTTCCCCTGGTACAACCGCGAGCATCGACACGCCGGTATCGCCATGCTCACCTCCAGCGATGTCCACCACGGACGCGCCGACGGCATCCTCGCACACCGCCACCGCACCCTGAAAGACGCCTGGGCTCAAATCCCGAACGGTTCGTCCACGGACCCCCGAAACTCCAGACCCTGCCTGACAAGGTCTGGATCAACCCGCCGGACGAGAAAGAAACTACCCAGGTGCTCACTCAATCATGAACATCGGTGTCTCAATGTTGTTGAAAGGCTCCGATCCGCCGGCTACTGAGCCCCGGAGCCCACTTCTGGCGCAAGACTTATCGGTTCTTTCGCTTGGATCAAGCCTTTGAGCATCAGTCTGCCCTCCTTGTGGGGGAGACAGGCAGCGCATACAGGCCATCAACTGCGGCGGAGCACCTCAGCGTGGCACCATTGGCTTATTAGAACTGGGGCGACTTTTGCGTAGAACGGGAGTCAACTTTCCCTCAGAATACGCAGTCGTCTAAGCGCACTCGGACAAAATGAAATCGGGAGGTTGATCTTGCCAGGACCGCAAGTCGAACAATTGGTAAGGCAGATTCTTCGGGAATTGCCCAGAGTAGGTAATCTCGAAGACGCCACCGAAGCTGTGCGAATTGGACTGGATGTGCTCGTTCCTGGGCTAGCCGCCGACCTGTCGGCGGAATTGCAGGAGGCGCGGAAGCTTGTAGAACAGCAGTTTGACAGGATCGAAATCCTGCACAGACACTCGGTGCTTCGACGAAGGGCTCAGTGGTATTTTGGACCCAGGCCAACCGATCTTCACTGGCCTGCAGTTCGGGATTACCTCCTAAGCACAAAGGAGTGGCCCGAGGACGACGTGCGTAGCATTGACGAGGCATCCAACGAAGTAGTATCGCTGTTGGAAAACCCTGACCAAGATACATTTTCCTGCCGGGGATTGGTCGTTGGTTACGTGCAGTCTGGCAAGACCGCAAATATGACAGCAGTGATCGCCAAGGCGCTCGACGCGGGCTACGACACTGTGATCATTCTCGCTGGTCTGACGAACAAGCTCCGCTACCAGACCCAGCTTCGACTGTTCGACGATCTTGTCAGCCGCAACCTGTTGAACTGGCAACTGCTCACCCCGAACGAGTTGAACCGTGATTTTCGCGCTCCGGCCCACGGTGGGTTTTTGGCCCACATCGACAAGGCTCAACTGGCGGTGATCAAGAAGAATGTTTCGCCGCTGGGCGAGCTGGAGAGTGCCGTCAGGAATACAATTCCCGCGGTTCTAAGGCGGTTGCGAATACTGGTCATCGACGACGAATGTGATCAGGCAAGTGTGAACTCTGCGCGTGGCGAACTCGACATGACCGCCATTAATCAGCGCATACGCAAGCTTTTGTCGCACTTGCCTGCAGTGACCTACGTAGGCTATACGGCAACTCCCTTCGCGAACGTGCTGATCAATCCATATCCGACCGACTATCAGAAACTCGATGACCTGTATCCGCAAGACTTCATAACTGCGCTTCCAAGACCCGCAAGATACTTCGGAACCGAGAGGCTGTTCGGAGTGGAACCTGCGAACCCCGAGGATGTGCGCCCAGAAGAGGAGGGGCTCAACATGATTCGGGTCGTCCCACCTGAGGAGGAAGCGCTGCTTCAACCTCTAAGCCAACGGGAACGTGACTCATTCCAACCGGAAATGACAGCGAGTCTGGAGACAGCAATTCTCTATTTTCTTGCCTGCTGCGCTGCCAGGCATGTGCGCGGCGATGGTGCGAAGCACATGACCATGCTCGTCCATACGTCCGCATATGTGATCGCCCATCAACGTGTGGCGGCACTAATTCAAGGCTGGGTCGACGTGAACCGGGCCAACCTTGTTGAGCGAGCGTCGGATCTCGCAAGACGAATGCAGAACATTTGGGTCACCGAGCAGGCTCGCCTACCTGCTGACATCACCGACGCTTCTGCCGTTTCGATTGATGAGGTCTTCGAAATGCTCCCGACGGTACTCAATGCGATCGAGTTTCCGATCGAAAACGGTTCCAGCGAAGATCGGATCGACTATACGAAAGAGCCAAAGACCTACATAGTTGTTGGTGGTTCCATCTTGGCAAGGGGATTGACTCTCGAAGGGCTGATGGTCAGCTACTTCCTGCGCACTGCGAATCAGTACGACACGCTGCTCCAGATGGGCCGATGGTTCGGCTACAGACTGCGCTACGAGGACCTTCCTCGGATATGGATGCCGGAGGATCTGGCGTTGCGCTTTCGCGCGCTCGCTACCGTTGAGCAGGAAATCAGGGACGAGATAGGACAGTACACCCTCCGAGATCTCTCTCCGATGGAACTCGCTGTGAGAATTCCTGCGATTCCGGGAATGGCGATTACGGCTGCGAGCAAGATGCGCGCGGCCCAACCGTGCGCAGTCAGTTACTGGGGAACGCACCGACAGACCTTCCGTTTCGCCCATCAGAACGAGAAGGTGCTCCACGATAACTGGGCTGCCGGGGCCGAACTCGTCAGTCGAGGAGACGCTCTGGGACTCAGAACCGCGGACGCGGATGGCCGTGGAAGGAAATTGTGGTGTGGGGTTCCCCTGTCATCGATCCGGCGTTTCTTGGAAACCTATGAGGTGCACTCGACTCATGCGGACCTACAAGCCAAGATGCTGCTGACATTTCTTGGGAACGGCGACCCACGCCTCGACCGCTGGAACGTCGGCGTTGTCGAGGCCGGTCGAGGCAGGCAATGTGCGGTGCCGCTCGGTACGGCGGGTATTGTCAGGACAGTCAATCGGGCAAGACTTGCGGACACTTCGTCTGTCGCGGACATCAAGGCATTGATGTCGAGGCGTGATGTGCTGTTTGATTGTTCCGAGGGCTTGGCAGCGCATGGCGGTTGGGATGATCTCAAGGATTTGCGCTCGAAAAACGTTGGCCAAGTGCCGCTCTTGCTGCTTTATCCAATTGATCGCACTTCCAGGCCAAAGCGAGAAAGCCATGTCCGAGTTGCTCTCGACGCCGCATATGACGTTCTCGGCTATGGGGTGGTTTTTCCTGGATCGGTGACCGAAGGCAGCGATTTGGTTTCCGTCGAAATCAAACCATTTTCGGCCGACGAGATAGACGATATCGACGCGGAAGAAAGAGCGCAGGCAGAGGCAGCAGGTGTCGAATGAGGACTTGAAATTTGGGGCTACGGACCACTGGACCGTATTGCGCGGCGGTGGTTACCAGGGTGGGGGGCTGGCAATCTCCACGTTCCCGACAGGTGTGTATGGCCATTCAGGGCAGGTTCGGCTAGCTGTCGGACCGGCCAGCGAACCGCGAGTCCTACTGCCGCTGGCGGATCAGGAAGCGCCAGTCGATCTCCATGGGGGCAGTGCGCTTTCCATCGAGCTATCTTCGTTTAGCTTTAGAGGTCGCTCCATCCGTTTCCTCGATCTGATTTGCCGCTCGCCCGAACTAGAAGGCGTCTTTGGAGATGTCGTGGATTCGATGCTGGCTCGCATCATGCATGGCGAAAGCTGCTTGGAGGCGGCGCGGTCCACGATCCAGGACTTTCGTGCGCTTCTGATTCGTGAACGCACGTTCCATGTCGACCAACGCCGAGTCGCAGGATTAGTCGCAGAACTCCTCGTCCTGAACCGTCTACTTGATCATTCGGCTATGGCGTGGGGCGCGTGGCGAGGGCCGCTAGGTGATCGTCACGATTTTCGCGCTGGCGATACGTCGTTAGAAGTGAAGGCAGCCCTTCGCCCAAACAAGTCCACTCTCACCATTAACAGCCTAGATCAACTTGAGGTACCCAGCGGCGGCACGCTGCATCTGCTGCGGCTTGTGCTTGAGCCGGTTAGTAGTGGGAACTTGAGCATATCGGGGTTGGCGCGAAGTGCAATTGGAAAGTCTGATGACCCCGAGAGGCTCGGCACACTACTTGCTGCTGTGGGCTGCAGCGATATAGATGATGAGAAATGGAACAGCTACACGTTCCGAGCCGAATCCGAGCAACTCTATGAGGTCCGAGAAGGATTTCCACGTGTCACATTGCCCATGTTTGCTAGTGGAGCGTTACCGCAAGGCGTTTATGGCGTTACGTACGAGATCGATCTGTCGGTTGCGCAACGTTTTCTCTGCGATGCGGCGGTCTACGATGATATGGAAGGCAGGCTCTGCTCATGACAAGCGAGTGCCTGAGTGTTTATTCAGAGCCATATGGCTCAACCGGAAATATCGGGGAGAACTTCCAGCGTCTACTTGGGGCGCCAACACTTGATCGGCTACAAACTGTCATTCGCGAAGCAGTACAAAATATCGCAGACGCGGCGATACTTGGAATCGGGCCAGAAATTGAGATCAGACTGCGCAGCCTCACGCCCGCGCAGCAAGAAACTCTGGATTCCCGTGTCTTCGGAAAACTGCCGAAGGGACCGCATTCCGAGAAGCAAATTCGAGCCTTACGATCACGGAAAGATCTCGTAGTCATGGAAATTTGCGACTTCCGGACATCCGGTCTTGGAGGACCAACCCGCGCTGATCGCATTCCACTTGGAACAAAGGACACGGATTTCATCGACTTTCTTCGCAATATTGGGACTGCGCGCGATACCGAGCAGGGCGGCGGCACATACGGTTTCGGCAAGGTCGCACTATATGGTGCGAGCAAGCACAGTACCATCATTGTTGACACACTCCCGAGTGGTGTCGGACCGCGAGAGCGTCGCCTGATCGGCTGCCACGTTGGTCAATCATTCGAATTGGCTGAAGATGGCATGAGCCGCCAGTACACAGGCCGGCATTGGTGGGGCGTCGCTGATCCGGATGACGGAGTCGTGGACCCCATCAAGGGGAGTGCTGCCACCCGCCTCGCAGCCGATCTCGGATTTCCGCAACGAAGCGAAAACCGAAGCGGAACATCAATCATGATCCTCGATTTCGATACAAACGACGAGGATCTGAACTCGGTTGGACAGCGGATCGTGGAAGGGTTGCTCTGGAGTTTCTGGCCACGAATGATGCGAGACACACCAGCGGACAAACGTTTCACCTGCCGAGTAGAAGTCGATGGATCGGCTATTCCAGTTCCTGACCCGGAAGAATTTCCACCGCTTGATCTGTTCTCAAAGGCCATGCGAGCGATAAGAAATAAATCGGGAAGCGATTTGCGACCAATATCTTGGCAAAGACCCAAAATGCGGCTCGGAACGCTGGCAATGGAGCGCGGGTTGCGTGCACCCAGGCACCGACTAGTGCGCGAAGACTCCATGTTTCCCGAGAGAGCCCAACACATCGCTCTCATGCGGCCAATTGAATTAGTGGTGAAATACCTTAAGGGCCAAGCTCTTCCGGACGAACGATTTGAATGGGCGGGAGTTTTTGTCACCAGTTGCGAGGACGAAGTAGAGCGCGCGTTCGCCTATTCCGAACCCCCGGCACATGATGATTGGATCCCCGACAATTTTCCGCGGGGCAATATGAAACGCTATGTGAACATTGCCTTGAACCGCCTGAAGAATGCTGCATATGAAATGGGGTCACCCGCACTCGGGCACGCGGGAGATACCGACACAGGTTCACCGCTCGCGCGTCTCGCAACCCGCTTAGGTTCGGTATTGGAAGGTGTCAGCGGTGACGGAGCCGGAACGCGGCGTGGGAAAGGCGGAGGCAGAAGACCCCGTCCGCGACGGGCCAAGGCGACACACCCCCTATTTGAGCGTCTCGAAATTTCCCGGGAAGGACCAATCGCGGTTTTTTCGACAGAGGTCCGCCAAGACACTGGCCGGACTGGTGCCACTCTGGCCACGGACGCGGCCGTGGCTATCGAGGGCGCTACACTTAGCCGTGGCGAGAGCGATATCCCGCAACCAGTCGTACTTTCTGTCCGTTCCATTGACGGTGCGCGTACTGAAACTGGCGGCAATCTGATCTTGTCGGGCGACGAGGGGACTTTCGAGATACGTGTTCTCATGCCAGGCGACTGCGCGGTTACAGTCGATGCCAGAGTGCTCTCAAGGAATTGACGGTGAAGCAACGGGTTGCGTTTCCTTTCCTGACGCTTTCGGAGTCCGCTGTCGACGCGACTCCGTGGTCGTGCTCCCTTGATGGAGGTGACTGGCAACAAGTGGCGGACTTCCTGCCCGATTGGGATGCCGCGAGTGTGACGCGATTCCGTCGCACGATCACGCTGCATCCTTCGATTGCCGCAGATGATCTCGGCGTCGCACCAGAAAATCTATGCCTGTCGCTCGGTCTTCGAGTCGGAACAGGAACAGGCCGGCTCCCACGACTGATCCTGCGCCGAGAACTCCGTGAACTGACAGGCGAAAAGTGGCAAGAAAATTTTGACTTCGAGGTCAACGGAGACCGATTATCCGTCGTCCTCGACTTTCAAACATATGTTGTTCTTGCTAGTCCGCCCAAGGATTGTGGGCGGTTGTCTCCCCGACGGATTGCGGATCGTCTGTGGTCCGATACACGGCGGATTCGCCTGGAAGGCGAGGAACCGCGCTTCCCCATGGAAGTCGCCGACTTTCGAAGGCTATTGGGAAAAACAATTTCTCCGTCGACGCTTTGGTACCTTCACTGGTCGCCGCTGGACTGGAATCGTGACTTCCATGGTGCCACGCGACTTTTTCTCAATAAGGACTGCACCGCCTTCATTGATAGAATCCAGAAACATGATGGGCCGACACTGCAAGTATTGCTCGCCGATGTCATGGGGCAGATTTGTGAGCGACTCGTGACCGACCCAGAAGCCACGGAAATTGTGACGGGAGCTGAATCGGGATCCCTTGGTGCTCAGGCAGTCAAATGGCTTAGCAGGGCCTGGCCGGAAAAGGACTTCGGATACATTTCCTCAGTGCTCAAGAATCGTCCAGGCGACTTTCGAGCAGCTATTCTCGACCTGGCTGACCTTGGCGAGGTATAGATGGTCCTGTTGCTTCCACGGCTACCCGGTCCAGCCGCAGAGATTCTGCTGGACGAGCTATTGGCGCATGAATTCGGAGTTGGCTATGTGTTCGATTCGAACGACCTGCCAGCATCTGTTCGGTTTGGAGCGACAGGCGGAGCGATGGTTAATCCCAGGCAGCTCGCTCAGTTGCGCGGGAGACTATTGCGTCTTGCCAAGTCCAAGGGGTTCCCAAATACGAGGGATCGCACTTCGCTTGCACGATTCGACGCCGAGGCGAGCGCCATGCTTGTGGAGCAGCCCATCTTCACAAGCGGAGAAGCGCTCAGAGACGATGTTTGGGCGTTTTTCGGAGTCTCGCTAGCACCGGATATAGTGCACTGGCGGTTTGGGACAGCAAGAAAACGATACCTCGGCGGCGTGCGTAACACATTTCAGAGGTTGTGGATGCGTGGCCGAGCCCTAGACAGGGGAACGGATCACCCCAAGCGCTGGCAACTACTTGAGGAGTTAACTGAAGACGCGCTTGTTCAAATTACAGAGCGGCCAAGCTTGGGTGGTGATCCGTTGCTCGCGACAGCGATTGCCGAGGGTTGGCTTCGCGCTACGCATCATCACGGAAAGAGCGCGATGGAGCCAATCATGAGGCGGGCCGCCCTGCGTATGCGGATTTGGAATGAAACGAGAAGCCTTGCAGACCTCCCATCAGAACAATTGGCAGTCGTTATTGCCGCTGCGTTTGACATCCCCGCTGAGCAGGGAGAGAGCGCGACGGGCGCAATAGAACGGCTGAGCGTTAAACCAAGCGGAGTCACCAAACAACCCAGCGCCGACGGCAAAGGCGCGAAGCGTCAACAATCTGATTATCCAATTCGGACGCGCGATGTCTTGTCAAGCGCCAAGTCGCGCGCTGCAACCCTGATTCTCAATGAAGCAAGAAATCGACGTTGGTTGTCCCCAAAGTCCATTACTGCCCTGAACGTCTTGCGAGATGGCAAGCGCGACCTGACTTCCAGCGAGCGAAATGCGTTCAATTACCTGTTGGGGAGGCTGCGTTCAGCAGCGATCTTGCCTGAAGAGATCTCGCAGCTATCCCAAGCAGTTGCTTCGACCAATTCATCATCCGCAGATCAGGTTTCGGAGGAGCGTCCATCGAGCACACGCAAAAGGAGAAGAGCGATCTTGCGCGCCAAATAGGGTGGAACGGCATTTCCCACCTGAACGTACTGCTGCGTGCGATTACCGAGAAACAGGAAGTCATCCGGAAAGGTCTGCAATCGAGCTGCCTCGCGCACCGTCAAGCTGCGACACTGCAGTGGTTCGGGATGGATGTAGTAGTGACCATCCTTTGACATATGACTGGTCACCGTCGTTGATGCTTCGTGAGATAGTTGCACACGAAACCGATCAGAAAACGCACCACTATGCCAATTGCGGTGATTTGGGCTAAGTGACATCGGATATTGGTTGGCCTTGGGACTGGTCCCATTAACGCGCGCAAAGACAGCAGCAAAGAGATAGCGGGAGAGGTCGGACGCCATGTGGCTGCGTGTCTCGTGCTGGGCAATTGCGCGCAGTTCGCGATTTTCGAGCCAGCTCCCAAGATCGCATTTTGAGTCTCCATAACCGGTGGGAAGTTGCCGTTGTGATCGTACCAATTCCATTCCATTCTGGATGTCTCTTGCGACCTGCCTAAACTCGGATCTAAGTGACTTGCCGTCACGATATCCCTCAACACCAGCAAGATTTCTGGCTGCCGACGACACGGTTCGCTGCCACGCCTCCCAACTATCGACACAACGGCTGAGACCGCTGCGCAGTGGTGGGAGATTGCCGATCGCGTCAGAGAGCCGTCGGACTGCCTTTGGAAGAGATATTCTCTCGTTCTCCGCCCCAGTCGCCACGTCAGACCTAATACCGATGATGAACACGCGGTGTCGTCGCTGCGGAACGCCGAGAGCCTCGGAACGAACCACGAAGTCCGATGGCTGTCGAGCTTCACACAGTTTTCCTTGAGTCCCATCTATCCTCAGTGCACGCAGTTCGTACAAGGACCCGTGCGTAGCGCCGAGCGACGACAAGTCTTCCATCAGCATTTCAAACACCAACCGGCTCTCGACAGTTGACGAAAGCATGCCCTTTACGTTCTCCATTACGAACGCTGCCGGTCGCAGTTTCTTGAGTACTTGAATGTAATCCCTAAACAGGTAATGTCGCCCATCATCCTCGGGCACATAGTTCGGCTTGCCCTTGGCTCTGGCGCGGCCGACGAGAGAGTAAGCTTGACACGGTGGGCCTCCGATCAGGATTGTGTCGTCAAACTTGTCCCGAATCGTCGCAATTGCATGATGCATCTCTGCCGTTGTGTCAGGGTGCCCAAGCTCTAGGAAACGCGCCTCGGTAGTCGCATCTCTCCAAGACTCGTCGTCGACATCGGACCACGTGGGCTCCGTTATTTTACCGGCGTGAAATTCAATGAACTCTGGTGGGAGTGACCCATGTCGCTCCCTATGCCGTCGGAGAAATGCGCGCAGGGTAAGCGTACGATGGGCAGATTTCTCGTTCTCAACGGAGATAGCGATGCTATACGGTGTGTGACCTTCAAGGTTGATGGATGCAAATCCCTCTCCCAACCCTCCTGGACCTGCAAATAGATCAACAACACCAAATGAGGACGGCAATTCTGGCTCCTACGGAGTTCTGCACCAAATTAGAATCGCAAGGTAGACAACGGAAGGATTGATTACTGTGACAGACATTGTGAGCCAAGAGACCCGCTCGCGAATGATGGAGGGCATCAGATCAAAGGATACCAAGCCGGAGATGACACTGCGGAGGGCGTTGCACGCGCGTGGATTGCGATACCGTCTCCATGCGAGTGACGTTACTGGAAAACCAGACATGATTTTCCCAAAGTTTCGGGCCACCGTCTTCGTACACGGCTGCTTTTGGCACCGACACGCCGGATGTCGATACGCCACCACGCCTGCGACAAGAGCAGACTTTTGGCAGCAAAAATTCTCTGCCAACATGCGTCGCGATAAAACCGTTCGAGATTGTCTTGCAGCAAGCGGGTGGCGAGTGGCAATAGTGTGGGAGTGCGCCTTGCGCAAACCCAATATGGTCCCCACAGTGACTGACTTTGTGGTCAATTGGTTGAAATCCCAAGAATCCTTTCTGGACCTAGGTGCGAGCGAATGAAAAATGTTCATGCCAACGACGGCATACGTTGAATTGCCTACAGTGCGCGAAGCAATCTGCAAATTCGACCGAAATAACCACAAATGTTGCTTGCCACAGTGCTTCTGCGATCCAATTTGCCGAGGGTTATGGTTTTCGCACGTCAACCACCACCAACAAATGCTTCGCCCGCGACCGCGCCACATACCGATTGACCCGCTCCCTCCCCTCATCCCTGACCGGCGTCTCGATCGTCACGATGGCATCCGCCTCCAACCCCTTGAAGCGGTGCCAGGAAGCGATCAACACCCCCTTGTCCTCGCCCCATTCCTCAAAGCTCTGCGTTGCGGGAATCGTTCCGAACTGGTCCGGCCAGTCGTCGCTGCTGAATCCGGGCGCGAGCACGGCGACCTGTGAAAACCTGAGTCCTCCCAGGTTGGGCATGCACAGGTTTCTGACTCGCCGGCCCGCCTCCCTGAACGCATCGGCAAGCGTACGCACGCGCACGACCTCCGGTTCGTCGCCCACGGGCGCGCCGTCCCGCGACCGGGTCT
>MKWU01002979.1_pt1 | contig 23448 bp, 23 predicted proteins | sample 809101 | NCBI WGS metagenome assembly MKWU01 (sample SAMN05860141, study PRJNA318959) | sponge metagenome | host: Aplysina aerophoba | place: Slovenia: Piran, Adriatic Sea, Gulf of Piran | collected 2013-05-07 | reverse complement strand
CCTACTGCGTCATCAGCGACGGCGAGTGCCAGGCCGGACAGATCTGGGAGGCGGCCATGTCCGCGCCCCGCTTCAAGCTCGACAACCTCTGCGTGCTCATGGACTACAACCACATCCAGTTGAGCGGCGCGACGGACGACATCATGAGCCTGGAGCCGCTGCTGGACAAGTGGCGCGCCTTCAACTGGAACACGCTGGAGATCGACGGCCACAGCTTCCCCGCCATCCTCGACGCGCTGAAGGCGGCCGAACAGCATCGCGATGGCCCCACCATGATCGTCTGCCAGACCGTCAAGGGCAAAGGCGTCAGCTTCATGGAGAACCGCTGGGAGTGGCACGGCAAGGCGCCCAGCCGCGAGGAAGGCGAACAAGCCATCGCCGAGATTGTGAACGGCGGATAGGGACACCACCCGCGGGGACAACCTCAGGCAGGGGCGACCGCGGGTCGCCCCTACGGGAGTCGGAGCAAGGAAAAGGACAACCGGTCAGCAGGTCACCGGCCTGCAGGGGCGCCTCAGGCAGGGGCGACCGCGGGTCGCCCCTACGGGAGTCGGAGCAAGGAAAAGGACAACCGGTCGGCAGAGCACCGGCCTGCAGGGGCGCCTCAGGCAGGGGCGACCGCGGGTCGCCCCTGCGGGAGCCGGAGCAAGGAAGAGGACGACCGGTCAGTAGACCACCGGCCTGCAGGGGCAACCTCGGGTAGGGGCGACCGGCGGTCGCCCCCGGGTTATCCGCAGCAAGGAAAATCATATGAGCGCAACCGCAACACGCGTAACCTTCGGCGAGACCGTGACCCGGCTAGCCGACGACAATACGGACATCGTCGTCCTCGACGCCGACCTCCGGAAGTCCACCATGACCGACGAGTTTTCCCGGAAGCACCCCGAGCGATTCTTCGACGTCGGCATCGCCGAGGGCAACATGGTGGGCGTGGGCGCGGGCATGGCGCTGGCCGGCAAGATCCCCTTCATCTGTAGCTTCGCCTGCTTCGTGGTAGGCCGCTTCGAGCAGATCCGCATGGCCGTGGCCTACAACCGCGCCAACGTGAAGATCGTCGGCACCCATGCCGGCATCGGCATCGGCGAGGACGGCTACAGCCAGATGGCCACCGAAGACATGGGCCTCATGCGCACCCTGCCCAACATGGCCGTGGTGCAACCCGCCGACGCCATCGAGACCCGCGGCGCGGTGGAGTACATCGCGCAACACGACGGCCCCGTATTCCTGAGGCTCACCCGCCAGAAGGTGCCCGACATCAACGGTGAGGGTTACGAGTTCCGCTTCGGCAAGGCCGTGGTGCTTCGGGAAGGAGCCGACGTGTCGCTCCTGGGAACCGGCGGCGTGATGGAGAACGTGCTCAAGGCCGCCGACCTGCTGGCCGATCGGGGCATCAGTGCCCAGGTGGTCAACATCCACACCGTCAAGCCCATCGACACCGAGTTCATCGAGTCCATCGCCTCAAGCCACGGCAAAATCGTCACCGTGGAAGACCACGGCATCTCCGGCGGCCTCGGCAGCGCCGTGGCCGAAGCCGTGGCCGAGCTGGGCCGCGGCCGCGTCCGGCGCGTCGGCGTCACCGAGTTCGCCGAATCCGGCGACACCGAGGGACTCTACGGGAAGTACGGACTATCCGCCGAGCACATCAGCGCGGCGGCGGTGGAGTTGATGGAGTAGCGGTTCGGGGGGGTGTCCCTGGTCCGGGCTCCGGCACCTCGACTTCGTGCACATCGAAGCCGTCTCGCGCGCCATTAAGGTACGCACGAGCATCCTCAAGCCCGGCCATGATCTCGTCAAATACCACGCGCATCTAATCTGACGTGGCGGAAGTCTCGGTGTGTTCACCGCTGGCCGACGGCTCTTCACCTCCGCCTGACGGCGCATCACCCTCGACCGCAGCGGCCTCTTCCGCTTTACCGCCCTCCGGCTGATCCTCCGACACCACCTTCACCTTGATGCTCGGCATCACCTCCGGGCGGAGGCGGATGGGGACCTCGTAGTCTCCCACCTGTTTGATGGGATCGTGCAGGACGATTCTCCGGCGTTCGACGTCGAAGCCCTTTTCCTTCAGGGCCTTTTCGATGTCCATGTTGGTGACGGAGCCGAAGAGCCGGCCTTCCTCGCCGACCTTGACGGCGAACTCGAGGGAGACCCGGGACAGGGTCTCGCTGATGCCCTGGGCTTCCTTGGTGAGGCGGTCCCGGCGCTGGCCGATCATGCGCTGCTCGTGCTCCAGGGCCTTGAGGTTCTTCTTGTTGGCCAGCACCACCAGGCCGCGTGGCAGCAGGTAGTTCCGGGCATAACCGTCCTTGACCTTCACCACCTCGCCCATGTGGCCCAGGTTTTCGATATCTTCCTTCAGAACGACTTCCATCGATTCTCCTTCAGGTCTGGCCCGCGGTGCGTCGCTTGAGGCGACGGAAGTCGCCCCAGAGGTCGAAGAAACCGAGGCCGATGACCAGCACCGTGAGAACCTGCTCGAAGATGATGAGCAGGTATCCCAGAACGCGAAAAAACATCGGGACCTTCTTGTGATGAAAATAATACGACACGATGGCGAGGCCGTGGAAGAAATAGAACGCCGTGCATACGAAAACCACGTTCACGACCAGCGTCCGCACCGCCCATCCGAGGGGCAGGAAGAGCGTCAGGCTCGGCACCACCAGGAACCACACCATGTGATCCGGTGATTTCCATTCCCTGAGGTCTCCGGCCTCGTAGAAAAACGAGCGATACTGCGGGAACTGCCAGGACAACAGGCCCAGATTGACCAGGATCACGACCCCCAGGACCAGGAACATCATACCGGGAAGCATCTGGACGAAGAGTGTCGCCATCTGTCCCGCCTGCTCTCTGAGAAAATCGATGGTCTCTCCCGACAACCCCATGCGCTCGTACACTTCCAGGGTGGCGAGGACCTGGGCCTCCACACCGGCCTGGAGCGCGGTCCACAAGTTCGAGAGCGAACCCGCGAATGCGGTGGCCGTCACCAGCATGGCCGCCACCGTGCAGACGGCGGTGCCGCTGACGACCCTGGCAATGGACCACCCTCGCCCAAAGGAAAAGAACATCAGGTACGTGACCAGCGCCAGCACGAGGTAAGCCACGGCCGCTTCCAACCCGGCCAACGCGTAGACGCCTGCCGCCACCGCCAGCGGCAGCAGTTGCCCTGCCTGTTTTCCCAACCGGACGCCGACGAAGAGAGCCGGAAAGATGACCAGCGGAAGCGCGGCCAGACCGAGGATGGGGATCCGGAGTCCTGCAAGAAAAAGCAGCAGGGTGGCAGTCAACCCGAGCCCGAACCACTTGAGAGTGTCAAGCCGTTTCATAAGCCGAACCGTGGGTGCCTGCGGACAGCAAAAAGGGTTGGCCATTTGCCGCGCGTTCGCATGTTGCAGGCCGCCTGACGGGAGACGCCGGATCAGAGCTTTACGGTGGTATAGGGGAGTAACGCTACCAGGCGAGCCCGCTTGATCGCTTTGGACAAGCGACGTTGACACCAGCAACACGTCCCGGTGATGCGGCTCGGTGTGATCTTGCCCCGCTCCGTCATGAACCCACTCAGGAGCTTGGTATCCTTGTAGTCGAAGCGAAGGTCCTTGTTGGCACAGAAGCGACAGACCTTCCGGCGCGTCATTCCGCCGCGCCGGCGTGGTGAATCATGGTCGTCCGAGCCTCTTCTCCCGCGATATTCTGCCATTTTTCCTCAGCCGTCCCGCTCTTGAATCCGAATCTCGTTTGTCTCCGCGCCGGGGAAACCCTTACGCCTTGGAGCCTTCCTGGGTTTCCCGGACCTCTTCCACCGGCTCTTGCGGCGCCGGTTCCGTCGCTGGCGTCGACTCCGCTGCCGGTGCCAATTCCGTGGCCGGCGCGGGTTCCACTGCCGGTGCCGACTCCGCTGCCGGCGCGGGTTCCGCTGCTGGCGCTGATTCCGCGGCCGGCGTGGGTTCCGGCGACGGCGCGGGTTCCGCTGCCGCGGCAGGCTCCTCCGCCCGGGCCAGGGACCTTACGTCTTCATCCAGGACCACGGTCATGCAGCGCATGACCTCGTCGCTCAATCGCATGAGCCGCTCGAGCTCTTCGCTGGTCCCCGCCGAGGCCTGGTACTGAATCAGGTTGTAGAAACCCTTGCCCTGCTTCTCGATGGGGTAGGCGAGATCCCGTATGCCCCATTCCTCGAAGTGGGTCACGGTCGCGCCCTGCCCTTCCAGAACGCCCCGGAATCTGTCACAGAGGTCCTGGTTTCGACCGCTGTGAACGGGGTGGACGATATAAAGCGTCTCGTAGTGGGTTGTTTCGTCAGTCATGTTCAATCGAGTCCGGAACCCTCTGATTCCTTGCCTGATCGTTAGCCATTATCCGAAATGGCGTCCTTGAAGGACGCCATTTCACTGGACCGGAATTGGTTAACCTAGCACAGGGGTTACCTGCTTACAACCTTCAAACTCACACCAGCAGCGGCGCGATGACCAGCGATACCACGGACATGAGCTTGATCAAGATGTTCATGGACGGGCCGGAGGTGTCCTTGAGGGGATCCCCCACGGTGTCGCCGACCACGGCCGCCTTGTGGGCCTCGCCGCCCTTCTCTTCGTTCGCGAGATCGCCCCGCTCGATGTACTTCTTGGCGTTGTCCCAGGCGCCGCCGGCATTGGACATGAACAGCGCCAGCAGGACACCCGATACCAGGGCCCCGGCCAGCGTTCCGCCCAAGGCCACGGGCCCCAGCGCGAAGCCCACCACCACCGGCACCACCACCGCCACCAGCCCCGGCACCACCATCTCCTTGATGGCCGCGCGGGTGGATATATCCACGCACCTCGCCGCGTCGGGCTTGACTCCCTCGCGTCCCTCCAGCAGCCCGGGAATCTCGCGGAACTGCCGGCGGATCTCGTCGATCATCTTTCCCGCCGCTCTTCCCACCGCGGTCATGGTCATGGCTCCGATCAGGTACGGAATCAGGCCGCCGATGAACAGGCCCACCACCACCTCCGGCGACGTCACCAGGATCTGCAACGGTGGCCGACCCAAGGCCGCCAGCTCGGCGTCCACCGTTCTCGTGTAGGCCGAGAACAGCGCCAGGGCGGTCAGCGCCGCCGAGCCGATGGCGAAACCCTTGCCGATGGCCGCCGTGGTATTGCCCAGTGAATCGAGCCCGTCGGTGATCTTGCGCACCTCGGGCCCCAGGCCGCACATCTCGGAGATGCCGCCGGCGTTGTCGGCAATGGGTCCGTAGGCATCCACGCTCATGGTGATACCCACCGTGGCCAGCATGGCCACCGCGGCCACGCCGATGCCGTAAAGCTGGGCCGCGCCGTGGGACACCCAGATGGCGACGGCGATGACCACGACCGGAAGCGCGACGCTCTCCAGTCCCACGGCCATGCCGTGGATGATGTTGGTGGCGTGGCCGGTGCGGCTGGCCTCGGCAATGCGCTGCACCGGCTTGGCGGAGGTGTAGTATTCGGTGATGAGGCCGATGAGGATGCCGGCCAGCGAACCCGCGAGCACGGCCCAGAAGACGCCGATGGTGACGCCGAAGATGAGAATCAGCACCAGCGCTCCCACCAGGAACAGCACCGTGGTGAGGACCGTGGCGCTTCGAAGCGCCGACTGCGGGTCGATCTTCTTGAACACCCGCATGGAAAAGATGCCCACCACCGAGGCGATGAGGCCCAGCACCGCCAGGACCACCGGCAGCGCCATCAAAGTAGCCCGCGAGGCCTCTGCCTCGGCCTGGGCCGAGAACATGCCGGTGAGCCCGCTCGCCGAGATGGTGGCGGCGATGGCGACGGACGCGATCACCGAGCCGACGTAGGATTCGAACAGATCGGCGCCCATGCCGGCGACGTCGCCGACGTTGTCGCCGACGTTGTCCGCGATGACGCCGGGATTGCGCGGATCGTCTTCTGGAATGCCCGCCTCGACCTTGCCCACCAGATCGGAGCCCACGTCAGCGGCCTTGGTGTAGATGCCGCCGCCGACCCTGGAGAACAGCGCGATGGAGCTGGCGCCCATGGCGAAGCCGGTGATGTGCTTGGCATTCTCCGGATCACCGTAGACCAGAAAGAGAATGCCCACGCCCAGAAGCCCGAGGCTGGCCACGGACAGTCCCATCACCGAGCCGCCGTTGAAGGCCACGAGCAGCGCTTCCGACTGGCCGCCCTCCGCGGCCGCCTGGGCTGTGCGCACGTTGGCCCGGGTGGCCGCCTTCATGCCGAGAAACCCGGCTATCACCGAACAGATCGCGCCCGCGAAGAAAGCCACCGCGGTTTCGACGCCGAGCTGCCACGCCAGCAGCAGCGCCACCACCACCACGAAGATCGAAAGAACGATGTACTCGCGCTTCAGGAAGGCCATGGCCCCCTCGTAGATGGAGTCGCTGACGGACTGCATCTCCGCATCCTTGACCGCGACCTTGACGATGGAGCGATAGGCCCCGTACGCGATGAGAAGTCCGGCCACGCCCAGTACCGGCGCCCAGACCACTAAACCATCCATAACGCCTCCTCATTGATGGGCCTGTCCGAGAGATCAGCTCCCTCGGACAGGCCCCTGTCGATTGAAACTCTCCATGGCCCGGACCGGGCCCTCCAGCACGATGGCTTCCACCGCCTCCGCGGCCGCGGCCAACACGCCATCCAACGAGTCCTGCTCCTCGGGCGAGAACCGGCTCAACACGTAGTCCACCGCATCGAAGCCTTCGGGAGGACGGCCGATGCCCATGCGAAGCCGGACGAAGTCACGGTCGGCGACGTGCTGCAGGATGGACGCCAAACCCCGGTGACCGCCAGCGGAACCGCCGCTGCGAATCCGCAAACGCCCGAACGGCAGATCCAGGTCATCGTAGGCCACCACCAGGTCCGCGCCCCGAAAGCGCCTCAACAGGGCCGCGACCGCCAGACCGCTGTTGTTCATGTAGGTCTGGGGCTTGGCGAGCACCAGGGGTTCCCGCTCCCACTCTCCCCGACCCACCAAGGACTCGCACCGGTCATCGCCGATGCGGATGCCCCTGGCTTCCGCGATCCGGTCCAGCAGCAGAAACCCGAGATTGTGCCGCGTGCGCGCATAGCGCCGGCCCGGGTTGCCCAGGCCCACCAGGAGCTTCACACTATTGACCCGATACGGAGCCGCGGGTGCGCACAGGGTTGCCGGCCGTCGCCAACCGCGCGGGGATCACTCGTTGGTCTGTTCCCCGTCCCCATCCGTCGGTTCCGCCCCCTCTTCGCCCTCCGCTTCCTCCTCTTCGATCGTCGAGACGGTCGGAGCCAGCACGGAAACCAGCGTCAGATCGGGAGTGTCGTTGGTAACGTTGGGCGGCAGAGTGAGGTCGCTGGCCTTCAATGCGTGACCGATCTGCAGCGGCGAGACGTCCACTTCCAATGCCGCGGGGATATCCAGGGGCAGGCACTCGACCTGCAGTTCCCGCACGATGGGCTGCAACACCCCGCCCTGGATGACACCCTCGGGCCGTCCCACGAAATGGAGGCCCACCATCACGGTGATCTTCCGCGTCACGTCCACTTCGTAGAAGTCGATGTGGTTGATGGCGTGAGTCAACGGGTGATACTGCACCTGCTTGATCAGCACGAGCCTGCCGTCGAGATTGTCCGCGCCGGACTTGAAGCGGACCAGATGGGAGCCCTCCAGGCTGCCGACGCGGGTCCTGAGTTCCCGGTCATTTACCTGCATGGCGACGCCGTCGGTCCCGCGGCCGTAAACGACCCCCGGGAGCGTTCCGCTGCGGCGCAGGCGGCCGGCATCGCGCTTGTTTCCGACCTGCCTCGTCTCTACCGTTACTTCTACCGTTTCCAATACCTGAACCTCCTGCCGAAATGCTGTGTGCTACGGATGAGTCGATCAGAAAAGGGAGCTGATGGACTTCTCCTGATGGGTCCTGCGGATGGCCTCCCCGATCAGGGGCGCCACCGACAGAGGCATGATCTTCTCGCACTTGGCCATCTTGGCGCTCAAGGGAATGGTGTCGGTCACCACCATCTCCTCCATGGGCGAGTCGTTGATCCGGTCCAGCGCCTTGCCCGAAAGGACGGCGTGGGTGCAACAGCCGATGACCTTCTTCGCACCGGCCCGGACCAGCGCTTCCGCGGCCATGGCGATGGTGCCGGCGGTGTCCACCATGTCGTCGATGAGAATGGAGGTCTTGCCCTGCACCTCACCGATGATGTTCATCTCCTCCACCACGTTGGCGTCGGCCCGGCGCTTGTCGATGACCGCCATCGCCACGTTCAGCTTGGTGGCGAATGCCCGCGCCCGCTGGGCCCCGCCCGCGTCCGGCGACACGACGATCAGTTCCTCCCGGCCGATGCGGTCTTGCATGTACTGCAGCAACACCGGCGACGCGTAGAGGTTGTCCACCGGTATGTTGAAAAACCCCTGGATCTGACCCGAATGGAGGTCCATGGTGAGTATGCGGGAGGCGCCCGCGGTGGTGATGAGGTCGGCCACCAGCTTGGCGCTGATGGGCACCCTAGGGGCCACCTTACGGTCCTGCCGCGCGTAACCGTAATACGGAATCACCGCGGTGACCCGCTTGGCCGACGCGCGCCGGAACGCGTCCAGCATGATCAGCAACTCCATCAGATTGTCGTTGCCCGGGGCACAGGTCGACTGGATCACGAAGACATCGCAGCCGCGCACGTTCTCCTTGATCTCCACCCTGATCTCGCCGTCGCTGAAGGTCTCCACCAGAGCCTCCCCCAGCGGAATCTCGAGATCGCGGGATATCTCGCGCGCCAACGGGGGATTGGAGTTTCCCGCAAAGATCCTCATTTGATCGTGCAACGATTCCATTTCCTACCTGCGTCGCTGGAGAACGGCCGGTGCTGTCTTGCCGCGACGGCTACGGGCGGGTTTGAAACCCGCCCCATCACCGGCCCATCGAAGGAGAGAGCTTGGCTGGGCGGGAAGGATTCGAACCTTCGTATACCGGAACCAAAATCCGGGGCCTTACCACTTGGCGACCGCCCATTCCTTCCCGTCGGCGTCCGAGTGTGCTGTCCGGGAACGCTACTCGCCTTCCCGGTCCTCGCCCGAATCGCCCGATGTAACTTCCCTGTATGCCGCGATAATCCTTTCTTCGATCATCCTGCGGGTCTCGCTGTTGAGCGGATGCGCCACGTCCTTGTAGGTTCCGTCCCGGCGTTTCTTGCTGGGCATGGAAATGAAAAGACCCGAGGTGCCGCGAATGACTTTGAGGTCCCGGACCACGAAGCAGTCGTCCAGGGTGATGGTCACATAAGCCTTGAGCTTATCCTCCTCCACAGGAAAGACCTTGACTTCCGTGACCTCCACAGGGACCTCCTTTCCGTCCGGGGACGGATGGCCTGCCCTTATGTCAGCGAAAAAGCCAGATAGGCACGAACGTCTTTTTCGCCCTCGAAGCCCGCGAATGCCCGTTTGGCATCCGCCTCGCCAGCGAACAGCCCGAAAACCGCGGAGCCGCTTCCCGACATGAGACTGCCGATTGCCCCCTGTTCGTCAAGGCGATTCTTGAGAAGGGCAATGCGCGGATAGCGCCCAAGGGTTACCGTTTCGAGGTCATTGACCATAACCTGAGCCACTTCGTGAGGAGTGTCCAAATTTTGGATCAAGTTATTATTATTGGACGATTTTGTCAACTTGAACCGGAAGTTCCGGTAGACCCAGGCCGTAGACACGCCGAAGCCGGGAAACAGCACCACCAGCCAGAGCCGGGGCAGCGGCCCCGCCGGGCTCAGCCGTTCACCGATGCCCCGGACCCGGGCTGGCTCGCCGCGGATGAAGAAGGGCACGTCCGCCCCCACCGACAGCGCCAGCGCCATGAGGTCGTCGACGGTCAAGCCGGCCCCCAGCAGGTCGTTCATGCCCCGCAGGACCGCGGCGGCATCGGTGCTGCCGCCGCCGAGGCCGGCGCCGATGGGGATGCGTTTTCGGATACTTACGGCCACCGGCTCGCGGCGGCCGGTTCGCTCATAGAACGCCTGCGCCGCCCGGTGGACGGTATTCTCTTCCCCCAGGGGCACATCGGGAGCGTCGGCGGACAGCTTCAAGGAGCGCGGGGGGCCTTCGACCCGGGAGATCTCCACCTCGTCACCGAGGCTGATGGGGATCATCAGGGAATCGAGGAGATGGTAGCCGTCGTCACGCCGGCCGGTGATCCGAAGGTTGAGATTCACCTTGGCGGGCGCGAACAGTCTCATGGAAGGAAGACCCCGCGGCGGGGCTCACCACGGCTTGATCAGCGCCTTGGTGGGGAACATCTCGGGCACTTCGCCACCCACCGCGCGAACGCAGTCCTCGGTCTCGTCGAGCGAGAAGACGTGGCTCACCATCTGCTCCACCGGAAAGCTGGTGGTCTCCATCAGCCGAAGGGTGGCGTCGATGGCGTCGTTGTCGCCGGTATACGCTCCCTGGACGCAGATCTCCCCCCACACGAGCTTGTCCATCAGCATGGGGGTGACGGTCTTGTCGCCCGTCAACCCGCCGAGCACGAGCTTGCCCTGCCGTCTGAGACAGTCCACCGAGGTGAGGATGGCGGCCGGGTTGCCGGAGACGTCGACGGCGACGTCGGCCATGGCGCCGCCGGTCTCCTCCCGGATCACGTCCGCCACGTTCTCTTCTTCCACGTTGATGGTGCGATGCGCGCCGAACCGTTCGGCCACCTCCAGCCTGCTCTTGTCGCGGCCGATGCCGGTGACGAAGATGCGCGCCGCGCCGGCATGACTCGACGCGAAGGTGCAGGCGAGCCCCTGCTGGCCGGGTCCCTGGATCAGCACGTAGTCGCCCATCTTGACGCCACCGTGCCGCAACGCCCACTGAAAGCCGTTGGCCATCACCGCGCCCACGAGGGCCGCGGCCTCCGCTGGAAGGTCATCGCTGATCGGGGTCAGCAACGCGGTGTGGGTGATATACAGGTACTGGGCGAAGCCGCCGAACAAATGCGGCGGGTCCGCCGAGGACATCCTCGAACCGTAGGCCGAGCGCTGCTTGCAGAACCGGTCGCCGCCACGGCGGCAGTCCGGACAGCGGCCGCACCCGAGGGACCCCTTGATGATGACCCGGTCGCCTTCCTTGACGCCGTGGATCCCGGCCGCCTTGGCGCCGAGTTTCTCCACGCGGCCGAGGATCTCGTGGCCGAGTATGATGGGTATCGGAAGATTCAACTTCCCGGTGTAGTACTTGTAGTCCGTACCGCACACCCCGCCCATCTCCACCTTCAGGAGCCCGCCGTCCGCCGGTATGTCCGGCACGGGGTACTCCCGGACCTCGATCTTGCCGTATTCCACCAAGGTCGCCGCCCTGCAGATTTCGCTCATAAACTCTCTCCGCGTCTCATTTTCGACGCAAACGCCCTTCCCTCACCAGACACCCTCACCCAGTCCCCTGTCGCGTCGCGTAGCAGACCGGTGAGCTCGTCAAGAGCAGCGTGGGCGGCGTCCCGGAAATCCGTTGGCGGTGGGCGGACGTGATCCGCGGTCCCGATCAACCACCCGTTTCGCGCGATGCAGAACAGCACGACCCCGGCAGGACCGGCTCCGGATTTCCGGGACGCCGCCCACGCTGCTCGGCACCGAATACGCGCGTGAGCCCCAAACCGTTACGGCTTGATCAGCGCCTTGGTCGGGAACAACTCCGGGATCTCGCCGCCCACCGCCTGGATGCACTTCTCGGTCTCGTCCAGCGAGAACACGTGGCTCACCATCTCCTCCACCGGGAACTTGGTGGCCTCCATGAGCCGCAGGGTCGCGTCCACGGCATCGTTGTCGCCGGTGAAGCAGCCCTGGAGCTTGATCTCGCCCCACACGAGCTTGTCCATGTGGACCTCGGTGACCGTCTTGTCGCCGGTGAGCCCGGCCAGCACCATGGTGCCTTGGCGGCGCAGGCAATCGATGGAGGCCAGGATCGCCTTGGGATTGCCGGACACGTCCACCACCACGTCCGCCATGGCGCCGTCGGTCTCCTCCCGGACCACGTCCACCACGTTCTCCTCCTCGACGTTGATGATCCGGTCCGCGCCCCACTTTTTCGCAAGCTCCATCCGCGGCGCGTCCCGGCCGATGCCGGACACGAAGATCTTCGCCGCGCCCGCGTGCTTCGAGGCCCAGGTGCACGCCAACCCCTGCTGTCCGGGCCCCTGGATCAGCACGTAGTCGCCCATCTTGACCCCGCCGCGGCGCAGCGCCCACTGGAACCCGTTGGCCATGACCGAGCCGATGAGGGCCGCCGCCTCCGCCGAGAGCTCCTCGCTGATGGGGGTCATCAGCACGTCGGGGGCCAGGTAGAGGTAGTCCGCGAACCCGCCGAACAGGTGGGGCGGGTTGGCGGAGGTGGTGCGCCCGCCGTAGTTGGTGCGGTTCCGGCAGAAGCGCTGCGCGTTGCGGCGGCAGTCGGAGCAGCGGCCACAGCCGATGGCGCCCTTCATGATCACACGGTCGCCTTCCTTGACGCCGTGGATCTTCTCGGCCTTGGGGCCGAGCTTCGCCACCCGGCCGAGGATCTCGTGGCCCAGGATGATCGGCAGCGGCAGGTTGATCCGTCCGTGGTAGTACTTCACGTCGGAGCCGCAGACGCCGCCCATCTCGACCTTCAGCAATCCCCCGTCGTCCGGGATATCGGGTATGGGATATTCCCGGATCTCAAGCTTGTTCGGTGCAAGCAATGTCGCCGCCCTGCTGGTCTCTGCCATCGTGTACCTCCTTGGTAGGCCCTTTGGTTTCCTGCTGTTCCACGGTTCAGTCGAGGTAGTCCTCCAGCCGCACCCGCTCGCGCACCGCGTCGGGCACGGCGAGCCGCTTGGGGAAGTCCTTCCGTTTCTTGGTGGCGTCGATGACCATCTTGGCGGTCATGCCCCCTTCACCGCTCGACGGATCGGTCTCGGAGCCCTGGCAACGGGGAATCACCAGCGTATCGGTATCCGCCTGCACCCGATTGGCCACGGCCCACATCACGTCACGCTCGTTGTAGACGTTCACGTCCCCGTCCACCACGATCACCAGTTTCAGGTAGAGGTCGGTAGCCATGGCGGCCATGACCGCGTTCCGCACCTCGCCGTCGGAACGCTTGTCCAGGGAGATGTAGCAATGGAACCGGCAGTTGCCCGAGGGCGGCATGTGCACCGCCCGGGTGCCCGCGGCCACCGCCTTCACCGCCCTGAAGATCGCCGCCTCCCGGGGAATGGAACCCATCAGCCGCTGTTCCGAGTGGCCGGTGAAAATATCCTGGTAGAGGGGCTTTTGCCGCAACGTGACGCCGGTGATCTCGGCCACGTGATTCCTGCGCACCCCCACCGCGTGGCCGGTAAACTCGCCGAAGGGCCCCTCCTCCTCGCGCACGTCGGGCAGGATCCGCCCTTCCAGAATCATCTCCGCGTGGGCCGGAACCTCGAGAGCAACGGTCTCGCACCGCACCAGCGGCACCGGCTGCTCCATCATGCCGCCGATGACGTCGTACTCGTCCACGTCGAAGGGCGCCAGCGACAGGGCGCCGACGGCGAAGGCCGGATGGACCCCCACGATGAAGGCGATGTCCAGGGGTTCGCCCCTCTCCTCGGCGTTGCGCGCGCAGCGCATCAGGTGCATGCCGGGGGCGAGATGCATGCGCAGACGGTTCCGTTCCACCATCATGGCCCGGTTGAAGCTGAGGTTGCGCACCCCGCTCACGGGATCCCTCGCCACCACGATGCCCGCGGTCACGTAAGGGGCCGTGCTGATGTCGAAGTGGGTCAGCAGCGGGATCTCGCCCAGGTCCACGTCGGCGCCCGTCCGCACCACTTCCTTGACCGGACCGTCCTCGACCAGCTCCGGCGCCACCGGGCTGCCTTCCCGCCTGCGGTACTCCTCCACCAGGTCGTTGGCGTCCACGTCCAGCGCCATGGCCAAACGGCTGCGGGTGGCGTGGAGGTTGGTGATCACGGGCATCGAGAAGCCCTGCACCTCGTGCACGAACAGCGTGGGGTATCGGCCGGAGGACTCCAGCTCCATGAGCAGGCTGGTGACGTCGTGCTCGGGCCGCACCGGCTTGCGGATGTGCAGCAATTCCTCGGGACCCTCGTTTTCCAAACGGTCCATGAACGACCGCAGGTCTTTCATACGGTTCCTCCGTCGTCGCGGCGCCGGCGCCCGCGATCAGGCCGTCCCGAACAGCCGCTCGGCGTTGCCGCCGAGGATCTTGTCCCGGTCCGTCTGGGTCAGGCGGATGTTGTTGACGATCTCGATGGGGTTGGGGTCGCCGATGCCGAAGGGGCAGTCGCTCCCCAGCAGCACGTGGTCCGCGCCCACCTCCGCCACCAGGAACTCCAGCACGTCGGGCTCGAACACGATGGTGTCGTAGTAGAACCAGCGCAGCACGTCCCGGCCCATGAGCGAGGTGTTCTCCTGGATCGCCGGCTGGATCTCCCGGCCCCGGGTCATGCGGCCGAACTGGTACGGCAGGAACCCGCCGCCGTGGCACAGGATTATCTTGAGATCGGGGAACCGGTCCAGCACGCCGCCGAAGTAGAGGCACGCCACGCCCACCGTGGTATCGGCCAGCAGGCCCACGATATGGGTCAGGAAGTAGGTGCCCAGCCGTTCGATGCCGAGAGGGTTCAGCGGGTGGATGATCAGCGGAACCCGCAGGCGCTCGGCGGTCTTCCAGAAGGGGTCCAGCGACGGGTTGTCGAGGTTGGCGCCGTCGATGTTGGAGCCGATCATGGCGCCCATGAGCCCGCACTCCTTGACCGCGTATTCAAGCTCCTCGGCGGCGTGCGCCCCGTCCTGCAGCGGCACGGTGGCGGTACCCCGGAACAGTCCGTCCGGGTCGCCGCCGGCCAGCGCCTCGCGCATGGCGTCGTTCAGCATGCGGCTCCATCCCACCGCCTGCTCCACCGGCAGCATGTAGCCCACGATGTCCATCCATGCCGACAGGATCTGCCGGTCCACGCAAGTCTCCCGCACCGTGTCCTTGCGCTTCGGCAGGTCGGTGGCGGGCGCCAGGATGGGCCGGGCCAAGGGCCTTCCCCCGAGCCGCAGGCGCGGCCCCGCGGGCGTCTCCTCCCCCACCTCCACCCCGAACGCCGGGCCGTCCTTGCGCAGCCGTTCGAGCACGGCCGGCGGTACATAGTGCGCGTGACAGTCGATTTTCATGGTGCTGCCTCGATGATGCCTTGCGAAGTTACGGTTGCGCTCAGTCCTTCAGGAAGCTCACCGGCATGGGCATGCTGAGAATGTTCATGCCCTCGGTCTGCTCCACGTGGCGGATGAAGCGGTACTTGTTCTCCACCTCGTCCATGGGATACGGCGGCACCTCGGAGCGGGAGGTCTCCACCTTGAGTCCGATGAACGCCGCATCGCGGCCTTGCAGGGCTTCGGAAAAGCGGCTCCCCAACTCGTCGGGGCTGGCCGCCCAGGACGCGGTGCGGATACCCGCCCCTCGGGCCATGGCCACGAGATCCGTGGCGCCGCCGGTAGCGGTGCCGATCTCCCCGGAAGCCTCGTAGACCTCGTTGTCCAACACCACGTGGGTCAGGTTGGGCGGGTTCTTTCTCGCGATGGTGGGCAGGCTGGAGAGGTTCATCAACAAGGAGCCGTCGCCGTCGATGGCGATCACCTGCCGGTGCGGCAGCCCCAGCGCCATGCCCAAGGCGATGGAGGAGACCAGCCCCATGGTCCGCACGCGGAAGTTACCGTCGCCCGGCCGGCACGCGTACCATTCGACGGTGTTGCCGCCGGCCCCGGTCACCACCAGGGCGTCCCCCGCCAACTCCGCCATGACCTTGAAACATTCGATGCGCTTCATCTACCTATCCACCGTCGCCCGCGTCCGCCGTGACGGTCATTCGCCCGGGCGCCGCCGGCCCAGCACGTCCTTGGTGAGCAACACGGCCACCGGCCGCTTGTAGTCCTGGGTGAGCACGTGAGTCCGCTTGATCAGGGTCTTGGCCTCGGCCGGGTCCCGCAGAATGAAGTGGCGGATGCCGAGAGCGCTCAGCACCGGCACCGTCATGGCGCCGTTGGTGCTGAACGAGCGGTCACCCACGTCTCCCGCGTAGTAGACCAGCAGCAAAAGCGGCACGCTGTATTGCAGCAGCGTGGACACGATGCCGTTGACGCTGTTGAAGAGCCCGCCGTTCTGCATGATCAGCGCGCATTTCTTGCCCACCAGATAGCCGCCGGTGCAGACGCCGATGCCTTCCTCTTCCCGCCCGAGAGGCACGTGGACGATGTCCGGATCCGCCGCCACCCGCTCCAGCAGCGCGTGCAGATTGATGTCGGGCAGGGTGGCGACAAGATCGACTCCCGCCTCCTTGAGCCCTTCGAGTATCAATGCGGGTCCGGGATGGTCCGCCACGCGGTGCACCTCCGTTCGACTCCGGAACACGTTACGATTTGAAGCTCGCCCTGCTCCGCGGCTCGTTCAACTTCGAGCCTGAATATCACTTTTTGCACCAGCCGCGTCAACCGTTCGAGCGGCCCCGAACACGCCGGCTCCGGGAACCGGTCCGAGTTGCGGGAACACCGGGTATTGGCTACGTTTTATACAGGGATGCGCATTTCCGCACCGCGTCGAACGCCTCGAAGGGAGTCTGCGAACATCGTGAAAATAGGCATCGGGCTGCCGTTCAAGACCTCCAGGGATAGCTGGCCGGCCGTCGAGGCGCTGGCGCGCAAGGCGGACCAGGGCCCCTATTCGAGCTTCGCGGTCATCGACCGGCTCGCCTACGACAACTACGAGCCGCTGATCATGCTGGCCGCGCTGGCTTCGGTCACCCGGCGCATACGGCTCATGACCGCGGTGCTGGTGGGGCCGCTGCGAGGGGCCGGCGTGCTGGCCAAGCAGACCGCCACCATCGACGCCATCTCCGGCGGACGGCTCAGCCTCGGCATCGCCGTGGGGAGCCGCGAGGACGACTCCCTGGTGGCCCCTTCCGGTTTTCACGACCGCGGACGCCGCTTCAACCGTCAGCTCGAGCTCATGCGCCAAATCTGGCGCGGGGAAATCGTCAATGACGCGCAGAGGCCCGTGGGACCCGAAACGGCCCGGCCCGGCGGTCCCGAGCTGCTCATCGGCGGCACCGCGCCGCGGGCGCTGGACCGGGTGGGCCAATACGCCGACGGCTACGTCATGGGCGGCGGGGCGCTGGACCCGGAGTGGGCCCGGGGCGTCCTCCGGCAGGTGAATGACTCGTGGCGGCGCCATGGCCGCGGCGGCCGCCCGCGCATCGTCGCGTCGGTGCTGGCGGCGCTGGGGCCGGGGGCGGAGGAAGCCCTGCGCGGGGCGTTCGGGGACTACTACGGCGGCGATCCCGCGCGCCTCGAAGCCCGCCTGGCCCGGGCCACCCTCTCCACGCCCGAAGCCATCCGCAACGCCATCGCCCTGCACCAGGAGCTGGGCACCGACGAGTTGATCTTCAAACCCGCGACCCTGGCGCCGGACCAGTTCGATCGGTTGACCGAGGTTGTCGCACAATCCTGAACACAAGGAGCGGTGATGCCGGCTAGCAGTCTCGTCCCGGAAGGGCGTGAGGTGTATCTGGACCACGTGGGGCTTTTCGTCCCGGACTTCGACGCCTCCCCCGGCAAGCTCCAGGAACTGGGGTTTGCCATGACGCCGTTCGTGGCGCACATGGCCAGCACCGAGCCCGGCGTGGCGGCCACGCCCAGCGGCACCGGCAACCAGTGCGCCATCTTCGGCCAGGGCTATCTCGAGATGCTCGGGCCCACGGTCGACACGCCGCTGTCGCGTCAACTCCGGGCGCAGCTCGACCGCTACCCCGGCTGGCACCTGATCGCGTTCGCGGCCAACCAGCCCGAGGAGAACCACGAGCGCATCGGACGCGACGGCTTCAAGCCGCTGCCGCTGGTGCGGCTGGCCCGCCCGGTGCCCACCGACACCGGCGAGGAAACCTGCCGGTTCTCGGTCATCCGGGTACCTCCCGACGTCATGCCCGAGGGGCGCATCCAGATCGTCACCCACCACACGCCGGAGCTCGTGTGGCAGCCCCGCTACCAGCACCAGCCCAACGGCGTCGCCGGCCTCACCGGCGTGCTGGTGTGCGTGGACGACCCGCGCGAGGCGGCCGAGCGCTTCTGCCGGTTCGTCGGGGTCGAGCCGGTGGAACGGACGGACACCTGGGAGATGGGCCTTCATGAAGGGCGTGTCGTCTTCATCCAGGCCCGGCGCTTCCGCGAGCTTTACCCGGACCGGGAGCTGCCCTGCACGCCCTATATCCCCGAGGTTTCCATGCGCACCGAAGACCTGGCCGCCACCCGCCGCTACTTCGACAACGGCGGCATCCGCTACGAGACCGTGGGAGACGACGCCCTGCGAGTACCCGGGGCCGAGGCCCTGGGGGCGTCCTTTCTGTTCCACCAGTCGCCGGAAGGAGGAATCCTTTGAGCACGGACAAACGTTACGACTACGATCTGTTCACCATCGGCGCGGGCTCGGGGGGCGTGCGCGCCAGCCGCATGTCGGCTGTCCACGGCGCGCGCGTGGCGGTGGCCGAGGAACGCTACCTGGGCGGCACCTGCGTCAACGTCGGCTGCATTCCCAAGAAACTGCTGGTTTACGGCTCCCACTTCGCCGACGACTTCGAGGACGCCGCCGGCTTCGGCTGGACCGTGGGCGAGCGCGCCTTCGACTGGCCGTCGCTGATCCGCAACAAGGACCAGGAGATCGCGCGCCTCAACTCGATCTACCGCGGCCTGCTGCAGAGCCACGGCGTCGAACTGTTCGAGTCCCGGGCCCGGGTGCTGGACCCGCATACCGTGGAGGTGGCGGGCCGGAAGGTCACCGCCGCCAACATCCTCGTGGCCACCGGCGGCTGGCCCACGGTCCCGAACGTCCCCGGCAAGGAGCACGCCATCACCTCCAACGAGGCGTTCCACCTCCCGGAGATGCCCCGGCGGGTGGTCATCGTGGGCGGCGGCTACATCGCGGTGGAGTTCGCCGGCATCTTCAACGGCCTCGGGGCCGACGTCACCCAGCTCTACCGCGGCCCGCTGTTCATGCGCGGCTTCGACATCGACGTCCGGAACACCCTTGCCGACGAGATGCGCAAGAAAGGCATCGACCTCCGGTTCGAGGCCGACATCGCCGGCATCGAACGGAACGGCAAGACCCTGACGGCCACCCTGAAGGACGGCCAGGCGCTGGAGACCGATGCCGTGATGTTCGCCACCGGCCGGCTGCCCAACACCCGCGGGCTGGGCATCGAGGAGATCGGCGTCGAGCTCGCCCGCAACGGCGCGGTGGTGGTCAACGAGAATTTCCAGACCAACGTCCCATCCATCTACGCCCTCGGCGACGTCACCGACCGGGTCAAGCTCACTCCCGTGGCCATTGCCGAGGCCATGATCCTGGCCCGAGTTCTTTTCAAGGGCGACGTCGGGCCGATGGACTACCGCAACATCCCGTCCGCGGTCTTCAGCCAGCCACCCGTGGGGACGGTGGGATACACCGAGGAAGCCGCCCGGGAGCATTGCGGCGAGGTGGACGTCTACCGGACCGCCTTCAGGCCGCTCAAGCACACCCTGACCGGACGGGACGAGCAGACCATGATGAAGCTCATCGTGGAGCGTGCCGGCGACCGGGTCGTGGGTTGCCACATGGTCGGTGCCGACGCCGGCGAGATCATTCAGGGACTGGCGGTGGCGCTCACCTGCAACGCCACCAAGGCCGACTTCGACCGGACCATCGGGATCCATCCCACCGCCGCGGAAGAGTTCGTCACCATGCGCGAACCCGTGAGCGGCGGGGACTAGTGGCCTGTAACCTGTCCGAGCGGTGCGAACAACGGGCGGGTTCGAGACCCGCCCCTACACTACGTTTACGAGTATGCGCAGATTTGGATTGATTGTGGCGGTTTGCCTTGCGCTGGCGCTGACCAGCGGCTGTGGTGACGGGGGTGATGAAGTGGTGAAGGGACCGGACCCGGCCCGAGGGAGGCGGCTTTACATCGCGACCTGCATCGTGTGTCACGGTGCCGATCCGAGCAAGCCGGGCTCCCAGGGGCCGGCGCTCAAGGGCTCGTCAGTGGAGTTGCTGGAGGCCAAGGTCCTGCGCAAGACTTACCCGCCGGACTACAAGCCCCAACGGACGACCAAGGCCATGCCCACCTACCCCCAACTGAGGAAAAGGATTCCAGATATCGCTGCCTTTCTGGCGCAGCCGTAGCGCGGTCTACGCGATCTCCAGAAGAATCCAGAATACCGCGGTGAGGATCAAGCCGCTCCAGATTACGCCCGGGATGGACGTCAGGAGTTTCTTGGTGCCTCCACCGGCACCGCCCACCAGCGCGTTCAGCTCGACGATGGCGATGATCGCAAGGCTGACGATCCAGAATACCGCGGCGTTGGCGCCGGACTCCCCGTACGGATAGTGGCTCGCCGCACCCATCAGGAACAGCATGGGAATGGAGAGCAGCGTGTTGGTACGGGAAGCAAACCCGGCCCACTGGCCCTTGCTGGCCGCGTCCGGAAGCGCCTCTCCGCCTTCGGCCACCTTGTTGGCGGAGGCGATGACCACCTGCTGATTGGGCCAGATCACCAGCCACACGTTGAGGAACATGATCGTGCCCATGGTGCCGCCGATGGTGATGGTCATGCCGTAACCGGTGGCGAAGAAATCCCCGCCGAGCTGCGCCCACTTGATGATGTACATGAGAAGACCGGCCAGGAAGGTGAACATGGCGCCCCAGCGGAACCACCAAAGAGCGCGCGGGACGAGTTTTTGGATGGCGCCGGTGCGAGTTCCTGCTTCGGTTTCGGCAAAGAACGGCGTCTGAACGAAGTTGAAGTAGTAAAGCAGACCGATCCAGGTGATGCCGGCCAATAAATGCACCCACCGCAGTAGAAAATGAACGAGCTCCATCAAGCACCTCCTGTTTGCTTTTCGTGAAAGACCGAACCTTCGCGCATTATAGGACGTAACGGGCCGAATGGTCAATGAAAAGTGCCGGAACGGCGATCTACTCGTCGGAGACAAAGGCACTGAACTGCTGGTAGAGGTCGCGGAGTCTGGCCTTGTAGTAATCCACGTTCTCGTCGGGGCTGGCCGGGTCCCAATCCGCGACATGGCGGCAGTTCTCGTTCACCATGACATTGGCCCCCTCCCCCGCGACGTAGTAGGAGATCTGGTCGCCGGTCAGGTACTTCCGTTCCGATCGCAGGGCCACCTCATAGGCGCCGCGGGGATGCTGTTTCCCGGCCTTGACCTTCATCTGGTAGTCGTCCAGGGATTCCCGTAGCGTCTCCGTCCGCTTCAGCACCGACAGGTCGAGGCGGTGATGCGTGAGGGCGTCGCGATAGCGCTCGTACAGCGCCGGGATCTCGCCCTTCCGCCCCCGCAGCAGGAGCGTGAGCATCTCCTCCAGCCACTGGCGCCGGTAGCGCTCGTGCCCGCGCCCGCTCAAGTCGGGGCCGCCAACGGAGAGCTCGCCCCGCTCGTCCAGCAGCACGTGGTTCTCCGGCGCGTAGCAGAACATCGCCGGCCATGGCGTCAGCGGGAGCTCGACGTTCCACGGCAGTGACGACGACGCCTCCGCCACCAGCGCTTCCGGCGCCGGAGCGCCGTCAAGCCCGGCCGGGGGAACGAAATAGATGCCGCCGGCATCCACCGTGGCGACCCGCGCCCCGCGCTCGGCGATCCGGGCGGCCAACCCGTGAACAAGCTCGCCGGCGGTCCGGGTCACGCGGTCCGCCGCGCCGAAGTCGTTGAAGCGGCCCACGGGGAACGTCAGGTACTTGTGGAACCCGTCCAGCAACACCTTGAATTCGCTCCGGACCGTGGCGATGAAACGGTCGTTGCCGCTTGCCGGAGTGACGTCGGACAACGGCCCGGCGCCTTCCCGCAGCTCACGGCAGCCACGCAACAATTCCGGGAAGACCCCGAGCTCGTCCGTCCGCGGACGGCCGTCGCCCGCCAGCATGACGGCCGGGTAGAGCGCCGTGACGTCGCAATGTACCACCGGCCGGGACACCCCCCGGACCTCCAGCGCCGTGTATTTCTCCGCCACGGGTTCCGTGGTCATGGGCGCGGGGATGGAATGGCGCCGGGCAAGATACTCGCGGAGCATGAGCCAGTCGATCCTGGTCGGATCGTCCGCAAGCGCCGTATCCTGATAGCGGGACGGGAAGATCCGGGCCTCGACATAGGCGCCGGCCGACAGCACCGCCGATATCTCGCGGGTTTCGCGGACATCGTCGAGCGCATAGCGGAAGAGCGTGTCCGGATCGTTATCGAAGTACCAGCTTGCCTCGGCGCCGGGGATGTAGGTCCGGTCCGGGGCCGCCACGCCGAAGTGGCGGGCCACATCCTTGAGTCCGTTCCGCCTGAGCTCGCGGTTGCCCTGGCTGTAGCGCTGCGCGAGAAACCAGGTGTCGATGACGTGGCGCCCGTGGATCATGTAGTTCCGATACGGGATCACCCGGTCGCCGGCCTGAAACCGCGCCGGACGGTGGCGGAGCATGCCGCCGTCCCTCCCCACCGCGAGGCTCACGCCGTAGCGCCGGGCACGCTCGTCGATGTACGGAAGGTCGAAGCGGAAGATATTGTGTCCCTCGATCACGTCGGGGTCGCGCGCGCGGATTTCCCGGACCATCTCCGCCAGCATCTCCCCTTCGTCATGGTCGGTGCCGGATATGAGCCGTTCCCAGCCACGGCTGTCCGACATGGCGATGGCGGTGATGCGGTCGCCTTCGCGAAGCGGATTGGGAAACTCGAAGCCGGGCGTGCGGTAGACCTCCAGGTCGATCTGCATGCGCAAGAGGCGGTCGAAGCCCATGCCAAGGAAATGGGTCTTCCCGGACCAGAGGAGGTACTGTTGCACGGGGTCGCGCAGGACCAGGCAGGGAGAGCCGGGGGCGCCGAGGCTCTTGCCGCTCCTGCGCTGGAGATGGGCCTTGGCCGACTCCAGGCTTCCGACATGCGGGAACCGCGCCAGCCGGCGGAACCTGCCCGCTCCCGACAGCGGCTCGATCTGGCAGTGGCCCGTCCATCCCGCGAGCTTGTCCTCGGACGTCAGCCAGAGGAACGGCTCGAACGGCACCGTATCGGAAACCAGCGCGGACGACGCGCGGGAGAACAGCCGGATGCGGCGATCGCCTTCCAGCTCCACGCCCACCACCTCGGGCGTCGCGTCGTGACCGTATAGCACCGGGTCGTATGGGCGGGTCGAATCGCACATGATGGAGCGGGTCCGCCGGCGATCGCCTCCGCGGAACGGCTTGCCGGACCCATGAACGGTGTAACACCCTAGTGTTTGGATGAACAGGTATGCTAACCTAGCCGGATGGATTCCGACGCCGTTTCTTCCGTTTCCCCGGTCTCCCATATCCGCCGGCCCCGTTTGCGGCGACCCTTCCTGATTCTTTCCTTCTCGGGGTGGAGCGACGCCGGGTCTTCGGCCACCTCCGCGGTCCGATATCTCATCGAGCAACTCCTGGCCTCGGAACTGGCGAAGATCGACCCCGA
>MKWU01002978.1_pt1 | contig 23452 bp, 21 predicted proteins | sample 809101 | NCBI WGS metagenome assembly MKWU01 (sample SAMN05860141, study PRJNA318959) | sponge metagenome | host: Aplysina aerophoba | place: Slovenia: Piran, Adriatic Sea, Gulf of Piran | collected 2013-05-07 | reverse complement strand
TCATCGCCGAGATCACCCGCCCGGAGGCGACGTCGAGGGCGGCGTAGAGGTTGGTGGTGCCGCATCTCTTGTAGTCGTGGGTGCGCCGCTGGGGCGACCCGGGCATCAGCGGCAGCATCGGCGCGGTGCGGTCCAGGGCCTGGACCTGGGTCTTTTCGTCGACGCAGAACACGACCGCGGCCTCCGGGGGGTTCAAATAGAGGCCCACCACGTCATGGACCTTGTCGACGAACTGCGGGTCCGGGGACACCTTGAAACTCCCGAGGCGGTGCGGCTGCAGGCCGAACGCCGCCCAGATCCGACTGATCGTCTTGTGCGACATGCCCATCGCCTCCGCCATCGACCGCGTCGACCAGTGCGTCGCCCCCGCCGGAGCCTCCTCCAGGGTCTTGACCAGCACCTCCTCGATCATCTCATCGGTGATCGTGCGCGGCCGACCCGGCCGCGGCTCATCGACGAGCCCGTCGAGGCGCCGCACGGCGAACCGGCCCCGCCACTTCGACACCGTCGCCGCGCAACACCCCAAACGCCCGGCAATGTCCTTGTTCGCCTCCCCGCCCGCGGCGCCCAACACAATCCGACACCGCAACGCCAACGCCTGCGACGACGACGGCCGCCGCGCCCAACGCTCCAACGTCTCCCGCTCAGCAACGCTGAGCTCAACTGTCACCGCGCGCCGACCGCGCCGCCGCGGATCACTAACATCGGCCATGATCGTCTCCGATCACCGCCCACTCGCCACCACCAGCATCCCACACCCAACACCCACACCAACGGACTAACGACACAGGACACTAGCGGATAGGCCCCGAACAAGGTCCTTGGTGTTCGGTTGTCGAAGTGGTTTGAGCTGCCGGGCGGGCCTCCAACAGGAACCGACAGTGGAAGACCGTCGATGGCCGTCACCTCCCCGCGCACGTTCTAAGGGCGTGCAATGCTACGGATCGGTGAGTGGGACTGGGATCGAGGAACTCCACGCCGGCCGAGATGATCCCGACGAGTGGGACGAGGAGCCGGCTGCGGTCCGCGTCCGGCCGACGACGACGAGCGTGGTGTCGTTCCGGATGCCGCACGACGAACTGGACATGCTGCAGAGCATCGCCGGAGCACGGGGCGAGAGCATCTCCGATTTCGTGCGCGACTCGATCCGGGTGCGCATCGGGCACCTTCCCGGCCCTGGCACCGCGGACATCGGCGAGCACGGTGCCGCGGCGGACGCCACGCCGGAACTCGAGGCGGTCGCCCGCATCGACGGCATCGGGGTGGACGACGTCATCCGGAGTGCTCTCACGTCCCACGTGGCGGCACGCCGACGCGACCCCGAGTTCCAGGCCCGGCTCCGCGACGAGCAGACGCTCCTCGACTCGCTCGCCGGCTGAGCCTGCGGAGTGGATCGGGCGGCGCAGCAAAGGAGTCGATGTCGACGCTCTCCGAGACGCACGCCGGAGGCGCCGGCAGTGGTACCGCGCGTAGGGTGGGACGGGTCTGCGGCACGTGTATGACCGCCGATGTGCGGCAGTGGTACCGCGCGTAGGGTGGGACGATGAGCGATGTCGAGCGGCTGGTCGACGAGCTGGACTTCTACGATCCCGCCTTCATCGACGACCCCTACCCCACGCTGGGGCGGCTGCGGGAGGCGACGCCGATCTTCCACAACCCCCGGACGGGTCAGTGGATGCTCACCCGGTTCGACGACGTCTACGAGACGCTGCGGGACCGCCGGCTGGGCCGCGTCTACGACCACCTGTACAGCCACGAGGAACTGGGACAACCCGGACCGGACCCACGCTGGGCCTCGTTCAACCAGCACGAGAAGTGGTCACTGCTGAGCCTCGAGCCTCCCGACCACACCCGCATCCGGCGTCTGGTCTCGAAGGTGTTCACTCCCCGCTCGGTGACGGCCCTCGAGCCGCGCATCGCCGACCTGTCCCGTGAGTTGGCGGAACGGTGCCGGGAGATGGGGACCTTCGATCTGCTGAGCGACTACGCCCAACTCTTCTCCGTGGCGGTGGTCGGCGAGGTTCTGGGCATCCCCCGCCGTGACACGCACCTCCTGTTGGACTGGTCTCATGCCATCGTCAAGATGTACGAGTTCACGGTCCCGGAGGAATTGAAGGTTCGGGCCGAGACGGCTGCCCGCGAGTTCATCGACTACACGAAGGCGCTGATCGAGGACAAGCGCCGCTCACCCGACGGCACGCTGGTCTCGAAGCTGGTGGAGACCTCCGACGCCGGCGACCGGCTCAGCAACGACGAGATCGTCTCGACGACGATGGTGCTGCTCGAAGCAGGCCACGAGGCCACCGTCAACACCCTCGGCAACGGGACGCGCGCCCTGCTGCGGTACCGCGATCAGTGGCGCCGGATGGTCAGCGGTGACGTGGACGCGGCCACGGCGACCGAGGAGCTGCTGCGCTACGACTCCCCGCTGCAGTACTTCAACCGCTGGGTGCTCGAGGGTGGCGTCGAGATCGCGGGCCGGCCGATGGCCGTCGGAGACGACGTGGTCATGCTCTTCGGGTCGGCCCAGCGCGATCCCCGCCGGTTCGAGTCCCCCGACCGTCTCGATGTGGGTCGAGGCGACCCCACCCACATCGGCTTCGGTGGGGGCATCCACTTCTGTGTCGGGGCGCCGCTGGCACGCGCCGAGTTGGCCGTCGCCTTCGCCGACCTCGTCCGCTACTTCCCCGACATGGAGTTGGCCGAAGAACCGGCGCGCCACCAAGCGTTCGCCATCCGAGGTCTCACCGAACTCCGCCTGAGCGTCAACTAGCCGGACCGCGCCCCAACCGCAGCCGACTGGATTCCGGCCCTCGGACCGCGACGAACCCGCGAGGGCGGGGGACGCCGGGGGGGTGATCGGCGGAGCGATTTCGCCAGACGATCCGCCGACGGCGACCGGGGGGCCCCGCCCGGGCGGGCCGGGGGCTGTCCGCCGAACGCCCCGCGGCCGGCCGCCGGCGGCCACCGCCGGGAGGGCCGCGGTCAGCCGGTTGCGGTGTCCTCGGCCGGACCGGTCTCGTCGGCCATCTCTCCGGCCATCTTGTCTGCGGGCGGCTCGGGGACGGTGTACCAGCCGGAGCCGAACATGAGGTCGTCGTAGCGGATCACCCACATGTGCTTGCGCTTCGTCTCGCCATCGGTCGGGTCGGGGTTGTAGAAGTCCACCCAGGCGCCGCTGGTGGTCGCAGCGACCATCTCCGCGCCGAACGCCTTGCCGTTGACATCGGTGAGGGTGGCTGTGTCGACGCCGATGAGGTCCTCGTTGAGCGGGTGGGCGATGATCGTGCCGCCACTGTCGGCGACGGCCACGTACCACTGCCCGTCGACGGTGGCGGGGTCGCTGTAGTACTCGACGACGGCGTCGCGGCCCTCAGCCACGTAGCGCTCGATGGCCTGGTGGACGAGGTACTGCGAGTAGCCGGCCACGTCGGTCTGCGGCGGCGCCTCGCCGGAGGCGTGCCAACCCACGCCGAGGATCAGGTCGTCGTGGCGAACCACCCAACTGTGCTTCTGGGTCTCCTGGCGCGTTTCGGGGTGGGTGAAGAAGTAGTCCACCCACACCCCGCCGGCCGTCGCCGCCACGAGCTCCTGCCCGTAGTTCTTGCCGGTGACGTCGGTGATGTTCGAGAGGTCGGTACCGACGAGGTCGGTGCGGTTGGGGTTGGAGAGCAGGGTCCCGTCGGCGTCGAGGATGAACACGTACCACTCGCCGTCGAGGGCCTCGGGCAGGTTGTGGTAGTCGAGCGTGTACTCACGCCCCTCGGTGTCGTAGCGCTCGATGGCCTCGGCCACGAGGTATCGGGCGTACGGGCGCCGGGCGATCTTCGGTGGCGCCTCCGACTCGTCGACGTCGTACCAGCCCGATCCGAAGAAGAGCCCGTCGTGGGCGACGACCCAGGAGTGCTTCTGCTCGGGCCGGCCGGTGTCGGGATGGTCGAAGTAGTAGTCGACCCAGCGGCCGTCGGCGGTGGCGGCTACGATCTCCTGGCCGTAGGGCTTGCCGAAGACGTCGAGGCGCGCCGCCGTGGACGTGTCGCGGAGATCGGGCCGGGTGGGGTGCCCGATGAGGATGCCGTCGGAGTTCACGACGAACACGTACCACTGCCCGTCCACACTGGCCGGGTCGTTGTAGTACTCGAGCGTGGCGTCACGGCCGGTGGCGTCGTAACGCTCGACGGCCTGGCGCACGAACCACTGCGTGTAGGCCGCCTCGTCGCTGCGCGGCGGCGCCTCTCCGGTGGGTTCCTCGGATATGAGTTCGGGTGTCGGCTCGTCCTGGGCACCGGCGCCGGCGCCCGCCAACGCCAGGACGGCGGCAACGAGCACGACGTGCGGCATCAGTCGGGCGAGCTTCATGACGATCTCTCCTGCATTGTCCGGGACAGTCAGCCGGTGCCCTCGGCGGGTTCGAAGCGGTGGGCTTCCAGTTCGCTGCGGCTGACCCACTCCAGGGTGCGGGCGTGGGTGGCCTCCAGGACGACCGGCGGCGCCTTGCCGGCTTCCAGCGCCTCGGCCCAGCGGGAGGCGCAGAGGCACCAGCGGTCGCCCGGCCGGAGCCCTTCGAAGCCGAACTCGGGGCGGGGCGTGGACAGGTCGTTGCCGACCGAGGCGGAGAACTCCAGGAACTCGGCGGTCAGCACGGCGCACACCGTGTGCACACCGAAGTCACCGGCGTCGGTGTTGCAGCAGCCGTCCCTGAACCACCCAGTGAGCGGGTCGTAGGAGCAGGGCTGCAGTTCTTCGCCAAGCACGCTCTCCGCCATGCCTTCAGTCTGCCAGAGGAGACAGGGGCCCGGGTGCGGCAGGGAGAGCGAGAGCTCAACCGGCAGCGTCCGTCACGCCGCTGGACCATGGATTCCGGACTTCGCCGGACCGACGGGAGGCTCAGTCGCCGGACCCGCATGGCGGCGCGGCGACCGAGCGATGACCGAGCGTGCGGCGCATCCCGTGACTGGTCGCCGGCGTCGGCGCCGCATGGCGGCGAGGCCGGCGGTGTCAGTGCCGGAAGGCGCGTTGACCGGTGAACACCATGGCGATGCCGTGGCGGTTGGCGGCTTCGATGACCTCGGCGTCGCGGACCGAGCCACCCGGTTGGACGACGGCGGTGCAGCCCGCCTTCAGCGCCCCGTCGAGGCCGTCGGCGAACGGGAGGAAGGCGTCGCTGGCGCAGGCGCCGCCCCGGCCGCGGTCGCCGGCCTTGGCGGCGGCGATGCGTCCCGCGTCGCGGCGGTTCTGCTGCCCGGCGCCGATGCCCACGGCGCAGCGGTCCTTCGCCACGACGATGGCGTTGGAACTCACAGCGGCCACGACCCGCCAGGCGAACGCAAGGTCGCGCCATTCCTCGTCGGTGGGTCGGCGCTCGGTCACCACGTCCCAGCCGGTGACGTCGTCGAGCGGGTCGACCCCGCCATCGCCCGCCTCGCGGGAACGGAACTCCCGCGGATCACCTCCAGCGGGGCCAGTGTCAGCGAGCGGGTCGACCCCGCCATCGCCCGCCTCGCGGGAAGAGAACTCCCGCGGATCACCTCCAGCGGGGCCAGTGTCAGCGACGCCGGGCGCTGTCTGAACCAGGAAGGTGTCGCCCAGCGAGCGCAGTTGCAGCCCCGGCACCTCCGGAGCAGCTGCCTGCAGGATGCGCAGGTTTCGCTTGGCCTTCAGCCGCTCGAGAGCGTCGGCGTCGTAGCCAGGGGCCACAACCACCTCGGTGAACACGTCAGCCAGCGAGTCCGCTACCTCGGCTGTGACCAGCCGGTTGAGCGCCACGACAGCGCCGAACGCCGAGACAGGGTCGCAGGCGTGTGCCCGGCGGTAGGCCTCGGCGAGGTCGACGTGAGCGGCGGCCCCGCAGGGGTTGGCGTGCTTCACCACAACGACAGATGGGTCGGGGCCGAGGGCGTGCACCAGGCGCCAGGCCGCGTCGGCGTCGTAGACGTTGAGGTACGACATCTGCTTGCCACCGAGCTGGTTGACCCCGTCCCACCAACTCGCCGCATCGTCGGTGCGGTAGCGAGCGCCCTGCTGGCCCGGGTTCTCCCCGTAGCGCAGTACTTCGGCACGCTGCAGCCGCAGGACCAGCGAGGGCGGCAGCGCCTCGCGCGCGGCTTCGTCCAGGGGGCCCGGCGCGGGGGCAACGGCCGGCCCGGGCACGGAGGTTCCTGAGGACAGCTCGCTGGAGGTCTCTCCTGCGGCGTGTTCGGGGGCGCCGGCGTCCAGCCAGGCCACGACCGTGGAGTCATAGTCCGAGCAGTGGGCGAAGGCCTTGCGCGCCAGGCGGCGGCGCAGCGCGTCGCTGAGGGCGCCGGTCGACTCCAGCTCCTCGAGCACGGCGCCGTAGTCAACGGGGTCCACGACGACACCCACGTGGGCGTGGTTCTTGGCGGCGGCCCGCAGCATGGCGGGGCCGCCGATGTCGATCATCTCGACCGAGGGCGCCGAGGCGAACGGGTACAGGTTGCAGACCACCAGGTCGATGGGCGCGCCACCGGCCGCGGCGAGGTCGGCCAGGTGCTCCGGCTTGGAGCGGTCGGCCAGGATGCCGCCGTGCACCACCGGGTGGATGGTCTTCACCCGCCCGTCCAGCATCTCCGGCACACCGGTCACGTCGGCCACCTCGGTCACGTCCACGCCGCCGTCCCGCAGCGCCCCGGCCGTCCCCCCGCTGGAGATGATCTCCCAGCCAAGAGCGACCAGCCGAGTGGCCAACTCCACAGCTCCCGAACGGTCCGAGACCGAGATCAGCGCACGCACACCCCCATTATCGGCCGAGCAGCACCCCAACGAGCACTCCCGGGGCGCAGACGCCACCGCCTGCGCTTCGCATTTCGGCTGGACAGGCCTCTTGACTGTCAGGCGATCCCGAAGTGGTCCGCGATGGCGTCAACGCGGACCTTGACATAGTGCAACTCGTCCTGGAGGCCGCGCTGGCCGACTTCCAACGCTTCGAGACGTTCCCCGTTTTCGGCGAGAATCTCCCCGTGCTTGGCGAGAATCTCCCCGTGCTTGGCGAGGGTTTCCCCGTGTCCGGCGAGGATTTCCCCGTGCTCGGCGAGGGTTTCCCCGTGTCCGGCGAGGATTTCCCCGTGCTCGGCGAGACTTTCTCCGTGTTCGGCGAGTGTGCCGAGGACGCGATCGTTGAGCGTGTCCTTGATCTCGGCCACGTCGGCCTCCAGGCGATCAAGGCGTTCGTCAGCGCTGCGAGTCATGAGTTGGTCGCTCATGCCTGGTCCTTGTCGTCCTGCGGCGGGAGCGTGAGAACCCGGTCGGTGACGCGTTCGAGTTCCCCCGACGCCACGACCGGTTCATCGGGTGTGATCCGATCCCTGGGATCGCGCATGAGCAACCTCCCTCCAACCCACGACCATAGCACTATCACAGTTGGTGCCATCGTTGTGGTGTCGTCTTACAGCGTGCCCGAGTCATCGCGAATCCCCAGGTCAGGGACCGTTTAGCGAGACGTCTGCACTTTCCGTTCGCATCACAGTATAACACTGTATCAGTGAATATCAATATATTTCCGTTACCACCTCAGGGAAGCGCGTAAGGGTGCCGGTGGACCGTCCCGGGGCACAACCCGACCCCGCGGCGATGTTGACGTATCGTTGTGGCTTCGACCGAGGGATGTGCAGATGAACCGACCGAGGCTCCTGGGCGCATGAGCGAGACGCCGACGAACGGATCGGACCCGCAGCCCGTCGTGCGGCTGCGCGAGATCCACAAGTCGTTCGGTTCCAACCACGTCCTCAAGGGCATCGACCTGACCGTGCACAAGGGCGAGCACGTCGTCATCTTCGGACCCTCGGGGTCGGGAAAATCCACCCTGCTCCGCACAACCAACCTGCTCGAGACTCCCGACTCGGGCTCGGTGTGGTTCGAGGGCAAGGAATACGGCCCCGGTCTCGACGATGAGGATCACCCCAAGGGCAAGGCCCGGATACTCCGCCAGGAGATCGGCATGGTCTTCCAGCAGTTCAACCTGTTCCCCCACATCACTGCCCTGGAGAATGTGGCCCTGGCCCTCCGCCGGGTGAAGCGGATACCACGGCCCGACGCCGAGATGCGCGCCGCCACCTATCTGGACAGGGTGGGCCTGCTCGACAAGCTCGGCGCCTACCCCACCCAGCTCTCGGGCGGCCAGCAGCAGCGGGTGGCGATCGCCCGGTCGCTGGTGATGGAGCCCAAGGTGATGCTGTTCGACGAGCCCACCTCGGCGCTGGACCCCGAGTTGGTGGGCGAGGTGCTCGCCGTGATGCGCAGGCTGGCCTCCTCGGGCATGACCATGGTTGTCGTGACCCACGAGATGGGCTTCGGCGAGGAGGTCGGCGACCAGAACATCTTCATGGACGACGGGTTCGTGGTGGAGCAGGGCGGCCGTGACATCTACAAGAATGCCCAGGAGCCGCGCACCAAGGAATTCCTGAGGTCGATCCTGTGATGGGTGCTTCGCTGAACGGCGTCCTGGCCCAGGCCAGGTTCCGGCCGGAGTTCATCTGGGACAACCGGGACATCTTCCTGGACGGCGTGTGGCTGACGGTGCGGATCGCTCTGGTGGCTTTCGCCTTCGCGACCGTGCTCGGGCTGGCGGTGGCGCTGCTGCGCATGTCCAAGTCGTGGATCGTCAAGCCGATCATGGCCGCCTACGTGAACGTCTTCCGGGCGATTCCCCTGCTGGTGTTCGTGCTGTTCGTCTACTACGGGGTCGCCATCCACTTCGGCTTCTCGACCACCGCCATCCAGGCCGGGGTTCTTGCCCTCACGCTGCAGTACTCGGCGTGGCTGGGCGAGATCTTCCGCAGCGGCATCCAGGCCGTGGCGGACGGGCAGCGGCAGGCCGCCATGTCGGTGGGCATGAGCCGCCCCCAGACGTTCGTCCGGGTGGTGATGCCCCAGGCCACGCGCATCGTGACCCCGCCGACGGGCAACATGTTCATCGGCATGATCAAGGATTCGTCGCTGGTCTACATCATCGGCGTGCCCGAGCTGCTACGGGTCAGCAACCTGCTGGCCAACCGCACCTTCCGCTACTTCGAGGTGTACCTGGGCACGGTGATCGTGTACCTCATCCTCACGACCGCGGTGTACTTCCTGTTCAAGTACTTCGAGCAGCGGTTCCAGCTCGTCGACGTGCTCACATCGAAGGTGCGCTCCCCGTTCGCCAAGCGCCGCAGCGCCCAGCTGCGGCGGCTCCAGGAAACGGTGACGGCGAACCGCGACACCGAGGCGTCGATTCGGCTCACCACCGAGTAGCCTTTCACCGATCCGATCGACCGTTGGGTAGAGGCGCGGGCAGCCCCTGCGTTTACGCATTCGCCGGGCGCCGATCGACGAACAACACCCAAGCTAAGGGAGGCTGGAGTGAAAAGAATGATCAAGTGGTTGGTGCCGGTGCTGGCGTTGGCGCTGATTGCCGCAGCATGTGGCGGCGACGACGGCGACACCGCGGCGCCCGACACGGACGCGGCCCCGACGACCGAGGCTGCCACCCCGGCGCCTACCGACGACGGTGAAGCTGCCGCCCCGGCAGCCCCCGCGGAGGAAGAGGTCACGCTGACCCAGGGCGAGTCCGGCTCGGCCGCCCAGACCGTGGTGAGCGGGAACCTGCTGGACGAGATCAAGGACCGTGGGACCCTCAAGGTCGGCATGGTGCTGCAGTTCGAGCCGCAGATGTACATCGACGAGAACGGCGAACCGGCCGGCTACGACGTGGACCTGATGCACATGCTCGCCGAGGACCTCGGCGTGGAGCTCGAGATCAACGACCTCGAGTTCGATGCGATGATCCCCGGCCTGCTGGCCCGCCAGTTCGACATGGCGTCGGTTGGCCTCGTCGGCCGCCCGGCCCGCCTCGAGCAGCTCTGGTTCACGTGCCCGTACGTGCCCTACGGGCAGGTCGTGGTCGTGAACAACGACTCGGCGGTCAAGACCAGGTCGGATCTGAACAGCAGCGACGTCACGATGACAGCGCTCGCCGGCTCCACTGCGGCCAACCTGATCTCCAAGGACTTCTCCGAGGCCACCCTGGTCGAACTCGACCAGGCCCCGGCGTTCCTCGAGGTGGCCTCCGGGCGCGCCGACGCCATCGTGGTGGAGAATTACCTGGCACAGCCTTTCGTGGCCGAGAACCCGACCACCAGCATCCTGGACCCGACCGACCCGTTCCTGGCAGCGGAGTACGGCGCATGGGCCCTGCCACGTGGCGAGGTCGTGTGGCTGGAGTACCTGAACGGCTGGCTGGGGTACTACATCGCGCGAGGCACCCTCGACGACCTCTACGAGAAGCACATCGACACGAGCCCGGGCATACCCAACTGCACCTAGGCGAACAACCTTCTAGCAACAGCTGGCAAAACGTAAGAGTCCGGCGCTCCCAGCAAGGGGGCGCCGGACTCTCGCGTTAACGGGACAGCCCGCCGACGACGGGGGCGTCAGGTCTGGGCAGGTGACGTCTCGGTGGCTTGGCGCCCCTCCAGTCGACCCAGCGCCCGATTGATCTCGGCCAATTGACGCGCGTGCCCGGCCAATTGACGCCCGTGCTCGGCCAATTGACGCCCGTGCTCGGAGAACTGCCGCGAATGCTCGGCCAACTGACCCATGATCGCCTTGGCGGACACGATCATCACACCCACCACGAGACCGGTACAGGCGACTGCCGTTGAAACGACGGTGGCGATACCGGCGGCGGTCACGGCACCCACGCTAGCCGAGGCAACCGTTGCCGATTCCCCCGCTTTACTGAAGTCTCAGTCATACTCCATATATATCAAAATACTTCCGATTCCACACCTCGAGACGAGGGAGGGGACGAACCAAACCCCGAGGGAGGGGGCGGGGGGCCGATTCGCGACGCCTTGCGCCCGCGCGAAGGAACGCACGGCACCCCGCCCCCCGACCGGACGGAGCTACAGCGAGGGAGGGGACGCCGGGGGGGACGCCGGGGGGACGGCCGGCGGAGCGATTTCGCCAGACGATCCGCCGACGCCCACCGGCGGCCCCGACCGGACGGAGCTACAGCGAGGCGACGACGGTGGCCATGAGCTCGCCGGCCTGCGTGGGGTTGCTGCCGACGCGGACGCCGGCGGCGCTGAGGGCCTCCACCTTGGCGGCGGCGGTGCCCCGACCGCCCGAGACGATGGCGCCGGCGTGGCCCATCTTCTTGCCCGGCGGCGCGGTCATGCCGGCGATGTAGGCCACGACCGGCTTGGAGAGGTGCTCGGCGATGAACTCGGCGGCGTCTTCCTCGGCCGACCCGCCGATCTCGCCGATCAGCATGACGGCCTCGGTCTCGGGATCGTCCTCGAAGGCGGCCAGGCAGTCGATGAAGTTGGTGCCCGGCACGGGGTCGCCACCGATGCCCACGCAGGTGGTGCAGCCGATCCCCTTCTCCTTCAGCTCGTGCAGGGCCTGGTAAGTGAGGGTGCCGGAGCGGCTGACGATGCCCACCGGACCGCCGGGGCGGGCGATGTGCCCCGCGGTGATGCCGATGTTGCAGAGCCCGGGGCTGATGACGCCGGGGCAGTTGGGGCCCAGCAGGCGCACGTCGGGGTGGTGGCGCTGCAGGTGGGCGAACGTGCGCGCCTCGTCGTGCATGGGCACACCCTCGGTTATCACCACGATGAAGCGCACGCCGCCCTCGGCGGCCTCCAGCACGGCGCCGGGCACGCCGGCGGCGGGCACGAAGATGCACGAGGCGTCGGCGCCGGTGGCCTCGACGGCGTCGCCGACGGTGGCGAAGACGGGGATGCCGTCCACGTCGCTGCCGGCCTTGCGGGGGTGCGTGCCGGCCACCACCCCGGTGCCGTAGTCGCGGTTCAGCAGGCCGTAGTAGCGCCCGGCCGAACCGGTCAGCCCCTGGTAGACGACCCGGGTGTTCTGGTCCACGAAGATGCTCATGACTGCGGCTCCTCGCAACACGTCGGCTCGGCGCAGCATGCGGGGTAGCCGGCCGACGCAGCGGCGGCCACTGAATCGCCGGTGCCGGCCGACGCCGCGGCGGTCACTGGATCGCCGGTGCCGGCCGCCGCCGCAGCCGTCACTGCCATGCGGGCTGCTTCCACCATGTCGGGGGCGAGGCGCAGGCTGTCGGAGAGGTGCGGCCGGAGTATCTCCCGACCCTCGGCTGCGTTGGTGCCGTCGAGGCGCATGATGATGGGCGAGGAGATGTCGACTCGCCGGAGCGCCTCGACGATCCCGCGGGCCACCTCCTCACCCTTGGTGATCCCGCCGAACACGTTGATGAAGATGGACCGCACCGCGGGGTCGCCGTCAACCACCTCGAGGGCGGCGGACATCAGGTCGGCGTTGGCACCGCCGCCGATGTCCAGGAAGTTGGCGGGTGTGCCACCCGCCTCGGCAACGATGTCCACCGTGGCCATGGCCAGCCCGGCACCGTTGGCGATCACGCCGACTGTGCCGTCGAGCCCCACGTACTGCAGCCCCCTGGCGTGCGCCTCCTGCTCGCGCTCGTCGCGCTCGACGGTCTCGTCGTAGGCGGCGTGGTCGGGGTGTCGGAAGGTGGCGTTGTCGTCGAGGGTGACCTTGGCGTCCAGAACCGCCAGCCGGCCGTCGCCGGTGACGATGAGCGGGTTGATCTCCACGAGGTCGGCGTCACCGTTGACATAGGCCCGGTACAGCGACCCCAGCAGTTCGATCGCCTGCTCGGTCACCGCGGGGTTGAGCCTGGCGTCGTTCACCCACCGGCGGCAGGCCTCGGGCGTGAGGCCTTCGGTGGGGTCGATGTGGATGCGGGCGATGGCCTCGGGGGCGGTGGCGGCCACCTCCTCGATGTCCACGCCGCCCTGCGCCGACAGCATCCCGAGGTGGCGGCGCGCCGAGCGGTCGAGGGTGAAGCCGGCGTAGTACTCCTCGGCGATGTCGGCGGCCCTCTCGATCCAGAGGCGCCGCACCACGTGGCCGCCGATGTCGAGACCCAGGATCGCTCCGGCAGCCCGTCGCACCTCGGCGGCGTCGGTGGCCGGCTTGATGCCGCCGGCCTTGCCGCGGCCTCCCACGTGCACCTGCGCCTTGACGACGACCGGGTAGCCGATCCGCTCGGCCGCCGCGACCGCCTCATCGGGATCGAGAGCCACCTCGCCCGGCGAGGTGGGCAGACCGTAGGAGGCGAAGAACTCCTTGCCCTGATGTTCCAGAAGATCCACTTGGCTCCCCCGCGAGATGCCGCCGCTGTCGGGGGGCGAGCCTATTGGAACGGGGTGGAGGAACCTCCCTTCCGGCGGCTCGCCGGCGCCGCTCGCGGTGGAAAACCGCAGGCCGGCGTCGTCTACACTGGAACCGTGGCGACGTGGACCGCACCCGAGTACCACCCGGCCTTCGAGGAGTACTGCGAGACCATCTTCGAGCTCGCTGAGGACGACCTGGACGTCATCCAGGCCCGCATCGCCGACCGCCTGGAGATCTCGCGGCCGGCCGTGTCGGAGATGATCCGACGGATGCAGGATCAGGGCCTCCTGGAGGGGGGCCGGCGCATCAAGCTCACCGACGACGGCATGAAGCTGGCCAAGCAGGTGGTGCGTCGCCACCGCCTCGCCGAGCGGTTCCTGACAGACGTGCTGGGGCTGTCATGGGCGGAGGCGCACGCCGAGGCCGGCAAGTGGGAGCACGTGCTCTCGCCTCGCGTGGAGGAGGCCATGAGCAAACTGCTGGGCCAGCCCACGACGTGCCCGCACGGCAACCCGATCCCGGGTTCGGGCTACTCCGCACCCGAGAGCGTGGCGCTCACCGATGTGGCCGAGGGCGAAGCGTTCGTGGTGTCGCGCATCACCGAGGAGCTGGAGTTCGTCGACGGCGTGCTGGACTTCCTGGAGGACTCATCGATCTGCCCGGGCAACAGCGGGATCGTGATGTCGAACCCCGACGACGGGGCGACCACGGTCAGCATCGACGGGGAGTCGGTGGAGATCGACCACTACACCAGCGAGCGGCTCCTGGTCGTACCGGTTCCCGCCGGCGCTTGACCCCGGTGCGGGCCGCCGGACGCGAGTCCGGCCCCTGCCTGCGTCATCGGCCCCGACCTCGCCCCGGCGTCCCGTACCCTCGCTGAATCGTGCCGGCACAGACCGGCGCCAATGGTGGGCGCGGACGGATCGTCGCCTACTGGAGGACGCTCAGGCGAACTCCGAGCGGCGCAGCACCAGCAGCCACGTCAAGAGCCCGGAGGCCCCGACGAGCACGAGCGACTCCAGGCCGGCCTGCGCCAGGAAGAGCGACTCTGTGGAGTCCCAGATGTCCGCCGACAGCATCGGAAGGTTCGTCGGCCGCATCAGCAACGTGAGCGGGAGTTCCTTCATCACCGACAGGAACACCAAGCCGCCCGCAGCCAGCAAACCCGGCGCCATGAGCGGCAACTCCACGGAGCGCAGGCGCCGCCAGCGGCGGGCACCGAGCGTTCGGGCGCCCTCGCTCAGACGTGTCGGAACGGCGCCCACGGCCGCCCGCGCCGCGTTCGCCGCCTGCGCGCCGAACAGGAGCACATAGCCGACGATCAGCAGCGGCAGCGTCTGGTAGATCACCGTGGCGAACGGCACCTGCAGCGCCCAGAAAACCAGCGCCAGGGCGACCACGATGCCGGGAAGGGCGAAACCCGCGGTGACAAGGAGATTGGAGGCCGAGGCGCTGCGCGACGGGCGGCGGACCAGGAGCCACGCCAGCGGGAGCATCACCCCGACGGTTACTGTGGCCGCAACCGCGCTGACCGCCACCGTGGAGGCGGCCGAGGTGGCGATTCCCCCGCCGTCGAGGGCGAAGGCTCCGACGCGCCTGCCGGGATTGGCGATCCCCCTTCCGGCCCAATATCCCAGCGTGGCGAGCGGGGCCACGAGAGCCAGGAGGAGGAATGCGACGACGGCGGCGCAGACCGGCCAGCGCCACCAGCCGAGCGGCGCCAGCGGCGGAGGCCGGTCGGAGGTCGCGGCGAAGCCCCCCGCGCGGCGCCGTGCGAGCCAGCGCTCGACCATCACGACCCCCACCGCGACGATGCCGAGCAGCAGGCCGTGGGTCACAGACGTGGGCCGGTCGAAGAGCCGGTTGGCATAGATCGAACGGGTGAGGGTCTCGTAGCGCAGCAACTCGACCGCCCCGAAGTCCGAGAGGGTGTAGAGGCATACCAGCAGGCCGCCCGCAGAGGTGGCCGGGAGGATCGCCGGGAGGGTGACGGTGGCGAAGACCGCCCGCCGGCCGCGCCCCAACACCCGTGCGGCCTCCTCGTAGGCGGGGTCCAGGTGACGCAGCCGGGCGCGGGTGGGCAGGTACACGTAGGGATACGTGAAGAGGGTCAGCACACCCCAGGCGGCCCAGAAGCCCTGAAGGCGGGGCAGGGCCCCGACACCGAGGGGCGACAGGATCTGCTCGGCCAGCCCGCCGCGGGCTCCGAGGGCGATGAACGCCGTGGCGCCGACGAAGGTGGGGAAGACCAGCGGCAGCGGCGCCAGCGCCGCCCACAGCCGCCGCCCCGGCAGGTCGAGTCGCACCGTCGCCCAGGCCAGGGCGGTCCCGGCAACCATTGCCGCCAGCGACACCGAGGCCGCCAGCAGCAGGGAGTTGCCGAGCGGGCCCCAGGTCCGTGCCACGCCCAGGATGTCCAGGATGTCCGAGCGCAGCCGGACGTTCTCGTAGACGAGGTAGCCGAGCGGCGCGGCGAAGAACAACCCCAGGCCGAAGCCCCAGGTACGGCAAAGACGGCCGGCATCCATCGACGGGTTGCGGGCTGCGGCGGAGTCGGTGGCTCTCCGGCGCGACTCTAGGAGACTGGTCAGCAATGGCCATTTCGCCGAACCCACAAGCCCCTTACCAGGGCTTTCGCGGCGAAGGATTGGCCGATTCGGGGATTACTCACAACACTCCGAGGCATGTGCCGAGTCGTTCACCGGGGGCACAGGCCGGACCGCCGGACAGTGGATTCCGGCCTCCGCCGGAATGACGGCGAAGACGGTCCGCAGCATCACCCGGCGGTCTCCGCGAGCGCCGGTTCCCCGCTCCCGGCGCGCCGCTGCTTGCCGTTGCGCCGCAGACCGGCCATGGCCGACTCGGGGTACGCGACGGCCGGCGGGCCGTCGTAGTGCAGCGCCACGTCGTCACCGACGCGCACGCCCGGCATCCGGTCGCTGCGAGCGAGGAGGACGCTGTCGCCGATCTGCACGCGGCATTCGGTGGTGTGCCCGTAGAAGCGCATCGCCTGTACCTGGCCCGTGGCGCTCGCATCATCCTCGCCGCTCCCCGCCGCTGCAACGAGACGCAGCTGCGAGGGACGTACCAGAACCGCGACCTTGCCCGTCGCGGGACAGCACGTGGCCAGATTGCCCAGTGGAGTGGCGACGGTGTCCCCGGACCCGAGACCGGGGATGAAGTTGGCGTCGCCGACGAACGAGGCGACCCACGGTGATGCGGGATGGCCGTAGACCTCGCCGGGGGTGCCGCGCTGGCGGATGTGCCCGTCCTGCATGACCGCCACCTCGTCACCCATGACGAAGGCCTCGTCCTGATCGTGGGTGACGATGACGGCGGTGGCCCCGAGCGTTCCGAGCAGCGTCTGGACCTCAGCCTGCAGTTCCAGCCGCAGGTGGACGTCGAGCGCCTGGAAGGGCTCGTCGAGCAGGAGCATCCGCGGGCGCGGCGCCAGCGCCCGTGCGATGGCGACCCTCTGTTGCTGACCCCCCGACAGCGAGTCGGGCATCCTCTTCTCGAAACCGGCGAGGTCGACCATGTCCAGTACCTCGCGCACCCGCGCCTCCCGGTCGGGCGAGCGTCCGAGACCGTAGGCCACGTTGCCGCCGACGGTCAGGTGCGGGAACAGCGCCCGCTCCTGGCCCAAGAGGCCGATGCGGCGGTGCTCCGGCGCCACGTTCACGCCCGGACCCGCGAGCATGCGCTCACCGACGTGCACCTCCCCGCCGTCGGCGACCTCGAGACCCGCCACGATGCGCATGAGCGTCGTCTTGCCGCAGCCGCTGGGGCCCAGCAGCGCCAGAGTGCGGCCGCGCTCGATACTCAGGTTGAGCCAGTTGAGAACCGGCGTACCGCCGAACGACTTGTGGACATCGACCAGCCGGAGGGCCCGGAAGTCGCCCACAGCGGGGGCGGCACCGGTCGCGCGTGCACGTCTCCCATTGGTGGCACGGCCCGCGCGGACCAAGCCGCTGCGTCCACGCGGCGCCGGATCACCCGACGGCGGGGCGCCCGCGGCGGCGCGTCGGACATTAGGCACGCCTAATACCCTAGTTCGTTAGGCAACACTTACAACCGGCGCCGCCGGCCGTTGTTCCTTGATTCGGCGACAGCGCCGGTCCGATCGCGGGGCAATGGATTCCGGCCTGCGCCGCGATGACCGGAGCGAGGGCGGGGATGCCGGTGGACGCCTGGGGCGGCCATTCCCGGGGATCGTCGTAGCGCCACCGGCGACGGCGCCCGGACTGCTCCCACATCGCTGTCGCACCCCCTCCGCACAATACTGCTCATGCCCACCACAGAGCGAGTTGCCCGACGTTCTCGCCGAGCGGACGTAGTCTTGGCGAGATGCCTGCCATTTGCTCCCGAGAAACAAGGGTGTCCGAGCATGGCTGAGTCCTCCGACCAACATCCGGAGCGCGGCAGGGCTCAGTCACGTCGGCCGATGGTGATGGATATCAAGGGCAACAAGGGGAGCGTCTTCTACCGCGCGCACTCGTACCACACGAAGGTGCCGGTCGAGGGTCTTGTCCAGCTGATCGAGCACTTCACCGACCCCGGCGATGTCGTGGTCGACCCATTCTGCGGATCAGGCCAGACGGGTGTCGCCGCCTTACTGACTGGCCGGCACGCTGTTCTGTCCGATCTCTCTCCGGCAGCGGTGCACATTGCGCGCGGATACACGGCGCGAGTAGATCCCGATCGCTTCAGGACGGCGGCTTCCGCGCTCCTTGTCGTGCTCGGACCGCTCGAACGGGAGCTGTACGGCACCCCCGAGGGCCGCATTGAGTACACCGTCTGGTCCGACGTCTACCGGTGCTCGACATGCAGGCGTGAGGTCCTATTCTGGGACGCGGCTGTCGACCAGGATACGGGGGCCGTGCAGAACACGCTGTCGTGCCCGGCTGGCCACGGACCTCTCAGGAAAACAGATCTCCAATGGCTGAGCACCCGGCCGGTGCAGGAGAACATCAGCGTTGACGGGCAACGAACTCGACTTGTGCGAGCGATCGGGGTAGCGGACAAGGATCGCGGAGTCGATAGAGCCGCCATTCCGCATTGGTATCCGACCACTCCTTGGGAACGGTGGCGGGAGATGTGGCGAGCTCAGCACGAGGTTCAAGGAATCGCGACCTCGGCAGACTTCTTTACAACACGCAACCTGTATGCGCTCTCGGCACTGTGGGACGCAATCGGACGAGTCGACGACGAGTCGATCCGTGCGGGCCTTCGCTTCGCTTTTACCGCGACCATCAATCGTGCCTCACGTCGCTACCAATGGCACCCGACGAGACCGACCAACGTCCTTTCATCGACGATGTACTTGGCATCATTGAACTACGAATTCAACGTATTCAGTCTGTTCCGTCGGAAACTAGCAACGATCACCAAACTATACCAGCAAACCGGGGAGTCATCCGGCTCATGTGAGGTGCACCTCGGTTCCGCCGAGCGGCTCGCTTGGATGGCCGATTGCAGCGCGGACTACGTCTTCGCTGATCCGCCATTCGGCTCCAACATCTACTACGGCGACTCATCCTTCCTCTGGGAAGCCTGGCTGGGCGAACAGACCGACGTTGCGGCGGAGACCGTGGTGAACAAGCGGCTAACCGACCGGATGGGCGGAACGAATCTCAACGACTACGAGAAGTCGATGAGCCGGGCGATGCGGGAGATTCGTCGTGTTATGTGCGACAGTGCGTGGGCTTCGCTGCAGTTCCATAACTCCGATGATGCGGTCTGGTCAACTATCCAGAGCGCTGTCGACTCAGCAGGGCTTTCCGTGGAAGCCGCTGTCGTGATGGACAAGGGACAGTCTTCATTCAAGGGGCTCCGGCATGAGCGCCGGGGCGAGAAGGTCGCAAGCTTCGACCTCGTGATGCATCTTGCCCCGGGAGCCTGCGGCAGGGACAATGCCCAACGCCGTGACGTTCCCCGAGCCGAGATCGAGAGGGAACTAATGGAGCACGTCGCAAAAGAGTCGGCATCGCGTCGCACTACTCCTTGGCTCCACTCGCAGGTGATGCGTCACCTGCTCGCCGCCGATGCATCGCCGGCAGGCTGGAGCTTCGGCGCCGTCGAATCTCTGTGCGGCGAACTATTCGAAAGGAGAGGCAACACATGGCACCTACCGGCCACGAGCGCATAGCCAGAGCGTCGTTGGCTGCTCGTCGGCCGCTGCCTGAGTACGTCGTCGGCTCAAAGGGTGGGCCGTGGTACACGTCACACACCTATCCCACCAAAGTTCCGCCCGAGACGATCATTCCCTTCATCGAGGCTTCGACGGAGCCGGCCGGCGTGGTTGCCGACCCCTTCTGCGGATCCGGCATGACGGGAGTTGCCGCACTGCTCGTGGGCCGACAAGCAGCCCTGTCAGACCTGTCGCCCGGCGCCGTGCACCTCGCCCGGAATCACACGAGGCGCGTTTCCCCCGAGCTGCTCACCGACGCTGTTGCTTCACTCGACCGATCGTGGATGCGCCGTACCGAGCGCGACCTCTACTGGTCGTCGGTCAGCACCGATGACGGGGTGATTTGTGGACTGGGGCGCCATACGGTCTGGTCGGAGGTGTACGAGTGCCCGTCGTGCGAATCGGCGGTCGTACTCTGGGATGCAACCGCGCCTGACCGTCCCCTGCCACGCAGGATCCGGTGCCACAGCTGCAGGCGTTCGTTCGATCGGACTCGCGGTGCGGCGATCGCATCCGTGCCCCGGAGGATGACGGTCGCTCCGGAGTCAGGCGGCAAACTGGTCCACGGCGAACCGACCGCGAGCACACTCCACCGGATCGACGAGGTCCGGCGGCGCCCGGTCACTTTCTGGATGCCGACCACGCCTATTGACCCTTCCCGCGAGATGTATATCCGCTCCGCACTGCACCTCCGTGGTGTACGGACGGTCGCCGACATGTTCAGTCGTCGGCCGGCTCTGGCACTGTCCCGGCTCTGGTACGAGATCAGCTTGGTCGAGAACATGGCCGTTCGGGAGGCACTGCAGTTCGCGTTCACCAACACCGCGTGGCACGCCAGCCGCATGCGGCGCTACAACGCCCGAGGCGGTCAACGTCCCCTCACGGGCACCCTGTTTATCCCGCAACTTGTCTCCGAACCCAACGTCTTCGAGGTGTTCCGCCACCAAGTCCGTCAGGTGTGCCGGCTGTACGACGTACTACCGGATGGCGACGTCGAAGTGAACCAGTCATCGGCAACCGATCTGCGTTGGCTCGCCGACGGTTCTGCCGACTATGTATTCACCGACCCGCCGTTCGGTAACAACATCCACTACGCCGACTGCAACATCGTCTGGGAGACGTGGCTCGGGGATCCAACCGACAACGACCAAGAGATCGTCGTCAATAAGTCGCGGCGCGTGGAAGACGGAGGCAAGACGGTCAGCGACTACCAGAAACAGCTCACGGACTCGTTCCGTGAGGCGAAGCGCGTGGTAGCCACGGCCGGGCGCGTCTCCGTGGTATTCCATAACTCCGATGACGCAATTTGGACGGCCCTCCTGGAGGCTGTCGAGGATGCTGGCCTGCACCAGGCAGAGGTGGCGATACTTGACAAGGGTCAACGCAGTCAGAAGGGCTACAAAGCCAGGCTCGGAGAACTCGTTCCCTTCTATGACCTAGTGATGACCTTCAGCGCGACCGAGCGGGCTGGCCCTCGGCTCAATGGCTCGGGCGACATGGCGCTCGATGCCGTCACTTCACACCTCGAACGCCTCAACGGCAACACCTCACCGCAGCGCAGGCTCGAGTATCTCTACTCCGTCGCCGTGAGTGCAGTGATCGGCGGCGGTGCCAAACCGGTCGGCTTGTCGCTCCGCGCGTTCGAAGATCTCTGCAACAATCACTTCGAACGGATTGGTGACGCGTTTTTCTTGTAGATCGTCGGTGAGACCAGGAGTACGGCATTGACCGATCGACTCTCGAAGGCGGAGCTTCACAAACGCTTCGTCGCGGCCGTCGGCCCTGCCGCGCTCGTCTCGGCTGGCACAGACTCCGCTGGTGAACTCGTGTTGGAACTTCGCCCTCCGCTACCCAACAACGTTCGGGTCTACATTTACAACGCGACGAACCCGCCCGGTGGTCGGTCGACGTCGGAACACAAGATCCAGCTCATCCTAACCGGCCAGATGAAAGGCGAGCGAGCCGACTTCGACTGGTCCGGAGTCGATATCTCTCTGCTCTGCGGCTACGTCCCAGAACACGATGTCTTCGTGTTCTGGGACGCCTCACTGCACGTCAGCTTCCCACACTCGAAGAATCTGCAGGTCCGAACGGACAACCTGCTGAGCGCAGCCGCGTCGGGGGTGCTTGTCTCCCAAGACCGTTCTCTGCGGACCGGGCCAGAGGTCGTGATCTGCGCCCCTCGCAACCTCGTGTCGGGCGCCATTGCCGAGCGAAGTGCAATTGGACGCGCCGGCTCAACAGGTGCAGGTCGGTCGGCAAACAGGGGACGGCCGTACGTGCGCCCTCCGCGCAGCCGCGCCGCGCCGTCGAGATCCCGCGTGTTCAGCGTCGATCCCGACGCCGTCGACCGAGGAACCGACGCGCACATGAAAGTCCAGGATGAACTCGCGGATGCTGTCTCAGCGCGTGGGTGGCAGCCGCTATCGCCGCGTGACTCCGATCCTCTCTTCGACATTGGATGGATCACGGCGGAAGCAGCGTGGATCACGGAGGTGAAGAGCCCGACCGCCACGAACGAGGAGCGACAGCTTCGACTGGGACTGGGACAGGTGCTCAGCTACGCGTATCTCGTCGATTGGGACGTGACGGTGAACCGGCCCGTGCTCGCCGTCGAGCGGAGGCCGTCGTCTTCGTACTGGTCCGATCTCTGCATGTCCCATGGTGTCGTTCTGTCGTGGCCGGACGCATTCGCCGAGCTATTGGACTCCTGTGTCTGATTCTGTGTCTGCTATTCGCCGCGCAGTCCGCGACCGCTCACGGGCTGTGGCAGAACCGAGGTTCACCCTGTTGACTTGACGGGTCCCGGTCAACCTTCCAGGGCAACATCCCCCAAAGAGCACAGCTACCGGACGATGCCGCTCTGGTCGATGAGTTCCTGGGTGCGGGCCAGGCCGCCGCCGAGGACATCGAAGTCGATGGTGTCCATGACATCGGCGACGTCGAGGGGAGTCAGCTCGTCGGGCGGCTGGACGCCGGCCGCCAGCGGGTACTCGCGGGTCTCGGAGGCGTAGAACTCCTGTGCCTGCCGCGTCAGCATGAACTCGACGAAGGCCTGCGCCGCGGTGGGCTGATCGGAGGTGGCCAGGATCGCCCCGGTGGTGACGATCAGCAGCGAGCCGATGTCGGTGGGAGCGAAGTTGTGGTTGATGCCCGGGGCTTCGGGGTCCTCGGCCAGGAAGCGCAGCAGGTAGTAGTGGTTGACGAGCCCCATGTCCACCTCGCCGCGCAGGACCGCGTCGACGATGGCGGAGTTCTTGGGATAGTTGGGCGAGTTGTTGGCCGCCATCCCTTCCAGCCAGGCGAGCGTGGCGTCGTCGCCGGACTGGAAGCGCATTGCCGTGATGAAGTCCTGGAAGGAACTGTTGGCCGGCGCCACGGCGACGCGGCCGACGTATGCCGGGTCGGTGAGGTCGAGCACCGAGTCGGGCAGATCAGCGGGATCGGTCAGGTTGGGGTTGTGGACGAGCACCCGCTGGCGCCCGCTGAAGCCGACCCACGTGCCGTCGCCGGCCTGGTAGAGGGCGTCCACGGCGTCGAGGACGCCGCCGGGGAGAGTCTGCAGGCGATCCTGCGTGGCGAGGTAGCCCATTGCGCCGGGGCTCTGGGAGATGAACACGTCGGCAGGTGTGGCATCGCCCTCGGTTTCGATCAGCAGCGCCAGGTCGGATGAGGAGCCGTACCGGACGTCCACGTCGATGCCGCTGGCTGCCTCGAACATCTCCACGAGCGGACCGATGAGGTCCTCGTTCCGCCCGGAATAGATGGTGATGGGATCGTCGGGTTCGGCGGGTGGGGCCGGCGCAGGCTCGGGTGGCGTGGGGGCGGGCTCGGGAGTCGGCACGGGGCTGGGCTCGGGAGGCGGCGCGGGGGCGGGCGCTACGGGCGGGGGGGGGGGCGGGGGGGCGGGGGGGGCGGGGGGGACACCGGCGGGCGGCGCGGGCGGGCGGGTCCGGCGGGAGCCACCATCGGAGCCGCAGGCGGCGGCCGTCAGACTGAGGATGCCAACCACCGCTGCCAGGACGAGAGCGGGACCGGCGCGACGTGCGCCCCAGTGGCCGGATCTGGTCATGATGTCTCCTTCGA
>MKWU01002977.1_pt1 | contig 23454 bp, 19 predicted proteins | sample 809101 | NCBI WGS metagenome assembly MKWU01 (sample SAMN05860141, study PRJNA318959) | sponge metagenome | host: Aplysina aerophoba | place: Slovenia: Piran, Adriatic Sea, Gulf of Piran | collected 2013-05-07 | reverse complement strand
AACTAATTAACCCTTTACGTACGAATGGCGTGTATCTCGTCAAAAAACGCAATGCGCTTAACTACGAATGACGAGATATCTCGTCATAGCAGAAAGCTCGCATTAATAGACCCTTCGATAGCTACGAGAGAGTAATGTCTCTGTGCTTTTCTTTGTAGTCCTTTGTCTATATTTTGGCTGCATAACCGTCTCTCCTGGCCACTCTCCCAGCGAGAAATCAAGCGCCAAATCTTGCGAAGGCTGCGGACGTCTTGAACCGCCAACAGATGATTGCAAAAGAGACGGCAAGTTGGCTAGATGCTAGTTGTGGAGCTGTTACATCTTCTACGATTGTTTTACATCACTACTAACTCGTATTAAACTGTATTATGTGGTATATACCAGCTCGCTGCATGCGGCTACGTACGTACCAATCTTTCTTTCTTCTTCGTCGAAGAGCAAATTTGAAACGGATCCACTCGCTTCAAAACATCCTAACCTTCTCCTTTACCACAGCGCAAATCACTTCGATGCTCATCGTCTCCATTCCAACACGAAGAAAGCGTAGCGAGTTGCTGCTGTTTGTTCGCACGATTCGGCTACGCCGCCATTTTGAATTTAGTTAGGAACTGAATGCTACCGCGCGAAATTAAGTTCGTGCTTAATGGGTTTGGAATTGCTACGTTGATTCCATATTCAGAGTCATTTCAAAAGATGCGCGCATAAAGGCTACCAGAGTTTCAGAAACAACTGCCAATGTATCCAGCACAGTTAGCTAGGCTTACTTGTTCAATGTAAGTACGTTTATTTTATTACTTTAATGTATTATATAATAATGTTACTTTATGGTTACACAAATGTTAATTGCAGAACCTATCTATAGAGAAACATGTAGCACCTATAGTTTCTCATGCCAGTTGTATCATGCTTATATTAATATATAAAATGTATAGATCTAATATTATATATAATGTCTAATTATATAACCACCACCATGGAACACCACTACACAGTGCAAGTTGCAACGGGTGATATCACCATGTTCAAATGGAGCATTTTCTCCAGTAGCTGGATGGAAAAGCACCACCAACACAAGTTGCAACTAGTGATGAGGACCATATGTCCAAGTGAAATTAATGTTTGCACCAGTGGATAGAAGGGAAACACCGCAAGCGCAAGCGAAAGTCAGGATGCAAGTTTCCAAGGTCAGGATACTAGGTTCAAAAGTCAGGGTAAGCATCAATGCTAGTCAGTACAGACTGCAGCAACAACCTGGAAGGTAAGATTGCATATAAACAAAGGTGATCGTGAGTCTCTACAAGGTCAAGCGATAAATCAAGTAATAGTGATGCAAATTGCTCTGCTACAAATTTCCAAGGACATTCAAGTTACATAGCACCAGTCGTATAAGATGATGAATGGAGTACTGTTCATAACTGAGCCAGATTATGCAATATTTCTGCGATCTATTTTCCTTTCAGTCACTATAGCTGTGCAAATAGGCTCTTGCCTAGGCCCCTTTACATACTCACTTAGGCTCTTACGCAATGCGCAGTGCATACATGCGTCTGTTATGTAATATATTATATATACTAGGGCATACAGCATTTATGCATGAATGCATCAACTACCATTATATTGTAGACAGTTAATTAGTGTATGTTATATATATATATGGAGGTGATGGAGGCCAAGAAGAAGCTTGCTCTGGTGATCGATTGTGCATGCACTGATGGCAGAATGGGCCGGGCGATTCAAAAGATGTGGAGTTCGCGATTTGGCTGATTGTATCTCTGCTGCTTCAACATGATTGTAACTCTCTCCCTATGACAATCTAATCATTCTGCTTATTTTGTTTTGATTCATTGTATAGTGCTGCATGGGGCAATATGCCCTAGTGTGCAATTGCACATGGTGCACTTGAATAATAATGATATGATATGATATGATATATATATATATACACCAATCCTACACCTGTATGAATTGTGGTATATACATATATATATATAGTGTTGTGCTTAACAGCTTGCTGAACAACCAGAGGTAATTAAATTCACTCCCGCTTTATCACAGAGTTGAGGGTTATTCTTGGGGTGATCATGACATCAGACATTTAACATGTACATATGTGAAATCACCCTTAGCATAGTGTGTCTTTCTCAAGCACACAAGCTGTACATTACTCTCTGTACAAGATGAACCCTCATGCCAGATATCCCATAAGACTTGAAGCATTTCAACCATTAATTGAATAAACATACTACAGACAAAAATATGTATGTAATGGCATAAGAATCCTGTTATTTGGTTATATAGGAGGAAAGGACTACACGTTCTAAGACTAGCTGGTACATCTATTCTAGTCTATTCAGAGGTCTCTTCCATAGCCTACAACTACAGTTGCAGATGTCAATAAATCTTCTTGGCCTACGCCCTTATTCTGAATCACAGCAGTGCAGGTCATAGTCTGTGCAGTGATGGTAGGTGGATTAAGCAGCACAATGTCGTACTGGGGGAGTTCACCATCAGCATAAAAGACAGGAGACTGCTCTTTCAAATAGATAGCATAAATTGTTGTCTCTCCTATCCCACCCACGACTGAAAGTGTGTAGGCAGGAGAGCAGTCCACTCCGTGTTTTGCAAGAGCCTAAAGTAAGGGGCAAGAACACTCTGTAAACTAGTGCATACCTTCACAATGCAAATAGCCTCGCTGGTGAGTATATGAAAATAGATACAGAATAGATGAAATTGTATAACCAATAGCCAGGACAAGTTAGAACCATGTCTTTCCTTCTTTCAGAACATTTCATGGTTGGGGCAATTTCATTTCAGATACTTAGTGGATAAGGGTCTAGCTCCATCTGCTCGGTATATAACAAATTTCAAGCAACAACAAAGCTGGTCTGCTGCACCATTCACGAACATTTCCAATTATGGGATACAGGCTACAAGTATAGGTTAAATCTTGCCCTCTTCCAGTGTTACAGGATATCACCTCGATAAGCCAAGTTTAACCTACACATAATGGCTGGTTTGATAACATTCATATATAACTGTTCTTCACTACGTGCATGCAAACATTGCTATATTTATCATAATTCTATACTTATAAATGGACGCTAATAGGTGGTAAGTACTAGTTACTACAGGGCTTCAGGGTGTAACCAGTTGACTGATCGCAGCCCGAGGGTGCACTCAGTAAACAGGTTACAGCCGACAGAGGCCCTGTAGTAACTAGTTTATCACAATAATATGCACCCAAAATGTGCGGTTGATTTGAATATATGCCCGAAAAAGGGCGGTTGATTTGACAGGTTCTGGTTATGGCTTGTGCCCTTGTGCAAGCTGCATCCTGCTCCTACTAGTGCCCAAGATGGTCTTGACCCTCTGCAACAGTCGCTGGTGGCGTTTTTCTTTATCATCAAACAACGCAAGAAAATAACTTGCACTCGTGGTGGTCATCACCTGCAACTTGCATTGGTGGTGTTTTTGTATACCATGCCAACTTGCCCATTTACTGGTGTGCACAAGCACATATGGGTGCGCATTGCAACTTGCACCGTGTGGTGTTGTTTGTGGTTTGTGGTGGTGGTGGTAGTGTGTCTATACCTGTGTGTGTGTGTGTGTGTGTTTGTGTGCGTGCATGCAGTGTGTTTGTGGTGTTGTCATGTATTGTGTGTCTGTGCCTGTGTTTGTGCATGGGGCAAGCAAGCAATCATGAAAAATGAAAAATGAAGACAAGTCAACAGGGAAAAAGATGATAGATGTGCCTATGAATGGATTTGAACCCACTCCTTCCTGCTTGTGAATCAACTGTGCTAAGCCCTGTGCTACCGGTTATGTGCTAGTAGGTGCTAATAGGTGGTAATTGGGTAGCACAAATTGATCGGCATATCTCAGTCATTTTGCATTATTAATTATACCTGGAGTTATCAGAAGTAGTGGAAGGTTCTCAAGGCACCACAGAAGTTTCATATGTGCTTTGCACGCTTTGAGTTTGGCCTATTACCACATGCAGTTTCACTATAAAATAGCAATACATTTTGTACAGGAATACTAGCATTTAAATGCTATAAATACTGCCTTCTAAGTCAGCCGAGGAACGTTTAACTAACTATTCCAGTTTTTAAAGCCTTAAATTTTCCTATACTTTAAGAACATAAACTCAGTTGATCCCTAACGGTAGCCAGAGTGCTCAAACATTACATTATAATTATTATATTATATTACATTACATTAGATTACCATGGTATTTTGCAACTTGCACTGTATATATCGTACGTCCATTTAGGCCACAGGGTCCAATTTATGCCGGGTGCAAAATGGACAAAGTGGTCGCCGTTGCGTAGCCATTGCATGTGACTCAAATACTTGCCATGGACAGCTTCAAACTAGCAGGTAATCGCATGGAACAAAGTGGACACTTCAACCTCTCCCACAGGCAAGGATACAGGCATCGAAAGAAGGAATAACAGCAACTAATCTCCCTCCATGCTCAAGAATTTCACAGGACCCTAAGCGTCAGGTAATGGAATGTAAAGAGGACATAAGAATCACACCAGAGGTCCCAATACAGACAGAAGTCGACGATGTGATTTCTATAGCAGTCCCTTCTCTTTTCCTTATGTATCCCACTCCTCTGCTCCTCACATAGACATGTAACAGATCAGCTCACCTGAACCCCAGCTCACCTGAACTCATGATCACCTAGGCAGTGACATAAGTTGATCTTGTCCCTAGTAATCACTACACACATGACTCTGTCACCCTGCTATCACCAGACCTTCTGCTGTAATCCAACACAACATGCACTCACCAAGTATATAAGGAATCCAAATCTTTGCTGCAAGGGGTCCCCTTTTCTGCGGTTGAAATATTCACTGTCTCAGCGATCTTGCGTGCCTCCCGAGAGCAGCGACCGTTACACTGGTGTCAGAAGTGGGATACCATGGCCACTGGAACATGTAGTTCTGTTCATCTGGAAGAGCAAATAGCCATGCTAATCTGAAGGATGGATGAGCAGACTCTTCAGTTGAAGGACCTGAAGGAGGACCTTACTGCTCGAGTAGAGGGGACCAAGGCGGGCCAATGCCAGATGGGGCAGCACTGAGGGATATAGACTTCTCTGTTGAAAAAATACAAGGAGCAGAGTACGTCATCGGGATGAGTGCCTCCCTGAGCTAGCAGAAAACATAGAGCGTCTGACACAACTTGCCTACCCCAATGCTGCTGTTGAGATGATCGAAGTCCTAGCTAAGGACCAGTTTGTTGATGCCCTTCACAATAAAGAAATAAGCCTGAAGGTATGCCAGAGCTGACCATCTACTTTGCGCCGAGGTTTGGAAGCGTCGCTGGAGCTAGAATCCTTTGAGCTAGCCAGTAGGTGAGGACCTCGTGTAGCACAGGAAGCTGTCTTGGAGGATAAGGAGTCAGACAGCGACCAACCTGGCCAAACAGCAATGCATCAGCTGATGGAACTAGTGAGACGCACCCAGTAGGATTCTCAGCAGGAGCACAGGGGACCGGCAGACAAAACAGACAAAGAAAGACACTCGTGTGCTGGAGATGTGGCAAGAATGGTCACATGCAACGATACTGTTGTCAGTCAACCCTTCCAGTCCAGTCTGCTTGTCAAGAGATGTCCCAGTCAGGAAACGAGCAGTAGTCAAGCTTACGGTGCGGAGCTTGACTGGGTGCGATGAAGCCCCTCAGGTAATTTTTAAAACTGGCTGAATTTACAGCACATGTGATAATCTTATTGTTACAGGTTCCCTGAATGGTAGAGGCTGTGACATCACAATCAACACAGGCAGCAATATCTCTATTGTGAGGGCTGATGTTCTGACAAATGCTGAGAGATGACGTATTCAACCTGTAAGGAGTTGCCTGCAAACCGTGTAAGGGAGAAAAAGCACCCATCCATTGCAAGGGAGATGTCCATCTCAGGGTAGGTAACTTGACCTTGACTCACCAGATGTGGGTAGCAGATATACAGAATGAATGTCTTTTGGGACTAGATTTTTGGAGCGCCATAATTGCCTGGTAAATCTAAAAGACTACTGTCTAAGAATAGGTTCACAGGAGATTCCGTTAAAGAAGTCCAAAGGAGACACCACCAAGCTGCTGCCGAGCTTTACTAAGCAAGGATGTGTCAATTCCCCCCTTTCTGCATGAGACCATTATTCCTGTCAGAACCAATGGTGCCAACACTGACAGTGAGTGGGGAATAGTGGAGTCAATGAGACCAACAGAAGTACACATGGACGGTGTATTACTCGCAAGAACACTTGTTGACCTGAAAAAGAGCACAGCAGTCCTTAGGGTACTGAATGTGACCCAGGATCAAAAGGCCATCCGCAGAGGAGCTACCCTGGCTAGTTGTGAGCCAGTCGCTTGTGTTACAACTGAAGACCACCACAACCAACTGGAGAGGTTGGTGTCACGAGGATGGCGTTACTAGAGGTACTTTCCCCTCTTCTGGAGCTGTCGTGTCATCATTGTACAGAGGAACTCTCAGTCTCAGAGAAGGAGAAAGCGTGCTGACTGTTGTGTAAATTTTCTGATTTGTTCTCTTCAGGTGCTGGCGACCTTGGAAGTACAGACCTAGTTAAGCATGAGATCCGAACTGGGATGCAAGCCTAATCGACAGCTACCCAGAAAAACTGCTTTTTCAACAGGGACTGGATTGTGGCAAGTCAATGTCATGCCTTTTGGTCTATGTAACGCTCCAGCAACTTTGGCCTTCCCACAACTATAGCACTTTTGTATCTAGATGACATTCTGGTATGTGGCTATACATTTGACCAGCACATTGCCAATCTCCGAACCACGTTTCAACGATTGAAGAGTGCAAATTTAAAGCTGAACCCCAAGAAATGTGCCCTGTTCCAGAAGGAAGTGAAGTATCTCAGTCACATTGTGAATGCCACGGGGGTTGCCCCTGGCCCTGTGAAGATTGAAGCTGTGAAGACCTGGCCTTCATGCGATAGGATGTGAAGGGCTTTCTGGGTTTGGCATCTTATTATCGACACTTCATTGCAGGATTTGCTGACATAGTGGCTCCTCTCCACCAGTACACACAGAAGGAGGCTCCTTTCATATGGTCAAGGGAGGCTGAGGATGCCTTTTGACAAATTGAAAGCAGTACTCACCGAGACGCCGGTGCTTGCATACCCTGATATGCGTTTGCCTTTAAGTCTTGATACAGATGCCAGCAATACTGGAATAGGAGCAGTGCTATCGAAGGCCGGCACGGACAGGCCCTGCTGGGAAGAAATGGCCCCTCTCGGAAGCTGCACCAAGGCCCAGTGGAGCAGTCTCCAGCTGGTTAATGGTGTGGTGTACCGACTGTGGGAGACACCAGAAGGTGACAAATACGTCAAGCAATTGGTAGTTCCTAAGGCCCTTCGGAAAACAATCCTCCGCAAGTTACACAGCACCATTACAGCAGGGCATTTTGGAGTTGCTAAAACATTTGGTCGTGTTCGAGAACGATTCTATTGGGTGAACTGCCGACAGGACGTCCAAGATTGGTGCCACAGGTGAGACGTATGAGCGGAGAGGCAAGGCCCCTCTAGGAAGCAGAGGGCACCAATGCAACAGTACATTGTGGGTTCACCAATGGACCGCCTAGCCCTTGATATACTCGGTCCTCTACCTGTGACAGACTTAAGGAAGCTCTGACTTGTGTGAGAAACTGCTGCGTGTTCATCACTTTGCCCGTATTCACCTCAAGATGTCTTCAGACCGGATGAAGCAGAGATATGACCTACTGGTCCAAGAGGAGCAACCACTTGAGGCTGGTGATGCTGTCTGGCTGCATAATCCCCTGAGGAAAAAAGGACTTTGCCCAAAACTGCAACGCCAATGGCAGGGTCCTTATCTAGTACTAAAAAATCAACAACCTGGTTTACCGGATCCAGCTAGGACCCAAGTGCAAGCCTAAGGTGGTCCATAGGAACAGACTATGGAAGTACACAGATGCACTTCTTACGCATGTGGGGCAAGTCAAGTGTAATAATATGGTTTCTGCACATGGCCAATTTTGATCTTCGTATCTTCGCTTGTTTCTCCTTCAGGCTTAGTTGGATCAGAGCAAGACAAGTACTAGATGAAAGACTACGAACCTCTCTACTCTGTATACAATTCATGCTAGTAATGACTTGCTCTGCCAAGAAATATTGGCGTAAACGAAGTCAGTAAAAGAGTGGTAAATGCTCATGTGGTAAAATGTGGAAAGGCCCAGAGGGACAAGAATGGCATCACTCGCTGTGCAATTGCAGTATCTAACTTTTCCATGTGTAATAAGTTGCTACAGTACTCCATTGGAGAGTTTTAGCAAGAAAACAATAAGTGCTAGTAGTTTTCTAGTAGTTTTCTTGCTGTAACTTTCCAATGGAGTACTGTAACAACTTATTACAAATGGAAAAGTTAGATAGTGGTGGTTGTAGTTGCATGTTGTGCTGCATCCCGTATCAACTAGCGTTGATGCTGGGCCTGACCTTTGCACCTTGTGTCCTGACCTTTGCACCTTGCGCTTGTGGTGTTCCCCTTCTTTCAACTGTTGCAAAACATTCCACTTGCAAAGGTGGTGGTATCACCCTCTGCAACTAGACGCCTAACACAGAGCGCCTAACACAGAGCGCTTTCGCAAAAATGTCGTCGACCGTGCGCCACATCGCTACTGATAATTCGTCGCTAAGGGAACCTTCACATCTCGAACGAAAATGCTTTACTGCTAATTCTTCGCTATGTACTGTGTACCAAGAATGTTGTTCATCCTGAGGCACTACATTAAAGACTTACTGCATGCATGCAATCATTAACATTTCTCCAATTGTATGAGCACTGTAAATGTAATTATGCATCTGCCTGCGTCTTACAAGTTCAATCATTATATGTGACCATCCATGGGAAAAGGGGGTTTGGGCAAAATTTAGCAAAATGAGATTTCTGCCGTTTTGCAATCATTATACCTTCATTCTTCAGATTTTGTGCATTTGGGTTGTCATAGCAATATTAGTAATTATATATTCAATGTTAAAGTCACTTCCTGTAAATGTGAGTATCAACAAAAATCCGGAAGTGGCATGTTTTCAGTAATATGTATATGACATTATTTGTAACACTGGAAAGAAGCATCCAGAAGCTGAAAGTGACATTGTGCAGTGCTCTAGCAATGTACTTGAATTGGTCTATGTGTGTACAGCATGACAACGCGGGCCCGGGAGGTCAAATGTCGTAAATCTTGCCATGCAGCACAGCTTGCAATGACATGTAGGTGCATGAACATGGTATTAAACACCTGTTGTTTTTTGACAAATTAGGTTTGAGGTGCTGAGAATCACTCAGTGTGACGATTCTGACTAATTGGAACCATGGACATTAATGACGTATAGAAGAACAAATATATATTCTCCTTATTCAACTAAAGCAACATGGTAACCACATCCGTACGGGTTTCAAAAGTCTATGAGACTCTTGAAAATAGCAAGCACTCCGTTCTGCAGGTGGTTGATCACCTATCAGTACAAAACCACCCCTAAAATTGTATCTAACTCAGTTTCAACTCAGGGAGTGAGCTGGGCCTCACTTTGATGGCTAGACCAAGGAAGAGTCTCGCATGACAGCAAATCAAGCTGAGAATCCTTGTGCCAAGTACATCCTGGTCCCTAAAGCCATCACTGCTACGGATTAGTGGCATATCCTACATGAAACCATCGTTGCGCTTTTAAATGGCTCACCAAAACAGCTTCTATTTGGCGGCGTACTGCCTTGTTCATGGCATCCATTTAAGGTGGCGGGGTCACCTAATTTGCATAAATATTACTAAAACTTTTACAGCCCTTGAACAGAAGAGAGGAGTGTACGGTAGCTATTGGGTTATTCGTTTTAGAGGTTCTTAGAGTCCACCAACTTACTCTTAATTCTCAAAACGAAATGACGCAGTGGAGCGCGCTACCGTTTACGCGAATACCGAACCTATTTTTGTCACTTGCTGCACAGAGAATGTGCGTACCTTGCTTCTTCCTGCACTCAATCCTTAGTTCTGTATGCTCTGCATCGTTCTACGTATGCTTTAGTCCTCAGCTCGCTAGATAGCCAAGAATGAACGAAGAAAAGGGCCAGAGAAGCAACTTAAGCTACGTCTCGCCGACGGACCGCCATCTTGGAAAAGGCGTAATGGAAAATCATACGTAGAATGGTGTGTATACATGTTACGAGTGTGCATGCAAAATTTGGAGCGAGTGCAACCAAAATTGAGAGAAGGAAATGTCCAAAATGGGAAGCACCGAATGAGGGCGATCTGGCACAAATACAATGCATAGCTTTAATGAAATTCATAATGCGCATAATCGTATTCATTGCATACTTGCATATTATTAACGCAAGGTAAAATGGTAGCTGACCCCGCCACCTTAAAGCTCAGTGAATGGGCTTTCCGGTGACGTCTACAGCGCAAGAAATACGAGTTCGAAAATGCGCAAATTTCAAACGCCGTTTTCTCAGTGTGATAAATTGCGCAAGCCCCCTTTTCCCGTGGACGGTCACATATGCATGCATGCTCTGCAAGTAATTACCCCGAAGCACTGTCACATTGTGGCCATGGGCATGACCTTACTTCAGTTGCACAACTTTCTGTCATCAACATAGCTGACATTAGAAGTGCTCTCGATAAAACACTGGTGTCAGAGCGTTTCCGCTGATACGCCGTCGATGGCGCGCCGTAGCAAAGAGCAAGTATAATATAATTCAGGGAGGCTGTGTAGGCTGGGGCAGATACGTACTCAGTGTGCCTATAAATAATGGGAAATTTCATAGATTTAAAATTGAAAATTACTTCATAGTCATTCACACTGCTGTTCATACAAAAGCCTTCACTGGCTGTAGTTCATTGCTGTACATGCTACTGTCCTTTGTCCTGATTGTCCTAGTCTCGTTCTCAACCCACTTCTGGCTGCCATTGACTCAGAAAGTGGTCTGGCATCTTTAGTCCTAAATGCTGGTGTTCTGCCCAATCAGATTGCCAGAAAATGGCATGTCACTATTACATACCTAATTTGAAGTCCTGTCGAAAGTGCTCCCGTTACAAGCTCAATGTTCTATAGAATATATAAGAGTAACTAAGTGAACGGAGTGGTAGTTGAACAAACAATGCCACCAAGTACACATTCTCTGATCCCAGTGCTGCAACTACGTGCAATAAGACAAAACAAATTTGAGTATTCATTTAGGGCAAAGATGTTGTCTGTTCTGTGCAAAACAAAGGAAAATCTCTTTGGCCTGCTGCCTGGCTTTCGTTACAAACTTTTGTAGATAACTTATGATGGTTTGCCTGTTTCAAGTCTCTTCTAGAAATATTGCTAGGTGGCTTAAATTGTGGCCTTGGTTTTCCATTGAAGTCTTCCAACTTCCATGCTTTGTAATGTTGGATTCTTAGTATGTAGGCAGCCAAGAGAGTTGCCTCTGTACATTATAGCTGCTTCTGTACAAACATAGTTCACCATTGTTGTAACCTTAAGCTCTGACACTAAAATAGTATATTCACTGTTTGTTTACTTACCGTGCCTAATCTTAGACTGTACTTACCTGATTGTACCTTGTTTTGGAGACATGCCTGTATGCATGCGCATAAGTTTCCACGTGTCTTGCAGTGTGGTGTGCTGAGTTGGGCTAATTGATATTGTGTTGTTGCGGTCTATTGTTTCCGTCGTGTGGACGCATGCTGCAAGGTTCCATTCATTGATCAAAACATTACATATTGCTGATGATGGTATACTTAGGAGCACTTGGAGCAATGTCCACACATGGAACTGTTGGCCTGTTCATACCTGGACGTGAAGACTGGGTATTGTACACGGAGTGCCAGCAGCATTATTTCGCTGCCAACGTTGTGGACAGCGCTACAAAGCAGTGCACAATTCTCCTCAGCTCATGTGGAGCAAACACTTACCAAGTCATCCACAACTTGGTCGCTTCTTACAAAGTCAAACGACAAGTCCTTCAAGCAGATCATGGTTCTGGTGAAAGTGCACTATTGCCTGCAACCTTCGGTGATTGCACAATGTTTTGCCTTTAACAACCATGCAAAACAACAGCAGAGTTCATGGCAGAACTCTGCTGCATCTCAGAGCACTGCCAGTTCGCCAGGTCCCTAGACGATATGCTACGAGATCGTCTAGTTTGTGGCGTCCACGATGGTCAACTCCAACAACGCCTGGTAGCAGAGTCTGACCTAACATTTCAAGCTGTGCCAGGCCTCGGAGCTCGCAGAGAAGAATGCTCAAGAGCTACAGGCTGGCCAGAAACAAAGCCAGAGGGTAGCTGGAGCAAGTGTGCTGGCACTCCACTCAGGTAAGAAGCACACACCTTCACCGGCTTACTATCAGTGCAAGAGCACCCAGCACCTGTCCAAAGATTGTTAGTTCAAACCTGCGGATTACCATGCCTGTGGAAAACGAGGGCACATCACGAAAGCCTGTCGCAATAAAGGACAGCCCCACAGTACTCAACGGGGACAAGGCAAACGTTCCCAGATATCCTCCCAGCACACTCACCAGTTGACAGCGAAGGACAGCAACAGTTCAAGCACGCTGATTCGGTGTTCGTGAGAAGTTTTGCAGCAGGCCCGACATGGGTAGCGGGAAGCATCACTGCAGAGAACGGCCCCAGATCTTTTATACTTGAGTTGAGTGATGGTCGGTTGATGAAGCGCCGCATTGGTCATGTCAGGAGCAGGACAGTTGCTCATTCACAGGATGTTCCTGATGAGCATGACATTGATGACATCCAGTGGCCCTCTCTTCCAGCACCAGGTGAGCCTGTGATCGAAGATGGCTCCAGTTCCTCACAAGTGACAACACCATGGAGGTTTATCCGTCAGTGTGTACCTCCTGAACATTACACGCCTTGACCAGACATGGCTCATCTTAGGAGAGAGGAGTGTAATAACCTTAAGGTCTGACACCAAAAATTGTATTAATCGCTGTTTGTTTACTTACGGTGCCTAATCTTAGACTGTACTTACCTGATTGTACCTTGTTTTGGAGACATGCTTTCACCTGTACGCATGCGCATAAGTTTCCATGTGTCTTGCAGTGTAGTGTGCTGAGTTGGGCTTATTGATATTGTTGTTCTTGCAGTCCATTGTTTCTGTCATGTGGATGCGTGCAGCAAAGGTCCATTCATTGATCAAAACATTACAGCCGTCACAGTCCATGACATTTGGGATTGCCATGCCAAACCTTTGGACTAAAGATGCCAGAGCAACTTTCTACCCCATGTTGACAAGGCCTGAGTGGCTAGGTATCTCCGACAGGTCAAATGTTTTGCACACACCAGCCAATTGGGAACTGTCTTTCTAACATTTCAGCAGCATACAGCAACCATCATCAGGGAATAATGACAAGCAGAGCACTCCCGTAAATAAGGATGGTGGTGACAGTGAATGATGTGATGGCGGATTAATGACAGTAAAAATAAATATCCCACTCCCTACCCCTGCCTACCCCATTAAGCATGGTGGCCGAAAGTGGGCTGGGGACAAGATTATCATTGCATTGAGCTCCATTATGCAAGGAGCACTTCCTGACAAGTTTGCAAATGAGCCAGGGTATTTCAGACTTCATATGCATTTCCCAACACCAGGTCGCCAAAACTCGAACAATTAAGGAACTCAGATTGGCTTATTAGTTTGGTAGTAAGTACGACAGCAAGACCAAAGGCAACGTGGAGAGTGTGTAAAGGAAAAGCGTCATAGGCCGCTGTTACTCCGTTTCATCTTTACTTATAAGTATATTATTCTTTGTATTTCATATTATACATTATATGGCTAAATGTATATAGTATTGTTAGGCAAAACACAGCAACATATCTAAAATTACAAACACATTAGCATTAAAATGAGACACATTTTCGCTATTTTCGCGGTTTGTTCCCAATCCGTGAAAATTTGTACACGCGAAATATTTGTCATGCTTGTACCCCAGATTGGCGCGCTCTGGACGTTCTCCTTGCTGCTATTGGACTATGGCACTGCTGCGTTACTTCAAGCCGGTCAACGGCCACCTTCCTGACCCTGCCGGCCCGCTTTCTGCCCATATCCCACCATCCACGATTCGGCAAGCAAACCTCGATGTCTTGTCGGTCGAGAAATTAGATGCCAGAGCGAAGACGCCACAATCCAGTGACCACCCCTGCAGAAAAGAACCTGCAAGCCACCAGATTGTAGGGTTGTGTGAGCACACTGTGCAGTTGCCATCAGGGTGTTTGTCAGTCCTCAAATGGTAGGAAATTGTTCCCGTATTAGGCCTTGAATATAATTTATGTGGTTGTCGGTGAAGCACTGCCCTGTACAAATCACATTTTTGTCTTCATAACTGAGCGACTGTCTTCCAATGCGGACCCAAACTGCACTCGCCGAACTGGAAGTAGACTGGGCACCTTTTGTTGTTTCTTTGCTGGCCAGATCTTCGCTTTTGTACAGCTACCACCATCTTCCAGAAGGTTCAGCTTGTCCATTAGACTTCTCACCTTAGTGATCGATTCCTCTGGGCCAGAGAAAGTCAAGCGGCAAGGAATTTCGAGTCCTCCTTGCGGAAGATCGACTGAACGTCGCCTTCTTCCCGTGACAGTTGCTGTGATGGAACCGCCTCTTCCAAGAAAGAGGGCGCAGAGGCGCGATATCTTCCGCGGCAAGTGTCCTACGGTCTGTTCGCCTTTTACCACAATGACGGCGTAACTGTCAAGCGGGTTACCCATCTTCCGCTTGCACACGAGGTTCTCCCTCTCTTCTGTGCTCCACATGCTCTGGTATACGTGATAGCCTCTGATGCTGGAATTGCACAGGTAAGTCGCTGCCATGTCGTTTCTCTTTGCACGTTTCCCAGTATAGCACTCCCAGGTCACACCATAGATATGCAATGATAGATTACAGCGTGGTATATATTTTTGCGCATGATGTAACCCGCGAAATATAGAATCTGCGAAAATTTTGCTACAAGGCATTCCACAGGATTTTGCGAAAATAAATACCACAATGGTATTTTTGTGAAGCAATTTGTCTCTTACTGGCAGCAACACCATGTCAGCCAACACAGGTTGTGAAGTCACATCTTAGGTAGACCAGAATGTGTAAATGGCTCCGTATGATGTCAAAAAATAGCGCATCAGTCCCCTGGCAAAGAGTTTCACGATTGTTGGCAGGGTAGGTAGACACACGCCAGTCCCCTAAGAACATGTCCTGAGCTCCCAAAGCAACTGGAATGCCTGAAAGGCTTCGTAAGAGTTGAGTAACGTCAAACAAGACGGTGCCTCCAATCACGGCATAAAAATGCATGACAATTTTTTTTCCACAGGGCAGGTAGTCACACGTCGATCCTATAAGAGCATGTCACAGGCCCCCATCAGTGGGTATGGACAGTTTGAGGCGATCCTAGCTGCGGCGCGGATTTGTATAGGGAACAAACATACAAATAAACATTCAAACAAACAGAAAATTGGTGCATTATAGTAGGATGCTGCAAAAGGCACATATGTAAGCAACAAGGTGTGTGTTCCAATGCTGCCTTACTCTGGCTTCACCGGTCATGCAGGGCGTCAGCTGGTTGTAGAAACGTTGCTCCCATGTACCTTTCTTTGGCTCCTTCATAGCGACCTCAAAGGTGACATCAGTGTTGTTGGTTAAGTTGAATTGAATAGCTGAAATGAACAAGTGTGATGGTGTACATTAAACCATGAATGTATGCAGATAGATATTCTAGTTTGCTTACTTTTTAGATAGCTATACTAATGCACACTGATTCTGTAGGGACCGTTTTGTTTTGCCTAATTGTACTTATGTTTACCCATTAGCTATAGCTAGCCAATTTATTGAGAAACATTTTTATTAGCCATGCTGGGTTTAGCTACGAGGGCTGCATATGTACGACATAGAAAAACATTTCGCTATTCTGGAGAATGTGGCTGGCTTTGCGAGACTAGACACATATATATATAGTCCCGTTGGGGTATGTTTATACATTGGGGAAACAAACTTCCCGTTCCCCCAAACGCAGTACGAGTCTGAATGCCACTAATGCTGAATTCTTAGAAGTTCAGATTTCCCCCCGCATCCTCATGTATGACTGGGATCCGTAGGTGTCCTGTGTCAAGCGCTAGAAGCATGCAAAAATTCGGTGGGAAGAACAAGAGGAATAAGAATATGAAAAGATGAAACAGGGTAAAGCGACTTACAACACCTTTCCCTTATGTACACTACACGTTGAGTTGGGGAACGTTGTCACACTTAGCACCTTGAAAATAAGCTTATTCATGCCTTTAATTGTTCCAGTTTGCGACTGTTTTGCCAGTTTTACCAACATGCGCTAATACATTAGATAGGATCCACCATTTTGAATCGGGGACTTTCCTAAATAGTAGTGTAGTCACCAGGTGCTCCCTGTACAGATTGGCAACGATTGGCAAGAGGGGATGCCATGCCACATCTGTCTGCTCATAGGTGTCCTGGAACCTGAAGTAGGCTGTCCTCAGAGTTCAGTGAGCTCAACCAGTTGGGGTGCTGGGAGTTGGTACATGCATGGATGTCTTAAAGGCCAATGGTATTCCCGAGGACCTGGCGAGAAAGACACTTTCACGAAAACCTCACCCCTCCTGTGGAACCCCCACTCCCTCCCTTATGTAGAGCTACCCAAACTTCTCTGTCTATCGTATGCTAGAGGTCTCAGTGAAAGGATGGAGCGAGTGTGCACCTCCTTAGGTATTAAAGTTGCATTCAAGCCAATGAGGACCCTAAGACAGTACCAGGTAAAAGTAAAGACCACCACCCTAGCAGATAGGAGAAAAAGAGTTGTGTGAGTTGTATGAAGTCCCCTGCAAGGAATGCAGCAAAAGTTGCATTGGAGAGACCAAGAGGACTCTAAAATTCAGGCTTGGAGAACACAGGCAGACGGTAAAAAGGGTAGACCCCAAAAACGGGATCGCTGTTCATGCCCATGAGTCTACTCACACCATTGACTGGGATGATGCCAAAGTCAGTATGACGGTAAGCTACGAAACGTCACTTGAACCGATCGTGTACTGAATGAATGAATGATTACAATAGCGTATACATAGACTTATACACGTGTATACAAAAAGGAACAATGGAACAAAGGTATTGTACAGTTGTGGGCACGTGATATACATGTGAGCATGCTAATATGAAGTGAAATGAGGTAACAATGCATTACAGGTAATAATAATGGAGTCAAGAGTATGCATATGTATATGATGCAAGTGTAGCATACTACAAACACTTCCCCCAGTGAGCAGGGCGAACGAAATACAGCACAAGTGCGTACACAGAATGCCAAAAGACCAGCCAGTCTGGCAAGTGGATGCAGCATCCGGAACGCATTGTGCCGAAAACCTGAGTTGCAGCCGCTGGCAGGGATGCTGGCACTGATGAGGATGCTGGTACTAGTGAAGTGGAGACAGTTGGGTTGTCCATATGCGCTGGCTTCAGTCGGTCCAATGAGATGGTCTGAGCAATCCACCCGGTAAGGAAGGCATCTGCAATGGATGTTGCCATGATGTCCATCAATTAGATAACTTCAGGCCAGCGCACAAAGTGGTCCACGCACGTGAGTAGGTAGGTAATACCTTGGCAGGGTGGAAATGGTCCGACAAGATCAATCAGACTTGTGCGAATCTCGTGTCTGGAGTGGGAAACTGGCCGATGGGGGTTGAAGTGTGCTGGCGTACCTTGGCTTATTGGCACTGGAGGCATGTTTGTGTCCAATCTCGGACGTCCTTGTTAATGCCCAGCCATACGCACTTAGAGGTGACCAACCGTTGCTTAGCTCGAACAGCAGGGTACAAGAGGGAGTGTAGGGCATCGAAAACCTGGCGGCGGAGCTGAGGGGGGACTAGTGGGCGGGGAGTGCCTGTGGATGTGTCACAGAGGAGTGTGGCATCGGAGGTGGGTACTGGGATTTGTGAGAGTGAGGGATTGGGCTCCTCCATCCTGGGGAGGGACATTCAACTGAGCCTCCGCCATGGCTTTGAAGTCAATGACGGAGGACGTGGTGTGCAGCTTCCACGCAGGTAAGGGTGTCGTCTGCAGTATTGTTGGTCTCTTCTAAGTACCGGATGTCTTAGGTGAATTGGGCAATATAGTCCAGGTGCCACACTTGGCGGGGTGAATGGTTGTGGGACTGGGAGGCGAAAGTCAGGAGGTTGTGATCTGAGAGCACGTGAAACTGCCTACCTTCCACAAAGTGTCTGAAGTGTCAGATGGCGAGGTAGGCGGCTAACAATTCCCTGTCAAAAGTGCTGTACTTCCTCTCAGCCGGGTGCAACTTCCACGAAAAGTACGAGATAGGGCACCAGACCGAGTCAATCTGCTGCTCCAGCACAGCTCCCACAGCATGGTCTGAAGCATCCATGATGATGCAGCTAAGGCGTCCTTGCTGCGGGTGAAGGCGGAGTCAGCCACAGGCATCCAGATCAAGGGAGTGTCTGTCTTATATAGAAGGAGGGAACAGCAGGCTGTGGAGGGATTGGAGGGTGGAGGCACAACCTGGGACGAAATGGTGGCAGAAAATCACCAAACCCAAAAAGTGGCGCAACTTACTCTGGGTACAGGGCTGGGGAAACTCCTGGATCACTCGAACAACGGAGGGGAGGGGCCGTATGCCGTGCTAGTCCACGTGGTGGCCCAAAACACACTTGGAAGCAAGTTGGATGCTGTAGTCTTGTAGGCGGGTGAAGACATGGCGGAGGTGGGACAGATGACAGGAAAGACCAGGCGTCCTCGTCCTTGCTGGCAACCAAAATGTCATCCAAGTAAGCATAGCTGCAGGTGAGGCCACGAAGGACCTGGTCGATGAACCTCTGGAAGGTCTGAGCGGCATTCCTCAATCCAAAAAGCATGACTATGGCCATTTGGGGATGTCTTAGGGGTCCACGGGGATGTGATGGTATGCTCTCACGAGGTCAATCTTGCTGAAGATGGTATATAGCCCCTCGCAATGAGGAGGTAAAGTCCTGCAGGTGGGGAACAGAGTGATGTGGTTCAGGGCCCGATAGTCCCCACAGGGTCACCAGTCCCCCGGGTTTACTTAGAGACCATGTGTAACAGAGAGACCCAGCAGCTCGAAAATGGGCGGATGATGCCAAGAGGTAACATCCAGTCAAACTCTTGGTGGGCCATCTTGAGCCGCTCAGGAGGTAGTCTCCGTGGGCGGGAGGCAACTGGAGGGCCGTTGACGGGGATGTGGTGGGTGACGGTGTACTTCACTGGCTGGTCCGGAGGAGGTGGGCGGAGTAAGCAGGGGAACTGTCGGATGGGCTGGGCGAGGGTTCCTGGGTTAGGATGCCATGGACCTGCAGTTGGTTGACTGTCTACCAGGTAACGGTGATTGACATCAACAAACAGGTTGAAATGGCCCAGGAAGTCGGCTCCCAGGATGGGGTGCTTCACATCTGCGACAATGAAGGTCCACTGGAAGGGCCGACTGAGTCCCAGGATCAGGCAGAGGAGGCACACACCGTGGGTCGCAATAGGGTACTGGTTGGCAGCTTGTAGGGAGGGTCCTGTGTAGGGATAGGCACTGCCACAACAGGAGGGAGGAATAACATTCACCTCAGCACTTGTATCCACAGGTGACTGGTCCAGTCTGCAATAAAAAACAGGTGACTAGGTGGTAGGCCCAAAGTGCTGGTTGCTGACAACATTAGGCCTGCCCGTTTCCCTGCCAGGAGCAAGGGGAGGTGCACTTGTTGGCCTTGCTGCCAAAACGCCAGTGGTAGGTACCAGCAGAGGCGGAGGATGGACCAGGGGAGGAGGCACAGGAGTGGGAGTGGGAATGGGAGTGTGAGCAGCTGGGGAGTCCGGGGGAGAGCTGCAGTGAGGAGATAAGCTGGTGTAGCTCAGTGATCTCTGACCGGAGCTGGGCCACTTCCAAACTGGCAGGGGGAGGAGGCGGTGGAGGGGTCGGGGGCACGGCTGGAGAAGTGAGGGATGACACTGTGGATGGCCAGGGTGTTGAGGGAAACAGTGTCCCCAGGGAGGCCAGCACCATGGAAACATGGTCAGGGAGCCGTTGAAAAAATAGCTCCCAGGAGCTGCTGCATCAGCCGTAGGAGCTGTATCGGCTTCTTATCGCCGGGTTGCTCTGAAGTGAAGAGGAGTTGCAGGTGTTTCCTCTCCAAGGCAGCTGTCCTCTTGGTCAGGAGGTCCTTCAGTTTTGAATACGTGTCGGCCTCCAGCAGGCTGAGGATGATGTCGCAAACCTCCTTGGCATGCAAATTCATTGGACAGTGCTGCAACAACATAGTCAATCCTCCTCCTCTGGCTCGTGATGTTACAGGTCGTGAACTGGGCCACGACTTGCGCGAACCAGACTAGCGGGTCCGCGGGCTTAATGGGGGGTATTTTGATGGAGACTGCCGTTATCGAGGCGGGGACAGGCGGTGGAGCATGCTCCTCAGGCGGCTGGATGGCAGGGGAATCAGACATCATGCGGTCACTGGTCGGGTGGCAGCTGGGGCAGAGCAAACAAGACTCCGAGGGACGTCAGGGTCACCAATAGGACTATAAGCTACGAAATTTCACTTGAACCGATCTTGTACTGAATGAATGATTACAATAGTGTATACATAGACTTTTATACGCATGTGAGCATGCTAATATGAAGTGAAATGATGTAACCATGCATTAAATACAAGAAATAATAATGGAGCCAAGAGTATGCATATGTGGCAGTCGAGGTTAGAATGCAAACATTATACCGGAAGTTGATTTTGAGGAAATGGCATCTAAAGTTTTCAAACGATTTTAACATGATTGTTGATGTAGTTTTAGATTGCCTATTGCACGCTTGTAAGATTTTCAATGAACATTTTGCTCATCTTTGTTTCATGTGCATACGACACTGCATCGTATAGTAACAGTAGTTGATTAGATAGAAGGCGACACGCAAGTCGCGCGCACCCTGCCCGAGGGCTCATGCATTCCTTTTGAAGGCAAAGGCCTTCACCTTCATTCACACTACTAAAGCTGGATGCCGAAGACACAGACGCTAGACGTTGCTTATCAGTGTAACACTTACTAACCTATTTCGTTGCTAAAGTAACGCTGTAACTACATATGCGTCATGGCAATTATTTATGCCACGTGTTATGCACCAATGTACTTCAGGAATACTCAGGGCACCAGCATGGACAACACTTCGCTTGTTACACTCAAAGTAGCTAGAAATCGCCGCAATTTCCGTTGCACCAGATCACGGGTAGCCATTTAACTTGCCTCATTAATATACATAAATTCACAGATGAGACAGACTAAACATACCTTGCTGACTTATATGCTCTGTAGCTCTGTCGTAAAAGCGTTTTCGCTACGAAACATGGTACAGAGATAGACGAAGTCTTGTTATGTCAGAATATGTCAAAAGCTCGATTTTGAAAAATAGGTCTAATGTTTGCATTCTAATTAACCTTGACTGCCACATATGTAAATGATGCAAGTGTAGCACACTGCATCAGAAGCATTGTCTTTGGATACTGGCAGCTAAGGGCAACTAAGACCATCCTCATCCTTATCATTACTAATATTACTGTTCCCTATTATCTTTTTAATTTCTTTTTATAATATATTATTAATAATGACCTGTCACTTGAAGAAGTTAGCTTTTCTCTCCTGTCCTTGGGTTTTGTAACTGACAAAGACCTTCGTGGTTGAAACGTCTTACGTGCATTGATATTGCTACGGTACGTGCATAAAAAGTTACCATCTATGGGCATAGGTACAGATACGGATATAGGTACAGATGTAGGCGTAATTGATAATATGTATGGATGCTGATACAGGCGTAACTACAGGCGTAGTAAAGATACATATGGGCCATAGTGTCAAGTAAAAAAGAAGTGCTGCTTCCGCATTCCTGCAAAAATGAATGCTTACTTAACCCTTTAGTTACGGAGGTCAACATTCCCGCCGAACCTAATATTGCTGGAGATAAAATGGCAACGCCCAGGCGATAACCAATATTGTTGCGTATTATGCTTTATAGTCCTTTCTTACAGCTGAAACGGCTACAGTAAGGATTTTCTCAGGTATGACAGTGATCCAGGAAGATTCTTGGTAGCTTCACCGTTGCGTAAACACAACGGAAGCAACAATGGAGACAGTTCATTCGGTTGAGGAAGATTGGCGTGAAGTTAACGTAAGTGTGGGGTGCGAAGCTGAAGGTTAGTCAATGGCTGTCACCCCGTAGGATTGTAGGGTTGCTGTTGACTCTCGCTGCTTTGTATACACCCCGCGCACGCAAATGTGGATGGCTACTTTCGTCGAGGAAGACGGTGTCAGGATGGTACCGCTTAATGGTTCACTGTGCGGGCGACGAGAAGACCGGGTAGGTAAGCCGAGTAAAAGCTCTCACATTGCTACAGGACCCCTGAAGCAGAAGTAGCTGTTCCAAGTTTGTAGAGCCAGGAAAACAACTCAAGTTTCGTGTGCTCCGTTATAACACCTAAATGTGTCAATTGGCATTTAAGGGCTAATAATATTATGACACATAAATGTGTCAACTGTCGTTAAAGGGTTAAGCGAGCTTCGGAAGGTACGCCGTTCTGGTGTGATATCAAGATATCTCGTTCGTTGTTGTGTGTCGCAGCACTTAATCTTCTTCGCACGCAGAATGAGTCTACGGCTGGCCATTAGAGCAATACAGGCGGAATCAGGTGAGCGAAGTAGCCATGTAAAGGAATCGGCTGCTCCAGCGTTCTACTGACAAGCACGCTATACGTATCTTCTTACTGACGATCACACGCTCGTGTACTGGCTGGAGGAGGACTCGTCAGTGTCGTACCACTGACAAGCATCGTCTCTCCTTCGTCTCCTGCTGTCCACCAATTCTGCCATGCACGTACGATCGATCTTAACCCTTTATCCATGAAAGACGTGTTTTCACGCCGCAAAAATGCATGTCGCTTATGACGAAACCGTTTTTTACGTCAGGACAAAGTGGCTCGTTTTTGACGCGTAGTTGACGATACAAAACAGCAATGCCATTCCTTTAAAGACTACACACGTGGGAGTGTTTCATTTGTCCTAAAACAACAAATTAGTCACTTGGCGGCGCATTTCCTGGCTTCAAAGTTGCTTATATGCCATTTTGTGCAGCAATTCCAGTTACTGGTGGGGATTCCCAACATCTTCTTCAGCGTTTCCCCACTGTTGAAGTTTCAAATCAGGACGCTGGCAGAATTCTCGAGCAAAAAACTGCTTTCGCTATGAACGCTATTTTCGTACTTTTTACGCGAAGGGTTTCACCTTTGTATACGATGTGCAACCTTTCTCAGTTTGTAGTGAAGCATTCCCAACCTTAGTAGGATGATTATTTTGGACGATCAAGCACGCCAACAAATGACTCGTCACTTCTTAATTGTCACTTCAATGCAACGTTTCGCCCATCACGGGCTTCGTCA
>MKWU01002976.1_pt1 | contig 23454 bp, 48 predicted proteins | sample 809101 | NCBI WGS metagenome assembly MKWU01 (sample SAMN05860141, study PRJNA318959) | sponge metagenome | host: Aplysina aerophoba | place: Slovenia: Piran, Adriatic Sea, Gulf of Piran | collected 2013-05-07 | reverse complement strand
TCTTCTGGACATCTAAAAGCGTTAAGCCTTCCATTAAATTGCTCCTTAAAGTTTACTGATAGGTAAAGTAGAAAGGAGAATTGTAAAATTTACAAGCTTTTTATTGCATTTTTGCAGCATTTTCTTTGGCACGAGCGGCCATTTCGGGGAAAAGCGTCTCTCCTAGTGTCTTTTCCTCGCCTGCGGGGGCGGCATTGTTGCCTTTTACCACTGTGTCATCCTTCATGGCATTGCCGATTTGCTTTAGGAAATTGCGCAATGCAGGGAAGTTGTTATAACCTGACTCTTTTAGTGCCTTTCGCAGGTCGTCGCCGGCATATTTCTCAAGGGCCTGGTCTATCAACTCTTCGTCTTCCTTAAATGTCTTGCTTTCTTTCGCATCCTTTTCCCATAGCTGTACTTTTTCCTTATGCTCTTTTTCCAGTTTGTCGTGATACCCACCAATGGTGTCTTCGTAGGCCTCCATTAATTCCTCGGCCTGTTTTTGGTCAAACCCTTTTCCTTTTGCCATCTCCTGAATGGACTGCAGGTCTGTCTCTGAAAGCAGGGAATCTTTTGCCAGCTTTAAGGTGACTTCCGGTTGTGTCTCCGTCTTTGTTTCCGTCTGCGTTTCTTTGTTGGGAGTTTCTGTCGTCTCAGTGTTCGTTGTTTCTGTGTTCGCTGTCTCGGTCGTTGTGCTTGTTTCGGTCGCCTGAGTTTCTTGAGTTGTTTCGGTCATGGTTCCTCCTAAATAAAAAGATTGTAAAAAATACTTACCCATTTGCAGATGGTTGACAAGACTCGACGTGTCTGGCACAGTTAGGCATGGAAAAATACAAGCACAGCTAAGCAGGAAATCCCTTTGTACAACAAAAAAGGCCGAGCGCTTGCAAAACCATCTCGACCTTTATATTCGCTACCACAATCGAGAAAGAATTTCCAAGACTGATTAGTCACCTAACAATCCCAAAACTTCCAACCGATGCGCCCATATCATAGCAAAAGGATTAGATATGGGCAACATAATTGACTTTCCAGTAAAGAGAAAATTGAAGATTGATACTAAAAAAAATTCTATTGTTGTTGGCGACTGCATAGAATGGCTAAAGGATATTCCTGCAAATTGCGTAGATATTTGCTATATTGATCCGCCTTTTTTTAGTGGTCAAGATTATGAAAAAACAATATGGGGGAACGGATATGAATTGCGATCCTTTACGGACAGGCGTAAAGGCGGTATTAAGCACTATATATCGTGGATGCACGAGAGAGTGGAACTAATAAGAAAGGCCCTAAAGCCTACAGGATGTATTTTTTTGCATTGCGATTGGCACGCAAATTACAAACTAAGAGCAATGCTAGATTCCGTTTTTGGTGAAGAAAATTTTATAGAAGAAATAACTTATTTATCCAACACTAAGGAAAAAGGAAATCAACATAAAGATAATGCTCTGACAAAATCAACCAATACCATCTATTGGTACAAAAAAAGCAACAAGTTTTGTATTGACCCAAAAAAAATAAGAGAACCTTTTGACGTAGAGGAAATTAAAAATAAATTTCCCAAAGAGGACTCAATTGGCCGCTATTTAAGAAGGCCTGCACTTCGTTCAGAGTCAATGGGTAGAAGACCTAACCTTTGTTACAAATATAAAAATTACGCACCCCCCCCATGGGGATGGAGGATGAAAAAAGAAAAACTTGAGGCAAGAGATAAAAAAGGTGATCTAGGTTGGAATAGCAAAGGCACTCCCTTCATTAAAAACCGCCCTGGCAATTACGAAGGAAAAAAGTTTTTAAATTTTTGGGGAAAGTTTAGTTTCGGTCGGGGGGAAAAGTGTGACTACAAAACACAAAAGCCAGAATCCCTGATAGAAAAAATTTTAGAAATGGCATCAAGTAAAAACTCTCTTGTATTGGATTGTTTCGGTGGTGGTGGAACTACTGCGGTAGTAGCCGCTAAATTGGGCCGTAGATTTATAACAGGCGATGTTTCGCCTGTGGCTGTTAGAGTTATGGCCGAAAGATTAAGCGTCCTAAGACCGCCCCTTATACCTTCTATTGTTAATGTCCCAAAGACCAAAGAAGAATGGCTTAATATAAACGGTCACGATTTTGCAGAAAGAATTTGTGGCTTCATGGGTTGGGAGTGCAACCCAAAGAAATCTGGCGATGGTGGAATAGATGGCTGGGCAAACAACAAAACAGTACCCATTCAAATTAAGAATCACCGCAACAAAGTGGGCAGGCCAGACATTCAAAAATTCGTTGGAGCGTTAGTCAAGAGCGGTGAAGGCATTTTTGTTGCCTGGGATTTTACTAATGCTGCCTGGGATTACAAAGAAGAAGTAAAAGAGGAAGACGGCAAAACAATTCAATTTATCAAAGTTGATGACATTTTAGGCGATATTTTGATAGATTCTGATAAAAAGATGGAGCTAGAATCGCTATACAAAGAGCGCAAATGTTCATTTGAAGCCGCTTAACTGTCTAAACTTTAGACACTTTTATGCACAATTAACTGGCCCACTATGAAATAATTAATTACTCGTCCTCGCTAGGAGGGTCATACAGGTCGCTTTCCTCTTTATCATTTGGAAGGTACTTTCTGGCCTCGGATTCTTCACGCAGCAATGCAAGGTAATCGGCATCGGGCATGTCGAGTAGCTCCATTATTAGCTGCCCAACGTCACGTCTGCCAGCGTTCGCAGCCAGGTCGGTGGTCGTGTTCATGTACTCCTGATTGAAATAGCCACTCTTGGTTAGGATCACCCAGAGGACTACACGACCGTGAGGTGACTTTAACACCTCTGACAGATCAAGCTCGAACTGCTTGGGGTCTATGCGTTCCTGTTTGAGTATCTCGCCGAGCATGGTAAAAATTACTAACCCGCCCGCACGTTAGTTGACAATCCCTGGTGCGTTACATATGAGAGGGGGCATGGAGGAATAGCAATGCAAGGAATAATTGAAATCGGCTACGACGACAAAGTAACTACCATAAATGGGAGATATGTCTCGGCCATTACCACCAAGCTTAACGACGACAAGGAACCATTGGAGCTATCCATCGTCGAGCGTGAGCACGGCCCAAGCGGCGGCTGGAAGGTCAGGATGCACGAGACAGGGTTAGAATACATCGAGTATCACCCCAATAGTCATGGTCTAAAAGAGGCATACTCAGAGGCAAGGACTGGGCTAACAATCAGAAGATTCAATAAACGACTCCAGGAGGTGCGCAATGCAAGGAATATTTGAGGTCAAGAGGGAGCAGTTTGCTTATATCATTAACGGTTGCAGTGTCGCAGCTATCCACATTTCTCCTGCGTCCAAGGATAAACCACCTTCCCTAACATTTAATGGATTGGGCGACAATGATTCCTTGACGCTTACAGCAGGCGAGCCAGGGTTGGTTGGGATTGTTTATATTTGCAATCGTTCTGGCAAGGGGTTTGAGCACGCCGATGACAGGATCAACGAAATCGTCCAAGGGTTCAACACCAAACACCAAGGGGCCAGGCGTGAAGGTAAGTGACAAAAAGGAATTGCAGGCAGGGATAGATGCCCTGAGGATGAGATGCAAGGTGGTGGGGGCACATATAGATAGGTTTTTGTCTAAGGATGGTATGTCTAAAAAGGTGGCCACCACACTGAAGCACGCAGAAGTCAATGCCCTCCAGTTAAGCTCTGAACTATGGTTTGCGTTTATTCAGCTACAAAAGGAGATCAAGGCCGATGAACAAAAATGAGTTAATAGACATCCTATATGAAAAGCTGGAAGAACTCCGTAATGCGAAGGAGTGCCTGCTTGAGTATTTAGAAGTCGTCCGTGACGACAAACGCCGTATTTCTGAAAGTGACAGCAAAAAATATCACGACGTGTTTCACATTGACTACCTAACAAAGAAGGACGAACAGGTTCAGCGGGCAGGAATAGCAATTGGTAGAGAGATTTCCGAGACAAAGAAGATGATTGAAGAGGCGTATGTCGGGGATATTCCCCACCGATTTGAGTAAGCTGGGCGCTAGCCCCCGGCGATCGCACCCAGTGCGGTCTGACCTTCGCTGACTTCCGCCCCGCCGAGGTTCTTTGCCACCTCCGACTCTTCGAGTGCGTCCTGTAATTCCGCCTCTTTCCTCTGCTGCTCCGCCCTTCGGCCCCTTATATCCGCAACCTCTTTGTCACTTCGGAGTATCTCAGGCGGTGCGGAGGCGATCGAGTGGTATCCCTCGACCACTTCGTCTATATTGATTTTATCCAGTGCCTCTGGGGCGATCTGGATAACTGAACCCATGAGCCCAAGGAATCGCTCATAGTTTCCAGCATCGAGCAATTTTTGTGCCTGGTGGAGAATGCTGGTGTATTGAATCTCCAAGTCCTGTCCCGCTAGTTGTTCTGGGGCCTCTGGCAATCGCTTCGCTTTGTACGATTTCACAAAGAGCATTTCGATCAAGGGGTCGAGTACATCTACGTTTAGTAATTCCAGCAGTGGAGATAGTTCAATGAGCTTCTCTTGTTGTTCTTCGGCAACCTGTTTTGCAGTCATGTGCTGTCTGTTCGTGGACGTAAACCGTCTAAAAACATCGACAAAAAACGCCTCATTGACTGAGTTCCTTATGTCCTGCCGCCATTCCACCGCATGTTGGGTATCCCAGGGGAAGTCATAAATCCTTCTCAGGGAGTCGGCAGCAGTCGGGCTATTTAACCATGTTACAGTATTGTGCTCTGGCAAGCGTCCTTTTTTCTTGTTTAACCTGGACGACCCCACCAACGGTGGCTTTATCTGGTTAACCGCCGCCTCTGCGTGTATCCTGGCAACAAACTGTAGCTCTCTAATGTCCCCAATCGCCACATCGGTAGGGCCCCAGCTTCCATAACAGTCTCCGTCAGTCAACCCCCATCGCCCAACCAGCACAGGAAACATATCATAACCGGCCACTCTCAATATCTGGTCGCTCTCTGCTGACCCACCATAGTCACCATAGGCACGTTCATTTAGTATCGAACGCTCATAATACACGCTTAAATATTTCTTTCCTTGCGGCCCTATTTTTTCATAGCTATACAAATCGTTAGGTGTAATAACGTGAACGATCTGCACCCAGGTTTCTGTTTGACCATTGACGAACTGGTACTTTACGCTGTCGCTTACATTCGTAAAATCCCATTCGCCATCCTTCTTCGTGCAGAACTTCTCCACCGTCTGCCTGACAGACAACTGGAACTCCCTCATGAAGGTTTTCGCCTGCATTCTGTGGTCATTGGCAATCGCCCACTCACCCATCGGCAAGCAGGTGAATCGCAACACATCGTCCTTATCGTCCTCCACCAACAACGCCGCATTGCTGAACGTAAGCATGTCCATGTAAAAGCTCGGCATCGCCTGGTAAAAATTTGTCTTAGTTAAAATCGCACGACATTCCGCCGCAGTATCATACAGCCACGCCTTAACTTCTTTCTGCTCCCTCAGTTCCCTGTTCGGATGGCCAAACAAAAACCATGGCCGCGAAGATGGCGTAATTCCCGAACTCATTCCTGCCACGGCAGTTCTGCACGCCCTGGTTCCGGCCCCGTCAATTATATAGCGGTTCTTTCGCCCGCCAATGTTTGGCCTATTCTGGTTAAATCTGGGACGACGAGGGTTGGTAAACTTCGCATTCTCCTGCCACTGATCAGTCCAGCTCGCCCTCTCCGTGCGAAGCTGCACCGTGATCTCTTGGATTTTCTGCCGAAATGGCAGAGTGTATGGTCGAGCATTAATGGCGAATTCAGACGGCATCCATCATCCTCATATCTCTTACGTCCGCTCTGTCTTTGCGGCGTTTGCGTTTTCTGCGCTGTTTATCGGTTCTATTTTTCATAGGGTCATTCTTCATAAAATCACCCTTCGGCTTCATTTCCTTTTGCAGTTCAGCAACGACTGGATTTAATGCGGCCATATTATCCTATAGTATCAGAAGTTCCGCCGATTACTCGATCTAAAGACAACCCCCCAGCGTCCGCGGCCTGTGTGCCTGCCCTGCGGCTTCTTTGCCCCCTCTGCGCCCTTCTGGCCATCACCCTTTCCTTGCGTGCCTTGGCAGTCTGCGCGGCCTCCTGGCGCATCCTCTGCTCTTCTCGGCGTTGGTCTAGCAGCGCGGCCTGGGAACGCTCTCGTGCGGGCCCGCTTATCAGAGTTTCGTCCACAATCTTTGTACCAGCAGCGATTGCCGCCGATGCCAGAATTGCCGTGCCTGTGCCTACTGCCATAACTTGACCTCCCATAAATAGTGGCATATATACCCCCGTGGCGGCAAGAAATCTTATATCCGACAATTCGAGTCATAAGAAAAAACCAAACTATCACGGTATGCAAGACAGCCCCATCTATACCAGTTGGCAGGGGGCCCGCACGAGGTGTAATAACCCTGGCCACCATAACTATCCCTATTACGGCGGCAGGGGGATCAAGGTCTGCGAGCGGTGGCAACACTTTAAAAACTTCTTAGAAGACATGGGCCCTTCATATAAACCTGGCCTGACCCTCGACCGCATTGATGTCAACGGCGACTATGACCCCGACAATTGCAGATGGGCAACAATGACAGAGCAGAACAGAAACAAACAAAAAACTCTTCGCTACAAAGGAAAAACCCTAAAAGAATGGGCCAAGGAAATCGGGATGGATTATCCGACACTTAGGAGCAGGATTGTCGTACATGGGTGGTCTTGGGAAAAGGCCCTAAAGTCCCCAGTGAATACTTACCTGTACAATGGAAAGACCCTTACTCAATGGTCGCAAGAACTAGGGATCAGCAAAAACACAATAGTGTCAAGAATGAGAGAGGGCTGGTCGCCAGAAAGGGCCCTCAACACCCCCGTCAATCACAAGGGGCCCAAAGAACGTAGTTGATTTCTCTTTTCTCGAACCCCTTGCGCAGCAACAATCTTTCTAGCCCAGGGGGCGTAGTCGTGAGCGCAACCATGGTGACGTTCAATTTCAACCTCTCGGCCTCTTCTAGATACATATTCAGCAATCGACCGCCTACGCTGCTTCCTCGATGGTCTTTCGCAACATAAAAATATACTTCTCCCAGCATCTCCAAACTGCTATTAAACAGATTCCTATGCCTAATCCCGCCTATCGCCCCAACACAATCGCCGTCATCGTTGAACGCTGCATAACCGATGCCTGACTTCTTTACTGCGTTTAGCAACCGCTCAATATCCTCAGGATTCGCACCGCAGGGCGCAGCGTATTCCTTGCCGAACTCCATAAGTAAATCAGTAACCCACCGCAGCCCAGTGTCGGAGATGTTCTTAATATCCCAATACTCAACCACTAGGGCCTCTCGTCTACTACCCTGTCGGCCTCTAGCAGTATAAACCTATTGTTGCTAGCAGCAGTCTTCGCGTTTGCTAGCTGTGTAGCGTCCAGTGCTCCCCTCGTTTTCCAACATCGCCAGTTTACATCCCATACCCATAGGCTCGCTCCTTCACCAGTGAGATAGGTCTTTAGGTCGTTATTGTACCCATCGTGCGTCAGAATCACATACATATCTCTATCCTCCCCGTATAATGATTACATACCGAGCTTGCAAGAGCAACGTCCGGCTGGTAAATAAAATCCATGGACAAGGAAAAACTACAAAAGCTGTTCGTTGACCTGGACAGAGAATTGGATTATGTCCAAGACAGGCTGATCGCACTCCACCAGTCACAATGGATCGACCTGGAACCCCTTGCCGTTCTTATCAGCAAGATTCAATGGGAGGTGGAGAAGTGAAGTTTAAAGAAGTGGTAGATTTGAAGTTAGGCAGCTTGATTTATAGTTCTAGTCATTACGGGATGGTATTAGAGAATGATGGGGAAAATGAGATGGTGCTGGTTATTAAGAGGAAGCATCAGGGGGCCCTGTTGTCTGTAGATAACATCTCGTATATAACACTTTCCAGGGACTGTCAGGTCTGCGAAGATGCTCACTGGCGTGAACCCTTTTTGGAGGATGTGGATAAGTTGCACGCCCTGCTTTGCCAGTGGAAGGTTCGGGGATGAAAAAATGCTACATCTGCGACGTTGAAATTGAGCCCCCTTCGGAGTTCTGTGAGGCCTGTTATGCGAACATTCCCGATGATTATTTCGAGGATGAAAAGGATTGCTGGGTAGAATGACCGACGACGAACTATTAAACGACAAAATGGAAGATGGCGAGATTCTTGAGCTTCCTACTATATGCCAACACTGTGGTGACGCTGCGAAGTTTATCACCGAGAGCACCGAATTCTATTGCCGCCCCTGTATGCTGGATGAACTAAAGGAGAGATGATGAAAATAAAAGATTTAGCACGAATTAAACCAGGAACTATCATTGGCGTAAACATTGAAATAGGCAACAGTGAGGCCTACTGGATTGTAATAGAACAGGACAACGAAAAGGAAAAGACTACCTTCATCAAGCCTTACGCACAACCAGTTGTAGACCAATATCCCACAGGTAACTTCATATCTCACCAGTATACCATCTTAGACAAGCTGCCTAACCAAAGGGAACGTAACAAATTCTTGGAGGCGAAAAGTCTTTTTGAAGCTGCGTGTCTACTCCTAGACCGACTTAATCTCCATGCGATGGAGGAGCAATGAAAACATTTATCGTAACAGACGTGTCTATTTCCAGGTACGGATTTGCCGATATTGAGGTTAGTGCCGAAACAAAAGAAGAAGCACTAAAAAAGCTAAGGAAAGGCGATTTCTATGTAGACGACTTTAACACAACAGAAGACGAGGTGCGGCCAGCAGACCTCCCCGACATTGAGGACTTGGAGGAACGATGAACAAACCCAAGTTTAAGATCGGGGACAATATAAGGTTTACGGCCTTTAGAGAGAGCAAAGGTGAAGGGTTCGTGCATAAAATAATAACAGTTACCAATGAGGGAAGGTATCGGGTGCAATCTTATTCCGCTGGTCAAAAAAGGCCATTCGGGGATATTTGGAGTATGGCCTGTGAGTATGCTGACAGTCTGTACACGAAAGACGAAATATCGGTGGCCAGAAGGGAGGAACCATAATGCCCAAATTCAAGGTCGGGGATTATGTTAAAGCGGAAGGCGGGGACATATATTATGAGATAATAGACGTATCAAGTCTACAGTATGAATTAAGACCCCACGATATAGAGAGAAAAAGGATATTTAACTGGACGGTGATGGCCTCCCACGGGATGGCCCACAAATACTATCGGGCGGGCACCCCGACCAAAACACCCAAGCATTGACATCCCCGCACGGTCACGTTACATTCACCTCGGCCTTCCCGCCTTGCACTGCCTGGTACCAGGGTATCAAGTAAATGGGGGGCCTTATTTGACATCGCACCCTTTCCGTACTATCAACACCGTCCATGCCTAAGCGAATCGACATCAAGGATTTAATCGGGAAGAAATACGGCAGGCTTACAGTCATTGAAGAAACCACTCCAAACATCCTCCCTGGGGGCACCCAAAGGTTGATCGCCTGTGAGTGTGACTGCGGAAAGAGGGTCATAAAAAGGCTCTCCCATGTAGCGTCAGGAAACTCTAGGTCTTGTGGCTGTTACCGAAGAGATAAAAATACAGAAGACAACACTTCTCATGATATGTCCAAAACTACTTTCTATAAAGTCTGGCGGGGAATGAAGAACCGTTGCTATAGAAAAAGCACGGACGGCTATCCCGGTTACGGCGGTCGAGGTATTGCCGTCTGTAAGCGATGGAAGGACAGCTTCGAGAATTTCAGGGATGACATGCTCCCCACATATAAAAGGGGTCTACAGATCGACCGAATAGATAATGACGGTCCTTATTCGCCTGATAATTGTAGGTGGGTGACAAACAAAGAGAACAGCAGAAACAAAAGAACAAACAGGTCTCATCGGGGCAAGAGCATGGTCGAATGGGCAGAAGTTATAGGTATTAATTACGGGACACTACGGTCACGTATTCGTCTTGGCTGGTCATGGGAGAAAGCACTCAGTACGCCTGTGATGAAATCCCAAAGTCGAAAACATCAGGCGGATTAATCGGTTCATCATCATCGTCGCTACCTATCCTCTCCAACATCCGAGAATTCGGTAAAGCAAATGTCAACGCCAGCGCATCCGCCATGTCGGGACTAAATCCCAACCTCTTTCTGATTTGTTCCTTCTGCTCCAGGGAAAATCTTCCTTTATTATCAAACGTGTAATTAACCGCACACAACTCCTTCTTCAACTCTGGACTGTCGGGCAGGCATCCCCCTCTTTTTACCCATTGCGCCATAAGATACCAAATCTCGCTTCTCTTATTGTAGAACCTCTCGCTCTCGTCCGCACTCGCCCCGAAATTAATTTCGTGTACTATGTACCCTAGGTCTATCATACTGTCACAAATTCCAATAGCGAACCCCCCAGTCGCATCCGCTAGCAAGGCCCCTTCACCTGTCTTTTCCATCTTCCGTAAAACCCAGCTTAACATCTCACTGGTGCGCACATGGCGAATGATCTCTGGTTCGTATGTCGTAAGGCCCCTTCGTGGAAACAGGCACGAGGCGTCGGCCCCCATCCTAGCTACATCGAGTCCGTAGTGCAGCCCCACGTCCATATCTTCATGCGACTCACGCTCCATTGCAGCGGACACCTCACTCTCATCTAGCAACGACGTCATGGCGACGTCGGGGAACTCCCCTAGCACGAAAATCTTAACCCAGGGGTCTGACCTTCCTAAATCTTTTATCTGCTTTCTCGCCCATTCCGCATCCACCCTGGATGATCTCTTTGGGTCGTCTGGGTCGCTGGTTATGGATATGGCCCAGGTCTTTTTGTTTCCACAGGCCTTTGCCGCTTCTGACTCAACGTACAAATAAGAATTTTTGTCCATGGGGTTGCCTGCCGCAGCAAGCCTGACACAAATTTGACTCTGCTCGCCAAAACCCTGGTCAATTGCCTTCCCCACCGCAGGGGATATCGCCCCACACTCGTCCGTCAGGTACAGCAACACAGGACTGTGCAACCCCGATAACACCCGCCCCTGCTCGGCCGCGGGCACATTTTTATCATAAGTCCTGACCGTAATCCCCCATAGCTCAGGAAACTCCTTGCTAAAAAATCTTTTCTGGTTTATATCAAACATACACTGAATCAACGGACTCTTCTGCCTCCACAATGCGCACTCTTTGTGCAGTCCGTCTTTTAAATTGTCGCTTGACATCGAAATCATAACACCCTTCGGAAACACACCACTCCTCGCCTTCGTCGCCATCATCCACATCCCCATCCACGCCAGGCACGCCGACTTCCCAACACCCGCCGACGATTTCATTATAACCTTCCTGGCCTTATATTCAGGATCAGCAAACGCCCTCAACGCATCAACCTGGTAGGCCTCCGGCTCCACTCCAAACTCCTTCCTCACAAATAACACAATGTCTTTCTCGTATTTCTCAAGCAGTGTGGTTATGTTCCCTATATCATCCATCGGTAATTTCCTTGTCCCTCTCCGTCCTTCTTTCCAGCACCTTCGCCAACGCACTCATCGTGTCATCCACTTTCGGCCTGGTGATCCCCAGGGAGTCCCCAAGCAGCTTCAGACCCGCCGGCTTTGACCACACCTCAACCTTCGTAATATTTCCTGTGACCTTATCAAACTGCACCGACTTCACCTGCGCCCCCAATTCATCACTCCAATCCTTAGGTTCCTTCGCCGTACCATCCTCCTTAAACAATTCCCTTATGTCCGTACTCGCTATACTCTTCAATTGCTCAACAAATAACTCATTAACAAATTCCCTGCGAACTTCTTTCGCTGCGTTAACTCTCTCCTTCAACACTGGGAACGCCCCAATAACCGCCATCATATCCCCAAACGTAACCCCGTTCTTCTTCGACCACGCCTGCAGGGTGCCGCCATTCTTAATCCAATCACACCAACGCTCGCACAACGCCTCCCGCTCCGACACCAAATTAAATCGGATGTTGTTCCTCTCGCAGTATTCAATCAACGATTGGCCCGTCGGCATTTTCTTTTTAACCACGCTGTCCCTCATCGTCGGCATCAAAAATCACCCTTCGCACACTGCAAACATACCAACCCCATCTCTCGCCACATATCCACCACCCTCCGCCTGTCGTCTATCACAAACACAACCTCCCACTTCCCCTTAATCTCAGACTCGTAAATCTCCCTCTTTACCACATCGTCCGCCCTGTAATCACCATCCTTCCGAAAAAATATCTCATACGGCGGCATCAATGGGTGGTTCTCTATACTCTTCTTCGTATCCCTAACTATCTCCGGCGTTCCCATCCTCCCAGTCACGAAAATTATATCCCACAAATCCCCGTCGTATTCGTAATACCAATGAACTCCCTCTATTATGCTCAAACACCACCCGTTAAATTCATCCCCCAATATCCCCTTGTTGAACCCCCCCCAATCCTTCGGTTCCTTCTCTATATGGTGCAGCCTGTGACCAATATCAAACAACGTCCCGTCCAAGTCCACTATCATCGCTTTATTCATCCAACCATCTAACCATATCCTACCCATATCGTCCTGATATTGTGCAGCATAAGGCCAGGGGAGAATTTGATAGCGTGATGAGACCCCTGGTGTGGCCGCAGAATCGCTTGCGATTTCTGGCGCAGGGGTCAATCCGCACATACATATACGCATTCTAGCTCGTGCTCTTGATGTAGCTGGCAGCGTGGTGGTGGTGGGATGTATGCGCTGGGGAGTGGTGATTATGTGTGAATATGAGCGATATCCCACGCATGGCCAATAAACGAGCTGCGAGGATTGCGTGTAATTGATTTTGTTGAGGTGGTGAATGGTAGGGTATGGGTTATTTGGCCTGCATATTCGGAATGTGACGGTGATTATTTATGTGTCACTACTAATAATAATGTTTGCATTATGTGACAGTCTGTGCTATAACATTAGTACATCGTCGCACTTAAGCGACGGTGAACCAGGGAGATTATTATGGTTATAGATAACGAGTATCACAGGGTTGACCTAGAGAGTCCACGCAGCGATATCACCGCAGTGGCGATAGCTAGATGCAGTGATATCCCGATCGAAGACGATTATGATAGCGGCGACAAGGAACAGGACAAGGCCTATTTTCAGCGTTTTCATGACGGTGAGTTGGACAATGTAGACATTGAGGTGAGAGTGATCCTCAAGGATACAGACATAACCGCATCGGAGTATCTAGGAGCGTGCCATGTCCGATCATGCAAGTGTGGAGAGGATATCTTAGAGACGGTCAAGGAATACGATATGTTGACCATGGCCATTGACTCACTAGAGAGCGAGATTTTGAGCACTCAGCAAATTATTAATAACCGCCGAAAGGCATAACAGGGAGTTTATTATGATCACGTTACAAACTGGATTAAAAGCGAGCGACGGCACTGTTTACAGTGTCAAGGCCAAACCGGAGGGTAGCAGATTTGCTATCTACCGAGACTTAGGAGCAGGGGGATATATGTTTGCTACATATTGCACGCCTGGAGAGATTATTAATAATCTATCCATGGATGGCGACCTTAAAGAATCAGCACTCTATCAGCAACACGCTAGACACACTAGCGACTCACGATTGATTGACGGTGTTTGCAGTATGTATCTGACTCGGATGCTTAATAACCAATAACCCGATAACATAGGAGTTTATTATGATCTACGAGATTATTAAAGTCAGCTACGGTCGACTAGACCTAGAGGCCGAGCGTGGTGCGGTTGTGGCCGTGGACATCGGCAAACGGTACGACGAATTCAGTATCGGCGACGTAGTTATATTGGAGCAGCACCGTGATACATGGACACTCCATAAGACTACTGACGCATGGGAGACTGTGAATTGTCAGACAAAAGACCGTATGGACGGCGACGGTGAAGATATAAAGGACGAAGACACTTTTGCATACTACCAAGACGAGACTATAGAGTGGTTATGCGGCAATGGAGAGGCCTATGGACACAGCGGTGAGCTGTACGAGCGTCTAGACGACTACGGTTACACGTGCGGCCCTATGGTATCCCACCTAAGGTTAGTATCATGAGCCCCGAGTTGGAGCTATTCTTCACGATTATGGGTATCGTGATTTATTTGCTGTTCACGCATTTATTTTAATAACACGGGCGGTGCTTATGCCGCCCATTTCAAGGGAGTTTATTATGAGTACAATAGTAGAGAGTATAACTTATAAGCGCATCGTGTTCGAGCATGGCGTTGACGTGGCCTTTGTATATGACGGCCACTTGAGTGGAGATAGTAGATATTTTATGAGTGTATGGGATAAGAAAACCGAAGAGGAGCGCACGTATAGTTTGAGCGGCCACGGCCCATGGCATGATACTGCACTCGCAGAGGCCATTGAGGAATTCAAGCTATTAGTCCAGTCTGAACTTAATAAATAACCCCCGGTCGCCCTGTCTGGGCGGCCTTTTTCTGGCCTTTATTTGCCCCTCTAAGCGATTTTATTAATAAAACCCATATCTCAGCATGGATCAGAGGGGAAAACACGCTGAAATGCTACCGAACGTCGATAAAATTTATTGAAATGCCACGTTCCCCGACTGAAATACTCACGAAATGCTGCGCATTCAATAAATATTGTAGGAAATTCCAATAAAATCTATAGAAAAGCGTAACAGATGCCTTCCGGTACTGACGGACAGAGTCCATTCGTGACACCCCCCCCCTTAAGATTCTCAGATTTCTTACCTCCCCCCTCTTAATCTTTAATATATTTACTTACTAAAAAACTATATAATCTTAATACCCCCCCTCCCGATTATGATTTTGCTGCTATTCAGGCCCTGCCTGCGAATCGCTCCACTGCATCAATATGACGAGCAGCACACAATCGTTATAACCTAACCCCACGGCCATTTAGAATGTGTGTTAGAGGGATACCACAGCGAGACACTGCATCCAGCTTGACACGACAGATAAAACAATGTAACAAAGGCAGTGTGTATAAACAAAAGGGGTTGAGATGCCATACTTATTTCAAAAATGCAGTCATTGCCGCAGAGGGGAAACCGCTCTTGACATGCTAAATGAGACCGATCGTGCGTTTTATTGGGAGGCATGGATGAAGGTGAAGGCCACAGACGAAGGCCGTGTTCCGGTGATAATTGGGAAAACCGAGGAAGTTAAGCTGTTAAGGGACTATGAGATTGGGCCATGGGGGGATGTGTGGAGTCTAAGGAACGAGGCGTACATTAAACCGATGTGCGGAGGAGGAAAAAGCAAAGATTATTACAATCTGCACGGCCTGAAATACCGCCGAGTGGATTTGATGGTGTGGAGTTTTCCATTGGCCGAAGGGATGGCAAAGGTGCCGTTTGATGGCATAGTGAAGGAGTACAGGGGCAATAAAGTTGAACCGACACCGTACATTCCCGCCGGACGTAGGGGGATTGGAAACATTAGGTGGCACACAGGGTATGAGGGAGAAAATGACCAGGTATGGGGGTTTGATTCGATAAAATGGATAAAACCAGGGGAGATAATGCTAGAAAAGGCCGGAGTGGTGCTGTCACGGAAGTGGCAGGAAAAGAATGCGAAGGTACTGGAAGTCGGGACGGTGCTGGCGAAGCGTGGGTACAGGCGATGGCCATGGAGAACAGGCGAGGAGTTTATTGAAGATACACATACGGTTAGATTTTTCCTGACGAAAAATAAGAAAATACACGACGATATTGCGATATTTCCAATAGGTGCGCCGGATTGGTGGATACCGATAGGAAAAAAGTTGACAGATGACGTGCAGGCGGTGGAAAAGCGTGACGGAACGTGGATACTGATGGTGCGGGAGATTGGATTGTGGCGGTTCCTGTATAAAGATGAAACCATGAGGGATTGGTCACGGTACGATAAATGGAACTTAAACGCCGGACTACCGCAGGAAATGGTGAACAATGGGTTGGATTTTGAATTTGAAGGGTACTGTCCGTATGAGGACTGGCAGTGTAGGGAATGTGGGAGTATGAACGACAAGGGGAACAAGGTTTGTAAAATAGCGGACAAAGGATGCAAAGGGAGGAGGCCGGAATGAACCACATGAAATGGGCCCTAATGACCAAAATAGAGTGTGACGACGACAGGATATACCAGTGGTATAACAAAATGGAGTTACAAATGAGCAAAGGCGGGAAGTTATATAATAACACAAGGAACGTGCTGATATTTATGCATAAGTGCTATAAAGGGGCGTTCTGGTACGATGAAGAGCGGAAGTGTATTATGACGACGTTCGGACAAGAGAAAGGGTCTGTAGAATTGACAGAAGAGATTGTAACAGGGTTTCAGGTTGTCCTCCAGAAGGTATTTATAACAGTAACCCGCAAAAGGATAAGAGAGTGTATCGGCGTGTATGCAGCAGTCAAGGACAAGCGAAAGTGGATGGAGGCCCCATGAAAACCGAACTAGCAGAGGTGCGATTAACCGAGGACGATAAAGAAGTTACGGTTATGATTAGATATAAAAAAGAATACGTCAGAGCAGAAGGGGTCGATGTGCTGAAAACATACGATGCCCAGAGCAGGCGACGAGCGATAGCGGTGCTAAAAGAGGCACTCAGGGAGGTCGAGAAGGATGGATAAAGGTATATTGGCCGATATATTGGCGGGGATAATTAGAGGCGATGAAGTTGCATTGTCCGAAATAACCGAGCGGCTTGGACAGAGAGGCGTGCGGTTGAGTTTCGATACCCGATGGGCCTTGTTACGGAGAGAGGATTTTTTAAGGGGGCGGTTGGATGCCCTCAAGGAAGTTAGAGGGAAAATATGCGATGGATAAAGAAAAAATCATACAGGGCATGGCCGAGACATTGAAGTGCTTTGAGAACTCTCAGAACGATGCGATGGACAGACTGCTACAGGAAGGCAAACCGCCAGGAATGATTACTGACGGGCTGAGTATGTTTATTGCGGTCAACGTGGAGGCGATGCTGAACCCAGATGTGTCACTGCACGAAAAAGCACAAGAGAGATGGGAGTTTAGGAAGCGAATCCAGGCGATATTAAAGAAGACCTACGATAAGGAAACACGAAATGGATAAAGGAAAATGGCTGAGCATGGAAGAAAAGATGGACATCGTGGAGAAAATGGCCAGTGATTTCGCCGATATCAACCGAGATGCCGCAACAAAAACAGTCGAGAAACTCATACGAGAGGAAAAACCTGTGCATTTAATATATGCCGGGATGGCCCTGTATGCGGTTGCGTCTATTAACTCCCTGCTGGACCCCACAAGTCCCATCATTGGACCAAAAGCGGCCAGAGATGAGCTGCGGAATAAGATCGAGAGAGTCTTAAAAGACACAAAAGAAAAAGAATAATGAAGTTTAGAATCGGCGATAAGTTGAAACATAAGGAATTTCCATACCAAAAGTATACGGTCGAGATATATACAGACTACCCGAAAGGTTATGTCGGAACTGTAACAATACCCGACAGTCCTATTAGGGGGACATTCTACCTTGCAAAAATATATGCAGAGACGTATTTAGAAAAAGAGAATAATGCCGATTAAACTTAGGCCCTACCAGGTCGATGTGATTGATAAGTTAAAAGCGTCGATGGCGCAGGGAAATCGGCGGGTTTGCGGTGTTTTGCCGACCGGATCGGGTAAAAGTGCCGTGATCGCCGAAATCGTCCGCAGAGCGTATTTAAAGGGCCATAGGGTGTACATAAATGTGCATAGACAGGAATTGGTGGATCAATTATCTCATGCGCTGCTAGATGTAAACATTCCCCACGCCCGACTAGAGGCCGGAGTCGAGGCCGATATAAACAAAAAGGTGTCCGTTAATAGTATCCCGACACTTGTGCGTAGGTTAGAGAAGATGCCTGCACCGACGCTTAACATTTTTGACGAAACCCACCATATACGTGCTAACTCATGGCAACGTGTGGCCGATACATACAAGAGTGCGCATATGCTTGGATTTACGGCCACGCCGATTCGCAACGATTCGAGAGGGCTAGGGGAGATGTTTGACTCTCTTGTTGTTGGCCCTAGCGTGAGTCAATTAATAGAGATGGGGTATCTTTGTAAATACCGATATTTCGCAAGAGAGTTTGATATGTCCGAGATTAAGGTTACAGCAGGGGATTTCCAGCGGGGGGAGACTGTAGCTGCACTCAGGAAGGCGAAGATAACAGGGAACTTAATAGAAGAGTATAAGCAGTATTGTGACGGCAAACGGATGTTGGTATTTACACCAAGCGTTGAGTTTTCAAAAGATTTGGCCGCCCAGTTTTGCGACAGTGGGATCGCTGCCGCAGAGGTGGACGGTGGTACGCCGAGGTTAATGCGAGAAATGACACTAGAGAGGTTTAAAAATGGCGACCTGCGGGTGTTGGTGAACTGTGAACTATATACCGAAGGGGTTGACTGCCCAGGTGTGGAGGCCATAGGGATACTAAGGCCCACTGAGAGCATGGGACTACACCGCCAGATTATCGGGAGAGGCCTACGGATTCACCCAGGAAAAGACACAGCGTATATTTTCGACCATGTTGGGAATGTTTTAAGACATGGGCTGCCCAAGGTGGACATAGAGTGGTCACTGACCATGGACAAAGAGAAGAGGGACACCGAAACCGTCCCATCCGTCACGCTCTGTCGAGAATGCTTTGCGACCCTGCCCAGTGCAATGAAGGTGTGCCCATACTGTAAAAGCGTGAAGACTGTAAAAAAGAAGGTTATTCGTACCGAGAAGGGGCGATTGCGGGAGATAAAAGAGCAATCTCGCCTGGCCCAACGATTAAAGGACGAAGAGATTAAGCAGCAAAAAAAAGAGGAGCGGTGGGAGATTGAGACATACGAGGATGCGGTTGCGTATGCTGAAAAATGGGGGTATCACAGAAATTGGCCAACCAGATGGTGTAATGCGAAAGGGATCGCAATCACCGCATCCGATAGCACTGGACAATGCCCATAACGGCCATTGAAAACATATAAATAAAGAATATAAACAACAGGCCGACAATCACGCCTGCGAGCGCATAAATAAAAATATTCATGCTGGTGCTATATATGTCGTGGGGTGATTTGACAAGGTAAAATTAATATAATAGTTAAATCGAGCGTGCGGCGGTGTAGGCGCGTAGGGCGGCTCTTACTAATCCCTCCTTATACCGACCGATGGAAACCGTCGTGCGCACCTATATTGTTGCGAATCTGTCGAGTGGATCGGTCGGTGCGGAGGCAATGGATCGCTCGAGAGGAAGTCAACCCGCAATGCTTGACATGTGCGAATGGGGGTCGGTCGTGGGTGACTCGACCCCGCCTCGCTTTACTTATTATGACCACCCAGTGCCCACAGTGCCACCACGCAGAACTGACCAAACACGGTCGCAGGTACTATCCATCCAAGAAGGGTTATCACCCGATGTACAAGTGCAGGCCGTGCGGGATGGTATTTATCGACCATGCAGAATTTTTGCCAGGGCCGAAGGAAAACCGAGGAAATTACACACCGAAAGAGTGCCTCAGGTGCGGTAAGTTGTTTAATTCACACGGGATATCTAACAGACTGTGCGATTCTTGCCGCAATTGCGAAGACGTTAAGAATGACTATTGACGGATGTGTGACGGTGTGATACAGTGTGTAACAGGAGGTAAAATTATGGAATGGGTTTATGTTAGATCGGAGCCAGGACTTTGGACAGTGGGCTTTTATGCCCCCGACGGAGAGTGGCACCCAGATAGCGACCACGACAATCGGGAAGAGGCAGCAGAGAGGGTACACTATCTCAATGGGGGTGGGGTATGAAAAGCATTTTGACAGATAAAGTTCGGATGACAATCTTGGAGGCCGAGGATTGCAACGAGGACGATGGCATTACGCCTATGTGTATCCCTCGACTGAAGTACGTCGAGGAGAACATAGATTTGACAGACTTGCAGTACGATTTAGTAGAGTCGATTATCGACTGTCGGTACTATGCAAATGACTACATGGGTATGACACGTAAAGAGCACGAGAAATGGGCAATAGAGCAGGGGATTGAGCTAGAACACGAGTTGGAGCTAGTAGAGGAACTGGACTCCAAAACAACACCGCAGCCGTATAGGTATGCGAAAGGGGTGAAATAATGAAAGGTGTTTTTATCTTAGAGGACAAGGAAGGAGTGGTGGAGTACATCAACGCAAGAAATATAACAAGGGTGAGCCTCAAGGGCGACTTTTTAAGGTTTGACACAACAAGCTCAACACTCTCATGTGTAGGTCTGGACGCTCTCTCTTGCATAACTTACAAGTTCGACGAGGGTGGCGAGATTGATGAAGCAGTGTTCTCTTGGGTGTACGAAATTAATCGAAGGAGTAAAAAATGCAAAAACTAAACTACAACCAGGCCTACGAAATCACGGTGCTGGTAAATGAGGCCGAGCAGATTAAGCAGATAATGTCGAAATCGTTGGAGAGTATGAGAGTGGAGGGCTACGACCCACAGGATGGCACGCATACCACATACCATGCCTACGGCAAGGCGATTAGCTGCGTATTTGTAGGGTTAGAGATGAGATTGCGACAAATTGGAGAGGAACTAGAAGCATTGGGGGTGCATCATGAGTAACGACATGGTTAAAAAGATCACAGCACTCGATATCATTGCCCACATTGAACCTGTGATGGGGAAAATGTTGAATAAGGAAAAATTTGCAAAGATGGCCATGATGGCCCTGGCAGAGAACCCATCTCTAAGTAGGGCATCGAAGGTTTCATTCATCCGAGAGTGTGTTAAGGCCGCGAGGTTTGGCGTACACCTGGACAACAAAGAGGCCGCGCTTGTCCCATTTAAGGGCGAGTGTAAATTAATGATAATGGTGGGTGGGCTAGTCAAGCTCGCCAGACAATCTGGGCAGATCAAATCCCTTGCTTCGTTTTTAGTGAGAGAGGAAGAGCCTTTTGAAATCTATGTAGACGAGCATGGGCAACACTTCAAACACATCCCTGCACCATTTGCAGACAAGGAAGTGATAGGTGTTTATGCCGTTGCGAAATTGGAGAATGGCGAGACAGAGATCGAAACTATGAGCATAAAACAATTGGACGATGTTCAGAACACGGCCAGGGCATCTAATAGCCCATGGAAGGGAGCGTTTAAAACAGAGATGCAGCGTAAGACAGTAATGCGCCGACTATTAAAAAGGCTACCGAGTACGTCGAGTTTGGACAATGTACTGAAAGACGACAACGAACACTTCGACATGACACCCACGCCCCCGAAGGCGCAGGTGACTTCATCCCGATTGCGGGAGTCGCTGGATATTGAGAGTGAGGTTCAGGAAGTAAAAAAGGAGACCGAAAATGACCCCGCCTAAAAAACGACTTATGCAGGTGTACGAAATGCGCAACGGCAGCGTGTATTGGTTGAGTCGGATAAGGATATTCATTGTTTGCATAGGCGGTCAGTGGTATCCAGTGCGGGATGAGGCCACGATAAAAGAATTACGGGACGAGTTAGACCCGATTTTAAAATAGGAGTTTATATGGACGACGTTAAAGATGTGACAGGGCCAGAGCACAGGATTAAAGACGAACAGGTATTAGAAGTGGGCAATTGTAATGCGATAGTTAAAAAAGTTAGCATGGGGATTGGACTAGAGGCCCTTGCTAGAAAAACAATCCAGGGATTTATGGATGCCGCAGGTGACGACTGGGCACAGGCCATGGCGGAGGCGTATGTGAGCCAGAATACATATCTCATGTTGGTGGTTTTCGACGACAACCAAGAAATATACATTAAGGCGATGAAAACGACAGTCGAGGCAATAAACAAGGCCGGGAGGAACGATGCAAGCAAAAATAAATAAGTTAATTCCGAAGGATAGGGATCATTGGCTAGAGATGCGGAAACAGGTTGTAACTTCCACGGAGATAGGAGGTCTGCTGGGGCTGTCTGAATGGTCAACCCCTTACCAACTCTATAAAAGCAAAAGAGAGGGAGTAGAGAAAGAGTTTGTAGATACGGAACGCAGCGAGTGGGGTAAAAAATTAGAATCTACGGTAGCAGAGGCCGTATCAGAAACCCTGGGCCTAGAGATAATGAAAGACGACAACTTCTATTGGTCTGACGATATGAGGCTAGGGGCCTCATTGGACTATATGTGTAGGAGCAAAGACCAAGACGAGTGGGCAGTGTTGGAGTGTAAATGCGTAGACAGTTTAATATTTAAAAGAAAATTCGTCAGCGAGGGCGACGTGCTACTTGAATTGCCTCTAGGAATTGAACTACAAGTACAGCAGCAATTACTTCTAACAGGGGCAAGCAGGGCCGTTGTTGGAGTTTTGGTTGGTGGTTCCCGTCTTTTTACAATAGAGCGTTTCCCTGACAAAGAGGTGCAGACCCGAATAATAACTGAGACACGAAAGTTCTGGTCACTAAAGGAACCTCCACCCATTGTCCCCGAAAGGGATTACGAACAACTGAACATGATGTACAATGATGTGAGAGAGGGCGAGGAACTAAATGCCGACGAAGAACTGGACGAGTTAATGGCATCATATAATAAATTGGCCGAAATATCGAACAACGCAGATAGAGGGAGGAAGGCCATCAAGGCGGTGCTTTTGGATCGGATAAAAAATAGCAAGAAGGTATTTAGCGAGAGGTTTAAGCTGACGAGGACATGGGTTCCAGAGAAGGAGATAAGCTATACAAGGGGAGCCTATTCAACATTCACGGTGTCTAAAATAAAATGACTGCCCCTATTGATCTCACAGGCAAAAGGTATGGAAAACTGCTTGTTATAAAAAGAGGGTTCAGCAAAAAAAGAAGATCATGGATTTGTTTCTGTGACTGCGGAAAAACAAAGGAGGTTTTGACTGACAATCTCAGGGGAGGGGGCTCTAGATCATGCGGCTGCGTATCTGCACGGCGAATTACAAAGTTGGCAACCACCCACGGAAAAAGCTCTCATAAAATGTGGGGAGTCTGGTCCGAAATGAAGCAGCGATGTTCTAATCCAAAGTCTAGGGTATACAGGCATTATGGAGGAAGAGGGATTGCTGTATGCGAAGAGTGGGAAAATTCTTTCGAGGCGTTCTACAGGGACATGGGGCCTTCATACAAGGAAGGCCTTGAAATAGACCGCATTGACAACGACAAAGACTACTCCCCCTCTAATTGTCGTTGGGCCACCCGTTCTGAGAACATGAGAAATACAAGACGAAATCGTGTTTACAAAGAGAAAACCATTCCCGAATGGGCAGAGGCAACAGGCATAAAAGGAAGCGTGTTGGCCGGTCGCCTGCGCAGTGGCTGGACATGGGAAGAGGCCCTTAATATTCCCACGGGGGGAAGGAGGAAAAGAACATGAGCGAAGATGTAATGTACCACTGGGACGACGGAAGGCAATTGTTCCCAGACATAGACGAGGCAGTTGATGATTGGTTTGCAGGGTTTGGTTATAAAATAAAAAAACCCACCGACTTTAAAATATCCCACTACAAGAA
>MKWU01002975.1_pt1 | contig 23456 bp, 26 predicted proteins | sample 809101 | NCBI WGS metagenome assembly MKWU01 (sample SAMN05860141, study PRJNA318959) | sponge metagenome | host: Aplysina aerophoba | place: Slovenia: Piran, Adriatic Sea, Gulf of Piran | collected 2013-05-07 | reverse complement strand
AGGTCGGCAAAATCAAGATCGCCGTCATGGCGATTGTCGCCTTCTTGGCAGCGCTGGCCGGCATCATGCAGTCGGCCGAGATCATGTCCGGTGCGGCGACAACGGCTAGAGGGTGGGAATTGGACGTGATCGCCGCGGTCATCATCGGCGGCACCAGCTTGATGGGCGGCGAGGGCCAGATACGCGGCACCCTGATCGGCGTAGTGTTCTTGGGCATCTTGGTCAACGGCATGACGCTGATGAACATCAGCGAGTACTGGCAACTCGTAGTGCGGGGGGCGTTGATCTTGAGTGCCGTGTTGATTAACCGGGCGCATCAATAGGAGGCCGGTAGTCCAAGTGCCGGAGTTGCCTGCGCTGCCAATGTAGAAGAGCAATCGCGTCCTAGCAGTTCCTGTTACGAGTCTCTCCTCGTTTCGGCGGGGGAGCGGATTGAAACTAAATCAAATCATCTACTGTGAGGTTGAGCGTCGTCGCGATGCGCTTCATTGCTTTGATCGATCCGGGCTTCTTCCCGTGCTCAATATCGGACAAATAAGAGGCCGCGATATTGGCGGCAGCGGCCAGTTCGCTGGCCCTCATGCCGCGATACTCGCGCCACACCCGGACCGGATGTTCTCCGTCGGCGATGCGCTTGGCGAGTTCGAGGGGCACGAGTTCCTGATCGGGGTCATCGAGAACGCGCTGGATGATGGCGGCATCCATAGCGTCTTCGTCAACGGCGGTGCGCAGTGCATCATATTCGGCGCGAGGGACGATAGCATATTCCTCGCCGGCCAAGACGACGATCTGAGGGGCACTAGTCATCGGTATGCTTCTCCACGTGGCAGGATGGCAGCGACTGTAACAGTTTCGGCCGTCAAATCTAGGACGTATAGCACCCGCCAATCGCCGACTCGGAGCCGAAATCCCGCACTTCCCTTCAGCGCGATAACGTTGTTGTTCGCGGCGAAGGGATCGGCGGCCAGTTGTTCGATCTTGCTGATAATTGTTCTCTCCACGTTGTTTGGCATGGCGCGGAGCCGCCGCCTTGCTTCCTTGGCAATCATCACCGTGAACATGCGACAAACATATCCATCAGATAAAAAATGTCAATATATTCGCTATTAGCGATGATACTCGAGCAGAGAATACCACTGGTGGGCGATAACGCTCTAACCGTCGCTAGCGCCTTTCCCGTCGGACCACTCCTTGAGTAACGCCGCCACTTCCCCGTGCCCTTCCTTCTCCGCCCAATAAAGCGGCTGTGCCCAAGGCGACTCGGCTGGCGCGACCGGGTCGGCACCTTGTTCCAATAGAAAACGCACCATTTCCGCCTGCCCCTTGCGCGCCGCAGCGGCCAAAGGCGTCCCCCCGTATTCCAACTCGACTGCCTCTATATCGGCTCCCAATTCCAAAAAGACGCGAGCCGCCGCCACATCGCCCTTTTCCGCACAGCCGTGCAGAAAGGTGCGACCGATCCAGTTGGCGCGGTTCAGGTCGAGGCCGTGGTTGGCCAAGGTATGGATCGTATCGGGGTCCGAAGGGTAATTGCCGCCCCAGATATCGGTCAGTTGGAACAGGTCTCCTACATCCGGCGTGGTTTCCAAGAAGGCACCAATCAGCGTGGGATTGTCCCGTCCCATCAGCTCGTGCAGGAATTGTGGGTGCGCAACGACGGCCCCTCCCTCGCGCACAGCTCGTTCCAGCGCTGCGTCGTCCATGGCGTAAGGCGGCATTACGGCACCGTGTTCGCGCAACAGGGCCTATATTTGCTGACCTTTTTTGCCGTGCCTGAACTCGACGATGGTCAGGCAAGACCCCGAAGAGTCCACCCCAGCGTTGGGATCAGCACCGCGTTCGAGCAACAGTTTCGCCGTCTCCAAATGGTTGCCCGCGCAAGCCTCGAAGAGTGCCTTGCCGCGCGACGCATTTTCTTCGGGCTGATTGGGATCGGCACCCAAGTTCAGCAATTTTTCGACAATCTGGATATGGCCGTTGCCAGCGGCATAGGACAGCGGACTGCGCCATCCGGCATCGAGGGTGCGAGCCTGGGCCGGATCGGCTGCCAGCACTTCATCGACGCGATCTCCATCGCCAGCCGCACAGGCAATGCTGAGAGCGTACTCCGCATCACAAGCGAGCAAGTGGCGGGTGATAACCCACGGATCTCGCGGCGCTTCCGCCGGCAGATCGCGCGTCCGAAACCAGTAGTCGCCGTTGAGCGAGACCAACAGCGGCGTCTGGCCATCGGCACGACGGGCCTCGAGGTCGGCACCCTGTGAGACAAAGAAATCCACCAAGTCGTTTTGCCGCGTCAGCGCCGCCCAGTGCAGCGGCCCGTTGCCCAGCGCATCGGCGGCGCGGATAAAGTCGGGATGCTCGGCCAACACCACCGCGACCCGCGCTCGGTCGCGGCCTTTGATCGCCTCGGCCAGTGCGACAAAACCTGGATCGTAACCAAAGCGCTCGCGCATCGCCGCCACCAGCAGCGCCTGCACCTCCCCGTAGCCGCGCTCCTCGGCGATGGCTAGTAGCTTGTCCCACGAATTATAGGTATAGCGCGACTGCCCCGGATCGGCCCCGGCCTGCAATAATAGCTGGACCACCTCAGCATGGCCCTCGCGCACCGCCATGTGAATAGGAAACTGGTACCAGTACTGGGCATTGATCAACTTGGGGTCGCGGTCGAGCAACGCGCCGACCCGCGCCAGATCGCCGGCACCACTGGCGCAAAAGAGCGCCCAGGCCTGATGCCCGTCCACGGCTGCGATCCCGTATTGATAGTGTTCGGTCTTCATGTCTTCGGGCTGGAGCAGATGCGCGACCCGTTGCGCGAAGCGCGCGTCGGGCGAAAGGGCCCGTCCCTGCAATTCCCGTTTAGCCATCTTCAGCATTCCTTTTGTAGGTGTTTACGGGCCGAGCGCAGCCGGTTGTTGACCGTTGCCGCGGACAAGCCCAAAAATGAGGCGATTTCTTGGTGCGAATAGGCCGAGATGTAAAACAGCATCGTCGCCATCCGCTCTTGGTCGGGCAGCCGCCCAATCGCACCCAAGACCTTGGCCTTCTCGTCGCGCGACTCAAGTTCCTCTCCCGGATCACTCGTCGCCATCGGCCATAGCTCCTCTAGCTCACGTCCCGCCGCCGGATGCCGTCGGCGTAAAAATCGGCTACAGCGCATAAAGACAATCCGCTTGAACCACCCCGGAAAGGCCGCTGGTTCCCGCAAGCGCGGCAATTCGGTCCAGGCACCGACAAAGGCCTCCTGCGCCGCGTCCTCAGCCAAGTAGAAATCGCCCAGCAACGCAGAGGCGTAGCCCACCGCCATGTCTTGGAAGCGGCGGACGATGCCATCGTAGGCTATGAGGTCGCCAGTCTGGGCGCGGATGACGAGAGATGAAAAGTCGGTATCGCTCATAGGTTTACCTATAAGCACCGCCTGCATCGCGGGTCTGGTAGATTTTTAGGAAATGTGCTGGATTCGCTCGCCGCCGACTTGACCATTGAATTATAAGATAAAATAGATATTTTTATTAAAATATTCTTATTTTGAATAAAATTACTAAATAACTCTTGACAAGAATATTTTTAGGGTTGTACATTACGTGGCGTTTGAGGAACAAGTGATAAGTGAGAGGCTGACTCCCCAAAAACTAACTCCTAAATAAAAATAAGGAGGAGAGGCTCAATGACGGATAGCACTTATGCGGCGAGCACATCATCACCGCCTATCCCTCACGGCTAGCGGATCAGAAACGCACACTGCGCCTCGGACGGCAGAAAGGGTTGGCGAAACGATAACTTAACTCAACAGCTCGATCGTGGAAAACATCACAGGAATCATAAAGGAGGTTGTCTGATGTCTGTAAAGGACTTAGCGGCACTTAGAAAAGAAGCAAGATTGACCCAAGCTGATCTAGCTCAAAGCCTTGATATTACTCAAGCCCAAGTATCCAAATACGAGGCCAACAGAGAAATTCCTAGTAATCTGTTGAGAGCGTGGGCGAGAGCTATAGGATGCACAATTGACGAGCTTCTTCCACTCCCGTCAGAGTCAGAAGAAACGATCTTTGACTTCGATAGCAGTCTGTATGGGTCTCTTACAGAAGACTTAAATCTGCTGCTGCAGTACATTGACCGATTTCCTCACCTTGAAGAGATAGGGGATGAACCAGTTAGCCCGACCGTTGAGCAGTTCCGTGCCCGCGTTACCGTTCTAAAAGAAAAACCATGGGTCGTACTCACCGGGCATTTTGATGCGGGGAAGTCCCATCTCTGCAACTTCTACTTAGGAGGGGATCAACTTCCCACTGGCTACCGTCCAGTAACAAGATTCCCAACATTTGTTCATCATATCTCTGACCGTCCCCAATGGTTTGAGAAAGATCTGTGGCTCATGGGGCCTGATTTTGATCCCGAGAGATGGGGCGATGAACAACACTGTACCGATAACCGCCGCTTGGCCGGGAGTTGGGATACACTACGCACGGAAGGCCATCTAAAAGGTAGAAAAGATAACAATGAGGAAGGAGCCGTCTTGGCTTTTATCGACGCTCCGTTGCTCCACTCGTGCGTCTTAGTGGATTTGCCTGGATACGACGACGAGATGACAAATGCCTCTGTTATTGATCGGCTAGGCAGTCGTGCAGATGTTTTATTGTATCTTTGTCCTGCTCAAGGATTTATCGATGGTGGAGACCTCGCACGTCTTAGCCATTTATTACGCAGCATCCCACCTTATAGAGCAATTGATGAGAACTTTCCCATTCTCGGCAATCTTTTCATCATTGCTTCGCACGCCCATCCAGGTATAAAAATACCCCAGCTTGAGGACGAGATATTAAAAGGGGGGAGCAAGGCACTCTATAATCACCTTGAAGGCAATCTCCTTAAAAAATTAAGCCATGGACAGCTAATATCGAGTGAGGATGTTGCCGCTCGTTTTTTCAGCTTTTACCAAGAAGAGCCCCGCAAACGAGAAAAGCTGGAAAAGGAATTAAAAGACTTGCTGGAGCAGAAAATGCCGTCCATTAAGAGGGTTCTTGCAGGACAAGAAATCCTCAAATTTAAGGAGGAGGGAACAGCCACTTACGCGCGGGCAATCAGCGGATATGAGAAAATCCTGAGAGATAAGCAAGAAGCAAGAAGCTACTATGAACGATTGGAAATGGGGGAACCTGAAAGAAAGAAGAACCATAATAAAGAGGTGACGCGAATAAAAAATAAAATTACCACATTCAAGGAAGAAGATTTAAAAAAAATACGAGCGGTTTTTGAAGAGGAAACGAAAGTTGAGAAACTGGAGGCGATGATAAAACGACGCTATAAGGATAAGAAAGACGCTCAGAAGTATGCCTCTGCTTACGTACTTGAAGAAATTCAATCTAAGACGGCGAGTCGTCGAGAAGAACTGATGATCGAGAATCACAAGCTCATTGATGAATTCGTGGAAGGCTATAATGTAAAAATAGGTAAGTTCGGCAATGCGAATATAGAAGAAGGATTTTCTACACCATTTGATGCAACGGGGGTATTTATCGGGGGATTAGCGGGACTTGGTACCCTTGGTGCCCTTGGTGCTTGGGCTGCCACCTTGGGCAACCTTGGCGGATATGTGATCGTTGCAAAGGGGGTTAGTGCTCTGTCCGTTATGGGAATCTCTGTCGCGGGCGGTACGGCTGGTGCCGCTGCGTTTGTCTCTGCATTGGGAGGACCAATTACCTTAGCACTCGGGGTGGCCATTGCAGTAGGAGCTTTTTTTAAATTGCTTTTTGGAGATAGTTGGCAACTACGTTTGGCCAAGAAAATCAAAGGCTTGTTTGATGAGAAAAACGCACTTTCAAGCATTGAGAAGAGTTCAGAATCCTTCTGGAAGGACACTCTAACTGCTTTCAATAAGGGCGCAGATAACCTTGATAAGCAGCACAAGAAGTATATCAAGGATCTTAAAGATGCTTTTGAAGGCAGCCAAGAAGATCTCCAGGTCCTCGAAAAGAGAGTGAAACGTTATGAGGAGATCAAAAATTTTTTCGCCACTATTCCTTGGCGGTTTCGAACTTGAAATAGAACTGTGTAAGAAAGGACCGCATGGCTATTCTAACCGATCGCATCACGGTAAATCCCAAGCAGTGCGGGGGACGTCCCTGTATTCGGGGGATGCGGATTCGCGTCACAGATGTGCTGGATTTGCTCGCCGCCGACTTGACTACTGAACAGATTTTGGCCGAGCATCCAGACCTTGAATCCGAGGATATTCGCGCCTGTCTGCGGTTTGCCTGTTCGGGTGCGGCGATGGAGAGTAGCGGATAGAAGTCATCAATTGAAAGATCTTGACCGCATAACTATCGATCCCAGCACCTGCTTGGGACGACCCACTGTTGGGGCATGAGGATCACTATAGGCATGATATTCAGAATGCTAGCCGGGGGCAAATCCGGCACAGAAGTCTTGGAGCGTACCCAGAACTCGAAAAAGAAGACGTGCTTCAGTCCATAGGATATGTGGTGTGGGTCGTCTCTGGGCAGACTCTAACACCAATACCGTAAGCAAAAACTGTGTCAGAATTACATCTTCGCACCGACATGAACATCTCTACACGGACGGCATTGCATCCTTTCAAGCTCTGGCTATATCGAACACTATTTTAAGCCGGCATCTCAGGAGAAGTGAGCTATGGACAACCAAGTCATTAACAAGTGCAAATCAGACCAAGAACTTAAGAATAAAGCAGACATCTTTTTTCGGGCTGCATGTGCCTCTCACCGTAGTCAGCTTAATGAAAATGAAGAGGATTTTATCAAAGAAGATATCAGACTTAGTAAAGGCTTCTTGTTCGTAGTGACTGACGATGTTCTCAAAGCACAATACGATTTTGTCGCTCGATGCGTTAAGCTATTGGGAGCAAATTTAGGAAATGAAAGAGAAGTTGAAGAACTGGCTTGGGAGCAAGTCGCGCTAAGTATCGCAAATAACTCAGCTCCAGAGGTATCTATCATTACGAAGCGCTTCTTGGACGCACTCAGTAATCATACGAAGCGTAGTTTCAAATATGTCGCTCCAAATCACTTAATAAAATTCCATGAACAGGCACGAAAAATTGAAATTGGTCCAGTAGAAGCAATTCTATCGGACGATTTAATACCCAATTTGAACTACAATATCGAGCCTGGATCAGAGTTTTCTATATTCTTAGGTCCGAACGGAAGGCTGATTCAACTGCCTCAAATTTGCTGGCACGTCTCTGTTGATGTAACCGAGGGAAATGTCAGAGAAGAGGCTGCTTGGTTGATCAATGTCGCCATCAGTTTTCTTCGTCTCTCTTATTCACGATCGAAAGTTGATTTTTTTCCTTTTTCTGGTAAAAGATCCCATTTTTTTCCTTCATTCGGTGAAGTTGAGACAATGCCACTGATCAAGCCAAAAGTAAATGATCAAGGCATCATAATCGACATACTCAATAACAATGTAAAAACAAACTCATCAATCCCTAGATTATATGTTGTCGATGATGCTGTAGCCGCGATAACTAAAGAAAAAGAATTCAAGGATAGAGCAAGGGTAATCTTTAGCCCTCACAAGAATAGCTTGGCGAAGCGCTTCAGCCAAGGGCTTGGCTGGCTTACCCGAGGACGCCAGACAGTGGATCGTGCGGAACGATTCCTTTTCTTTTTTACGGCAATCGAGTCTCTGTTATCTAGCAACGACAAGACCGCACCGGTTGTTCAAACAATATCTCGATATGCAGCAACGATTTTGAGCCCGGATGCTGAAGACCGAGCTATAATCGCAAAAGATATCCGTTCCCTTTATAGTGCTCGTTCGGCGTTAGTACATACTGGGGAACACAATGTTTCATATTCGGAATCTATTGCTGCGCAGAGAATTGCAGAAACGCTCTATAAAAAAGTGATGGAGAACGTTTCTTTGACGATCTCGTTCAAAGAGTTCCAGCGTTCTCTTTCGGATGCCAGTTACGGATTGCCGTGGCCCAAAAAGAAACGTCCGACTGCGAAGCGATGTGGGGTGAAAATCTGGCCTGTATAAGACGACTTTTCAACTTGTTTTTTCGACACTATCTAGTTGCGGTATCGCAATGGCGGGAGTTCAGAAGACGAAGGTAATTCCGCGTCCCGGTCAGGGATGTGCCCTTCCCAGACCCGGTTATATCTCAGTCGTGAAAGACGTTGGCCAGTGCCAGCCGCAGGGCGAGACGCCCTCGTTCCCAGATGCTTGGGGCCAAGTAAGAGACCGAAACCCTAGTTTTAAGAACGCTTCTGAAGATATTCGCGCCTGTCTGCGCTTTGCCAGTGAACGGCTTAACCATTTCGATTTTTGTCACCGAGGTAAATAAGAGATTCCCCATTGATCACTGCAAGCCAAATCGTCGCCAGCGCTGCGCTGGGGGCGCTAATCGGTTTTGGCACCAATTGGCTGGCCATCAAGTCGCTGTTCCGTCCGCTACGACCGCGCTGGTACAGCCTAGGCTGGCAAGGGGTCATTCCGCGCAATAAGGAGAAACTAGCCAACAATATCTCCAAGGTTGTAGGGACCGATTTATTGGCCAAAGACTATTTGTTGGAGCAGCTACAGAACGCGACTTTGCAAAAGAGTTTGCATCGCTTTGTCGCCACTCAGATGGATCGGTTATTAAGTGCCAATCTGGCTACTGGTTTCTCTCAATTGCCGTCGGACTGGCGCGGGGAAGGCTTGGATAAAGCAACGCGACGGTTGCTCGAATGGATGGCCGACTGGAGCGAAAGCAAGTCGGGGCTGGAGTTAAAGCAGTGGCTTTTGGACGCCCTAGAAGCACGCTTGGGCGCGCTGCGAGTCGAACAAGTGCTGTCGGCAAAACAACTCGATGAATTCATCGACATGGCCAGCGGCGTACTAGCCAAGCGGGAAACGCGAGAGCACTTGACGTGTACCCTACAGGAGCGATTGGAGGGCTATCTCGGATCGGATACGCCGCTAGAGAAAATCGTCCCTACTGAATTACGCGATGTATTGCATGACCGTTTGCAGCGCGAAATTCCGGAAATACTGGTGCGTATAGCCCGCTGGCTGAGGGATCCTGAAAATGTGGAGTCTCTAGTCGAGCGCATCTTGAAAGCGCTTGAAGCATACGCCGGACAAGCGAATTGGCTCAAGAGTCTGATCGCTAACTTGGGATTGCACTTTTTCCGGGAAGAGATCACCCAAGCATTGCACCAGCGCATTCCCCAATTGGCCCGAGAGTTTTTGCATAGCGAGGAAGTGCGCGAGAAATTCGCTAAACAGCTAATCGATAGCGTCAACGACTTATTGCGCAAGCCAGTAGCAGAGGTGGTGGGAGAGCATCGCCATGTTTTGGCCCAGCGCATCGGTTCTATTGCCGCGACTTGGATTTCGAGCAAGGAGGCGCAGGAGGCGCTGGAGAGCTTTTTGCGCCACCAGTACCGCCAATACCGCAAGCGTCAACTCGACGAGGTAGTGCCAGAGAGGGTGCGGCGCACCGTGCGCCAGCGCTTGTCGGAGGCGTTGCGCTTGCCCCGCGATAAGATTGAAATCTGGAGTACGCAGTTGAGTGCTTTCTTGCGGGAACGTCTACAGCACGGTCGCGCGCCGTTGCGGGAGTGGACCGACCTGAGACAAGATGATGAGAAAGCGCTGGTTCAGTGGGCGCAGGACAAAGCGACAAAAGTGCTGGAGACGCAAGTACCCGTACTGATTGCACGGTTCAATATCCAAAGCATGGTGTACGCTAAGATTATGAAGTTCGATCTGTTGCGGGTGGAGCGTCTGATCAAGGGTATCATCAGCGACCAATTGCGCTATATCAATTTGCTGGGGGCGGTATTAGGAGCATTGGTAGGTGTGCTCTTGCCGTTTCTCAATGCCTTTATCGCCAGCCTACATTGATGGCGACCCGTTTCATTCGTTAATCGTGGCCTCGGCACGTTGAAGCTGTTCCATGACCCATCCAAAAGCCGGAACATCGCCAAGGATCATCCCCTGCATGGCTCCGTAATCCCGCTCAATCACCGTGCGTAGCGCCGCCTGTGGAACCAATCTCACCGATCCGGGGATAGCTTCCTCAAACCGCGTTAGTTCGATGCTTCAATCTCGATTTGCTGATACTCATCCAAGTTCGCCAGCCAGGCAATTTCTCCTGAGCCCTTTGTTGCGACAACCAGAATCTTCTTGCCAAGAGCATCCGCAAGCCCTGCTTCGTAGTTGATCCATTGAGATGCCTCGGCGTGTTCGGACATCACAAGAACAACAGCATCCGCTGCTCCGATTTCCGACCTGAGTCGCTGACGGACACTCTCCCCGGATGAAATGTCTCCCACGTCGAGAAATACTGTGTCAGCCGGCAAGTGCCCTCTAGCCGCCAGTTCATGCTTGGCATTCTCGGCGAGTTCCTTGTCCTGATAGGCGTAAGAAACAAAAACCTTAGTTGCCATTTATCGTTCCTTTCGTGATGCGGGTCCGGATATCCTCCGTCACCGTGCGCCAATCCGTTGCGGCGTTACATTGACCTGATAGTAGAAGCGGCGGTACGCCACTATAGGAAGCCCTCAAGTCTTCATACTGAAGGTGATGAAGCAAAACGAACGTCGGCACACCAAAGGCGTCTGCATAGGCAAGCTCCATCCACTGAGTCGCGCCGCGTTCAAGGGTAGTCGGAGAAACGAGGAAAATCATGGCGCACGACGACTTCACGCGCTCCTTGAGACTTTCCGCGATGTTCCGCTCGGATCTGTTCTGGTCTTGCCGGAAAATCCAAGCACCCGTGCCAACATCTGCCAAGAGTGTCTCGATGGCGAACTTGAGCAAGTCCGCTTCAAACTCATCTTGGGCAGCGTAGGAGATGAATACCTGGGGTTTGGACATGCTCATTACCTTCATTATAGTGATATAACACCTTTTATCGATATTCTGTCAAGGCACCGAGGATGCACTTACGGGCAATGAAGATTCCTGATGATCGTTTGCGGTATCGCACATTCTTCGGGAAATTCTCAGAAGGTGATAATGTTCTAGCCGCCGGCATCGCCTTCCCGGTCGGACCTTTGAGCAGCACCGAGGATCACGCCCTGCATAGCTCCGTTCCGTAATCCCGCTCAATCACCATGCGTAGTGCCGCTTATTTTGCTCCGAAAGGGTGAGAAAGGGCTCAAAGGTTCCACTCATACGGCAACGGCCTGATCCGCTGTGATGCTGCGCGCCAGTGGCAGCGCCCAACCGGGCAGGTGCCGGCTGTTTTGAGACAGATCGCGCTTCACCGCGTCGGGAAGATGGCGACTCAAAATCAAAATGGCCTGCGCGTCGGCAGCAGCCTCTGGGCCAAGCCAGCGCAACGCCTGCACCACCGGTGCCGACAGTTTTCCCGCCCACTGCATGACACTCGGCCCCGCATGGCGGAACCGGACCGTTCGTCCGTCGATCTTGACCGTCCTAGAGGAGCCATCCGTCACGTAAGATGCCTTAGCAGGTAGCGCGTTGGTAAGACCAAGCTGGTTCGCAGCCGCCAAGCCATCGGGCATAATGCGGACACCATCCCTTCTTGCGAGCGCTGCTATGGCAACATCGAGATCGACTGGCGCGGTCCGTTTCAGGACGTCGCTCATCCTAGGCATATCGTACAGCCCGTGGCCGACTCGGCGTAGCTGACCCGCTTTGACGAGACGCGACAAGGCCTGATCGACGGCCTCACGACTCCCGAGGTCTAGGAAGTCCTTCGGTGTACACACCCACCTACCCCTGCCGTGTGCAGACACTCTCTTCAGAATCCTGTCGGCCATACGAGTCATTTTACTTACATCTTCCTCGCTTCCGTTTCCGACGAATTGTCAGAAATTTACTATAGTTTTCTTACTCTATCAAGTACATCGCTTTTAAGAACATAACGCCTAGGCGACACCAGTTTGAAGGGCGACGAGAGTCAGATACAGCAGAGTCCGGTGCACAGCGATGAGAATTAATCTACAAGTTGCACATCACTATTCAATCCGTCGATACGTCCTGTCGGCACTCAATCCAGCACCCCAGCCGCCCGTTGCTGCGCTCCATAAGCTTCAAGCTCAACCCCCTCTTGTGGCGTGATCGTCTCGCGCTCCGACAAACCAGCGGCAACTTGTGCGAAGAGATCGACACTTCGCAAACCCATGATCGTGGTATGCACGGCACCGTGGCTGAGCACGTAGCGATAGAACTGTTCAGGGGCAGGCGCGCCGGGGCCTTTTAGCAACTTCTCGTTGCGCGAGGCGTTCATGATCACCACGCCCGTATTGGCGGCCTGCGCGGCGGGAAAAACCGTTTCTTCCGGCTCTTTCATCGCGCAATTATACCAGCAAAGTACCGTATCAAAATGACCGGTGCGGACCGCTTGTTCAACTTGCACCCAATCGTGTCCGGTGACGCCGATAAAGCGCACTAGGCCTTCTTCGCGGGCTTGTTGGGCGGCTTCCAATGCGCCGCCGGGACCCAGCGCTTGGTTGCGTTCTTCCTCGGTGTTCAAATGGTGGAGTTGGAAAATATCGAGGTAGTCTGTTTTGAGCGCGTGCAACGAGGTTTGCAACTCGTTGCGCGCCCCTTCGGCGTCGCGCTTCGCGGATTTGCTGGCCACGATGAGGTCGCGACGTCGGCCCTCGATCGCTTGGCCGATCACCTTCTCGTCTTCACCACCTAGATAGCTGCGTGCCGTATCGATATAGTTGACGCCACAATCGAGCGCCGCCCTATATCCATCGGCCGTCTCGCAATACGTGCCGCCGATGCCGAATCTAGTAACCTCGAGATTGGTGCGGCCTAAAATTGCACGGGGAAGATCGCGGCTCATGGGATTACTCCTCAGAGAAAGATGTGATTTTAAGTTACAGTCTCCGCAACGCGGCACCGACGCTTGCCATGAGTTTCAACCGACATCTATACTAACTACATTATGTTTTAGACATCAGGGAGCCATCGCGCAAAGCAAATGTCGGCTCAAGAGAGCAATAGCAAAGCAAAAACCCAACTCAGCCGCCAACACCACCAGACACTACCACCCAATTGCGAGAAACGAAATGAGCAATGGATCGCCAAAAAAGACTAAAGTCCGGCGATTGGCCAAGGTCTTGGGCGCAGTGGTGCTCTTGGTCATTGGCTTCCTTGTGTTCGCCAATATCCAAGACGTCAACACCAAGAACAGCGAGGAGGCGACACCACTGCACTGGGCAGCAGCAAAAAATGCCACTGAAACAGCCCAACTGTTACTAACCCAAGGAGCCGAAGTCAACGCCAAGAACAGCGAGGAGGCGACACCACTGCACTGGGCAGCAGCAAAAAATGCCACTGAAACAGCCCAACTGTTAATAATCCAAGGAGCCGAGATCTGTGCCAAGGACACATCGGGCCACACACCGCTACACTGGGCGGCGTGGAACAACGCGGCTGAAACGACCGAAGTCTTGCTGACACAGGGAGCCAACATCAACGAAAAGGACGAATCTGGCGAGACACCGTTGCACCGGGCGGCGAGGAACAACGCAACCGAAACAGCCCAACTCTTACTGACGCAAGGAGCCGACATCTACGCCAAAACCGACCAGAGCGCAACACCGCTGCATTATGCGGCGTGGAAAAATGCAACCGAAACAGCCCAACTCTTACTGACGCAAGGAGCCGACATCTACGCCAAAGCCGACAAGGGATCGACACCGCTACACGATGCGGCAGCACACAACGCGGCTGAAACGGCCCAACTGTTAATAACATGGGGGGCCAACGTCAACACCAAGAACAGCGAGGAAGCGACACCACTGCACTCGGCGGCAGCAGAAAATGCAAACAAAACGGCCAACCTGTTGCTGACGCAAGGAGCCGAGATTTGCGCCAAAGACACATTGGGCCGGACGCCGCTACACTGGGCGGCGGGGAACAATACGGCTGAGATGGCCAAACTGTTGCTGACACAGGGAGCCAAGATCAACGAAAAGGGCGAATCTGGCGAGACGCCGTTACATTATGCGGCGATGAACAACGCCGTTGAAACGGCCGAGATTTTGCTAATACGGGGAGCCAACGTCAACGAAAAGGACCAATCTGGCGACATGCCGCTGCACTATGCGGCATGGAACAATGCCGACGAAACCGCCCAATTGTTGATCGCGCAAGGAGCTGAGATAAACGCCAAAACCGACAAGGGGCGCACACCGCTGCACTGGGCGGCGTGGAAAAATGCAACCGAAACAGCCCAACTCTTACTGACGCAAGGGGCCGACGTTAACGCCAAAACCGACCAGGGCCGGACACCGCTATACAGTGCGGCAGCACACAACGCGGCTGAAACGACCAAACTGTTGCTGACACAGGGAGCCAAAATCAACGAAAAGGGCGAATCTGGCGAGACACCGCTACACGGGGCGGCGAGGAACAACGCAACCGAAATAGCCCAACTCTTACTGACGCAAGGAGCCAAGATAAACGCCAAAAACGACCTGAGCGCAACACCGCTGCATTATGCGACGTGGAAAAATGCGACTGAAACAGCCCAACTGTTAATAACGCAAGGAGCCGAGATTTGCGCCAAGGACACATTGGGCCGGACACCGCTACACTGGGCGGCGATGGGCAATGAGGCTAAAACGACCGAAGTCTTGTTGACACAGGGAGTCAACGTCAACGAAAAGGACGAATCTGGCAATACGCCACTGCACAATGTAGCGTGCGAAAATGCAATCGAAACCGCCCAATTGTTGATCGCGCAAGGAGCTGAGATAAACGCCAAAAACGACAAGGGATCGACACCGCTACACTGGGCGGCGAGGAACAACGCAACCGAAATAGCCCAACTCTTACTGACGCAGGGAGCCGAGATAAACGCCAAAAACGACAAGGGATCGACACCACTGCACCGAGCGGCGTGGAACAACGCAACCGAAACCGCCCAACTCTTACTGACGCAGGGAGCCGAGATAAACGCCAAAAACGACGATGGCCGGACACCGCTACACATTGCGACAGAACACAATGCTACTGAGACAGCCGAGCTATTAAACCGCTATGGTGGCCGAGAGTGAATGAGCAGACCCTTGCGATAAGGTTTTATGGAGAAGTCGCTAAGTCGCCCCGTTCAACCCCACAGCGCCCTGAGCCGAGGCGACAGGATATCCACGTCCCGGTCGAAGATGTGACCTTCCCAGACCCGGTTCTCCTCGGGCGTCGAGCGGTCATAGGACTTTTGCAGCAAATCCGGCAGGTCGAGGGTGTGGAAGCGCGTCTTGAAAAAGCCATCGTCAGAGAGCACAACGCTGCGATACCCCAAGGGAAAGCCAATCAGACAGGCCGTATCGACGACTAAGTAGTCGCGGTAGGCGGTGATGCGGTTGATGTGGCGGTGGCCGGTGAAAGCAGCGACGATAGCAGAACTTTCGTCGAGCGTTTTGACCAGACGAGGCGCGCCTTCGACCACGCCGCGATCCCAAGCGAAATCCGGTAAAATCCAAGTGTGCATAACGAGCAGCAGAGCGCAGCCATCGGCTAGCGCTTGAGCAGCGGCAGCGCGCAAAGCCTCGTCGAGCGCGTCGGTCCAGACGCCAGACCCTTTCTCAAATACATCGCAGTCGTGGAAAACATTGGCCAGTGCCAGTCGCAGACGCGGCGCAGCATCCACAACGGTCAGCGGGTCGGGATAGGGAAAGCGGGCGGCAAAACCGTCGAAGGATCCGCTCTGGGCGTCGCAGTCGTGGTTGCCGGGGATGGAGTAGAAAGGGGCTTCAATCCGCGCGAAGGCCGCAGCCGCCTCGTCAATCGAGCGCAAATAAGTCTCGGTGGGCAGGTCGAAGGACGACCCACCGCAGAGAAAGTCGCCGCCGTGGAAGACAAAGTCGAAAGCCTGCGCGTTGAGAGCGGGGGGTATCGCGTCGAGCACCTCCTGACTGCGGGTGAGCATCTTGGGCGCGCCGTAGTCTTCGGGAGCGTCGGGATAGTGGTGGGTGTCGGTGAGGAAAGCGAAGCGGACGGACATGGAAACAGCTCCTTCTATACAGCGCGTTGTTGCGCTAGGTGGGATTGCGCCCCTTTTTCGACGCGGTGGTACTCTCCGGTTGCAGACAAAAACTTGCAACAATGTCACAAATTTTACCGTCGGCAGCCAACCGCGTACTCAACGTCACAAAGGCGATTAACAAATGCCCTATATAGACATCATTCCCCTAAAACGGGCCACCGGCCTACTCAAAAAGCAGTACGAAGCCGCCCTCGCTCGGGCCGGACGCATTTGGGGCATTGTCTCCATTATGAGTCTCAACCCCCGGGCCATGAAGGATTCACTGGATTTTTATAAAACCCTCATGTACGGCCCTTCGCCCCTGAGCCGGGGCCGCCGCGAGATGCTGGCCGTAGTCGTTTCGGCCGCGAACCACTGCGTGTACTGAATACGCGCCCACGCCCACGACCTCCGTGCTGAGGTCGCTCGCGATTTTGCCGTTGCAGAAGGAACCCCGGCCGATCAACTGGTACATCAATTGTCCTCAGACTGGCGCCGTGCCGATCTGTCGCCAGCCGACCGTGCCCTATGCGCCTTTGCCGAAAAACTGACCCGGCGCCCCCAAGGCTCAACCGCTGAGGACATCGACCAATTGCGTCAGCACGGCTTTGACGATCGCAGCATCCACGACGCCGTCCAGATCATCGGCTTTTTCAACTATATCAACCGCGTGGCAGGCGCCTTGGGCGTCGAGCCTGAATCTTTTATCCGGCCTTGGGAAAAATCCGCAGTCGCTCCCGATTAGCCCTAAGACTAAAAGGAGGAACTCGCCATGGCTCCCGTTAAACTACTAGTATTCGTCGGCACCGAAGGCATCTATCACGACCACGCAGGCCAGGGCCTATTTCTGGCCGACCTGCTGAACAAAGACGCCCAGATCGAGGCTGATTTCTCGCGTGACTACGAGGTCATGGTCAACGGCCTCGCCGCGTACGACGCCACGCTCTTCTTCACCGATGTCGGCCACTTCACCCAAGCCCAGGAACAGGGGCTTTTGCACTTTATCGAACGCGGCGGCGGGTTCTTCGGCCTACACACCGCAGACGCTTCCTTCCGCGACAACACCGGCTACCATGAAATGCTCAACGGCTTTTTTGACGGCCACAGCCCGTATATGGATTTCACCGTCACCATCTCCGACTCCGACCATCCCATTGCCGCCGGCCTCAAAGACTTTGCCGTGACCGATGAGTTGCACTACCTCAAGCACGACCCAAGCCGCTCACACCACCTCATGCACGCCTATGACCCCGGCCGCGACGAGACCCACGTCATGGCCTATCATCACACCTATGGTCAGGGCCGAGTGTTCTTCTTTGCCTTGGGCCACGACAACGCGGTGCTGGAAAACCCCTCCTTCCAAGAAGTGGTGCGCCGAGGTGCCCTGTGGGTGGGGAAACAGTTGTGATTGTGCCGCGTACACGCTATTCTCCGCCTTGAGCCGAATCGGAAAGACACTCAATGACTGAAATACGAGGAGTATTCTTCGATCTCTACGGCACCTTGTTGTGCTACGGCGATATGGAAGCTGCGGGAGAGAGTTGGTTCCATGCCATACGCCGCGAGCTGATCGCTAGTGGCCGCGCGTTTGATGAAGAAACTTTGATCCGAGTATGCGAGGAATTCTTGCTCCAACCCGAGCCGCCGGTGCAGGACGACGGGCTGACAGTGTACGAGCGTCGCATGCGCGTGTTGGTTGGGGAGTTAGAAGTGGAGTTGGAAGTGGAGGAACTGAGACGAGTAAGTGAAGCGAGCGTAGCGGCGTGGCACGCACACACGCCGCTCGACCCAGAGGCCAAAAGCGTACTCGGCGAGTTGCAAGGCCGCTACAAGCTGGCACTAATCTCCAACTTCGATCATCCGCCGCACGTCCATCGGTTGCTAGATGAGCTGGCGTTGCGCCCCTTTTTCGACGCAGTGGTCGTCTCCGGCGATGTCGGCGTCAAAAAGCCCGACCCGGCGATCTTCGTCCCAGCGCTAGAGCAGACTGGGTTAGAGGCGGACGAGGCGCTCTTCGTCGGCGATTCGCCAGAAGACGACGTAGCGGGGGCTAGGGTAGCGGGGCTTAGGCCGGTGTTGATTCGGCGGGCGCTCAGCGCGGATGGCTCTCCGCCAGCATGGACGGAGGACGGGGTGCGAGTGGTGACGGGGTTGAGGGAAGTAATCGGATTAGTTGATTGAGAAGTGCTTTGTATATCCTAGAGGTTATCTCATAACCGCTGAATACGTCTTATGTAGGGGCGACCCTTGTGGTCGCCCATTGTTTAGACTTCTAAGCTCACATTCATGCAGGTAGAGTACTCGCGAAAAAGGAGCACGCGATGACAACGGACGGAACGATTTTGCAAACGGGCGACCCAGCGGCTGTCGGCATGTCGGCTGAGCAACTCGAACGGGCCTTCGGCCTGCTGACGGCTGCTGTTGAAGCGGGCCAGATCAGCGCGGCCTCGCTGACAGTAGCGCGGCACGGCAAAGAGGTCTTCGCACGCGGGGCCGGCCAGCGAAAACCCAACACAGACCAGCCGGTCGATGCGGATTCGATCTTTCTCCTCGCGTCAATCACCAAGCCGGTCACCGCTTGCGCGCTGATGATCCTCGTGGACCGCGGGCTGATCTCGCTCGAAGATCTAGCCATCGACTATCTGCCCGAGTTCACAGGCGGCGACCGGCCCGACATCAAGGTCCGCCACCTGCTGTCGCACATATCGGGTATGCCCGACATGCTGCCGGAAAACGTCAGCCTGCGGCGGGGACACGAGCCGGTAGAAGTCTTTGTCGAGCGGGCTATGCAGACGCCCCTGCTCTACAAACCAGCGACCGATTTCCGCTACCAGAGCAAAGGCATCCTGCTGGCAGCCGCGATCGTCGAACGCATCAGCGGGCAGCGGTTGCGCGACTTTGAACGCGAGGAAATTTTCGCGCCGCTGGGTATGGAGCGCAGCGCATTGGGCATGGGTGATTGGGCGATTGAAGATACCGTGTGGTGCGGGACCGATACTGAAGAGGACGAAGAATTGCGGAGTTGGGGATGGAATTCCCCGTACTGGCGCGATTTCGGAGCGCCGTGGGGCGGCATGCACAGCACCGGACGCGACTTGGCGATCCTCTTGCAAACCATGCTCAACCGCGGCGCGTACGGCGACCAGCGCATCTTCAGCCGGGCCGCGGTCGCGGCAATGACGCGGGACCAAAACGGCACGCTCGACGCGCCGTGGGGCCTCGGATGGGGCGTGTGCGGGGCGCGGGTGTGGGCCTTTTGGGGCGATCTGGTGTCGCCGCACACCTTCGGCCACACCGGGGCGACCGGCACGGTGGCGTGGGCGGACGCAGAGCGCCAGCTAAGCTGTGTGGTGCTGACCAACCAAATGGTCGCCAACGGGAGTCTGTTGCGACGGGTTTCCAACGCGGTGTCGGCAGCCGTGGAAGAATAGCGTCCAAATTTTCTCCGAGTTTATCCAGTCTAAAAATTGACTTTTTCAATTATATAATTGACTTTTTCAATTATATAGCTATAATTACGTCTAAATTTAACCATTTGGAGGTTTTGTCATCAAAGACTGGAAAGAGCTGACCGATCTGACGAAGGGGGCGCGTATCGTGGTTGAGCGGGTTTCCCTGCCGGACAGCGACATCGCAATCGAAGGGCAATTCGAGCCGCCTGTGCTGGCGCGTCTTTCCGCTGAGGACCAAGTATTCGTAATGGCCTTCCTCCAAGCCCACGGCTCGATCAAGGAGATGGAGCGCATCTTTGGCATCAGCTACCCAACGGTCAAAAACCGGCTGAATGCCATTGCCGAGCAGCTACCGTTGGTCGAGACGGTGACTCGAACCACGGAATCGGCTAGCACCCCGCGCTCGAATCCCCAATCAGCGGCAGTACTCGACAGCCTAGAGAGCGGCGAGATCGACGTCGAAGAGGCGCTGCGGAGGCTCTCCTGATGCTGCCACCGATGTTCCTGAGAGTGCGAGTCCAGGGCGACAAGCGCCGCATTCGGCTATGGATCCCGCTCATAGTGCTATGGCCGCTCGTTGTCGTCGTGGTGCTGCTGGGGACGCCTGTTGCAGTACTAGTAGCGGCGCGCTCGGGGCACCGCGCTCGGAGCCGTTCCGTCCTGCTGGCTGGCCCCTTGCTTCTATACGTGCTCGCCTCGCTGCGCGGCCTGCGCTGCAACGTAGTCTCTGGCGAGGATCGCGTATTCATTTCAATCGACTAAGGAGCTGTGATGACTGAAGAGCGACGTAGAATTCTCGACATGCTTTCGGAGGGGAAGGTAACGGTAGAGGAGGCCGAGCGTCTCTTGGAGGCGCTGCAAGGCGCTCGCCGTGAGACCCGCAAGAAGAGCAGAATTAATGCTCCGCTATCCCCGATACCTAATGTTGAGACGCTACAAGACTCCCTCGAAGGACTCGGAGAAGAAATCGGCAAAGGACTTGAAGAAGGACTCGCAGGCCTCGAAGAGTCCCTATCCGAGTGGTCCGAGGGCGATAACGACGCCCGCGACGAGGACGACAAGACGTCCATGCGCGACGACACGTTCGCCGTGGGCGACAACCCGCGCCTCGTGGTGCGCGGCTTCAACGGCCGCATCCGAGTCCATGCCGGCGAACCCGGCTCAATTCGCGTGCGGGCGCGGCTGAAAAAACCTCACGAAGTCAAGTACAGCGCCGCGCAGGAAGGCGACCTCGTCACGGTCGAGGCCAAGCCGAACCGGCCATCCGAGGAATTCCGGCACGGCCAGCACGCCGGAGCAAACATTGAGGTGACGGTGCCCGGCACAACGAGCGTTGACTTGGCGACTAGCAACGGGCCGGTGGAACTCCGGGGAACAGAGGGCGGTGGGGAGGTGCAGACCAAGAACGGACCGATAAGGGTCGAACAATTCAAGGGCGACCTGAACGCGAAGACCAAGAACGCCCCCATCGCAGTCAAGACGCTCTCAGGCTCGGCAGTGCTCTCTACCTTAAACAGCCGCGTGTCCATCGAAGACGGGCGTGGCCGGTTTGAGGTGCGGACGATCAACGGGCCGATAAAGTTTCAGGGGAGCATGGAGCCTAAAAGCCACAACAAGCTATCCACCTTGAATGGCAACATCAAGGTAGCCTTGGACGCCGACCCGAGCCTCATGCTGACGGCTGCGACGACCAACGGGCGAGTCCGCTGCGAGGTGCCGGGCTTTGTCGCAGCAATCGAGAAGCGCCACAAGCTCGAAGGAACGATGGGCACCGGCGAGGCCGAGCTGATCGCCGAGACCAAAAACGGCTCCATTGTAGTTCAGTAGCCAACCACGCACAGGAGGACAGCCATGAACGAAAACAGCCGACGCGTACTGGAGATGCTATCCGAGGGCAAAGTGTCCGTCGATGAGGCCGAGCGCCTAATCTCCCTCGTTGACGAAGAGCCAGAGGCGACCACCGCGGTGCAGCCGCTAGCACCCCCTCGCACGGGAGCGGCCCGGTATCTGAGGGTCACCATCAACTCAGATGAGGATGAGCACATCGACGTCCGAGTGCCACTGGCGCTGATCAAGGCCGGAGTCAAGCTGCACACTCTGCTGCCAGAAAAGGCGACTAAGAAAATCAAAAAGACGATGAAGAAAAACGACATCGACGTCGATATTCACAACCTGCGCACCGAGGACCTCGAACAGCTCATAGACGCTCTAAGCGAGATCGAGGTCAATATCCAAGACGGGGACGACAAGGTGCGAGTTTACTGTGAATGATTCAAAGCACCTCACAGCAACTCCGGCCGGAACTCCACGGCATTGACGGCCTTCTTCCGGTCGCCGTCGTCCTCCATCTCAAACTCGATGATCGCGCCGCGCATCCTCAACTGGGCAAAATCCGCGTTGGACACCACCCCACCTCTGACCGTGCGCAGGTCGGTAATGTGCAGAAAAATATCCTCGCGCATGGTGTCTAGTCCCAAGTCGGTCTGTGCGGTTAAAAAACCGTAGCCCTTCTCCTCGTTGACCGCGTGCAGGATGCCGCGCAGGCGCTGAGTTGAGTCGCGGTCAGAAAACAGAAGATCGGGCACCAAGTACCCGGAAAAATGGTAATCTACCTCTTGGCGCAGCGCGGTGCTGGTGTTCATAAAAGACAGCAAATCGACCCGCTTGCCCCGGTTTTGCAGGGCGCGCACCAAGCGCACAAAGTCGCCGTCGCCCGTGCCCAACAACACGTAGTCCAAATTCTCCGACTGCAACAGAGCATCGATTGCCAGCTCTAGATCGGCATCGGCCTTGACGACGGTCTCGCCTTCTGAAGAGAGATAGCGTCGCACTTCCTTGAGTATGAGATGGTAGCCCTCCCGCCGTGCCCGATTGCGATACGTTTCCCTCTTTTGGCGGTACTCTAGGTCCGTATTTTCGCGCTCGCGGTCCACGGCCATATAGGCGTTAGCTCGCACCACAACCGCCTGCTGCGCCTCCACTAGTGCCTTGATCTGGCGAAAGCGGATGGCGTAGCCGCCGCAGCGGTTGAGATTCTCCATATCGAGAAATATGCCTGCTTTTAGCATGTGTATCCTTACTGGTAGTATATCTCGTCTCTAGATGTGAAAAATGTACAAGTCGCGCTCAGACAGCGGCAACTCTACCCAAGCGCCGCCCTGGCGGTGGCTCTCGGCGACGGCGATGGTGGCTTCTGTGATGTGGTGCGTCACGTCGATGTGGCCGCGCGTGGGTTGGCCGGATTCGCGCGCCGCGACCAAATCCTCCAAGCAGCACTGCGTCGTACTGCGCGGCGTCACCGGATTGACGGGCACCTCTTCCCACAAAGCGTTTCGTCCTTGCACGGTGCCGGGCTGGCGCAGTAAAACATTGGCCCCATTGTTGCACGAGCGGATCGCGCCCTCCGAGCCGATGACCTCGAATTCCCACGGGGCTGCTGGAATGGACCACGCCTCGACGCCGTTGGCAAAGCGCAGTTGATAGGTGGCCAAGGGATCGGACGGAATGTGATTGCCCTCGACTTGCAAGCCGCGAGGCAACAGCTCGCCGCGCACAGCTTCAATCGCCGGGTCGCCGATGAGATAGGACACCGTGTCGATCGAGTGGATGTGCCCGTGCATCAGGCTGGAACTGGCGTAGTGAATCACGGCCCGCACCTCGCCGACCTGACCAGCAGCGACCGCGTCCTTGACCACATCGTAGCGGTTGTCAAAGCGGCGCAGGACGCCGGTGTTGAAGAGCGCGTTGTTGCGCTTTACAGCATCGCGAATTTCGTCGGCGCGCTCCATTGAGCTGGCCATGGCCTTTTCGAGGTAGATCATCGGCACGCCCATATCGGCCACCGCTACCGCTAGGTCGGCGTGCGAGTCGCCGCGAAAACTCGCGTCCGGGGCTTCTCTGGCGGGCTTGGGCAAACAGGCCGCCGTGCAGATGGCGACAAGATCTGGCTCTTCGCGGCGGATCATGTCGCGGAAATCCTCGTACACGGCTGTTCCCCAGCGGCTTTGAAATGCATC
>MKWU01002974.1_pt1 | contig 23457 bp, 24 predicted proteins | sample 809101 | NCBI WGS metagenome assembly MKWU01 (sample SAMN05860141, study PRJNA318959) | sponge metagenome | host: Aplysina aerophoba | place: Slovenia: Piran, Adriatic Sea, Gulf of Piran | collected 2013-05-07 | reverse complement strand
TCGCGCTGGCGGCGGACGACACCGCGGAGCGGGTCGCGTGATCGGCAGCTCCCGATCCCACATCTGGTTCGTCGCCCCCGCGATCGTCCTGATGATCGTGATCCTCATCGTGCCCGTCTTCGTCGCGGCGGCGCTGTCGTTCACCGACTACAACCTCGGCAATCCGGGCTTCAACTGGGTGGGCTGGAAGAACTACGAATCGCTGACGAAATACTCGAGCTACAAGAAGATGTTCATCGCGTCGCTGACCTACGTGGTCATCGTCGTGCCCGTTTCGGTCGCGCTCGGGCTCGGTGCCGCGATGCTGATCTCCTCCCTGCGATTCGGCGGCGAGATGTACAAGGCCGTCTTCTTCCTGCCGGTGATGGCGACGCTGCTGGCCATGGCGATCGTGTGGGAATTCGCGCTGCATCCGGTCGTCGGAGTCGTCAACGACGTTCTCAGGAGCGGGTGCGACGTCGGCTGGGTGCACGCCGCGCTGACCGGCTCGTGGCTCGGATTCGACCCGGCCGCGAGCTGGTACGGAAGCAGTTGCACCGAGGACTTCCCCGTGTGGTTCGGGGACAAGAAGTATGCGATGGGAGCGATCGCGTTCATCGGGATCTGGCAGGCGTTCGGCTTCAACATGGTGCTGTATCTCGCGGGCCTGACCTCGGTTCCGCGCGAGCTCTACAGCGCGGCGGAGATGGACGGGGCGAGTAGCGCGTGGGAGCGTTTCCGGCTCGTGACGTGGCCGATGCTCGGGCCGACGCACGTGTTCGTCGTGACCATCACCTCGATTCGGTCGTTTCAGGTCTTCGACACCGTCGAGGCGTTGACGCGCGGGGGGCCGAGCAAGTCCACCTACGTGATGGTGTACGCGATCTTCGAGAAGGGCGTGAAGCAGAACCTCCTGGGAATCGGCTCGGCGATCACCGTCGTGTTTCTCGCCTTCGTCCTGGTGCTCACCATCACCCAGGTCTACTTCGTCAACCGGCGGGTGCACTACTCGTGAACACGAACGCAAACTGGCTTGACGAAGGCCTGAAGCACGTGCTCCTGCTGCTCGGCTCCATCGTCGTGCTGCTGCCGTTCTACCTCATGCTCTCCTACTCACTGAAGTCGCCGCCCGAGATCGAGAGCAACACGGGGGGTTCATCGGGTCCCAGGCCCTGATCACGGATCCGCGGTGCGTCAAGGCCGGACGCCCGCTCGAGGAATGCACGATGCGTCCCGTGGTCTACAACTACACCGCCGCGTTCAGGGAGGCGCCGCTCCTGCGCTACATGCTGAACGGCGTGCTGGTGACGGTCTCGATCTTCCTGATCCAGGTCGTGGTGGCCCTGCCCTGCGCCTATGCGCTGGCGAAGCTGCGCTTCTGGGGCCGGGACGTGGTGTTCGGCCTGGTGATCTTCTGCCTGCTGATCCCGGTCCATGCCATCGCGCTGCCCCTCTACATCATGCTGGCGAAGGCTGGGCTGACCAACACCTACGCCGCGCTGGTGATCCCGTGGACGATCTCGGTCTTCGGAATCTTCCTGATGCGGCAGTTCTTCAGGACGGTCCCGGACGACCTGATCGATGCGGCGCGCATGGACGGCATGAGCGAGTTCGGCATCGTCTGGAAGGTCATGCTTCCGACCGCGATTCCCGCTCTGCTCGCGTTCGCGATCTTCTCGGTGGTGGCGCACTGGAACGACTACTACTGGCCGCGGGTCGTGATCACGGGCGACCACGACCTGATGACCCCGCCGCTCGGGCTGCGCATGTTCAGGTCCGACCTCGACGGCAACGAGTACGGACCGATGATGGCGGCGACGACGGTGATCGTCACCCCGCTCGTCGTCGCCTTCCTGCTCGCGCAGCGCCGGTTCATCGAAGGCATCACCCTCACCGGAATGAAGTAGGGGAGGCGTGCAACGGAATTCCGGCTCCGAGCATTCGGGGCCGGATGACACGAGGCCCCGAAGCCGTCATCGAGACGACCCCGGGCCGTTTGGACGACAGAGGAGAGAAATATGAAACGCAGCACTGCACTGGCCGCGGTCCTTTCGGGCATGGTCGCGGCGCCGGCCGCCTGGGCGGAGAACGTCACCATCGAGGTCGGCTATCCGTACTCCGCCCTGTTCGACGTCACCTTCGAGCGCATCATGCCGCTGTTCAAGGAGGCGCATCCCGACATCGACGTGAAGTTCCGGGCGACGTACGACAACTACGAGGACGGCACCAACACCATCCTGCGCGAGTCGGTCGCCGACAAGCTGCCCGACATCACGTTCCAGGGCCTCAACCGCCAGGCGATCCTCGTCGAGAAGGGCGTCGCAAGGTCGCTGGAGCCGTTCATCGCCAAGGAGGCGGACTTCTCCAAGGAGGGGTACCACGAAGCCATGCTCACTCTCGGCACGTTCGGCGGCGAGGTCCACGGACTGCCGTTCGCAGTCTCCCTGCCGGTGGGCTACTACAACATGGACGCCCTGAGAAAGGCAGGCATCAACGAGCCTCCGACCACCTGGGACGAGGTCGTCGAGAACTGCGAGAAGCTGCGCGCCGCCGGCTACAAGAACCCGCTGTTCTGGGGCTGGAACATCACCGGCAACTGGTTCTTCCAGGCGCTGCTGTGGAGCCAGGGCACGCCGATCCTCAAGGACGGCAAGGTCAATTTCGACGGCCCCGAGGGACTGAAGGCGCTCGAGACGATGAAGAAGCTGTTCAGGGGCTGCAAGATGCTCAATCTCGCGATCGGGGATGCGGGGAAGCCGTTCGCCGCCGGCGAGGTGGCGATGCACTTCTGGTCGACGTCCGCGGTCGGAGCCATCGAGCGGGCGAAGGGCGACTTCGAGCTGCGCACCAGCGAGTACCCCGGCATGGGCGAGCCGCCCAAGGGACTGCCGGCGGGCGGCAACTCGGGGATGCTGGTCTCGACCTCCGACGATCCGGCGCGGGTGGAAGCGGCCTGGAAGTTCCTCAAGTTCTGCACCTCCGGCGTGGGCGCGGCAGCGGTGGCGGAGACCACGGGCTACATGCCGCCGAACAAGGCCGCGAACGAGCTGCTGGCCGACTTCTACGCGAACAACCCGAACAAGCACACCGCGGTGCGCCAGGCCGGCCTGCTGCGGGACTGGATTGCCTATCCGGGCGACAACGGGCTCGCGATCACCCAGGTCATCTACGACCAGATCGAGTCCATCGTGACCGGGGACTCGGACGACATGGCGGCCCTCCAGGAAGAGATGGTCGAGGAAGTCTCCTCGATGCTGCCGTAGTCACGACCGCAACAAGTCGACGGTTGCGCGGAACCGGCATGCGCCGGTTCCGCGCAACCTCGCTCGAATTCCGGAAATCCCTGCGGATTTCCCAACCGTCAGGGGTTCTCGCACATGCCGCACGATCGACTGTTGACCACGACCATCGGCGCCTACCCGAAGCCGAGTTGCACTCCCATCGGGGACTGGTTTCCGGACCCTGACGATACCGAAGCGGGTGCGCAGGGAGAGGGGCTGCTCAAGCGATGGGAGCGAGCCGGCTACGAGCAGCGGCTGGCGCAGGCCGGCGATGCGGCTGAAGCGGCGTTCGTCAGGGCGATCGAGGAGGTCGTCCGGGACCAGATCGACGCCGGCATCGACATCCCCACCGACGGTGAGGTCCGCCGGGAGAACTACATCTTCTACCAGTGCCGGAACCTGAACGGCATCGATTTCGAGCACCTCACCGAGAAGGTGGCGCGCGACGGCGCGTTCACCGCCCGGGTACCGACAATTGCCGGGGCGGTGACGCCCCGCGACCTGGTCCTCGCCCGTGACTGGCGAATCGCGAAGCGCGTGACCGACCGGCCGGTGAAGATCACCCTGCCGGGGCCGATGACCATCGCCGACTCGATGGCCAACGCGTTCTATCCGGACCCCCGGGCGCTGGGGCGGGCTCTGGCCGATGCGCTCAACGCGGAGGTTCGCGATCTGGCGGCGGCAGGGTGCCGCCACATCCAGGTGGACGAGCCGGTCTTCGCCCGCAAGCCCGACCAGGCCCTCGCGTACGGCATCGAGCACCTGGAACGGGTGTTTCACGGAGTTCCGGAAGACGTGCAGCGCATCGTGCACATGTGCTGCGGCTACCCGAGCGCGCTGGACACGCCCGACTATCCCAAGGCCGACCCGCAGGCGTACTTCCGGATCGCGGATGCGATGGACGAGGCTGCGATCGATGCGGTCTCGATCGAGGACGCGCACCGCCCGAACGACCTGAGCCTGCTGGAGCGCTACGCTCGGACCACCGTCCTGCTCGGAGTGGTGAACATCGGCCGGAGCCGGGTGGAGCCGGTCGACGAGATCGCCGAGCGTCTCGGCCGGGCGCTCGAGCACATCGACCGCGCGCGCCTGGTGGCGGCCCCGGATTGCGGGCTCGGACTGCTCGGCCGTGATCTTGCGGTCGCGAAGCTCGCGAACCTGTGCGCCGCCGTCCACGGAGAGGGGTGCGGCTGAGACGCATCGGGCACGGCGAACGGGTGCCTCCCGGCCGGAATCGACATATCCGATCAGCTCAGGCAGTGCCGCAGAGGCTCGGCAGCTCGTCCAGGGAGGTGATCACCGCAACGTCGGCGTCGACGACGTCCGGCCAGTTGCGACGCACGGAGCGGTGCTTGAGCCACACCGGCCTCATTCCGACATCGCGCGAGCCGCACACGTCGAACCGGTAGTCGTCGCCCACGTAGAAGCACTCGCCGGGCTCGAGCTTCATCTGTCGGAGGCAGTGCAGGAAGGACAGTGCGTCGGGCTTGGCCGGGATGCCGTTCTCGCCCGCGATGACGATGCATTCGAACGCTCGTTCGAGGTCCGGAAACGCGCTCAGCCGATGGGTGCCGGTGTCCGCCTGGCCCTGGGTGTTGGACACGAGTGCGAGGCGGTGCGTCGAGCGCAGGGCGTCGAGGGTGCCCGGCGCCTCGGGAAACACGCGCGTGAGCGCGTTGACCCGCTTCCAGTACTCGCCTTCCCACGCGACGAGTCGCCGCTCGTCGATGCGTTGCCGCAGCTCGTCGCAGACCGAGCGCCAGATCTCGCGCCGGGACAGGCGCGATCGTTCGTGGTGCGTCCTGCGCACCCGGCGATAGACGTCGATGAACCGACCCCGCTCGACGCCTTCCAGGGCCGCGAAGATCCTGTCCTGCGCCTGCCTTTCGGCGGCGCGAAAGCCGCCGGCGGAATCCACCAGCGTCTGGCCGAAATCGAAGATGACGGCCTTCACCACTTGGTGACGATCGAAGCTCGAAGTGCGCACACCGCTCGAATTCTCCTGTCGGAATTGGCCGGAACCGGTACATGCAGACCAGCACCAGAATCCATGACGAGCCCTCGTCCCGCAGGCAACGCGCGCGGCAGGATTATGCGTGCAACGCGTCCGTGCGCCGTCCTCCCTTGGCCCGGCTCCGGCGCGCCTGCGCAAGCTCGTAGCTCGCCTGCATCCGCATCCAGTGGTCAGCAGTCCCCCAGCCGATATCCTCCAGCGCCAGGGCCATGTTTGCGGACAAGCCCGCCTTGCCGTTCAGCAGCCGAGACAGCGTTCCGCGCTCGCAGCCGAGCCGCGCCGCCGTTTCGGTCACACTCCAGCCCGCATCGTCCATGCCTTCGCGGACCAGTTCGCCCAGGTGCGGCGGATTCATCATCGGGCCGACGCGATCGCTCGCAATTTCGTTCATGGTTTGCGCTCCCCTCCGTCAATCAATGATAGTCAATCAGGTCCACGTCTACGGCCTCGCCGTCCTCGAAGCGGAACACCACGCGCAAGTTGCCTGAGACGCGGACGCTCCACTGGCCCGCGCGGTCGCCCTTCAGTGGATGCAGCCGAAAGCCGGGCGCGTCGACGCTGCCCGGATGCGTCGCCTCTTGCAGGCGAAACAGGATGCGCCGGAGCCGTGGCACGAGTCCGGTGGGCAGCCGCGTGGCATCGTCCCGCTCGTGCAGCGCCCGCAGTCCCTTGTGCCTGACTCTCACGAATTCACTGTAGCGCGCCGCGCTACACGCCGCAACGTTGCCCGTCGACGACGCCCTTCGGCGGTTGGTTCTCGCACCCGACGCATCACCTGACGACAAGGATCAGCGCGACCCCGAACGCGAGCAGCGCGGACCAGCCGAACCGTCCCATCAGCCGCCGCTCTCCAAGCACCACCGCCCCGAGGATCACCGACACCGGAATCGAGATCTGACGCAACGACGCGACGGCCGCGACGTTGCCGCCCATATGGAAGGCGATCAGCAGGATGCAGTACGAGAGATACGAGAGCATGCCCGCACACAGAAATCGCCCGGGTGTCGTCCACCATCCCGCGAACAGGTGCTCGAGCGCTCCCCGGCCGCGAGGGCGGGTTGCGACGAACACCGCGGCCATCCCCGGCAGCACCACCATGTACGTCAGCAGCAAGAACTCTTCCGGGCGCACGGACCGCATCGCTTCGGCGTCCACCAGGGTGATGACCCCATGTGCGCACATCGCCGCGACCGCGAGCGCCAATGCGCGCCCGTTGTCGAACAGGCGGGCGTTGCCGCGTTCGTACTGGATCAGAAACGCCGACACCAGCACGATTGCGATGCCGGCGAGAAGCACGATCGGATAGTGCTGTCCCAGCACGAAGTGGCCGGCCACCACCACGAACAACGGGGACGATCGCATGATCGGGTAGTAGACGGAGACGTCCCCGAGCTTCAGGCACATCACGGTAGACAGGAAATACGCAATCAGAGCGACCGCGGAGGCGACGGCGAGCGGCCAGACTTCGAGCGCTGCCCATGGATCCGAACCCGCGATCGCCACGTGGAGCCCGGCCAGCAGTGCAAACTGGGTCATGACCGCGTATGCGAGCCCTTCCGGACAGGCGCTGTCCTTGATGAATACCTCCCGCACCGGATGCAGGACGGCGGAACCGATCACGAGCATGGCCACGACTGGATCCATGGGCAGACGCGCGCGGTCGGTGCTACGCGACCGGACCTCCCCTGGCGACATGCATGGCGTCCACCACCTGGAAGAACGCCCTGGTCAGCGGCGAGCCCTTTCGTTCCCCGAGGCAGGCAGGGTGCGCTTCGCGATGCAAGTCGGCGTCCCTCGTCGCGACCGGGTGCGCCCGTGACCGAGTCCCCATGGATCCCGTAGTCACCGCAATCGTCCTTGCCTCGGCGTTCATGCACGCGTTGTGGAACGCCCTGGTCAAGGTCGACGGCGATCGCCTGATGGCGATGGCGGTGGTCACTGGCCTGACCGCGGCGCTCTCGCCCGTGCTGATCGTCTTCAGTCCGCCGATCGCCGCGGAGGCGTGGAAGTACCTGCTGATGTCCGCGGCACTGAACAATCTGTACTTCTTCCTCCTCATCGAGTCCTACCGATTCGGAGACCTCTCCCATGCCTATCCATTGGCACGAGGCTCGGCGCCGGTGCTCGTGGCCCTCGGCTCGGCGATTTTCGCCGGCGAACGGCTCGGCCCCGGAAGCGTCGTCGGCGTTCTCATCGTCTCGGCCGGCATCATGAGTCTGGTCGCAGGCAGCCGATTCGATCCCGAGACGCGCCGGCGGGCAATCGGATTTCCGCTGGCCACGGGAGCGACGATTGCCGCCTATACCGTGGTGGACGGTATCGGGGTACGCCTGTCGGGAAGCCCCCTCGGCTACATCGGCTGGTTGTTCGCGCTGTTCGCGTTCCCCATCGTGCTGACCGCCATCGTATCCCGCCGCGGGCGGGCAATCGACTTCCTGCGTACCCGGTGGCGTCCGGCCGGGCTCGCCGCCCTGTTCAACTTCGGCTCCTACGGGCTCGCAATCTTCGCGCTGAGTCTCGGTGCAATGGCGCACGTCTCCGCTCTGCGCGAGACCAGCGTCGTCATCGGGGCCCTCATCGGCACGCTCGTACTCAAGGAGCCGTTCGGACGGACCCGAATCGCGGCCGCGTTGCTGGTCGCCGCCGGGGTGGTCACGATTCACCTGACCGGATGATCCGGGGGCACGCCCGCAGCGCCGAGTCGAAGCGTGGGATGAGCGTGACGGCCATTGCCGGCAACAGGTGCCTGCGACCGGATCCATCTTGCCGCCGAATACACCGACCATACCGTCATCCGAACCGGCGGCCGCGCCGGCGATGCGCGCGCACGGCGACGCCCCGGAGCGACCGTTGCCGGAAAGTCCTGCCTCATCGTTGGAAACGTTTACATCGACAATGAAAACGTTTACGGTCTGATCGCTCGTGGGCGAAATCGCCCCCAAGACGCACTCGCCGGCCGAAGTCTGCCGGCACCGAATTCAGTGACCGCTCACCGGTTGCTCGAGGACGATTCGAATGAGCAAGCCGCCCACCATCCGGGAAGTCGCCAGGCGGGCGGGGGTGTCGGTCGCTACCGTGTCGCGTGTGATGAATGGCCGGGGTTCGGTCAGCGAACGAACGCGGCAGACGGTTGGAGAAGCGATCCGGGACACCGGGTTTCGTCCCAACGTCATCGGTCGGGGGTTGAAGACCGCGCGCAGCGGCACCCTTGGCGTGCTCGTGCCCAGCCTTCGAAACCCCATCTTCGCCGACGCCGTGCAAGGCATCGAGCGTGCCGCGGAAGCCGGGGGCTACCGCATCCTGCTGACCTCCTCGAGCTACCTGCCGAGCAAGGAAGTCGCCGCCATCGACGTGCTTCTGTGCAATCGCGTCGAAGGTCTCGTACTGACGGTGGCGGATGAATCGTCGAGCCAGGCACTCGAATTCCTGGATCGCTCGAACGTGCCGTTCGTGCTCGTGTTCAATCCTGCCACTTGCGCGAAACATTCGATTGTCACCATCGACAACTTCGCCGCCGCGCGGGAAATCGTCGGCCGCCTCGTACGGATGGGACACCGTCGGATTGCGATGATTGCGGGAGACTCCGAAGCCTCCGACCGCTCGAATCTGCGTCGCGCAGGATACGAACAGGCGCTGATCGACGGCGGTCTGCGGCCGGGTCCGATCATCGAGGTGAGCTTCGACAGCAGGGATCTCGAGCGGCACTGTCGCGCCCTGCTGGCATGCGATCCCTCGCCCACCGCGCTGTTCTGCTCCACGGACATGCTCGCCATCGGCGCCATCCGGGGATTCGCGGCCCTGGGACTGAAGGTGCCGGACGACGTCTCGGTGGCCGGATTCGACGGGATCGAGGTCGGCGAGTGCATGTCGCCGAGCCTCGCGACGGTCGTGCAGCCGGCCGAGGACATGGGAATCCGCGCCGTCGAGCACCTGCTCGAACGTCTGAATGCCGGCGCGCCCGCGACCAGTCTGACGCTGCCGTATCGGTTGCGTCACGGGGAATCCTGGGCCAGGCCCAGGAAGACGAACGCACCGAAAGGGACTCCGGTGTAGCTACCAAGGGAACCATCCGCCTGTGAAATCGATTCGGGGAGAACGATCATGAAAGCTGGAAAGCTTGTCGCCGCCGGTCTCGGCGCCGTCGCGCTCACGTTTGCGCATGTTGCGCCTGCCGCCGATGCCATCTGCTACAACTGCCCGCCGCAGTGGGCCGACTGGGCAAGCATGCTCAAGGCCATCGAGAAGAATCTCGGATACGAGATACCGCACGACAACAAGAACTCCGGGCAGACCCTGTCGCAGCTCATCGCCGAGAAGGACAGCCCGGTCGCCGATGTTGCGTACTACGGCGTGTCCTTCGGAATCCAGGCCAAGGAGAAGCAGGTCACCGAAGCGTACAAGCCCGCCAACTTCGACGACATACCGGATGGACTCAAGGATTCGGAGGGCCACTGGTTCACCATCCACTACGGAACCCTCGGCCTGTTCGTGAACGTGGATGCGCTCGGCGGCGCACCGGTGCCGGCATCGTGGGCGGACCTGCTGAAGCCCGAGTACGACGGCAAGGTCGGCTACCTGGACCCCAGCAGCGCCTTCGTCGGCTACGCGGGCGCGGTGGCGGTGAATCTCGCCATGGGAGGCTCGCTGGACGACTTTTCTCCAGGGATCGACTTCTTCAAGAAGCTGAAGGAGAACGAGCCCATCGTGCCCAAGCAGACCTCCTACGCTCGGGTGCTCTCCGGCGAGATCCCGATCCTGTTCGACTACGACTTCAACGCCTACCGGGCCAAGTACAAGGACGAGGCGAACGTCGCGTTCGTGATTCCGCAAGAGGGCACCGTGGTCGTGCCCTACGTGATGAGCCTGGTCAAGGGCGCTCCGAACCCGGACAAGGGCCGCGAGATCCTGGACTTCATCATGTCCGACCAGGGACAGGCCATGTGGGCGAATGCCTATCTCCGGCCCATTCGGGCCGACGCGATGCCCGACGACGTGGCCGCCAAGTTCAACCCGGCCTCCGACTATGCCCGGGCGGCGCCCATCGACTACGCGAAGATGGCCGCGGTCCAGGTCGGGTTCCGTGACCGGTACCTGAACGAAGTCCGGTAGCACGCAAGACGGGCCGGCGAGGCGGCGGACCACCTCGCCGGCCCGGATGCGGCCAGCCTCGTGAAAAATCGCGAACTGCACCACCTCGCGCTTCTGGTGCTGCCGTCGCTGACGGTGTTCTCGGCGTTCTTCCTGCTGCCGATGGCGCGGCTGGTGATGGTGGCCGGCAGCGGTGAAATGGGGGCACGCGCCTACGTGGCGTTCCTGACGACGCCGCGCTATCTCGAGAGCCTGGTCGCGACGATCGCGCTGTCCGCGAGCGTCACCGTCGCGACGCTCGTGATCTCGGTCGTGTCGGGGCTCTTTCTCGAGCGCAACCGGTTCTCGGGGCGAAAGATCCTGATCTCTCTGGTCACGTTCCCGCTGGCGTTTCCGGGTGTGGTGGTGGGGTTCATGGTCATCATGCTCGCGGGCCGGCAGGGGCTCATCGGAGACATCACCCAGGCGCTTGCCGGAGACAAGCTCGTGTTCGCCTACTCCATGGCGGGGCTGTTCATGGGCTACGTCTACTTCTCGATTCCGCGGGTGGTGCTCACCATCATGGCGGCGGCGGAGAAGCTCAATCCGGCGCTGGAGGAGGCGGCCCGCTCGCTCGGGGCGTCGCCCTGGCTCGTCGTCAAGGATGTCATCCTGCCCGCCCTGAAGCCGGCCCTGATCGCCTCCGGGGCCATCTGCTTCGCCACCGCCATGGGCGCATTCGGCACCGCGTTCACTCTGGCGACCGACATCGACGTCCTGCCGATGACCATCTACACCGAGTTCACGCTGAACGCCAACATCGCCATGGCCGCCGCGCTGAGCATCGTGCTCGGCCTGATCACCTGGGTCGCGCTGAATGCGGCCCGGTCGCTGGCCGGCTCCACCGTCGCGGCCGCGGGCTGAGGGCACGATGGGCCGATCGCGCTACTTTCCGCTCCAGCTCGCGTTCACGCTGCTGGTGTGCGCGTTCCTGATCGTTCCCGTGTGCATGTCCGTCCTGGCCGGGTTCACGAGCAACTTCTTCCAGGGCATCAAGAGCGGCTTCACCCTGCGCTGGGTGTTCGAAGTCTGGGACCTGTACGCCGACACCATCTTCCTGTCCATGCTCATCGCCCTGGCCTGTCTCGCCTGCACCATCGTCCTCGGCGTTCCCGCCGCCTACGTCCTCGCGAAGCGACCCGGACGCATCACGCGCATGATCGAGGAGTTTCTCGTGCTTCCCCTCGCCATTCCCGGGCTGGCGATCGCGCTCGCGCTGATCCTCAGCTACGGCCAGATTCGGGGGTTTCGACTGAGCTGGACCTTCATCCTGGTGGGCCACGTGCTGTACACGCTGCCCTTCATGATCCGCGCGGTGCTCGCGGTGCTGTCGTCCACCGACTTCAAGACCCTGGAGGAGAGCGCCGCAAGCCTCGGGGCGACGTTCTGGCAGCGATTCTTCCAGATCGTGGTGCCGAACTGCCGCTCCGGCATCCTGGCCGGCTCCCTGATGGTGGTGACGCTCTCCATCGGCGAGTTCAACCTCACGTGGATGCTGCACACACCGCTGACGAAGACGTTGCCGGTAGGGCTGGCGGACAGCTACGCGTCCATGCGCCTGGAGATCGGGAGCGCCTACACGGTAGTGTTCCTGGTCATGCTGATACCTCTGCTGATGGCACTGCAGCTCTACGGCCAGCCCCGCGCGCCTCGCAAGGCGGTTCCGGAGGACGACCCCCGGGTCAGGGCGCCGGGTCGTTCGGTCGAAGCTTCGAATTCCGCCGTTCGATGATCTCCGGCACTTCCGTTTCCCTGATTGAATGTGCGAAGACCTTCGCCGACGGCACGCGCGCCCTGTCGCCGCTGAGCCTGGAGATCGAAGTCGGTGAGACGGTGGTCTTCCTGGGGCCCTCCGGCTGCGGCAAGACCACCACGCTGCGCATCATCGCCGGGCTCGAGAGCCCCGACCCCGGCGGTCGCGTGCTGTTCAACGGGGAGGACGTGACGCAGGTGCCCATCGAGCTGCGCAACGTCGGAATGGTGTTCCAGTCCTACGCCCTGTTCCCGAACATGAACGTCGAACAGAACGTCGCCTACGGGCTGAAGGTGAGGAAGGTTTCCGGCACGGAAAGCGCCCGACGCGTTCGCGAGATGCTCGAGATGATGGACATCGTGGAGCTGAAGGACCGGGAGATCGATCAGCTCTCGGGCGGCCAGCGCCAGCGGGTGGCGCTGGCGAGAGCCATCGCGGTGCAACCTCGCGTGCTGCTGCTGGACGAGCCGCTCACGGCGCTCGATGCGCTGCTGCGCGAGCGGTTGAGGGTGGACATCGACGCGCTGCTGCGCAGGCTCGGCATCACCGCCATCTACGTCACGCACGACCAGGCTGAAGCCATGGCGCTGGGCGACCGTATCGTGGTGATGAGCCACGGCAACGTCGCGCAGGTCGGGACGCCGCGCCAGATCTACTTCCAACCGTCGAACCGGTTCGTGGCCGACTTCATCGGCACCATGAACCGGGTGCGCGGCGTCATCTCGAACGGAGTCGTACGGACCGACGCCGGCACGATTCCCTGGGACAGGCGCGAAGAAGGGGAGGTCGAGGTGCTGTTTCGACCGGAGAACCTGACGATCACGGAGCCCGACCGCGGACACCTGGCCGGCGTGGTGGAAGCCGTCTTCTTTCTCGGCGACCGCACCCGGGTGATCGTCAGGGGCGTCGGCGACACGGAACTGGTGGTCGAGACCTCCGACCGGCACGAGTTCCGGGAAGGCGAGAACGTGGGGCTGATCGTCGGGCCCGACATGCTGACGATCCCCGACCGGGAGGCGCCGTGAAGCGAAACATCGAGGTGCCGAGATGCTGATCGCGCAACTCACCGATACCCATGTCAAGACCGATGGCAATCTGGCCTATCGGAAAGTGGACACCGCGGCCAACCTGGCCCGGTGCATCGACCACCTCGGCCGACTGGACCCCGCACCCGACATCGTGCTGATGACCGGCGATCTCGTGGATTTCGGGAGGCTGGAGGAATACCGCCTGTTGCGGCGCCTGATCGCTCCCCTGAAATGTCCGGTGTACGTCATCCCGGGAAATCACGACGATCGGGAGAACCTTCGTCGCGCGTTTCGCGACCATGACTACCTGCCGAGCGACGGGGAGTTCCTGCACTACGCCGTGGAGGACTATCCGGTGCGACTGGTCGGCCTCGATACCACCATTCCCGGTGCTCCGGGCGGGACCATGTGCGACCGGCGCCTGCAATGGCTCGACCGGACCCTGGCGCAGGCCCCCGAACGGCCGACGGCGATCTTCATGCACCATCCGCCGTTCCTGACCGGCATCACCCACATGGACGTCCAGAACTGCGACGCCGGGGACGCGCTGGGAGCGCTGATCGAATCACACCCGCAGGTGATGCGGGTGCTGTGCGGCCACGTCCACAGGCCGATCCAGCTCCAGTGGCATGGCGTGACGGCATCGATCGCCCCGAGTCCGTCGCACAACGTGGCGCTCGACCTGCGCGAGAACGGCCCTCCGTGCTTCTTCATGGAGCCTGCCACCTGCCAGCTCCATCAGTGGAGGGAGGATACGGGCCTCATCAGCCATCTGAGCTTCATCGGCGATTTCGCGGGACCCTATCCGTTCTTCGACGAGCACGGAAAGCTGATTGACTGAGCGTGAAGCGCCTTCCGGGCCATGGCCCGACAGATGGTGCATCCTCATGCAATCCGGCCGGTTGCGCCGGACGGGGACGTGCTTCGGCAGGGACAATTCACGCTACGGTTCCGACGGAACATCGATACGGGTAGGTCGGATTAGGGCGTGTTCACACTAACGCACCGCATCGACACTGTAGGTCGGCTTAGCCGAAGGCGTAAGCCGACATCACGGCCCGAGTCGGGCGATACGCCATGTCGGATTACGCTGCGCTAATCCGACCTACGGAGGGCCGGAGCATCGAAGTTCCTCCTCGCGCCGTAGCGTGAAGTCGCCCTGGTGCTTCAGCTACAGCGGCCTCATTCCGGCGTCCCGCGAGGCGAACGTGGCGAATCCGAGGTCGTCGTCGCCCACCCAGAAGCAGTCAGCAGTCTTGCCGGAACCCCTCAGTCCGCGCCGTACGCAGCGAGGTAATCGCCGAAGAGCTCCTCGTCGGCGGGAATGTGCTCGGGGATCGGTTCCGACAGCCACGTGTAGTTGAGGAAGTGCCGCCAGTCGATGTTGTCGCTGGTCATGTTGCCGGCCCAGCTCCCGCACCCCAGGGTGTCGGTCGTCGGCTGCCCGTTGAACCAGCTTCCGCTGTTGGCCGCCGCGTGGGGCATGTTGCAGTTGAGGCGTCCCACGTTGGCCGCGAGGGCGAGCTCCGTGCGGCGCTCGTCGCGTTCGCTGTGCAGCGAGGCGGAGTGGCCGGCGCCGGAGAAGTCCAGGATGCGGTTCAGACGAGCGCACATTTCCGAGAAGTCGCTCCACTTCCACAGCGTCAGCGTCGGGGAGATCTTCTCGCCCGAGAAGCGATCCTCGGGGCCGATCTTCTCGCCGACGACCATCAGGAAGCGGGTGTCCTCCGGGACCTCGAGCCCCGCCTTGTCGGCGATCCAGGTGGCGGACTTCGCCACCAGCGCGCGGTTCAGGTGCTGGCCGTCGGGCCAGTAGAAGCCGCGGAGCTTCTCCCGCTCTTCCGTCGAGCAGAGATAGCCGCCGACCGCCTCGAGCTCCCCGACCATCCGGTCGTAGACGCTCTCCTCCACCGCCACCGCGTTCTCCGACGAGCAGGACGCGGAGTTGTTGGCGCACTTCGACTTGACGATCTTCTCGGCCGTGGCCCGCAGGTCCGCCGTGTCGTCGATGATCGACACCACGTTCCCGGCGCCCACGGTGTGACAGGGGGTCGCCGCCTCGTAGACGACCTTGACGAGGGCCGCGCCGCCCGTGGCCACCGCGAAGTCGCAGTGCTCCATGAGCTCGCGGGTCTTGTCGTGGCTCGGCTCCCGGATGCACAGCGCGAGGTCCTCCGGCGCGCCCACCTTCCGGAGCGCCTTTCGGATGTGCTCGACCGCGAGGTTCGAGCTTCCCGGGGTGCGCGGATGCGGCGAGACGATCATGGCGTTGCGCGTCTTAAGCAAGGCGAGCCCGATGCAGCACACCGTCGACTCGGGATTGGTGCAGGGCACGACGTTGGCCACCACTCCGAAGGGCTTGGCGAACTTGCGGATGCCCTTGTCGCGGTCGTCCTCGACCAGGTCGCAGGTCTTCGCGTCCTGCTGGTCGCGCATGGTGCCCTTGGTCTTGTTCTGCACCTTGTGGAACTTGTCCTCGAAGACGCCGATTCCGGACTCGTCCACCGCCAGGCGCGCCAGGGCCTCGGCCGTCTCGGGCTTGGAAAGCTCGTACCCGACCGCCTGGCACACCAGGTCCACCTTCTCCTGGGGCCAGGTCCGGTACTCCTCGAACGCCGCTCGTGCGCGGCGATAGAGCGCGTGGATGTCGTCGTTCGCGTCGTTGGCGCTGGTCGCTGTCTGTTGCATGGTCGTTTGTCCCGCTTGTCGTTCGCGTAGTCGGTTGGGGTTCAGATCTTCTTCCCGAGGGATCGGACGCCGGTCTTCTTGCTCGGGTCGTGGATCTCCTCGACGATGGCGGCGCCGCTTCCACGCAGCTTCCGCCGCTCCGCTAATGCCGCCAGCCACTCGTCCGGCGTCTCGACCCTGGCGGGGGTGGCGTGCTCGTGCCGGTCCGCCAGCGGCGGCACCGGACGATCCTCCGGTCCGTCGTAGAGCTCCTTCGGGGTGAGGTGCTCGCCGAGCCGGGTGTAGCCCTCGCGCTCGACCTCCTCGATGTAGTGCGCGCCGGCGCCGAACGAGCGGGTCACGGCGATGATCGCCCAGGTCGCTTCCGGCGTGAATCCCAGGTCCATCATGGTTGCGGCCATGGCGCCCAGCAGATCCACGTCCACCGGGGTGTCGCTCAAGTCCTTCGCGGCATCCGCCATCGCTTCCAGGAAGGCGATGTAGGGCCCCGCCACGCCGAGCTTCTTCGCCCGCGCCAGCATGCGCTTCGCGGCCGGGTCCTCCAGGTAGAGATCCGAGATCCCGAGCGCGGGATCGTCGAGGTGCTCCGCCACCAGCTCCCTCGCCGCCGCCTCGACGGACTGCCCCGAGGCTTCGGCCTGCTGCATCTTCTCCAGCACCATGTTGCCGAAGGCCGAGAACGCCGCGTAGGCGTGTCCGAAGGCGAGAATCGACGTGCCCGCGGCCTGGGTGAGAAACGTCTTGGAGCGCGCGACCATGCGCGACATCAGGGCGGGCAGGGAGAGCCCGTCCTCCAGGGCGAGGATCATCACGTAGTTCAGCATCCGATCCTCTTCCACCGTGGCGATACGGGCCTGGAAGTTGACGAACAGCATGTCCGTCATGCCGTAGCCCTCTTCCATGAGCTCGGTGGTGTCATAGCCGCGCGCCACGATGCGATGGACGTTCTTGTACGCCACCTCGGACAGCCACTGGAACGGCGCGCGTTCGTGGCTCAGGGGGACGGTCCCGTGCTCGCGGTGCATGTAGTCGAAGGGCAGCTTGGGGCTGCCGAGATTGCCGATCACCTTGTCGTCCTCGGCCTTCCTGTCCCTGGCTTCGTCGTTCATCAAATCACCCACTTCCTGTATTCGCCGGATTCCTTCTGGGCCTTCGCGTACTCCTGCCGCTCCTCCTGAGTGGGCACGGGGCGGTCCTCCGGACCGGCGTACTTGATCATGGAGAGGTCGAGCATCTGCACCATGGGCTCGCTCCGCGATGCCGCCCAGGCGCGGCCCTTCTTCATCTGGAACACCGCGTGGGCCGCGCAGCTATAGCCCCGCGAGACGCTGCCGATGCACCAGGCGGCGTTGGGGGCGAAACCGAGATCGGAGAGCGCCGCATTGCCCGCGCCAACCACGTTCACGCCTACGTAGGACTTGCCTTCCTTCTTGCGCCGGGCGTGGAAGTGCTTCTCGATGTTGCGCTGCAGCTCGTGGTAGACGCCGTTGGTGCCGAGCTCCTCCTGCTTGAGGTGAATCGGCTCGGCCCGCGGGTCGCCGTCGCTGTGCTGGGGCTGGCCCATGCCCATCACCGGCATCCCGGCATCCATGTAGTCGTCCACCAGCTCCTTCGCGATCTCGTCGACGCTCTTGCCTTCCTTCTGCCCCTTCTCCAGGTACTTGTTCATCATGTAGCCGTGGGCCGCCCCCGGGCCGTGTACGCCCCCGAATGTCATCACCCCCGCCGCCACCGCCGTGGGCAGGTTGGGGCGCCCGGCAGTGACGGAGATCGCGGATCCCGCCGAGGGCGACATGGAGTGCTCGAGAAAGCTGCCCATCTCGTAGGTGAGCATCTTCTCCTCGGCCTCGGTGGGGATGCGGCCCTGAAAGAGCACGAACATGGCGTCGCTGAAGGAGTAGCCCTCCTCGGCCAGGTCGCTCAGGTTGTAGCCGCGCATGACGGTCTTCTCACGGGTCTTGTAGGCAAGCGCGGTCTTGCGTTCGACAAGGGGATCTCTGCTCATGTTTCGGGCTCCACGTTCCTGTTCATTTCTCGGGCTCCGGAATTCCGTTTGCTGCCGGTCATCGGTCTTCTGCATCGCTCCCTCGGAGCGGCACCGCACGCGTGTCTACCCGTGACCCGCGCCGCCGCCACCGCCCACTGCGCCGGAAGCCCAGACCACCAGCACCTCGGCAGCGTCGTCGCCGGGATTGTTGAGGGTGTGCTCGACCGATCCGTCCGCATACATGCAGTCGCCCACCTCCAGTCGAAGCCGCTCGTCCCCGTACTCGTAGTCGATGGCGCCGTTCAGCACCATGATGAATTCCTCCCCCTCGTGGGCCAGCCGTCGGGAACGCGCCACGCCGGTGGGCACCTCGAGAAGAAAGGGCTCCATCACCTTGTCCCCGCGTTTGTGGGCCAGCGCGTTGTAGCGGATGCGCGAGTCCGGCCGGTCGCGTTCCAGCGCCTGGCGTTCGTCCTTTCGTACCACCACCATCCTCGGCTTCTCGTCCACCCCGTCGAGCAGGTCCGACATGGTCACGCCCAACGCCTCGGCGATGCTCCCCAGGGCCCCCAGGGACGGGGTCACGCGAAAGTTCTCGAACTTCGACAGCGCGCTCTTGGTGAGCCCGGTACGCTCCGCGAGCTGCTCCAGGGTGAGCTGCCGGTCGGCGCGGACGCTTCGGATGCGCTGTGCGAGCTGGACGAGGTTCATCGAGGGCGGAACGTGCAACGGGTGTGGATCGGGAGTCAAACAATGGTCAACGTTTGTTGATTCTGTGTCAACTATCAGTGAACACCTTGTCAGTGAACACCTGGATCGCGGTCAGGTCCGGGACGGATCCTGCAGGTCGGATCGGCCGGAGGCGCAATTCGACATCACGGTTGGAGCTGGTCGACGCTTCCGTGTCCAACGTGTCGATCCGGCCATTCGTGAGGAACCGGAACGTACGGGATGCCGGGACGATCGCCGTGGCGCCGGAACTCGGGCCACCGCGTCTCTACGGTATCTATCAGCATCTCGGACATGGTCACGCGCGGAGCCTCACACGTTCGGTATATCGGAAGGATTGCGTTGCATGCACTCAACACGTTTTTATGTGTAGCAGTTCGAAGATGAGAATATTCTATAATGCATTGAAATGACTGTGTAAATTCTAATATTATGCTTGTTCTATCCAGCACGTCGAGAAGTTCGTCCGTCTCCATCGCCGGGCGAAGCGTGCGGAAGAGACCGAGCGGGCCGATGCCCAGCACGAGAACCGCGGCCTCACGTTCTGGCACGAGGACGACGGCACCGTGGTGCTGCACGGGCGGTTCCCGCCCGAGATGGGTGCGCGCATCCTCAGTGCGCTCGATGCGGCGATGGCGGCGCATGCGGAGGAACAGCCGGCGGCGGGGTGGGACAACGAAGACCGGGCGCCGGAAGACGTCCCACGTGGGACGTCTCGACCAGACACATCCACCGCCGATGCGGGCACCGATACCGGCGCTCGGTCCCGGGGCACTGCCCACCGGAGAGACGACGCCCAGGTGTTTCTCACCGACGTCCCACGTGGGACGTTCATTCGAGGACCGTCGCGCACGGTGCGCCGCGCCGATTCGCTGGCGTGGATGGCCGAGCGGATGTTCGAGCCGGGCGATGCCCCGGTGCTTGCACCCGACCGCCACGAAATCGTGGTCCACGTCGAGGCTGACGTGCTCGTCGACGGCCGCGCGGGACGCTGCGAAATCGAGGACCGCACCGCCATCGCGGCGGAGACCGCCCGGAGGCTGTGCTGCGACGCCGGAATCGTCCCCGTCGTCGATGGACCCAACGGCGAGCCGCTCAGTGTCGGGCGACGCACCCGCAGCATTCCGCCCGCGGTACGCCGAGCGCTTGCAAGTCGCGACCGCGGGTGCCGCTTCCCCGGCTGCCCCGCCACTCACCGTCTCCACGGCCATCACGTCAGGCACTGGGCCAACGGCGGAGAGACCTCGCTCGACAACCTCGTCCTGCTCTGCCCGACCCACCATCGCCTCGTGCACGAGGGCGGGTTCGACGTGCAGCGCCTCGGCGACGGTGCGTTCCGGTTTACCAATCCGCACGGGTTGGCCATTCGGCCCCCGCAGCGGCAGGCGACCTCATCGTCCGGCACCATTGTTATTCAGAACGACTCGCTCGGCCTCGACATCGACTGCGAGACCGCCACCGCGCACTGGCACGGGGAGCGCATTGACTACGACCACGCATTGATGGTCGCGATGGCGTCGTGGGATTCGGGCGACACCCGTCCGGAGGCGGGACCTGTGGTTGGCGACTGGAATCCGTCATAGTCGAGGTCGGGCGGCGGTTGCCGCCCTGGATTCGACGCAGGTGCAGTATGGAGACCAGGTGCCGAAGGACTACGAGCGCTTCGAGGATGATGTCCTGAAAGAGATGATGCGGACCTTCGATTTTGAAGCGTTGCGCACGGCCTCGGGCGAGGACACGATGAAGCGGGTCACGTTCTACGGTCACGAGAAGAACGAGACCACCGCGAAGCTCGCTCAGGTCAACCTCGCCGTGCACGGGCTGGAGGGCAGGATCCGGGCCGGCAACGAGGCCATCACCTGCTACGTCGCGCGCGAGGAGGAGGACGAGGACTGCGACTTCGAGGAGGCGGCGGAGCTGGCCGCGCGGATCGCCCGGAACTTCGAGGAGTTGGGGGTGTGACCACGGCACCGCCCTACACAATCACCCCGGCAATTCTCGACCTGTCCATACGCATCGGCGAAGCGATCGGCCGGGCGGAGGAAGCGGCAATCGGCGAGGATCTGCGTCTGCGGCGGATCAATCGCATCCGCACCATTCGAGGGTCGCTTGCAATCGAAGGCAACACGCTCACCGAAGACGAGATCACTACCATCCTGGACGGCAGGCCGGTGATTGCGCCGCCGCGGGAAATCCAGGAGGTCCGTAACGCCTTTGGCGCCTACGATGTCTTCCCCGAGTGGAATCCCGCCAGCGAAGCCGATCTGCTCCGTGCGCACGCAGTGCTAATGATGGGGCTGCTCGACGCTCCCGGCCGCTATCGGCGTGTCGGCGTAGCCGTGACCGGTGGAGGACAAGTACACCACGTCGGCCCTCCCGCCGATCGCGTTCCGCACCTCATGTCGAATCTCCTGGCTTGGCTGGGCGGCACGGACGAGCATCTGTTGATCGCGAGCTCGGTCTTTCACTATGAATTCGAGTTCATCCATCCCTTCGAGGACGGCAACGGGCGCATGGGAAGGCTCTGGCAGACGCTGATTCTGACGCGTTGGAATCCCCTGTTTGCCGGTGTTCCGGTGGAGAGCCTGGTCCATGCGCGGCAGAGGGACTACTACGAGGCCATCCGGGCAAGCTCCGCCAAGGGAGAAAGCACCCCGTTCATCATCTTCATGCTGGAGGCGATTCTTGAGGCCGTCCGAAATTTCCGTACGACCGACCAAGATAACGACCAGGTAACCGACCAAGTGGCGCGACTGCTCGCCGAATTGCGGGACGGCCCGAGGAGCGCTGCGGAAGTCATGGCCACGCTCGGCCTGTCGCACCGCCCGACCTTCCGCAACAACTACATCCGTCCGGCGCTCGAGGCGGGACTGGTCGAAATGACCCGCCCGGAGTCTCCCACGGCGAGAAACCAGCGGTACCGGCTCACGACCAGTGGGCGGGCGGGGATGCGATGAAGCGGTTGACGGAGTTGCAATCTGATGCCGCGCGAAGCTCAGGCCGGGAGCGCCGCATTCCCGGGAGCACGGGCATCCTTGCCTGCGTGGAGCGCTACGGGCCTTCGACCATCCGCGGACCCGGGGCCCATGCTCTCAGGAGACCCTCGACCCGGGGAAACCGCGGGGACTGAGCTGACGTTGGTGCGTAATCAGGAATTGCAATGCAGGGCGATTGGAGAGGTGCGTTGATCGCTCGAAGACGCGCGGGCGTCGGCCGCCGAAGCGCCTCGTCGGGCGCGCGATTTCATCCGTTGGGCCGACTGGGTGCGGGAGCGCTTCCCCGAGGCCGAACTGCGCGACAACATCAAGGCGATCTGCAAGAAGCTCTCGGAACGGCACGATACTGCCGACGTGACGGAGTTCCTGAAAGGGCTGCACCGCGTCAACCCACATGGTCGATACAGGCTTGAATCGGGTACTTGGACACATCGGCCGTCTACCAGAATTTTCTGCAGGTACGATGAAGAACGAAACGGGAGTTCCTTCGTGATCGGACGTGACCTGCCGGAAGCCGCACAGCGCTCGCTGCAGGTGTTCCCCGCGGGCTCCAACGGAGAGTTCAATCTCCCCCCCGAGCTCTGCACGGTCATCAGCCGGGGCGCGGGATGCGAGATCGAGGACACGGCAGGCGCCACCTTCCTCGATTTCTCCATGGGCTGGGGCTCCGGGCTCCTGGGACAAGCCCGCCCCGCGGTGCCAGGGGCGGGGCCTGGGTGCGCGGGGGACGCGCCCGCCCCGGGGTGGCCGAGGCGGTCGTGCGCCAGGCGGCGCTCGGGGCGAACTTCGCCTGCGTGAACGAGAACTCCCTGGCGCTTGCGGAGGAGATCTGCCGGGTGAGCCCCGCCTGCGATCGGCTGCGCTTCTGCGCCTCCGGCACCGAGGCCACCATGTACTGCCAGCGGCTCGCGCGGGCCGCGACCGGGCGGCGCATGATCCTCAAGTTCGAGGGCGCCTACCACGGCGCCAACGAGGTCGGGGTGACGAGCCTGTTCCCCCACCGTCTCCTCGACTTCCCCCGGTCCGATCCCTCGAGCGCCGGTATTCCGCCCGCGGTGGCCGACGACATCCTCGTCGCTCCCTACAACGACAGTGCTCTCGCGGCGAGGATCATCGCCGAGCATGCGCAGGACCTCGCCGCCGTCATCGTCGAACCCCTGCAGCGGTGCACCCCCCCGAAGGAGGGCTTTCTCGAGAGCCTGCGCGCCGCCTGCACCGAGCACGACGCGCTGCTCATCTTCGACGAGGTGGTCACGGGCTTCCGCCTCGCCTACGGCGGGGCGCAGGAGTACTACGGGGTGATTCCCGACCTGGTCGCTTACGGCAAGGCGCTCGGTGGGGGGTATCCAATCGGCGCGTTCGGAGGGCGGGCGGACGTCATGGACCAGGTGCGCGAGAATCGGCTGGGCGAGCCGGGCTACGTGTGGGTCGCGTCGACCCTGGGCGGGAACCCGATCTCGACAGCGGCGGCGCGCGCGGCGCTCGGCGTGTTCCGGGGGCCGGGCTGCTACGAGCGCCTGCGCGAGTTGGGGCAATACCTGCGCAACGGCATGCGCAGGGTCCTCGGGGAGCACCAGGAGCAGGCACAGGTCATCGGCGACGGGCCGCTGGCCCAGGTCGTCTTCTCGCCCGAGCCGGTCAGCGACTACCGGTCGACGAAGCGCGGGGACGGCGCGAAGGGACGTGCCCTCATGCTGGCGCTCTTTCGGCGGAAGGTCTTTCTCAATCCGATGGGCACCAAGCTCTACCCCAACTTCGACGGTAACCCCCTTCATTCTGGCCGATTTTGGCCGCGACCGCGTCGCTGCGTGCGTGTAGGTGCTTGATTCGTCTACAAGGCGGATGAACATTCCATCGAAACTTGCCAAAATAGTG
>MKWU01002973.1_pt1 | contig 23459 bp, 19 predicted proteins | sample 809101 | NCBI WGS metagenome assembly MKWU01 (sample SAMN05860141, study PRJNA318959) | sponge metagenome | host: Aplysina aerophoba | place: Slovenia: Piran, Adriatic Sea, Gulf of Piran | collected 2013-05-07 | reverse complement strand
CCTGAAAGATATTTTTGCACTGTCATGTTTTCGATTATGAACATTTACATACTGTGAGCATTATTTTATACCTGCTGTGCACTCGTTTAGCTTCTCTCTGTCTTTTTCCGTGTTGCACACTATATCTGATGGTAACTCGTCAAAAACTCCAGCTCTAGGAATACTACAACTGAAGACAGTGTTTCCAGTATTATGATGTCGGTACCCTACCTTGCTCTTTTGTCTCATGCCTTTGATTTCTTGCTTGGAGGCTGGCTGCTCATGGGTCGTGTGACAGTGCTGGTTAATGTATGACTGGTTTGCCCTCCATAAGATACTGATTCCTTTGTCACTTCAGCTTGTAATCCAGATTCATACTCGGCAATGACATCAGGTGGGAGATTGCTTGCAAGCTCCCAGGTTGACTGGCAGTCCTCCTGTCCCAGCCAAGTCACCTTACAAGCAGAACTATCTAATGCTCTCTAAAATTCTATTTATAGGCAGGCAGGGCAGGGCGATTGACCATACCTGGTAGTACACTGCAGCTCTCGTTGAACGCTTAACAGTTACAAGCAGAACAATTGGAAAGCCTCCGTCTCTTGAGAGCACATGTGATGGGCTAGGTTGAACCCCTTCATCAGGGCGGATGTCTGATGAGGGAATAAAAGCTCTTGGTTTGTGCTTTTCACAAGATCTTGACAGGAATGCTGGTGTTTTCATGCATCCAATCTTAGCTGCCCCTATTACGAATGAATATTTGAAATTTTCACTTTATGACGTCACATGTACACACACCTGGCAGACCTTCAAACTTAACAAACCCTGCATCCTTTGCCTCACAAACATCACGGTGGTTCTTCATGTTACCAAGACAGTATGGCAACCAGGCATGTTGCAATGGTGAGCTGCATGTATACACGTTCAAGAAGAATTTCTTTGTAAATTCAGCACTTACTGATATCAATTGGTGGCGTATGATCATGTAAACTTGCTTGTGTATTTTGCAATGAAATTTTTGTGATATGTAGCAGTGACACTCGCAAGGGTGTCATTCGTTGATGAAAGAATTGGGGTGGTCTCCAAAGACATGCAGTCATACCATGAAATGACTTGCAAAACTGCAAAGGATAGATGACCATCCTCAAACCATTGGCGATCAGGGCTCTTCCTGTGCTTTGAAGTTCAGCTACAGCAAATGCAGACAATTTTAAATTGGAACCTACACTATTTGATGTACTTATCTGCAAGTACCCTCTGGTGTCACAGGGATCAGTGGTGTTGACATGGTCATAACCATGTACATAATTGTATATTTCAGCTTGCTGCTTGTAGCTGACCTGACCAATGAGCATCGAAGGTGACCAGAAACCTCATGGAAAAGGCTGTTTAAAGGATAAAAGGATAAAGAATTCTTATTTTAACTGGGGCAGCCTTTAGCCTGAAGGCTACTCTTCCAGGCGCCCAGTGATTAAACACACACACACACACAGTGACATACACAATTTAGGAAATCAGTTTGTAATCAGTTAGGCAGTGTTGTTGGTGAGGGGGTGTCGCTTTTTTTTTCCACTGCTTTGGAGGTGATCCTTGGCCATCCCATTGCCTTTGCTCTGTGGTCTTATGCTTTAACTTCCAGGCCACCGCGACCCGCGACCGATGACACAAAATAGTGGTGCCCACTCTGAATCATAGTGCACCTCTCCACTGTCTCCAAGTGTGTGGTAGCCGTAGTACTGGTGAAAGTGGTATCCAACCTTACGACAATACTTACGGTAATGTGTCCCATGGCTAGGTCGATCGCCCCTGATGGTTAGTAGAGTATTACATTTTTGGCAGGTTTTCCTAAGGGACATGAGCACGAATCCAATGGGTTACGAACGTTTTGTGCAATTTGGGATGGGAGTGGACCAGCTCTAGGAATAGCATAGTACATGTAGCAATCTTCAAGTCTTCTTCATCTAAGCCTTCTAGATTTTGAAGAAGGATGTGTGCTCTCTCTGTTGTAATGGTGGTTTCCCTACCAACTGCTCCAAACTCGGCAACAATATTCCAAAGATTAGGTAGTTCAGACAGCAAATGAGCTACTATGCTGGTCATTCTCTGGAGAACTGACACTTCTTGAACATACTCACTAAACCTTCTAAGAGACATCTAGTCACTGAAAACAATGGAGAAGATTGAAAGATAGACCTCCCATGCCCCTGCTCCCATCTTATATATTCAGCTGTTGTTGTTTAAGTGGAACTGACCCTTAAGATTGCTGACTATCAATGTGATCACTAGCTGTCACATTTTATCTTCAGAGATTTCTCTTAATGGGTCGTGTGCAGTCTATAGAACTGTCCAGAACTCTTCATTCAATTTGTACGTAAGCTGGTTTCTATCCAAGTACTTCAGTTGGATAATCCTAAGAGATTCCAGTGCTCAGTGTTTAGGCTGCAGGCTTTAGAGTGTGGATTTGATGGCAACCAGTACTGCTACACCAATGCTAGTAAGCAGAGTGTGGAGACCAGAAGTAGACTGGAACAATGGTGGGAGAGGAACGTCAACTGGGACCTTTACCCTTCACTTATGGCTAAGGTACATTGAGAAGTACCTGTAAAGTACTGTGTAGATATACCTACGGTATATGGCATATGCAGCTATTACTCCAACTACCATTATACAGGGATGTAAGCAAGTAGGGAAGGCTCTAAACATGCCTCCTACAGCTATATTGGGTGGTTAGCTCATCCTAACTGTGTTTGCTATGAGTCATGCCGTGGTCAATATCCCGTACACAAATTGGACGGAATCTGTGCTAGTTTGGATTTCAATTGGCATGTCAACAGGGACTGGCAAGACTATTTTGTACAAATACATGTTCAAGCTTTTGGAGTAGGCCAGGAAAGTATGCAAAGCTGACAAAGGTCCATCATGGTGGTTGGAGGAGGCTACCTTTGGAGCCATGATGGCGGAGAATCACTCCAAATTGCTTGGTTTGTACGATGAGTTATCAACATCCTTGACACAGATTAACCTGTACAAGGGTTGGGGCTTCCCTGATTCAGACGATTTGGCAGTGTTCCTCCAACTTTAGCACTATATACTCACACACCTCCTTCCCATGCACTTTGTTTACAGTTCATGGAGATGCCAATTTTTGGATGGAGCATACAAGCTTGACATTTGGTAGTTTTACGCAGCCTAGTGTTGCCCGCAATCTGATAGAAATGCTTGCCAATGTGGAAAAGTGGCTTTCTCAAAGGTTCTTTGTTTTTTCCCCAAGCAATTCTGTAATAAATTTGATGAATTGGAGCCTGTGGACGAAGATTATACTGTAATTATATCTGTTTAGATGTTTTGCTATTGCAAGCCAATCTGCGTGCATGCAGGTCAGAAGATGTGACAAGATAGAGACCCACTGAATGAATACGGGAATAGCTCTCCCAAATGCAAACATTAGCATGACTGCATCAGTCTTGCCCACGTTTTATATTTCCTGCAACTGTCAGTCTAGCTGACAAAACCATCAATAATTCTTGCAGGAATGTAGGCCATTCTGCAGATATGTTACTTTGTCATTGCATGTGTTGTGGTCAATTATATGGATGTTTTTAGAGGATTCTACATACCAAGTTACATAGTATTCCTGGAATACTGTGCTGTCCATTGCACTAGGAATCAGCCATGCTGAAGACAGGAGGTATCGTGTGAACTTCTTGAGCTCTACCAAGTTACATAGTATTCCTGGAATACATTGCTCTCCATTGCACTATAGGAGTCAGCCATACTAACGACAGGAGGTATCGTGTGAACTTCTTAAGTTCTACCAAGTTACATAGTATTCCTGGAATACATTGCTCTCCATTGCACTATAGGAGTCAGCCATACTAACGACAGGAGGTATCGTGTGAACTTAACGCTTTGCCATGTTAAGGACAGGTGATTTCTTTAAGTTCCACAATAGATTATCTCAACTTCTTGTCATTAAATAATCGATGGCTCCACCATGGATCCACAAAGTTTAGATAGTCTAAGGTTCCAACAAGTTTCATAGTATTCCTGAATACTTTGCTGTCCATTGCACTAGGGGTCAGCCATGTTAAGAATGGGGGTCTTAAGAACTTCTTAAGTTCTACCAAGTTGCACTGTATTCCTGGAATACTATAGCTACGTATTTGTTTGCTGAATATATCTGAATAGATGAAGCAAGACTACACTCTCATGTTACATAGACTCCTAAAATACTTTAGCAAATGCTGGAAATAATATCAGAATACCTAAGGCAAGACTGGACATGTGTGTCTCATCATGGAGGAACTAAGTTCATCTCTGCTTGCTACATTCCTGTCACATCACCCTGTCTGACTTGGAACTTGTTCATAGTTCTGTTAAAGCACCTGTTTACTAACCATCTTTTGTGTATTGCACACCTTCCATGGAATAATGTAATCACACGCTGGCATGGATGCAGTGTATGTGTGGTAAATGTTTCTTTGTAAAGCATTCACATTACTTGGTATTGTTTATCCCTTGGATATTGTAGGAACTAATAACATAATGGACATTCATCCACTGGGTGAAGGCCCGTGCCCAAGACGTAGAATGTGCTGTGCTCTCTTGGGCTCATCTTTCTACATATTTGGAGGAACCAGGTTTGCCATTACTTACAGTTGCAAAGTTATTATTGTGTGGCATCCTGTTTGTTCAGGACAACAATGGAGCATTTGAGTATAAGTGTTTGAGTAATGAAGTAACTGCTTACATTGTCAAAAAAAGGAAAGCATAGAAAAAGTAGTATATAGTTGTTCAAGAATGTTATTCTCTTGTGATTTCTCCTTTCTTCTTGAATGTGTGGGAGAACATGTTTGTGGGGTAATGCATCTGGGAAACTTTGGGGGGGTCATCTTTTCTTCCGTACTATACATATCCTGCCAGACACTCCTTCGTTGTCAATGGCCAGACATCTGAAGCAGTACCAAATGTTAATTTTCTCCACACTTTGTATACTGGGCCACCAATTTCTTCCATCTGTGTATTAAACCTCTTGGCTTGTAGCACATGTGCTTATGATCTGCAGCCCTGTCAGTAACTGAGAGCAGAACTTCATGGCTAGATTTGTATGTGGAGAGGGACATCCAAAATCATGATCAAAACCATAGATGTTGTTTGCTCTTCTCGTGGAGATTACCTCCCTAATGTATGTAAACTTCGGTAGTATGACCGGAAATTATCTTTCAGCTGCCTGTTCGAGCAATCCATACAGTTTTTTTTTCAAGGTGAACTGTTGCTGCCAGAAGATTCTTCCTTGCTATTACCCCTTGTCCCCTGCATTTGGACAATCAAGAAGATATTCCTCTATTCTGCAAAGAAACATTGTGTCCAACAATCCAGAGAGTAGACCTTACTTTACTCTTACACTCATAGATTTGCACTCTAAGTTCACAGACATATAGCATAAGTAATGTGTCAACAGTCAAATGTACAAACCTTTGTCCCCGTTAATTCCTAGATTCATTTTTAGGGCCAGTCTACTTCAGCTCCTATATTTTTCTGTTCCGTGATTCCATACAGCTTGATTATATGGAATGGTGTATGTATCATGTAACAATGATGATGCTACCTACAGTGGTCCAACCACAACATGTCAAGTGTGTCCGTGGCTGTGCCTGTGCTTGTGCTTTTGTGATGCTATGTGCATGTTTATGTTCATGATAGGTGTGTTTATGCACCTGAAAATTGTCCTTTATATAGTAATGAATGTATAGTTAGTGGGTACTATGCCAAGCAGTGACTGATTACAGGAAGTAGTTTGACTTCAGATGACAACTTCATGAGAATTAAAAACACTTGTTTACCTGTGCACTTATCTCCAGTTATGTAACTGTGGACAGAGGATACAGGACTGTTGTGGAGTTGGAGGATCTCTCAGACATGTACCTGCTTAGTCTTGGTAAGTTCATAGAACTAACTCCAACATGATAAAAACATCATTAATGAAAAACTCCAGTGTCACCTTTGGGTCTGTTGTATGAATATTCATATGAAACAGAGAAAGCCAACTTGGTTATGTATATGAAATTATATTCGGGTGGTAGATGTTCATGCTTTTTTGTTGATAATCGAAGATTTCACAATTAAGACTTCACAAATGTTGTTCTAAAGCATCCATATACCATTTGGCAAAGTGAGACTTTTGTTGTGAATTTGGCCAAATTGCACAATTACGAGCTTAAACCTCGTTAAAGTCTATGGTGTGGCGAAGACACATGCTTTGTGCAGTATGTCTTGTAAAGTCACTGAAGTCTCCAAACGGACACCAGCCCCCTGGGGACTTCTTGGGTACCATATGAAGCTCAGCAACATGATGATGGTTGGCTGATACCAATTTTCAGCATGTGTTTGAATCCTGCTTTTTACCATTTAGATAAGACTACGTGTGATAATAGAAACATAGAATAGGGATATTAAAATTCTTTCTTTTGCTTTATGTCTAACCTGTAACATGTGTGAAAGTCATGTGCGTGGCTACAGACCACAAATCACACTTTTGGGTTACACATTATCAACCTGTAAAGCAGCTTTTATTTGTAGCTTATCTTCGTGTTCCACTGCCATGTAGTGCTGTGTTCCCATGTTCGATGTGTTCCAAACTGTAGCGAAGCATCTGTTCTCGATCTTCTATCAATAACAAACACTATTTGAAGGCAATCTTACACCCTGTGGCAGCTGTTACAATGTTAACTCCAAGAGTGCCTTAGTTTCACTGGCCAGATTTCAAGCACGATGTAGTGTTTGCCCGAGATGTGATCTCTGGTCAATCTAGCAGACCACAGGAAGGACTTTGCATAAAGGCTTTGTACTTAAAGGCTGGAGGTTGCAGGAAGTGCATGGATTGCCTACTAGTTGGATGCGAACAACAAGAGTTCAGAGGATACTAAATCATCTCATACATATGTATAACTGTTGCAAACGATAAGCTACCAATAGCCTTGTGGACCCAGTTAAACAAACTGTTTGTCAGTTGCTTACTTTCATACGGCATCCATTTTCTAACCATAATTTTGCATGTTACAGGTTTACACGTACATACGTAAATATTAAGTGCACGTGAGATGAATTTGTGTGAATGTGTACCTTGTGGCTGCGCAGTTACAGGTTAGCCATTATGCCTTCCAAAAACTGTCTCTAATGACGTCACATGTGGAGAGTGGAAGTACATGTACATGTAACAATGGGCTTTCAATAGTGTGTGTATGTAAACAATAAAGCAACCCACAAAGAAGGAACATTACACCACACAGTGACTGACACACTCCCAGGTCAAAGGATCCAATGTTCATCTGTCTTCGCTATATTCAATAACCATGTTTGAATCAAGAAAGGTACTTTTTATTAATTTTATGGGTATTTAGATATTTAATACAGTTCATTTTCTCTTTACAGTTCCGTCTTTGCAAGAAAAGTGCCTGACCCTAATAATTTCCAACCAATTGGACATAAGTAATTTGCCACAACATATCAAGACGTTAATGTGAGTCAAGATACAACTGTATTGTGTATCACAATGTGTGTCACTTACAGGCCTGCTTAGTGTGGGTTTGCTAAACACTGAAATCATGTACATTATCTTTGACAACAGTGTGTTGTACAGGTTAGTGTGCCCTCCTGACGTGTACGTACGTACGTAAGAATTTATCAGGTAGTGACTGAAGGTAGCATGTAGTAATGGTTTGAGCGACACAGTTGTCAGAAGTCTTGTTTGTTCTGTTTGCTCTGACAGGCTAGTGTGCCCTCCTGACTTATACGTACGTAAGAATTTCTCAGGTAGTGACTGAAGGTAGCATGTAGTAATGGTTTGAGCAGCACGGTTATCAGAAGTCTTGTTTGTTCTGTTTGCTGTATTCTGCTACAATGATGGCAGCCAGCATGATCTCATAATGATTCATTGCAAAACAGCTTACCAATGCAATCACTAAAGGAGAATCAAGGATTTCACCCATTGAAAGTTGTGATTGTTGGTGGGTGTTGTAGCTTAGTGGCAGGGCCTTAGCAGCTTTAGTCAAAGAAGTCAGATTGACTTAGTACTGCTTGTCATTTAAGCCCGTCAGAGGTAGACAGGACCAGGCAGTATTGGAGTATGAAATGCAACCTGGCAGTTTCAACATGGTTTTCAGACTTTGTGTAATAATGTATGTCTAGCACTTAATTTGGCATTCTTGCCATCATGCTATAGCTTGTAAGCTGATGTAACTTTGTAAGTTGCTATAAAGGACTTCACACCTCAGAAGAATGGCAAGGAAGGAGCCACAGCTGTGTGTGAAATCTGGATCTGTACTCTATCACAGAGTGTCAGCAATGTGTGCTATTGAAATCAGGCCACAATCTTTTGCCTCCCATCGTCTCATGACTGCTCCCAAGTACACACAGCATTGCAAGCTGCTTGTGAACTGGCATACGGTCATGAGAAGCGAAGTATCATGGCCGGGGTAAACAGCCTACCGTAATTGGGGAAAAGAATGCGCTGTTAAAATATTGCGAACTAACCAAAGTTTAGTCCTTGTAATATAAATGCCTGTTTAAATAATGCGGGAGCACACATACACAGTCAAGGTCAATAAGTTTCACAATGTCTCTACTGTTTATCAATATCAGCAAAAGGGTCATCCTCTGACTCTGTGTCACTCTCAGGTTTGTCCACTCCTTTACAGATTCCTCCTCTAAGACTTTTTGAACGGCACTGTTGACTTCCCTTCTGACAGCATCTGTCAGCTCAACTTCATTGCTCGCAGGTAAAGACTGCTTCTGGACAAACTTGAGTAACGTAGACATTCCTCTAGATCATTACTAGAACTTGCGCACGCGCGATCGACTGAGGTGCGTATATAATACTTCCGCGTGTTTCTTCGTGAGTCACGTATGATCATAACTTGGGTGGAAAAAATGTTTTATAAAATAATGTGGAAGGCAGTTTTCTCACATTTATAGCATTAATAAAACAGTTGCATTAATTTCCCCAATTACGGTACCTGGCCTAGAACACCAAGATAGAGTGTAGATCTTGAGTTTAATTCGAGGTCATTGCTTCTTGTCACTTTTCTTTGTAGCTGTAAGTCCTTTGCAGCAATCATCACGTTGTTGTAAAGGACCTGTTACTAGGTGTGTGGCACAAAGGAGCTCAATGCATTCATACTGTACTCCTGTTAGCTGACTACATAGCTTTTAACTTCTATCATTGATTCCCTTTGCAGTGAAACACTGGTGAAGAATGCTAAACAGACCAGTGCAGTGAAGGTGGACAGCATGGGCTAGGTGCAATAAACATTCACTGTGGTGTGCATAGACTGCTGCATTGGCTCTTGAACCAATCATTTGTACAGTGTTATCTTATACCAGTCGCATTTGTTGTATTGGTACTGTATAATAATTCCCAAAGACTAATAGTTTGAGTTTAAACAACTCGTTAGACACCAGTTCCAACTTGAATCCAGTGACATGGTGATGTAAAGCAAGGTGGCTGTGCCTATTTACCCACAGTAGATTGTAATTGCAGCGGGTGCTATGTAAGCATTGGAGTGTGTCATGTTATCCCAAGATGCTACTATACACAGATTAGAGACTACATATTAATGTACTTGTTATGAGACAACCGAGCTCACAAGCAATAACTTGGATTGTTAACATATTCGAATTGTCACTTAACTGATTGCTTTGGGCCTGCCTCAATTAATACCAAGCAGCACAAGAACGCACTACAGGACTTAGAAAACCTATAAACTTGTATGTGAATGGCCAACAGGATACCTAACAAACAACCCTCGCAATAAAAGAAGATAGTTCCAAAAATGACATAATTGGCCTATAACAAAAGTAAGCAGTTGTAATATCCAAGTAGATAACAAACAACAGTTCTAACTATTAGTGACAGTTACAGGATCTAGCTACGTCTTGCAACCATGAACTATAAGATTCTTTGATCCATCACAGTACTTGATACACTCAGCTAGTTTCTGTGATGTTCTCAGCCTGTTCATTTTTGGACATTATTCTTTCCTCGCCGCTTTTTCTCATCAAGTTTTGCTTAAGCTATTGTGTGTGCTTGGTAACAAGCGTTTGCAAGTGGCTATGTGGATCTCTGGGCTGCGTAATTGAAGAGACAGTTTAGCTTAAGTACCTTCATGATCTGCTTGTTTGCCAATGCCGAAACACAGCAAAGGTTGTTCATGTGAACAACCCTTGCTGTGCTTCGGCACAGACTTTGTCAAGGAGAGAATAGCAAAGTTCATTAGCTTAAGTACCTTCATTTCATAGTTTAATGCAGATGATGTGTACAAGATTTACATTATGAAGTCCTAGGAAGCAAAGTATCTAAATGCTTTAGAGATCTCCAGGCCGGCATTTAACTATTACACATCCGAAACTGCTCACACAGCAAATGAACTTTACTATTCTCTCCTTGACAAAGTCTGTTCCTAGCAACAGTTCAGCTAATTAGCTAGGGACCACTCTGTCGAAGCATAGCAAGGGTTGTTCACATGAACAACCTTTGCTGTGTTTCGGCATTGGCAAACAAGCAGATCATGGCACATCTACCAAAGGATGAGCAGAGCACTTCTTGGGACTGTGACAAGACAGAAGACCACCTCCAAGTTCCTTACACTGTGTGCTATATCTTGGTGAAAGATGTAGCTGTTCACCGTGCTGATATTGACCATGAAGTGGCAAGAAAAGTCTTGAAGTTTACCTATGCTCCCATACATTGTAAAAATTCTAATAGGTTCACCTTTTCCAGGTTCAATCTAAGGTTATAGAGTACAATGGAAAATCAGTTTGGTATATTTTACTCAGAAGTGAATGGAGAATGTTTTCATACCATCTGTTGCTTTTCTCTTACTAGCAAAAAGGGATTGTGGAAATACAGTATGCACAGAAAATATGTTACCATGTGAAGTTCGTACTTTGCGAGCTTCGAGCAAAGTTGCTGCAAACTTCGGGCGAAGTTGCTGTGAACGTCGGGCGAAGTTGCTGCGAACGTCGGGCAAAGTTACGTAGACCGTGCGTTGCTAAGGAGCTGCACGCATTTTGTACAGGTGCGTATGTCGCTTTGGAAGTGAAGAAGATTGATTCCATTTATTGGAGAATACATGATGTCAAAGTTCAGCGAGTACGAACGACAGAGGATTGTTTCCCTTTGGCATGATAGGTTCAAGGCCCCAACAATTGCCAAGATTTCAGCAACAAGACAGGATATTCAGAAATTTCTCAAAAAGGACACTGAGTGTGGAACTATTGGCAGAAATGAGGGCTCAGGTAGAAAGTCAAAGATAACTGCTGAAGTGAGGAGATTAGCGGATGAAAAAATAATGGAAGATGACAAGACAACGACAAAGGGAAAAAGTTGGATCAATCTTCTAGCGAAGTTGAAAGGGTCTTGACTCCATCCAACTTCTCTCGAACTTTGAGTCCCTTCAAAATTCCTTCAAAACTGGAGTGAACCTTGGCTGAAGTTGTGCTGATGTCTGAGAGAAATTGTGCCGATGTTCGAGCGAAGTTGTGCCAAAGTTCGAGTGAAGTAGTGCCGAAGTTTGAGCGAAGTTGTGCTGAAGTTTGAGAGAAGTTGTGCCGAACTTCGAGCGAAGTTATGCCGAAGTTCAAGCGAAGTTGCCACGAAGTTCGAACGAAGTTGAGTCGAAGTTCGAGCAAAGTTGTGTCAAAGTTCGAGTGAACTTTTTTTGCGAAGTTCGCTTTGAAGTGGAAACATCATTTCCGTGCCTACCGTATGCAGTCAGGGTATTAGCGGCTGCTTCTCTTGTGGTAAACAATACACCTATGCCATTGATGCCACCATACGCCTTGCTTCCATGCCAAATTCTGTACTTGCAAGAATTATGTCAACCCTGAACTTGCTTTCTGTGACAAGCTTGCTACCTTTCTTCATCAGTAACCACTTGATCTCGAGAAGTAGGGAAAAATGTGTTCCAGTATCTCTTTTTTGATGGACAATACAGTAGTAACCAATGAGTTAGTCAGATGTATCAACTCCTCCCATGTACTCGTTGTAGCAGCTGGGAGTGGTACAAGAACTTGAGAATACCTTGCTGACCACTTATTCTTCATGTGTCTTGTTGCTGTGCTATCTTCATGCCCAGGATAACTGTTGGACAGGACTGTGATACCTTTTGTCTCACCAGAAGTCACACATTTCACGTGGACAAGTTTGTGTATGGTAACCTGTTCCTCTGGAGCAGCTCAGTGCTTGAGCAAGTGTCTGAACCTTGTCAGATAGTCCTTTCCTTGTTTTTTTTTATGGTTCCAGTTGAACCCATCCCATGCTCTTTCAAATCTACAACAATGTCTGGGCTGGTGTAAAAATTGTCAAAGAAGGCCAAGTAGCCTTGAAAACGAAATGGCTTTGTCATCAGTGATAACGTTGAACAGTAAATCATGCAAAGATAGTGGAACTGCTTGTTTCTTCCCACAGTACAGATAAAAATCTAAGTATGAGGCTCGAACTTGCTACTCTGCTCAGTTACTCGTCCTTCACTGAACGGTCACCACAAGTTCCTCACAGACAGGGATCTTAATATTGCTCTTTTCAATCTGCAATCTCTGCCCTCTACTCCCTTGGCTCAATCTGGTCCATCTGTACTCTCTGCACAACTCAGCAACTGGCAGGAGCCTCATAAATACAAAGCTCAGTAAAAAAGTGATCTTAACTTTGGACATGAAGATGAACTCTGAACTACATTCAGGTGAGGGGAGACGGCTTAATGTCTACACACAAACTTAATCCTATGTAAAACAAAGCTGAATATAAGTTCAGCCGAAATCGTACTAAGACCAACTCAACTATCAACATATCTAAATATTTTGATGTGTGCTACAACAACAGAAAGGTGTAAACAGGTGATCCTCTAACCACGATGACAAACGAAGTGGGACCTAAAGCTTGTTTGCACACAGTTTGCAAACACACTAGGGCACAATACTGCAATTAATGAATGAAGCATGACCGCTTCACACTCCTTCCCCCTTCTCCTGTGATAAGACAGTGTGACACCTGATCTGCTCCTACTGTCTCTGACAATCTCTCCAAAACAATTGGCTCGGTGAGGCTCCATGGTTCATCCTTCCATGACGCTACCTTGGCTGACTGGCCCTGGGGCAGCATTAATGGCCCCCGACTCTCTCGTGACCCACCTGCTCATGATCAGACAGTTCCTCCTGTCTCCTCTTACTCTGGTTCACTGACACCACCTTGGTAACCTGGGTGCTGCCACCACACAAGTTCACACAAAGCAACTTGTCAAAACTGTGGACCTCTCGTCCCACTAGCACAGGAACAGGTAACCAATCTGACACAGCTGCCTGCACTGTGAAGGATAGTCTCCCACCTTCATACTCACCTCCGCTACAGGATAGTTGACTACGTCACCACAGGCACACTGGATGTCTACTGTCTTGCTGACCGACTCCACTGGCACCAGGTCCCAAGAAGATACCTCAACTGGGGTCTCCTCCACAGCGCCTGCCCTGGCTGGACCTCTGTGACCAGTTGGCACCCAGTAGAGAGAGAACTGGCTGCGCGGGACACTTTCTGTCAAAGTGTCCCTTCTGGTAACAGCGGAAACTACAGGAGTGTTCAATGTCACTCGGCCTCGTGTCACTGGTCCCTGGCTCGATTTTCATCTGGACACCTTCACCCTTCTGCAGGCAGTCCCTAGCAATAGGTATCAAAATAACTAAATATTTTGATGTGTGCTACGACAACAGAAAGCTGCAAACTGGTGATTCTCTAACAATGATGACAAACAAGGTGGGACCTAAAGCTACACATGGCAAACACAGTTTACAAACATACTAGGTCACAATGCTGCAATTAATGAATGAAGCATGACTGCTTCAAACTAAAGTATATACGATGGGATCAGCCAACACCCAATATTTGAAAGTGAGTTATAGCCTTCGGCTTTACCATTTACTCATTGATTGAAGTCCTCGCAACTGGTGGTAGAGATCCTAACACTGTCTTAATGCTGTCATGAAGTGGCTGAATCTTCTGCAAGGCATCATGCAAGAGTAGAGCTTCGTTGAGGTGACAATGTGGAAGCTGCTGATAGCTTCAAACAGTTCCTGCTCATCAAATCCATCAAGTGGACAGGATTCTGCAAGAAAACATGTTGCGTAAATACCATGGAATTTCACACATGCAACATTCGACATCCACAATTGAAACTAACCTGTTAACTGTTGACATCCCATGCGTGTTGATAGCTTCTGGTGGAATTGATACTGAGTATCAGTAGGACACCACTGTACCACATCATCTCATCACGTGCAGGAGGGGAGTAGTTGAATCGCCGATACATTACACATTTCACTGTCTTGCTATCATCAATGAAAAGATGGGAAAATCTAGCTCTGCTAAATCATCGATAGGCAGATGTTGTTCAGTATCTCATATGGTATACAGGCTGTACTACTACTTTGTCTGTGCCCAGTATCACTTTTCCCATGCCCAGTAGTACTACTCCCATGTGCAGTAATGGTCGGGGAGGAGTTGAGGAGGGCATTGGATTCCAGGTGGATACAGAATAGAGCATCTGCTGGAGTATTGCATGATCTCTGTATGTGGCGGATGTTAGACGTAAAGTGTGATATGTAGTCGAGGTGTTGGATCTCCTGAAGGGGAAAGGTAGACAGAGCATATATTTGTGGTCAGTGAAATGTGGTAGTTGTGCCCTTCGCCGATATGCTAGAAGTGCTTGATGGCGAGAGAAACAGCAAGACTCAGCCTCACAACTCCATCAACTTCATGTTCTTTCTTGCTCATCAGTAAACTATATCACATCAAATACTTCCTGGGGAGGAGGGAAGCCCTTTGGTGTTTTCAGCTCCACCTTCCTCATTGCTTTGCTCTGTGCTGCTCTGAGCCACGTACAGTGTGTTGGCCTGGTCATTTGCTCTCATTCATGTCTGTTACAAATCTCTATAGCATGTGCATAGAGATCTGAAAGATACACAAATTAGCATGCCGGTATTAGCTTAACAATGATTAATGACTGTTTCTGGAATGCTGCCCTGCTTAAGCTGTGCCTTACCTCTACTTCTTTGGGCTGAATAATTTTTGTACCTGGAGTTCCATAAAATATATGGAAATAACCACCACCCAGCATCTAAAAAGAGCATCCTGTCGATAAAGGTACTAGAGTACTATCCTGTTTGTACAGTAGTCTGGGTGGCATACCCTCTCATGATTTGTCTTGCTAAGTGAGCTTTGTTTAAAGTGATGGCAGCTAAGCAACCATTGGTATATCGCCTCTGACATTTGAGTGACAACATTTTGAAGACAGCAATTTCAGCAACAATGCTACTTTGATTACAGTGACTCTCGCAACAAACTCTTTCTGCAACTTTGTATACATGTATTGTGGACCGGGGGACGTTTGGTGCTGGCTGGCACATCTTCAGTACACTAACAGCAGTACCAAACATCCTTAACGAGTTAGTACTGCCTTGCATATGCCTCCACGCTCGTATCCAGCTTCTGTGAATGCCTGGGCAATCCTTTTGTAAACGTCGCTAGTTTGTGTGGCACCGTCTAAGCAATCTTGAATGGGCTGATCCAAACCAGATTTGGATTAGCACTAAAAGCTACCAGATGCTCTGAAGCCTCCTATGGAAGATGTAGTAATGGTCGATGCAGAAGACGAGCCAAAGACGGAGATTGGGAATTATATATCTCAGAAGGCAATTTCTAATAACCCGCTGAAGTAGTGGCTGTGGCTGAGGGGCTTGCATGAATATGTCTCTCAAAAATGTCGTAAACCATTCTTTCCTTCTGTTCTCAGCCTTGTGCATCTTGCGTAAACTCGTGCATCCATTTCTTTTCTTGCTTTCAGTCCTGCTCCCGGCTCTCCTCCTCCATCCGTTTGAAGACCTCCACTAGGTCCTTCGTGGCTTTTCTGCCTTATCTGACTTTTGGTGCTTAGGCAGTCGTGGTTGAGTGCTATGTGTACTAGCAGAGGAGGGACCAGGGGCATCTTCAGTGGACGGTCCTGGTTGCTCAGACTATCCCTCACTGACTGCAACAGTCGCGATCTGATCCTCAGCGCTGACTGCAAGTGTCCTAGGCTGCTCCTCCACAATTGAGGGAGTCCTAGGCTGTTCATCTGCATCCGAGGGAGTTCTGGAAGGCTCCCCCACAATCCTGGACCACTACTCTGCGATCGAGGGAGTCCTGGACAGCTCCTCCGCGATTGAGGGAGTCCTGGACCGCTCCTCCGCGATCGAAGGGGTCCTGGACCGATCCTCCACGACCAACGTATCCATTAACGACGGCGGTTGGACAACAGCCCTGGTTCCCATGACATTGTGTAGTTCCACGAACCATCTGAAGCCCAAAGGAAAGTCATCGGTGTCTGAGTCAGCCCCTGCACCGCTCCGCCTCAGTGCATCCACGACTTCTTAATAAACCGCTACAGCGTATCTATCCTCTTCATTCTCAGGCTCTTGTCAGCAGTCGAATTGGTCACTGACTGTTGGAGTCCATATGTCTTGGTAGATATGGTAGCCTCGAACAGCTGTTTGCACGGTCAACATAACTGCGGCCATTATCGTCTTTGCTCTAATGATTTTGTTAGAAAAATCTAACTATTCATCATCTTCTACGATTTTCTTCACTCCAGCTCTAATGGCCTCAAATGACGAAATGTTTGCTGCACTAGGAGTGACGAATTTTTAGAGCGAATACGGTATAACCAGACAAAGTGGGTCTCATTTGTTATTTACAGTCATTGTGAGGCTAGCGCTTGCTACTCTGCTGAGTTACTCGTCCCTCGCTGAACGGTCACCGCAAGTGCCTCACAAACGAGGATAATCGTAATCTTGCTTTGCTCTATCTGCACTCCCTCCACGGCCAGCAAGAGCCTCTTAAATACAAAGCACAATCCAAAAAAATGATCTAAACTGTGTACATGAAGATAAACCCTAAACTACATTAAGGTGAGGGGAGATGGCTTGATTAATCTACACACAAACTCAATTCTATCTAAAACAAAGCTGAATTGTAAGTGCATCAGAAATATCAATACCAACTCAACTAGCAAAATGTTACAACAGCAAAAGGTGTACACAGGTGACTCTCTAACCAATGACAAACAATATGGAACCTAAAGCTACACATGGCACACACTGTTTACAGACACACTAGGTTACAGTAGGATGAGTCATGGATGAAGCATGACTACTTCACACTCCTCCCCCCTTCTCCTGTGACAACACACGACAGTGTAGCGCCTGATCTGCTCCTGCTGACCCTCTGATAATTGCTCAGAAACAATCGGCTCTGTGAGGCTCCTTGGCTCATCCTTACATGGAGCTACTTTGCCTGAATTTGTCCTTCATGGCCCGCAACTCTCTCGCATGATCCACTTGTTTATGCTTAGACAGTTTCTCCTGTCCACTCTGATTCTGGCTCACTGCCACCACCTTGCTCACCTTGGTGCTACTACCACACTGCTCTACACCAAGCAACTCGTTAAACCCAGGGACCTTTTGGCCTAAGAGCACAGGAACAGGCAACTGAACTGCCACAGCCGCCTGCACAGAGAATGGCTTGTCCCCCACCCTCATGCTCACCTCAGCTATTGGGTAGCTGACAACATCGCCATGGGCACACAGGATGTCTACCGTCTCTTCGCTGACCTTCTCCACTGGCACCAGGTCCCTGTGGATCATTGTCTTGGCAACACCTGTGTCCAAAGCAATACCCTCAACTGGGGTCTCCTCCACAGTACCTGCCCTGGCTGGATCCTTATGACCAGTTGGCACCCAGTAGCTACAGAAGATGGGCTGTGTGGAACACTTATTGGCAAAGTGTCCCTTCTGGTGACAGTGGTAACAACGTACTCCTTCCCTGTCACCCTGACTCGTGTCATTGGTCCCTGGCTCAACCTTTGTCTGAACATCTCTTGCACCCTTCTGCAGGCAGTCCCTAGTGATGTGTCCCGGCTTACCACAGGCATAGCACTGTCTGGGGCCACCACTGACCATCCTGGAGGGTTCTCCAGCTGCCTCTTGCAGCCTTCGGCCTTCCGGAGGACCCCTGGCCTCAGCATAGTCATCCGTTAGCCTACCGGCTTCAGCTACTGTCCTGGGCTTCCTCTCTGGTACCCAAATACGAAGCTCCACTGGCATAGAGTCCAGTAGCTGCTCCGCTGCAATTCCTTCCCGCACTTCCGGGTCCACTTCCGCGCAAGGTCCATTACCCGAGTCGCCATTTCTGTATACGACTCGTCCCGGGCACACGCCACCGACTGGAAAGGCACATGGTACGACTCCTCCGTGATGCTGTACCGCTGGAAAATGGCTGCCTTTAACTGGTCGTAGTCTCCGGTGTCCACTAAAGTGGTGGAACTTCTTGACACCCACGATCTTGCGCATTCTCCTGGCAAGAAAGTCTGTCCAGTGTTAAGTTGGAAGAATGGTGCTACTGTCACCACCTGGCTGAAGTTGTACTCTTCAGATGTATCGACAACGTATGTTGCTTGAATAGGCAAAGAATCAGTCTGGAGCACATTTTTGCGTGCCCAGCAGGGAGTAACAACGGGATGATGTTGGTATGTCTGTTGGTCAGAGTGAGCCAAGCAAGATGCTGTGCTATGCAGTTGTTCTTGTTTTGTCCAATACAGTTGTCTGCATGCAGGTACACAGCCTTCTCCATAAAGCTGTGATTGTCAAAGAAGTAGTGGATGCGACTTATCACAACCTTGGCACCTTTGCCACTGTCTCGTGCATCCCAATGCATAGCTTCACAGGCTACACAAACCACTGTGCAGGTCTGAGGTGTATGAAAGTAGATAGGACCAGGTTCCAGTGTTTCGGATGGGTAATATTGCTCCATGTTGCTAGAGGAATAGTGTACTTTGACATCACTAAGCTGCAGTCACATTAGCACACTGATTCAGTATCAGACCGCGTCAAATGGGAAGGTAATGACTTCTTGCCAGTGGGCACTTGAGCACCATTTCAGTGCTTCAGCAGAACTTGCATGAGACCAAAATTGTGGAGATATGCATGTGATGACTATAACTGTTTTCTGTTATGTACGGCTCTACATGCCACACAAGGCATAAGGGTAGCTAATTGATTGATTACTGTGTAAGAACAATTGCTTCATAACATATTAAATAGTTATAGTAACATAAGCCCTCACAATGGCAGGGTCTCGCATCTTAAAATGTTTAACATACCAACATGTAATTGGAGCCACCAAGAGCCCTCGCTTGCCTATGAAAGTTGGTTACCTTGGAAGCGCCTTCTCTCTTCAAGCATGCCAGTACTACAGTCTTCCTGTCTGCTTTCCATGTGCTTTTTGAGAACTAGGTCTTTGTACCCCATCTCCCGCTTGCAGAAGTCCAGCGCTGAATGGATGACAGCATGTGTTTGCATATGTTTGCACATACTAGTGTGATTTCCTTCACTGTGGGATCAAGCAACAATGACAGTGCAGATTGCATGTTGTCACAACGTTGTTGATGTGCATTTCGTTTATTGTGGCTTTTCAGTCTACTGGGATTCATTGCCTTCTTCAGTGGTTTGCCACTTTGGTTTTCTAATGTATATAGGTCCCTCTCTTGTCAGTCATTTTGTAGAGATTCAGCCATCTCTTCTCCAGTGTACCTCCCATTCTGTGACTGTTGCATGGGTTTCTACTAGCATTTGCCCTACTTGGAAAGGTACTGATGTGTTGCAGCAATGATAGTTCTTCTGTTGTGCTGGACCACTTTTGTTTGGGGGGATGCACCAGGTAGAGGTGGTGTCTGATTGTTGATGACTGTTATGTGTAATTTCCGGTTTGTGTTGTGTGAAGTGATAGGTTCATTGCTCCAGATCCTTACCATACTTTTCTTAGTTACAAGTTTTATAATACGATTCGCACGTTACACTAGCTTACAGACGGACTCACCCTCTACTGCATCTGCCCGTTCAGCCATTGCCTCCGCTGATCATGGATGGCCTTATTCTGGCCCGCTAGACCGAACTTCCCCCCTCAAGATGGGAGTGTAACTGGTGCTTTTCCAGATCACACTCTTCCAACCTCCTACACCCCAGTCCCTTGACACTGGCATAAATGTGCGTACAGACACACTTGATGCCAAAGAAGAAATGCCAGTAGTGGACCAGATGGAGGAAGGAACGCCGACTTCACCTGGGCAAACTAGACCTGCCTCCTCCCAAGCAGCCTCTGGAAGCAAGTGACCCCCGTCTCAATGCTTAAGAAAAGTCGGTGTCGGTGACCGAATGGTTTTTAGAACATCAAAAGAAACCTGAAGCTCGAGTAATGCAAGCAAGTGATGACAGGCAGAAGAGGGAGATGGAATTGCTGGAGAAGATGCGCAAGGATGACAGGGACCTTAAACTCAGGCTGGTGCAAATTTTGAGCCAAATGATGTTTGCCCAGCCACCACTCCCACCATCGCTGTATTATCCGCCACCACCCGTACCTCAACCACCGCCAGATGTACACACAAGCACTTACAATTCATCAATAACTAGAATAACTTCTTACTAACTTACTACTTAAGTTACAATAGCATGCTGTTACATACATGTAACAGCAGTTGTATGTAGCTTTCTTAGGAGTTGATATAATTACAGAGAGCAGTTCTTATCCTCTCTGCATTTGCGTTGGTCGATGTGTTTTGAGTCGGGCTTGGAGCATTTACACCTGATGCAAGCTCTTCCATCCATGTGTCATCAAATTGCTCTTTGTGTACTTCGCAAATGTTGTGAAGTACACAGCATGTCGAGATGATGGTTGGAACATCTTTTATAGCTGCATCATTTGTTTTCAGGCAGCAACGCCAGCGACCCTTAAGACGCCCAAAGGCATTCTCCACCACCATTCTTGCTCTGCTCAATCTATACTTAAACTTCTTTGCTGCACCTGATAGATTACCATGCTGCCAATAAGGCTTCATCAGCCAAGGCAGCATAGGATAGGCAGGTCTGCCAATATGAGCAAAGGTACATTAACACCATGAATTAACCTGAGGAAGGATGGCAGCAATTTACCTGCTTGGGCCTTTTCAAATAACTCTGAATTAGTAAATACACGAGCATCATGTACCCTCCCAGGCCAGCTAACATTGATGATCCAAAGATGATACTTGTGGTCCACTACAGCTTGTAGGATGATTGAATGGAACCCGATTGCAATGGTCAGCTGGGTAGTTCAAGGGTGACACGATGGGAATCTGCGACCCATTGATGACACCAACACATCCTCATCATTAGGGGTCTAAATGTACTTTAGCAGCAATACTTGCACAATGGCATCACAGACATCCTGTACTGGTTAGGATAGGCCCCAGAGTTCGGTGGCAAACTCTGGCATCCCTGAGGCGACCACGTACTCGTACATAGTTTTCTGTAAGGTGATTTTGCATCTAGTAAACTGGGCCTCAACTTGAGCAAACCAGATGTGGGGGTCTGCGGGCCAGAAGGGTGGTAAGCTTGATACTAGTTGCTGTCACGGTTACAGGGTTGCCTTCTGCAAGGGTGAGAGGACGATTTTCCTTGTGCTACAGGGCTGACTTTGAGGCGTCAATAGCTCGCATCATGGTCACCAATTATCGCATGTGAAGGAAGGTAACATACCACATAGATAGCGTGTCACAGCTGAATCACGACCTGCTGCAGCCAATTCTATGGCAGCCAGGAGTAAACGTGCTTTAAATGGAAAAGGCTAATGAGAAAGCAAGGCACACACTAATAGAATAGAAAGTTGAATAATCAATGTTGACAGTACATGACAACGTATAGGTACACGGATATGCATATTCAACTTCGGCACTGGTCCAACTTGAAACCAGAAACTCCTGAAACAATTTTGTGTGGTATTCGACCAATGTCTTTTGGCACATAGTAGCAACAGGGCTCTGAATGCTACTTCCAAGTAGCAAGTACTTTGTGTGCTGTGCCAATACAGAGATAGTGAATTGGATTGGTAACAGTTGGCATTGTAGTATGGCAGTTGCAAACTAGACAGTACAGAATATTTTTCACTCCATATTCCCTCTGTATTTCATGGCTTTCTGTAGTAGTTATTGCTGCCTTGTGCTTCTCTGTATATAGTTTGTGCATGATTCTCCAGTGTGTGGCTTGGCCAGCTTGCTTGATCAAAACCCTCAATAGAAAGCTTTCTCACCAGTTGGGTTATGCTTGAAACACTTCAAGGCACTTTGAACAGCCACACAATCCATTGTGCCCTATAAACCCCGCAAGCCTGACGATCAGGAGAGTATCACTGGTGCTCACGGTGAAAACATTCTACAGATTATGAATGTCTCTAGTGGGAAGGTGCTTTGCATCTGACACACTTCATTTCATTTTCTTCACACAAACTGCATACTGACCTTTGTAGGTGGCTACTGTACACTTCAGAAAGTTGCTTTGTCTAGAACACTTGAAGTCATTTGCAGCTTCACTGCTGGGTATGTTGGTAACCTCTATCGACCGCAGTCGTTCCATTCGCCAAGTGTTTGCAACAGTCTTTCTAACATAAGTAGTGCACCCCTATTTTTCTGCATCTCGTCATTTGTAAGCACTGTGCCAGCTTAGCACAGATCCGGAAGTTTTGAGTGCACAGCTGTTGTTCTTTCTGAAAACGAGGCATCAGTTGAAGGCGCTTTCTCTTTCTGTTCCTTGTAGCACTGTCCTGAGTTATCATTACAGAGCTCAAATGCATAATCCCAGTACACATAGGGATCCCATAATCAAGAATGCACTCTTTCAGATAGTGATTGTTGATACACTCCTGAGATCCAGAGACTCTGAAAATCTTTGCAAAACATAACGAGCAATGCATCAGCTTTATCAAGGTCAACTAATGTTTCTGATTGGCGACAAATGAAATATATTACTTTCATACATTTTCTTCACATTTCCTAGTGTGGTGGATGCAGTAAAGGCTTAAGGACTACCAGTGAGTAATAGATTGTCCAGAAGCATTTTTGCCAGCCTGTATATCATCACCATCTACACATTTTCAATACATGCTTAAGGTCGTGCACTAATGGCTCCTGGATGGGGTTCATGTTCTTGGCTCACCTGACCTGGAAAGTATACAGCGAGCAGTGACGTTTTGTAGTTTGTCTCGAATGTCACGTGCTAAGTGGAAAACTAACAGTAAAATGCTGAAACAGGTATCTTAAAAGTTTTTGCAGAATGACAGTTGCACTGCCTGATATTTTGAAGAGTGATGTCCATAGCAAGAAAGAGATGGGAGATTTGATATTGTAATAGTGTGCCTGCCTATCCTGATTTTGAGGCTCATAGGTGCTGCTAAACATTCTTCTCCATCACTGTCATCAAAGGCCCATATCCCAGGCTTGCAGGGGGTTCATTAGGCTCAGCATGTATGTTTGAACGGAGCAAGGTACCAAGAGTGTAAATTGCTTTAATCAGCAGCCAAATATCTCACTACCACTTTG
>MKWU01002972.1_pt1 | contig 23487 bp, 11 predicted proteins | sample 809101 | NCBI WGS metagenome assembly MKWU01 (sample SAMN05860141, study PRJNA318959) | sponge metagenome | host: Aplysina aerophoba | place: Slovenia: Piran, Adriatic Sea, Gulf of Piran | collected 2013-05-07 | reverse complement strand
GATGTCGGTCAGGTCCTGCATGCAGGCTGCGAAGTCTGCCGAGGCTCTGCGTTCGGTGACCTTGACCTTGCGCCAGGGGCGATGGACGTCGAGGAAGACAAACAGGTTGGCGGTGCCGTTTCGCCGGCATTCATGGTCGTAGCGCCGGCATTGTCCGGGCTTGGCCGGAAGCGGCGTCCGGGTTTCGCCGATCAACTGCATCTGGGTTTCGCCGAACGAGACCACGGGACGGGACGGGTCGTGCGGTTCGTTGTAGAGATCGAGAACGTCCTCCATGGCGGCGACGTAGGCGGCATCGACCTTGGGAATGCTCCACCTGTCCTGGCGCCATGGCTTGAACTGGTTCTCGGCAAGCCGCCGCCGCACGGTCTCGCGCGAGACGCTCTCGTGGTCCGCAAGCCGAACCATTGCGTCGCACAGCAGCTCAAGCGTCCAGCGGGCATGACCGGCCGGCGGATCCGAGCAGGCCACTGCGATCAGCACAGCCTCTTCGTCGCCGCTGAGCTTGCGGGCCGCTCCCGGTCGCGGCGCCTCGGACAAGGCCCACTCCAGGTTGCCCTCGACGAAACGACGCTTTGTCCGTGTGACAGTCGACAACGCACAGCCCAGCTGCCTGGCAATTTCGGCGTCGGTCGCCCCTCGGTCGGCCGACAGAAGAATCTGCGCTCGCTTGATGCGGCGCACGCCTTCCGTCCCGCCGGAAAGCAGGGCCTTCAATTCGTCTCGTTCCGATGCGTGCAATTCCACTCGCCAGCGTATGTTGCCCATAAGCGCCTCCATTGTTGTGGACACCCCATTGAATCGAAACGAAGCGCCCTGTCCATACCCCAAAGGCCGGAAATGCTGGAAGACAGGGCCGGCGGCCGACATTCATTCCCGCCCATTCGCAAATCAACCGCTGCCACCCGCCAAGCGTGCACCACATGGCTCTCAATCCCGATCAAGCCGGTTTCATCGAACCCTCCCCTTGACAACCAGGGGAGCATGCGGGCATTCAACAATCACAACAAACTGTAGACCCTGAAAGCAGCATGTCTCAACCCGCGAAAATTGCCGTGCAACGACACTAGCTTCCCTGCTTTGGAAATCACTGTCCAGTATTTGTCCAAATCCCGCGGCAAGCAGAAAACAGATCACGTGCGCATCGATCTTTCCTTCAACGAGCCCCGCCCGCACCACATCGACATTATCAACATCGGTAACGGTTTAAGATTCCTGCCTACAACTCCACCGAAGTGATCGCCGAGAAATACCGGGCACTTCTGCAACAGGTACCTCGCAAAAGAGAACGGAGACAGGATGTCTACGACATTGATTTTCTGTCGCGGTCATTGAAGTTTGATGCCGGTCAGAAATCCTCAATCCTTGAGGCGATGATTGAGAAGTGCCACTCCCGCTCAATCTATCCCGATCTCAGAAGGAGAGCCAGTGCCGATTGGGCTTCCAACGAACTGGAAGTTGGCAGTCTCCCTGAGTTCTACTGTTGTTTTAAGAACGTGAGGTGCCTTTACAGGCAACTGCCTTGGGGAGACATCTGAGCCCCAGGGTTGGCGGCCGTAGAGCCTCCAGTCAGTCATGATCTCTCTCCGGGTATTTTCAGGGCAGAATACATGCCGACAATTGTGCATGTCGGCTTCAAGCAGTGGTTGTCCCACAAACGATGGTTTTAGGGACACGGGGTCGGCGGTCGCCGCGACACCGGAATAGCCCCGAAAATGTGTCCCAGAACCTTGTTTCGTTTGCTCTGTCCCATTGGCAGGCCGAGGCAACGTTTTCAGGACATATCAATGAGGCAGGCCCATGCTGTTGGATACGCCCGGGGAAGAGTCGCTGTAAACCAATCACTCCCGACCCCATGCCGCAAGTACGGGCTCTCCTCATTTCTCCAGCATTTCTGCAACCTGTGCAGGTATACCCACAAGCGTCGTTTCTTGAAGTTCATTGCGTCGTCTTACCGCATATCTTAAGTCACTGGGTAGGTTAGATATACTCCTGTGGAGTATATCTAACCTGATACCTCTATATGTGTCCTAAGGACACATATAGAGGTATATCGCTGATGTCAACCCCCAAAGGTCTCTCCGAGGAGCGTGGAGGTTTCGGAGAAGGGTTCCGGAGCAGGGCAAAACGTGTGTGCAAGTGGTTATAGAGGGGTCTTAATGAGGTTTTTCCACCTGCTGCTGGCCATGACATTTCTTGTGTTCACCACAGGCGCCGGTAGCGACGACCTCTGCCGGTAGACCGGTTTCAGATGCGGTCAAGCGCAATGATGCACTCCAGCTGTAGGGAGAGCAATGGAAAAGGGCCATGATGAACATGCATTCACCGAGCGACAGCTTTCCCTGGCGGAAGCGCTTGCGCTCGCTGGGGATCAGGTGATGGCGTTGCCGTTGTTCGAAGAGGATGGCGAAGTCGTCGGAACAAACGAACGGAGCTGTGATGGACATTTCATTCATGGGAGGGATCATTTCATTTGGTTTTTCCCATCGCATCATGTTCTTTGGGGAATTGGAATCCCTCCCAACAACAACATCCTCCTGCTTGTCCAGAATCGGGGTAGGTCTCCAGGCTGGCAATCTTGCACCATCCATGACGAAACTCGCAACACCCCATTCATTGCGGCTTGACCTCGGTACTGCAGGGAACTAGAGACAATGACTCGGATTGGTGCGCGGCAGCCGAGATTTCACTGTCGCATGGGCCCGTAGCTCAGCTGGTAGAGCAACTGACTTTTAATCAGTGGGTCACAGGTTCGAATCCTGTCGGGCTCACCACTTCCTCCGCCAACACGAATCGTTCAGCCGGCAATCCGATCAACGGACGCAAGCGGAGCCGGGGCGCCGCACAAGGCGCCTCGCCGCTTGAAAGGCATGGCCGACATTCGAACGTTGAGCTGGTCGAGGCGAAAGCGAATCTGCGCTCAGTCAAGTCCTGTTTGGACAGCTGCCGCCCCATGTCTTCAACCGCCTCGTGACAACCAAACAGATTGCGGACAGGGAAATGACACGCGCATCCGAACTACCGGCAGCCTGCCCCAGCATGAACCAGTGGCGCACGGAGATGCCGACGTGACTGCGGCAGGAGCAAACCTTCGCTTCAGGAAGATGCACGGTTTGGGCAACGATTTCGTGATCATCGATTCCAGGCATCGGAAGCCCAAGGTTACGGAGGCGATGGCCAAGGCGCTGGGCAACCGCAATTGTGGTGTGGGATTCGATCAGCTGGCCGAAGTTTTCGGTGGGGGAAGCCAACCGCTGCGCTTGAAGTTTTTCAACGCTGATGGTTCTCTGTCCGCAGCTTGCGGCAATGCCACCCGATGTGTTGCCTGGATGCTGATGAATGAGCTCGGCGCCGATTCCGTCGAATTGCACAGCGATCGCGGATTGCTGCAATGCCTTCGACTTGGCGATGGCCGTGTCTCAGTGAACATGGGCGTCCCGCTGCTTGACTGGCGACAAATCCCTTTGGCCTACGAAGCCGAAACGCTTGAGCTCCCCATTGCAGGCAATCCGGCGGCCGTGGGAATGGGAAACCCTCATTGTGTGTTTGTCGTGAACGACCCTGAAGTCACCAATGTCGAAGATCTGGGACCGAAGTTTGAGCGACACCCGATATTCCCCGAGCGCAGCAACGTCGAATTCGTGGCAGCGCTGTCCCGGCAGCGGATCCGCATGCGAATATGGGAACGCGGCGTGGGCATCACCCGTGCATCGGGGTCAGGAGCGTGTGCATCGACTGTTGCCTGCGCTCGCCTCGGCCTGGTCGACAAAAGGGTTGAAGTGGTCGCCGATGGCGGGACGTTGGAAGTGGACTGGACCGACCAGGGAGTTTGGCTCAGCGGTCCGACGACGCATGTGTTCGACGGTGAATTGACGACTGGCTTTTCGAGCGAGATCAATGGGTGATTCTCGAATACATACCGAAACGCTGGGTTGCCGGCTCAATGCATTCGAGTCGGAAGCCATGCGCGAACTCGCGCTTGGCGAAGACATGGAAAACATCGTGATCGTCAACACCTGCGCAGTTACAACCGAGGCCGCTCGCAAGTCCAGGCAGGCGGTCAGGCGGTGCCGACGCCGATATCCGGACAGGCGCATCATTGTCACGGGCTGCGCTGCGCAGATCGAACCCGATGAGTTCGCCGGAATCGAAGGCGTGGACATTGTGCTTGGCAACAGCAGCAAGCTGCAGCCCGGCGCGTGGAGAAAACTGTCGCGCCTGACCCCTGAATTCGATTCCGGACCCAGCATCGTTGTTGAAGACGTCATGGAGGCCGAGTCCCTGTCCCGGCATCTCATTGCCGGATTCGGAAACCGGGCCTGCGCATTCGTTCGTGTTCAGGACGGCTGTGATCATCGCTGCACTTTCTGCATCATTCCCTACGGTCGAGGAAACTCGAGATCGGCGCCGGCGGGGCAGGTGGTGGACCAGGTGAAGATGCTGGTGCGGAACGGCTACAAGGAAATTGTTCTGACCGGCGTTGACCTGACCAGCTGGGGTTCGGACCTGCCTGGAAAGCCAGGGTTCGGCAATCTTGTCCACCGAATCGCCACATTGGTCCCAGAACTGCCACGCCTGCGGCTGTCTTCGATCGATCCGGCGGAGATTGACGAGGAGTTCATCGCGGCGTTTGCGTCGCATGAAAGAGTCATGCCGCATCTGCATCTTTCCCTGCAAGCGGGAGACGACATGATTCTCAAGCGCATGAAGCGGCGGCATTTGCGCGAGGATGTCATTGAGACCTGCCGGCGGCTCAGGTCGGTGCGTCCCGATGTCGTGTTCGGCGCCGACTTGATCGCGGGCTTCCCGACCGAGAGCGAGACCATGTTCGAGAATTCCCTGAGCATCGTTGAGGAATGCGAACTGACGTGGCTGCATGTGTTCCCCTTCAGCCCCCGGCCGGGCACGCCCGCTGCCCGCATGCCGCAGGTTCCTCCGCCGCTCGTTCGAGAGCGCGCGGCACGGCTCCGCCGCTCCGGCAGCCGCCGGGTTGAATCCTACCTTGACCGCCAGTTGGGCACGATCCACTCGGTGCTGGCTGAATCATCCTCGACCGCCCGAAACGGACAATACGCCGAGGTTCAGCTCGATGAACCGCAAATTCCCGGCGAAATCCTCCAAGTGCGAATCGCCGGACACGACCGCCGCCGACTTGCCGGCACAACTCTGAAGCGGGAACTCCGGCAGGACAGGATCCCGGCCGAGCCAGCCTTGCTGGCCTGATGGCTGCATCACTTGCCATCCAATGACGTTGAACGGCACAATTGCCTCTGCAATGCAGTGAATCGGGTCCCTCGCCAATTGCCGAGGCGTGCCCATCTTGCCGATTGCAAATTCAATGCCAATCTTCCGCTGCGTCCATGTTCGCATCTCGGCGACAACTTGGAAAACAAACGAGCCTTCAATTGAACGGCGACTCCGCGTACGACGAACGCATCTCCGAACTGGCTTCCGATGAGGGGCATTCCTTGGACTCCGAATCAAGAGACGCGCCTCTGCGTTTCATTGGACACAACAACCCCCACATGCGTCACGGTCGTCTTGTTCTCCTGAAAAACGGCAACCTTCGCGCCGTCCGGAAACGTGACGACGGTTCACACATTGGGCTGCAGTTTCTCAACAACGGCCTGTTCTGTACGTTCCGTTCAAGCGGAGACAGGCCGGCCTCACAAATTCAAGAGCATGCGGACGAGACACTCCCCGTGGCGTACTTCGCCAAGAATCGGCACTGAAACTGGACGACACGCTGTGCCGGCGACTGGGGAATGGCGCGCCCGAAGAACACCATGCACTGCGATGCCTGAAACCCTCTCCGCAGGACGGCTCGCACTCCGAAGGGGAAGCCCACGCATGCCGAATCAGCGAATCGGCAGCTTGAACCTGGCCATTCCAGACTTTGGGCAGTCACGCGCCGGTCGAGGAATTCTCTTCGAAGACTTCGCGACACTCCTTGCGCAGGACTGATTTCTGGACCTTTCCCAGTGCGTTTCTGGGAAGTTCGGTTCTCAGCAGGACGAGCTTCGGACGCTTGTAGCTGGTCAGGTTCTTCTCGACTTCGGCGAATATTGCAGATCTCAATTCCTCGCCGACGCATTTGCACTCAACCACTGCAACCACACCCTGTCCGAACACCGGGTGGGGCACGCCGATGACGGCGCTCTCAACCACCCCGGCAACCCGATCAATCGCCGCTTCCACCTCCTTTGGATACACGTTGAAGCCACCGGAATTGACAAGGTCATCGGCGCGCCCCTCGATCACGAAGTGTCCCTTGCCGTTTCGCCGGGCGAGGTCGCCGGTGATGAAGTAGCCGTCGTCGCGATATGAGCGACGTGTCAGTTCTTCGGAGCCGTGGTAGCCCAGAAACAACCCGGGGCTCTTGATCTCCAGCATGCCAATCTCGCCCGGTTCGACTTCGGCTCCACTAGCGGCATCGCAAATCCTGGCCTTCACTCCCGGCAGAGGCGTTCCGACGGTTCCCGGGATGCAGTCGCCGTCAAGGGGATTCGTTGTGATCATGTTGGCTTCGGTCATTCCATAGCGTTCAAGAATTTTGTGGCCCGTGCGAAACTCCCACTGCCGATGGGTTGCCTCGAGCAGGGGAGCCGACCCGGAAATGAACAGCCGAAAGCCGGCCGCCAGGCGCGGCGAAAGATCGGGATGGCCAAGAAGGCGGGTGTACATCGCGGGCACTCCCATGAAGGCAGTCGCCTTCGGGATGGCGTTGATCACTCCCTGAACCGAAAATGTTTCGAGAACGTGCATGCTGGCGCCGGCCATCAGCGCAACGTTCGTTGCTACGAACAACCCGTGCGTATGGAACACCGGCAAAGCGTGTATCAGGATGTCGCTTGCCTTGAATCCCCAAATCTCGCAGAGTGCCTGCGAGTTCGAGCGCAGCGCTCCATGCGACAGCACGACTCCCTTCGGCTTCCCGGTCGTTCCGGAAGTGTAGAGCAAGGCCGCGACGTCCTCCGAAGTTCGCTCAACGACCGGCCGGGAAACTGCCGCGCCGGAACCAAGGCGCCCAAGCGAATTCGATTCGCCTCCCCCGAACGTCAGAATCCTGCTCAAGCCGATTCCCCTGCACAGGCCGCAAAGCTCGCCGAATCGGTCCTGCCCAATCGCCGCGAATTCAGGACGCGCATCCTCCAGAACATGCTGCAGTTCGAGGCGCGTGCTGTCCGGATTGATCGGCATGAACACGGCGCCGCTGGCCAATGCCGCCAGGTACAGGTGAAAAAACTCGACCGACTTTGGAGCGATTGCCGCAATCTTGTCTCCGGGCGCCAAGCCGCGCGCCTGCAACCCGTCGGCCAAACGGCCGACCGAGGCAAAGAATTCCCTGTAGGAAGACATTCCGGCTGGACTGCCTGCAATCAGGGGCGCATCCGGCGCTCCCGCTAGCGAAGCCGACAGCGCATCGTACAGATGGTTGGTCATCGAGAACCGTTGGGGCGGGGTTGACGGCACGCCAAACGCTGACAAACGGAAGCGCCGCCTTCCGAAAATCCGAAGCGGGCCTCCCTTCGGAAGACCCGGTGACTGCTGCGGGGAGTAGTGGCGGCGGCGCCTTCCTTGCGCTCGACTTCCTTTGTGGTGCCAAGCGCCAAGGACTCCATGTCAAACCCCAAACATTTGGCTGCCGCCGCTCGCAGTCAGTATAGGTATGACAATTCGAGAATCAACAGTTCTGAATTCACACTTTGTTGCAGCGCACATGTTCAACCTGTATCTCACAAATCTTTGATAAATCCTGTCCCATTTTCCGGTTTTTTGGTGCGGAATTGGCCTCTGGAGGCGATCCTTCGCCGATTGCAGGCCCCGGAACTTTGGGAATCTCGAAAACTCCGACTGTGAGTCGCCGTCGATGCGCGCGAACTATGCCCTGAACTTCCGGAACTTTCTTCAATGCCAGTGGTTGCGAATTCGCGGCGATTTGCGCTAATGAACGGCAAGATGCCGAAACGGGCTTTTCGGTGGAGATGCCCAGAGTGCCAAATCCCAACGCTGGACAGGCGGTCATGGGAAGAATTCACAGGCGGCGCCTGCGGGCTTCGCCTGTCCGGGTCGGGACTTCATGTTGGCGTCAAGAGCACGGGATTCCTTGCGGGAGGTAGTGATTTGTCCGAAGTGAACCATGTCGAGGGCACACGTCGCGACTTCATCCATTATGCCACGGCGAGCACTGGGGTGGTCGCCGGCGGGGCAGCGATCTGGCCGCTCGTCGACCAGATGAATCCCAGCGCCGACGTTCAGGCGCTGTCGTCCATCGAGGTCGATGTTTCCGGCGTGGAGCCCGGAACCCAGATCACGGTCAAGTGGCGTGGCAAGCCGGTGTTCATCCGTCGGCGGACGGATGTCGAGATCGAGGCGGCCCGCGCCGTTGCGATGGACCAGCTCATCGACACTCTGGCCCGCAACGGAAACATTGACAGTGACGCCATTGCCCTTGACGAGAATCGATCCATTGACGAAGAGGGCACGTGGCTGGTGATGGTGGGCGTTTGCAGCCATCTGGGTTGTGTGCCACTCGGAGACGAGGCGGGCGACTACGGTGGATGGTTCTGCCCCTGCCATGGTTCCCACTACGACACTTCCGGCCGCATTCGCAGAGGGCCGGCGCCGGAGAACATGGAGGTGCCGGTGGCAGCCTTCATTGACGAATCCACGATCAAGCTCGGTTAGGGGAGATACGAATGTCGGGCATTCCACACGACCACTACGAACCCGGGACGGGATTCGAGCGGTGGTTGCATCGAAGGCTTCCGATCGGTGGACTGATCTACGATACTCTGATGATCCCTACCCCCCGCAACCTGAACTGGATGTGGATCTGGGGAGTTGTGCTGACCTTTTGCCTCCTGCATCAGATCATCACCGGCATCGTGCTGGCGATGCACTACACGCCGCATGCCGACCTGGCGTTTGCCAGCGTCGAACACATCATGCGCAACGTAAATGCAGGATGGGCGATGCGATACCTGCACACCAACGGCGCGTCGCTGTTCTTTCTGGCAGCCTACTGCCATCTGTTTCGCGGCATCTACTACGGTTCCTACAAGGAACCCCGCGAAATCACCTGGATAATCGGCATGCTGATCTACGTGCTCATGATGGCCACGGCCTTCATGGGGTACGTCCTGCCTTGGGGGCAAATGTCGTTTTGGGCGGCAACCGTGATTACCGGCCTGTTCGGAGCAATTCCGGGTGTTGGCGAATCGCTGCAGACCTGGCTGCTCGGCGGTCCGGCGGTGGACAACGCCACGTTGAACAGGTTCTTCTCGCTGCACTACCTGCTCCCGTTCGTCATAGCCGGCCTGGTCGTCGTGCACATCTGGGCGTTTCACACGACGGGCAACAGCAATCCGGCCGGCGTGGAAGTCCGCCGAACATCCAGAGACGAAGCCGACCGGGACACAGTGCCCTTCTGGCCGTACTTCGTGATCAAGGACCTCTTTGCGCTGGCAGTGATTCTCGCCGTGTTCTTCGCCATTGTCGGTTTCATGCCGAACTATTTCGGCCATCCCGACAACTACATTGAAGCCAACGCGCTGGCGACGCCGGAGCATATCGTGCCGGAATGGTATTTCCTCCCGTTCTACGCCATTTTGAGGGCATTCACCGCCGATGTCTGGATCGTCCAGCTTGCGGGTTTCGTCACCGGCGGCATCATCGATGCCAAGTTCTTCGGCGTGATGGCAATGTTCGGTTCCATTTTTGTGCTGATTCTGTTGCCGTGGCTCGACACATCCTATGTCCGTTCGGGACGCTACCGGCCGATGTTCAAATGGTGGTTTGCGTTGCTGGTCCTGGACTTTGTCGTGCTGATGTGGGCAGGAAGCCGCCCGGCGGAGGGCATCTACGCAATAATCTCGCTGATCGGGGCCTCCTACTGGTTCATGTTCTTCCTCGTTGTAATGCCGCTTCTTGGCGTGCTTGAGAAGCCTCTCAAGCAGCCCAAGACCATCGAGGAGGACTTCCGAGCCCATTACCCGGCGGCGAAGGACTCCGCTTCAGTATCCGAGTAGTCGCACAATGGAACGATTTATGGCCCACATGCAGGTTGTCATCTTGTCGGTGCTGTTGTTGGCAATTGCCGGCAGCGGTCATGCGGCCGGACCCAAGGTGCACATCGAAGATGTCGCATTCTCCTTCGAGGGGCCATTCGGAAAGTTTGACGAAAAACAGCTGCAACGCGGCCTCGTGGTCTACCAGGAGGTATGCGCCGCCTGTCACGGACTGAAATTCGTGCCCTTCCGAACTCTCGGCGACGAGGGAGGCGTCGGGCTGAGCGAAAATGCCGTCAAGGCGTTCGCCAGCGGATTTGAAATCTACGATTCCGAACTCGACGACTTTCGGCCGGCGACACCATCGGATCACTTTCCGGCGAATGATACCGTGGACGCGCCGGATCTGTCGCTGATGACCAAGGCAAGGGCGGGATTCCACGGACCGGGCGGCACGGGTCTGACCCAGTTCTTCCGCGGCGCGGGCGGCCCGGAATACCTCGTGTCGCTGCTTGACGGATACACCGGCGAGGAAAGGGAGGAAGCCGGCACCCTGCTCTACGCCAACACAGCCTTTTCCGGGGGATGGCTTTCCATGGCGCCTCCGCTTTCCGACGGTCTGGTCGAGTACGCGGACGGATCTCCGAACACGACGCACGACATGGCGATGGACGTTACGGCCTTCCTGGCCTGGGCGGCGGAACCGAAGATGATGGCAAGAAAGCGGACCGGCTTCACGAGCGTTGCGCTGCTGCTGCTGCTGTCGGTGCTCCTCTATCTTTCCAACAAGCGACTGTGGGCTCCGATCAAGAACCGCGAAAACTCCTGAAGGAGTCCGGCGGAAACTCCTGAACTTCCAAGGGCGAGAATCCCTACCGCACTCTCTTGCCTGGGCATTCCGGGCGAGCTTGGTTTCATCATGCGAATTCTGTCAATGAAGGGCCGTCAAGACGCCTTCCAGGCACAGATCGGGAAAGCGCCGAAGGCACGGCAGCGTCGGGATTCCATCAGCAAGGCAGGCGCGACGGTCTGCCAGGACGGACAGCTTCAACGCAGGTGCGCAAGAATTTCCGAAGGACTGCCCGAGGAAGTCACGAGAAGTTCCTTCTTGGCTCTGGTCGCCGCAACAAAGATCAATCGGCGTTCGTTGTCCCGAATCTCTTCGCGGGCCACCTTGTCGGGAGCTCTTTCGAGCAGCCATGAATTGGGGACTTCGTGCCTGTTCAACGCCACGATCGCAACCGCCATGAACTCAAGACCCTTGGCGCGATGCATTGTCGCCAGCCGAACGCCAGGCCTTCGAGAATCGTCGGCCTCTCTTCGCTTGATTGCCCAGACATCAATTCCTCGCCTGACCAGTTCGGACCTGAATTCCTTCAGGACCTTCCCGGTTCGGGCAATGACACAGATCGAGTTGCTCGGCAACTTGTCCGGGCCGGATCTGAGACCGTTGATCCAGGCAACCAGCGTGTCGATTTCCTCTGCGCGGTCTGCGGTGCAAACCACTTTTGGCTTCGGACCGTGAAAGAGGCTGCGGTAACCCCTTACATCGTCGGCGGCGCCATCCAAATCCTCGACCTCGACACCGGATATCAGCTTGGTTCCCCACGCTCGGATTTCTTCGGACGTACGGTAGTTCACCTTGAGCTTTCGCCCGCGTCCGATGATGTTGACGCCGCAATGGCCGAGCACCAACTTGCTGCCGTAGATTCGCTGATGTGCGTCGCCGACGATGAACATGCTGTTGACATCGGATCCGTCGTCGCCTTGCGGGGCCAGTTTGCGCAGCATTCGAAAGGCGGCCATTCCCATGTCCTGCGCTTCGTCCACAATGACGGCTCGAAAGATCGGATGGCGCGGCCTTCTTTCCTCCATCAGTTCGGCCGCCAGATTGAATGCATCGGCCGGTTCGATGAAACCCTCTTCGTCAAGCATTGCCCGGTACGCGTCGAACGCCCTCCAAAGCCGGGCTCGCTTCACGCGGTTGAGGGGAGTGCCTCGTCCGCGCCGTGACACTTTCAGATATTCCCTTCGCGTGGAAATGCCGTTCGCCTGTACAACTTCCTGCCATTCGCTCTGCAGGAAATGGCGGTCGAATTCGCCTTTTGGGAGTTCAATCTGGGCGTTTTCCCAATGTTCCTCGCTTTCTGCGCCGCTGAAATACTTGATTCTCCGAGTTTCGCCGCAGCTGCGCAAAAACCTGTAGACCCAGCGGTCCACGTTCGTCACTTCGATCCTTTGCAGGGTCGGGGAATCGCAGAACGACTTTAGACTGCTTTCGATGTCTGCCGCCAGATTGGTGGTGTAGGTCGTGAACAGGATTCTTTCATTGTCGTGCCGAAGCCAGTTCCTGGCCAGCCAGCGCGCCCGATGCATGGCCGCGACGGTCTTGCCGGTGCCAGGGCCACCACGGTCTGCCCGGGGCGAGGCCCCCCAAGGACGCGACCCGCCCCGTTCCAGTCGCGCTCGACCAGGCTTCTTTGCGTGGGGTGCAGAAACACCCGCCACTTTTCCAGAGGCGAATCCAGCATCCGCTGGAGCTCGTCCTCGTTGTCGACCACCCAGTACTTGCGCTTGCTGTGATCCGTTTTGAGCGAACCTGCAAAGTCATTGGACTTGAAACCCTTGCCTGTGCCGGATATTTCCAGATCCCTGACGACTTCATCGTATTGGAAACCCGCCTCCAACAGCTCAAGGGAATCCATGGCATCGCCGGGAAGGTTGTCCTTGCAGTTCCACAACTCGGCCTCGCTGCGTATCGACCTGACGGTCGGCAGCAGGTCGGCAGGCACCCCAAGTCGGCACAGCTTGCGGTCCGAGTAGTTGCGGAACAACGCAGGCGTCTCGGGAGTTGCTTCAGTCGAAGGTGTTTGCGCCTTGCGGCTCATGGTTGAGTAAACCTGAAGCGCGCCGGTGTCGGGATGCACCCGCGCCTTCGACCGGACTGCCCATGCATATGCCTCGTCGTGAGAGTCCACCCACAGCAGCAGATGGATGTTTCCGCCGTCCGGCTTCAAAACAATTCCCCGAAGATCCCGGTTGATTCTGACACTTCGAAAGCGGCTGTCCGATGCGTTGGCAATCCGCTCGTAGTTCAGTCCCGGAGATTGGGGATCCTCCCTGAATTTCTTGATGAAATTCGACACCTGGGTGCCTGCCCTTGGAGAAAGCCTGCCTATGCAGGTGAGCACATCGTCGCTGATGGCGATGGTTGGCGCTGATTGCTTCACTGGAGATCTCCTATGCTGACCTCGAAGCCAAGCTCCCTCAGCAGTGTTGAGGGTTTGGCGATGACGGAGGCGCAGTCCAATAGCGTCCAGTCGACGTGTTTCAATGCCTCCAACTGTTCGTTCGCCACGACTGCCAGCTTTCTGTCCGGCCAAGCCAGCTCTGCGTCTCCGATCACGGAACCTTCGAACGAAATGTCGTAACCGACTTCCGGAAGCTCAACACGAGTTGTTCTCAGGTAGCGAAAGACCTTCTGAAAGTCATCATCAGCCAAATCCGTCAACTCGTCCCATTCACTCATGTCTCCATTTGGACGGACCACTTCGCCGGGATGATCGATCGCATTGGGGTTTGACTTCGGCACAATCTGAAATTGCGGCGAAAACTGCAACAGGTTCATGGCATGCAGAGACAACAGCCAGTCGCGCTTCGCTTCGTCGGAATCTCCTCGAGTGTCGTCAAGCAGAACCGTGGGAAAGACGTTGTCCGCTTCTCGAATTGATGGAATCGACACGACCAGCGCAAATCCTTCCTTCGCAAGCAGGGCGTTGAATTCGTGGTTGCCGCGAAAGTGCCTGTAGTCGGACAGGTCAATGCCGCCTGTTTCCTCCATCAATGCCGAGAGCTTTTCCGAATCTCTCACGGAGGACGGCGTCATCATGGCCCGCAGCGAAAGCATGACGGGCAATCGTTTCCATATCGTTTCCTCCGGGGAAGCCAGATAATCGTACAGCTGCTCCGCCGCCTGTTTTTCAAGAATGTCATTGGCTCTGCGGATGCACTCCTGATCAAACCTTCCCCCAAGCATACTCGTGGTCATCCTGACTCCCTCGAACAGGTCTCGCACTTCCGAACCGCCTTGCTTCGACTTCTTCCGGTCTGCCAGGTCATCATATCCGAGAGACCATACGGTACAGTTTTCCCTGTGCAGAATTGCCATGCGCTTGTCGAAGTCGCCATCGATTCTGGCGTGGTGGTAGGTCCATCCATCAAGGTATGCGGCTATGCGCTTGATTCCTGCCTTCTCCATTCGTGGCTTGATCACGAAGTCCGCTCGCGTTTCGGCCCCTACGCCCCTGCCTTCCAGCAATGGGACCTGCGGCTCGATGATCCAGGCGGGAGCCTCGCTGCCCATGCGCAGAAAGTACCCGATCTTGTGGTTGACGAGCATCTTGCGAAACTTCCCCCCGCGCTTCTGCGCTGCCATGCGGAGGCGATCGATGAACATCGCTTCAAGCTCGCTTTCCAGGAACCTGTTGCGATCAATGCGCGCAATGGTTTCCAGGGCCTTGAGCGACTGCCAATTGCTGAGAATGTCGCGAAATGTCTCAATGGCGCGCAGGCGTGAGATGGATGCAAGTTGTCTGGATGTCCTGTAGGCATAGACGCATCGGTAGCACCCGTCTTCCGGGTCGTCCCCGTCGGCCTCCAGGCTCCTGCCGCATTTACACGCTTCCATGTGTTCATAGGCCTTTCGGAACACTTCCCGAAACTCGTCATCATTTGCCAGCAACTGCTTAAGGTAGCCCGTGCCTCCTGGAACCGTGTCGTAGAGGTAAAGGTATTGCCTGTCGTCCATGCCTTTCGACGACAAGCCCAGGGTGGACGCCAGGTGGTCCACACGACCCTCGAAATGAAGCCGCAATCCAAGGTTCAGGCCTGCAACAAAGGAGTTTATCCCTTCCTCCTTGCCGACGGAGCCGACCGGCAGCAGTATGCGCACCGCCTCCGTCGAAAACTCGCGGTAGAGCCCCGCATGCAAGGTTTTGTCGGAAGACATTTCCGCTTTCCTGTTGCGGCATTGTGGAGCATGCCATTCCATTTCGTGGCTTCGACCGTCATTGCGGGACCTGCCGCAGCCCATGCACAGTTCGAACTCCCGCGCAGAGATTTGGCGCTTGGCAAATCTGAACGGATCGATGCCGGAATCAGGATGACCAAAATTGATCTCGCGAAAAGTGCACTTTCCGATGAACTCGAAGCCAAACGGGACTGGGGCATCGGTCAATTCATGGGCATGATCGACGGAGGCCATCAAGGGAAGAGGAACAAGCTCGCATCTGAAAAACTGAACGCTTCGCTGTTCCTGAGCATCGCCAATGCGAGACTTTGTCGCATCGGCGTTGGCTGCCGCCTTGCGCAGCCTTATCAGTTTCCGGCGCTGCGCACTGTCCTGCCATCCAACGTCGGAGCATGAAGGACAGCCTTCGTTCGGTTGACCGGTGGACGATTCCGCTTCCATGTAGGTGCAACTCGGGCAGAACCTGAACGTTTCGACATCCCCTTCGCTGAATTCCACTTCGTTGATCCGCACACAGTTCTGCTCGGCGTAGAAATTGGCGCCGGGCGCCATCTCGCGAAGCCCAACCGAGGCAGGGCGAACGTACTCGCTGACCATTCGAACCCGATCCTTCTTGTCCACGCCCGCCTTCCCTGGCAGGTAGAGGACCGACTTGAGAAGAATGCCTTCCTCCGGAAACGCATAGTTTGGAACGATCCCGACGTCCGTCAGGAAACCGAGGACATCCTTCTTCTTGAGCAAGCGCTTGCGTGCTTGAACGCCCGTTCGTTCGTCCACCAATCTCCGTTTCTGATCCTCCTGACTTCCGGCCATGAGGCGATTTCGCCTGAGCTTTCTCAACTCCGAGCCAATTATCCTCACGCGGGTTTCCAGTTCGCACAGTTCCTTCCCCGCGCCCTTGAATTCGTTCTCAATCCACAGGACAAACTCGCTGTCCATGCCGGACGCAAACTTGGCAAGTTTGGCCGGCACGTCGCTTCGATTTTCGTCAAGCTCGGGAAACAGGGCAAGAAACTCCCTGACGACGCTTTCCGAGCGGTCGTTAAAATGCTCAATCCAGGCAAGGGGGAATCTGTCGATTCTGTCCGCCTGCAACAATTCGATGCATTCCCCTAGCATTGGCAAATCCGTGCCGGCGTGGGCCACTTCGCGATTCCACTTGTCGAGCGAAAAGGCGGCCAACTGCCTTTTCAGGATCTCGAACGCCGTCAGGTGAACGCCTGGAGGCCGAACAGCGCCGGAAAGCATCTCCATCGGATCCTCCCAGAAATAGAGGTCGTGCGCCCGTCCTGCGGCTACCGTGATGTTCAAGGAGTTGCCGTCGCGGCGGCCACTTCTGCCGATGCGCTGGATGTAGTTCGACGGACGTGGCGGCACCGAGCATAGAACCAGAGAGGACAGGTCGCCGATGTCTATGCCCAGTTCCAGCGTGGAAGTTGCCGAAAGCAGGTTGGGGTCCCAGGCGTGCTGCACATCCTTCATGAATCCCTGCTCGATTTCCGCCCTCCTGTCGCTTGTCAGCAGCCCCGTATGCTCTCGTGCAATCACCCGTCTGATGCGGTCGCCATCATAGGTCAAGTTGACGCTGGACTTGCTGGAAGACCGGACAGACAGCCGGAACTTTCCATTGCAGGAATAGCGCGGGCAGTGCGTGCCCTCCCAGACCTGTGCGTTGGCTTCCGGCGCTGAATGCGACAGGTGACAGGCATTGCACTGAACCTGCCGCGTGCTGCCGGTCACGTGCAGCTTGGCAGGTTGCAAGCCCCACGCAAATTCCCGTGCATGCTCGAGAATGACGTGCCGTTGCACAAGACCATGCTGTTCGAGCGCCTTGAACGCGAGCGTGTACAAGTCCCGATAGCTGCCTGGCGCAAACGATCCGTGATCCCAGAAATGCTTGTTGGCCCAGGCGGCATACCAGTTCTTCGACGCCTTCCGGTCGGCAATGCTGTCGAATTCCTTCCTTCTCCTGTTGGCCGGAAACTTTGGCTTGGGTGCGCCGGGCGCCAGTCTTGGCAATGTGTACGACAAATTATGCGACTTGAGATAGGCATACCAATTTGCCCTGTTCCTGAGAAAGCCATGGGCCGGTTCAGACAGCACGGCGCCGCGCTTGCGCATTCCGTCCATCAGACCCAGCAAGAATGCGAACCAATCGCTTTCGGAACGCTGGGCAAAGCTGTCGCCCAGCTTGTCACGCGCAAAGCTTCCGAGTTCTCTGGCAGCGCTTTCGATGGCCTTTATGTCGGGATGCACACAGATCAACCCAAGAGTCTCGAGCGCGTGGGTGTATTGCGATCTGAAGGTCAGTTCGGCAAAGGCCTCAAACCTGCACCTCGTTTCAAGGACCCTCGGAAGAAAGGAGTCCGGTGCGAGCTTTCCTTCTTCGAGCAGTTTGGTGAAATCATGCCTCCATTGCAGGTCGTGAGGAATGTATGTCGCAACAAAGTGCGCGTCTCCGTCGGCGCGCAGGCTTGCAGGAAACTGCTTGAGCAGTTCCTCCATGGTCCGGTCGCTGCCTTGCTCGGCCACGCTCCTGCGCAGAGCGGACCGGAAAACGTTTGTGAAACTGCGTGCTTCAAAGAATCCAGCCCGCAGCGCCGCGTCCTGGACGGAATCCGAAAATGCCAGCAGCTTGGGATCGTCGTTGAACGCCGAACCAAACAGGACTGCCTGCGCAGCGCCAAGCATCGTTGTCGACCGAACGCCGACAATGTGAATGCCTTCACTGTTGCCGCAGTAGGGACAGTCCTTGTTTACCCGCGTCTGCCCCTTTTCAAATCTCTGGGGGCAATAGAGATAGGCCACGACGCGGTCTTCGTCGCCGCACGAAGCGCAACTTGGGCTGCCGCCAGCCTCAGGGGCGTGCGTCAGACATTTCGTGCACACGCTTACTTTGTCCGATGACTGCTCTGCATCCGGAGGCGGCGAACCCAGGAGGAACCTGAGTGTCGGGCTGTTGCTTGCAAAGAACTCTCGATAGATCTCGCTTGCCGACTGGCCGAGCCGATTTCGGCCGACACGCTGTACGCAGGCCCAACCACTTTCCCCGCATTCCCTGCAGTGGATTGTCGGCAGATGCGGCGTGTCTCTTCCTGAAAGATCATCGTGGTATCGCAGTTCGGGAGATTCGCACACCGATGCAACCATGCGTCTAAGTTCCCGCAGCCAGAGCTGCACACGCAGGTTCATCAATGGACGCAAACCAGATCCATTTCCGCCAACGGTGGCTTCCGGCTGCAGGCGGGCATGCGAAATCAGCGCTGCCATCGAGCCAATCAGCAGTTCCAGTTCCCGGGCTTGAAACCTGCTGAGGTAGGACACTCTGCTCAAGCCGTCGCAGATGTCGGCATACGATGTCGGCTTGCCCTGGTTTGCGCGTAGCAAGGTGGGGAAGAAGACATGGCCTTGCAGCAGCAAAGACAGCCCGCCCCGCCATTTCGCATCCATCACGTCCCGAGCGTGTTCCTGCCCGAACCAAAGCGAATGGAGCCTCCCAATCAGTGACGATGGGTGGCGTTCCTCTTCGAGCGCAATCTCCAGCTCGGACGGCTTGGGAATGTTGGTTTCGGTAATGTCCTTGTCCGACAGGTATTCGTTGACCGAGATTCTGTCCTCGCTGACAACGGCATCACTGTCGAATTCCTCTCCGAACACCTGGCTGGCGTAGTTCCGAATTCTCTCCGAACTGCCCTCCCCAAGAGTGGCCGACGTGCCGACGCAGCAGAGATGGCCCGGAGGGCTGCCGAGTCTGGCCTTCAGCCTTCGTATCAAACATGCAAGGTCGGTTCCCTGCGCGCCATCGAAGGTGTGCAATTCGTCCACGATCAGGAATCGGAGCGTTTTCGGGTGGCTCTTGGCAAACAGGTTCTTGTCTCTGGGACGAACCAGCAGGTAATCGAGCATCTTGTAGTTGGTGATCAGAATGTCGGGCGGGCTTCTGCGCATCTCGTCGCGATTGGTGATGACTTTCTCGTCAGTCATGGTTGTTGTGGCGCCCTTAGGTTCGCCGTGCACATAGAGGCCGACCCTGGTGCGTCCCTTTAGTCCCGGTGTCTTCCAGATGACCGATGCAAGCCGACGCGCCTGGTCTTCCGCCAGCGCATTCATCGGATAGATGAGGATGGCCACGATTCCCTGGCCCGTTCTGTTCCGGTGGAGATGGTCGAGAATGGGCCATGAAAAGCACTCCGTCTTTCCCGACCCCGTTCCGGTTGCGATTATCGTGGATCGAGGCGGGTTGCCCGCAATGCGTTGGAAGGCCCTTTCCTGATGCCGGTAGCGCTGAAATCCCAACGGGATGTCAGGGAAGAACTCTCCTTCGGATTCGCCAAGGCGAAAGGGCATGTCCAATGAGAGGTAGGGACCTCTGATGAGGTTGCTGCGCTCCTGCACGAAATTCTTGACGGTCGACCGGAACAGCGGCGACGATGAAGCGAAGGATTGTTGCAGGTGATCGGCCAGACCGCTCTCGACCTGTCTTGCAAGGATTGAGGGAAGAATGAGTCAGATCCTCAGTTTGGTGTCATCATTGTGGTCAACGTTCGCCTCTGCTTCTGGCTTGTGGACGTGGTTTCGACATCCTGGCCATACGCGCTGGAAGCAAGGCGCTTGATTTGGTGCATTCTCGGTCTTGACGGAGAGTGCTTTGGGAGTTGAGGCATCCTGTTCATTAGGACGAATGAATCCCATGCCTGCCGGTAGTCCTTGACCCTGTCGGGCAGCGTGAACGGCGCTTCGTAGGTGATTGCTCGCTCCACGGGTCCTGAAGGCAGGGAATTGTCCGTGAAACTGCGCTCAACCGTCCCCTCCTTCATGCCGCGCACTTGGTTCCATTCCTGCCTGGTGGCCAAGCCCACTGTTCTCAGGTTCTTGCGGGTCCATACGATGCGTCCGTTCCTGTCGTACCATGTGTCGCGGTCGTAGCCTTCCAGCACAGGGAACATCGAACGATAGACCTGGATGAGTTCTTCGAGCGCAAGGCCGAGGGCCATGGCGACGAGGACGTCGATCTCCAGCGCAGCTTGGCGCCTGGCAAAGTCGAGGCGCAGTCCGGAACTGCATGTCCAGTTGCCGCATTCAATTGTCGGCAGGCGGGGATCGTTCGAAGCCCACGGGGCGGCGGCAAGGCTGGGAGCGTTGCGGTTCCAGAGTTCGCTGTAAGAAGTTGTGAGGCAGTTCAGCTGCAGCACGCGCAGGAGCGCCGCGTCCGGAAGTTCAACCCAGGGCAGCGGATCGAGGGCGCTTTTCCTTACGGCTGTTTTGCCAGACACTTTAGTGACAAAGTCGAGAGGCAGCGACATCCACAGCGCCGCTGCTGTCAGGAGGTCCTTGTCACAGGCGAACGCGGCACTCTCGATTGCATCCACATGCGCGATTTCCGGTGGATACAATGCCGCGATCAGCGTGCGTTCATTGGTTGGATGCACCCTCTTTCTCAAGAACACTCGGTAGTGGTCGGAGTGCTTGCTGCGCTTGTCCCAGGGCACGGACGGCAGCTCGTTCCGGTATTCCCGCATGTCGAGGTTGGGCGTGTATACTGACTTCGGCAGTTGTTCTTCGGGCAAATGTTCGAGATGGATGGTCTCGTTGTCGGCACGCGTGCGACCGCCAGGCGACTGAAAGAGCGGGTTGCCCACATAGAAGTTGGGACCGGTGAGCACGAGTTCCTCGGGCCTGTCACGAAAACCCGGGTCCTTTCGGATGATGCCGGCATGCTGGTCTCCAGTTTCGTGCCACATGTTGCGGACCGAGTAGCTCTCGACGCTGTTCGACAGGCGTGTCGGCAGACGGCCGAACTTCTCGAGCACCGTCATGACCTGCCGCGAATGCGGCGCCGGCATGCGCGTGCATTCCGCTTCGGCGCAGTCCGGTCCCTCCATGACGGCGGCAAACGCTTTCAGCGTGTCCGAGTTGACTTCGACGATGCGGTCGGCATGGCCGCGCAGCTCCCAGTCGTCGTTGGCGTCCTTGATGCCCGGCACCTCGTCGCCGATGCCGTCATGCGCAAAGCATGCATCGACCGTTTCGGGCAGGAACAGGTTGTGGATTGTCTTGAAGGACGGCTCCCTTTCATGCCCGCGGTAGATGTTGATGCTGTATTCGTTCCTTGAGTCAATGCCAGCAAACATCCGCAAATTCAGCGTGTTCCTGAACTGGAAGTGCTGGATCAGCCTGCGGTAGGCCTCCCGGCGCAAGTTGGTATCCAAGGTACCTGCAAAATGCCCGTCGGGATGCAGGAGGCCAACACGACCGTTGTGCTTCACCAGCACGAAGGACTTTTCGACGAAGCACTTGTAGAGATTGGTGTCGCCAGTTGTGAGGTGGTAGTTCTGCCTGGCTGCCAGGAACTTCCGTCCCCCCTCGAAGGCGCGAAAATCCGCAATGTACCGGTCCCGCCATTCGGGCTTGCTCAGAAGCGACGATCTTTGCCACATTGCCTCAAAGGAAGTTGTCCTGCGAAGCTCAAGCCTCGGGTCGAAGGTGGACAAATGCAGCTTGTCCGACCAGTTCAACTTGATCCAGGGCGGATTGCCGATGACCAGATCGAAGCCTCCGTCAAGGAGCAGTATGTCGCCAAGCTCCAGCGGCCAGTGAAAGAAACGCTCCCGTTCGCTGACCGAATTGACGACACGAAGGCGCGGATTGTGCCGCACCAGCGCCTCGGGCTCGATCTCCGCATCGCCGGACAACGCGAACAGCGTTCTTGCCTCCCGTGAGAGCATCTCCCACATTCGCTCGCTCCCGAGCATGTCGAAGGCGTCCCTCGGCTGACGGCCATGCAGGATCAGATGCATTTCCGCCAGAAACGCTTCCCTTGACGGCAGCAGATCGACCTCGTCGAGCGGCCAGAACCACAGGGCGCACCAGTAGTCCATCGCCAGCTTGAGACGGCCGTGGGCGGTGGATGCCTTCAACTTTGCAAGGCGACGCTCCTTCTCGCCATGGACGCTGCCGTCGCCTTCGGCACGTTGGCCGTATATCCCGATCGGATCGTTGTTCATGCGACGCAGCGACCGCTGCGCCTCGGCATTGATCTTCAGGAGATCGTCGACACGCAACGACAGCTGCTGCAGGAACGCCACCTCGTGGCTCGCAAAGGGCCGACAGAAGCCGCTCCTCCACCTGCGTAGACGCTTTACACGCAAGTCCGTCTCCCGGTGGCCGAAGCTCTGCAGCGAAACCGCAGCCATCGCCGGGTCCGGCAGCAGGAAATGATGTACCTCGTGCTTGCGCCTCGGCGCATCGACGCCAAGCTGCCTCGGAGCGTGCGCATGCCACCGTTCCCTGACCTTGAGCCCCCTGCGCAGGAGATCGCAGCGATGCACCGCAGCACGCGCCCCGACCAGCGAGTTGCCGGTGAACAGCTGGTCGCCGAACCAAGGCACGAAGTCGCCCTCGTGGATGCCGTTCAGCCACAATGAAATCTCGCCCAGCTCGCACGCAATGGGATTCAAGTCGACGCCGTATACGTTGCGGTCGGTGATGAAGGCACGCACACGCTGCCGCTCGAACACAAGCCGCTCGTGCGGGATGCGCTCGCCAAGCTCCCGCTGCTTGCATTCAAGGTAGGCGTCGGCAAGCTGGTTGACAGTCTCGACAAGAAAGGCCGCCGAGCCCATCGCAGGCTCGCACACGGTGAGCTTCAAAATGGCGTCCGCCGACAGGTCCGCAAGCAGGTCGCGCAATGCATACCTGACCACGCAGCGGGTCAGCCTCTCGGGCGTGTAGTATGATGCCGACGACTCTCGGGCGTGGCCCGACAGCCGGTAGACGAAGCTTCCCCTCGCATGTACCTTCGGCTCGGCGCCGTCAAAGACGATCTCGCCGTGCCTGTAGCTGTCGGTGTCGCTCTTTGGAACGAACCACGTGGCGTCCAGCTCCCCTGGGTTGGCGGCGCCGTCCTTCTTGACCTCGATCAGGTCACGCTCTGCAAAGAAGCCGGAGAAGGACAGCAGACTCTCGTACACGGCCCCCAGCTGGTTGATGCCAAGCTGCGCATAGGAGATGCGGCCGCGCCGGCTTCGCCCTCCAAGTTGCAAGCGCGACAGCGACAGAAGCTCGATCACGCGCTGCAGCACAACATTGGGAAAGCGAACGTCGGCAAGCAGCGGTGTCGCCTCCGGCGCAAACAGCTGCGCCCGCACCGGCCGCATGTCGAAGTCGGGCGCATTGTAGTCCTTCGACGCAAGCAACTCGCTGTAGGGAGTGCCCTCGCGCACCAGCGCAAACAGCCGCTCGACGCTGTGGTGAAGGTAGGTTCCGTTCCTTGCCTTGTCGGTGTCCAGACGCACCAGCTCCAGCCTGCGCAGCCTCTCCAGGCTGTAGCCCATGCGGTAGGCAGCCGACTTCATCGGCACGAAGCCAAGCTCGGGACGCGCCTCGATGTAGAACAAAAACAGCAGCCGGTACAGGTAGCGCAGACAGTCGCCCGTCAATGCCTCGGCG
>MKWU01002971.1_pt1 | contig 23507 bp, 17 predicted proteins | sample 809101 | NCBI WGS metagenome assembly MKWU01 (sample SAMN05860141, study PRJNA318959) | sponge metagenome | host: Aplysina aerophoba | place: Slovenia: Piran, Adriatic Sea, Gulf of Piran | collected 2013-05-07 | reverse complement strand
AAGAGAAGCGGGTCAGTCGAAGACTGAATCAATACATCGAGATCCGGCGCTAAGCCAGCGAGACATCCCAATAACACAGCAACTCTGTACTGTTTAGGTCCCCAGATCGAGCCGGGGATAACTGCACCGAGTGATCCTTGACTTATCGGGTCCACGACAATCTCTTACAAAGCATTTGATTGGGAGTAATTACCAAAGAAGTATCAACTAGCTTGTTAGCGCGAGTCGTCAAGAGGTTGTGTGATTACACGTGCGAGTGTCCTTCGCATTGCTACAAATCCAGCGACAAGAGAGCTTACAAGACATAGTAGACTGGGATAGGCGATGGACCAGAACTCCGGGCGTAGATCAATCGTCCAGCCAAATGCCCTAGGGTGTACAACCTCGCAGAGTATCCATGCAATTAGGATACTAAGAGGTAAAGCGCAAACGACTGTTACAAATCCCAAACCCAGTGAATGGCCAAGGTGTGTTCGCAGTAATTTAAACCTCGATATTCCGAGAGTTAGTAGCAGTCGCATTTCAGTGTCTCGAGTGGTGAGTAACACGGTTAGCGAACATGCCAGCCCAAATACCGCCACCGCCAGTGCGATCATGGCCATGACTCGCGCGAGAATGAATGTCTGATCGAAAACAAACTCAGCAATTTCCCTGATTTCGGTATTTAAATGGATGTCAATCTCTGGATAGTTCCGTCTGATTTCTGCCACGCTCTTATGCAGAAGCTCCGTGTTACCTCGCAACAATACTCGATCAGTCGGATAGTTAACGAGCGAGACCTCGTCCTCAGATATGAAGAATTCTGGCGTCGCTGATCCGTAGTCTCGATAAATGTGATCTACATCAAGCTGTGTCTCTTGACCGTCGTCAAGTCGAATATCTACCTGATCTCCAATACTAAGAGAGAGCTTGTTGGCTGCGATTTCATTGATTAAGAGGTCTGGCTGTGCGGTGCCAGCATAGCCGTAACGGGAAGATTGCCACTCATCAAGTTTTCCGGCGCGAAAGTCAATGACAGCTGATTCAGTCTCTCCAGATCCTGTTGAATACTGCCTTAATTCACTCAATCCTTGGAGATCTGAAAAATCATCTGAGTCCAGATTCTTGACATTGGTGAGATACACACCATCCGTGAGTCGAACGTCCAGCATGTCAAGGAAATTTCCTTTAAAACTCGATACCATCAGGTCAATACCGATGGCGTTTGCCAAGGCGAATGAGAGAGCAAATACGACCGGTCGAATCGCCGATAAGGTTTGAGAGAAATATCTGTTGCTCATTCTTCCATAGCGTTTACCTACCGAGTATTTCGCTAGTAGCTTTACAAGAACGTATAGTGCTAGTGGAATGACCAGTGCAATGTTTGCGAGACACGCGGCGAGAATCGCCAATTCAGCACCAATCAATCCGGATGGAGTAGTTAACAACGCGATAGTCAACGCAACAGAAATTACACCGACGCCGGACAACAGCCAAAGTGGTGTTTGACTTTCTTTTGCTCGATGTGCCCACCACACAATAACTAACGTCGCGACAAGCGTGACAGTCACGGTTTTCAATGCTGTGACCCATACATTTATCGTTTCGAAGGTTGCTACGCCTTCTGGTAATACTCCCACTAGGATGCCATGGCCAACCAAGATTCCAAAGGTACTCGATGCGAAAGCTAGAACCGTATGAACTACAAGGATGACAGATTTGTACTGGTTACCACTGACACCCAAAGTCAATAGTCGCTGAAATTCCTGTCTTCTTCGGAAAGCGGCCGTATTCGTGATCTGATAAATCACGAATGTGGACACTGCTAAAGCGAGTAGGGCTAGTATGCCTAGCTGGAAAGCAATTGCTCGATTGAATTCTTCCGCGGGATTCCACCAGGTGAAAGATCTAGCGCCGAACTCGTTGATAAGATGCTCGCTGATGTCTCCTGGACTGTCCGTCCCCAGACCAGGAATGACCCAGTCCCACCAATTGGTTGTGCTATCCCTCGTGGACAAGAGCCATATTGAATCAAGTTGGCCCTGACGTTGTAATAGGGATTGAGCGACGGGAATATCTGCCCAGATGTAGTCGCGGTCAGAGGCAAACGCCGCCGCTACTTTCTTTCCTTGTATCAGCTCACCGGGTGTAAAGGAATCCCCGAAACCAAGAACTTCGTCCAAGACCAGAAGACTTGGCAGTGTCGAGAAACTACCTTCAGAGGACGCACCATATCGCATCGCGGCGATGGGATCAATCCCAATCACAGGAACGACTTTCTCCTTAAACTCCATGGTGCCCTCAATTACGGGAACCAGCAAATAATCCGGTCTTTCTGAAAGATCGAACCAACGCTCTCTCACAGAAAAATACTCTTCTTCTGATTTTGTCTTCAGAGGAATCACATATTCGTAACCGCTTAATCCATATTGATTCTTGGTGTTAGAGATGATTTGGAAGGCAATGAGTTGCAGTGAATACATGCTTAATGCACTGAGCGTCAAGCAAATGGTTAGCCCAAGTAAGACGACGGGAGATTTAACGAAGTCTCGAAAGTTTGCCTTTAAAAGGAGACGACCGAGAGAGAAGTGATCTGTATGAACTGGTCGTCTGATTGCGATCTGGATCAACTACTAACTCAAAGATTTAGAACTTGATGAGCACGGTCTTTGACCATCGGGTTGTGAGAAGCGATCACGAGAGTCGCACCAATTGCTTGAACTTTGCTGAAGAGAGATTCCACGACCATTTCAGCGTTCTTCTGATCTAAGTTTCCGGTCGGTTCATCGGCCAACACTATGTCAGGTTGGTGGGCGAGGGCTCGAGCTACGGCAACCCGTTGTTGTTCGCCTCCGGAAAGAGTTCCAGGGAAAGAATCGAGCTTGCTCTCCAAGCCAAACTCACACAAAGTTTCTCGGACGAATGGCAGTAGATTCAATTGGGAGGTGAGTTCCAGAGGCAATTCAACATTTTCCAAGACCGTCAGTGTTGGGATTAGATTGAAGAATTGGTATATATATCCGATACGATGTCGACGATAAAGGAGTAGCTCCTTTTCATTTGCTTCGGTGATGTCAAAAGGTGAGTTTTGATTGAATACGATGCTGCCATTTAACGGACGTTGCAAACCCGCCAAGAGATTCAGCAATGTTGTTTTACCGGAACCACTCGGACCCCATAAGACAACAGACTCTAGCTTTTGAAATTCAAAAGTTAGGTTCTCGAACAACCATCTGAAGGTTGTACCGTCCTGGAATCCTTGACTGACTCCCTTCAGAATGAGCATCAGCTGAGCTCGAAATACTGCATTCCCTGTGCGTGCATGGACGGCGTAATAGGAATACGATGTCTACCAACTTCCACATCTTTGATTAATCGTTCTACTGAAGCGTATCCTGAAATCATTCGTAGGGTGGTTAATGTCGGCCAGATCATCTGCCATTTACCTGCCGAGTAGTTTTCTAGTGCTGTACTAGGAGAAACCCAAGCGCCACTCTCGGTCTCAGAGATGTGGTGGGAAGCGGACTGTTGCTCGGGAATACAAGCAACGAAAAAACGTGTATTGAATCGGGCTGGCGCGCGTGCTGGTGTGATCCAATGACTGAAATAAAACAGATTGGAGAAATCCAGTTTCAAATTGCCATTATTGAGAAGCTCAGCGAAAGTCTGATCAGAAGACAGCAACGATTCACGCTGTCCGTCGATGACTCCAACAGCGTCTGATCCACAGGATTCAGCCTCAACAAAAAGTACACCCGCTTCCTCGAAACACTCCCGGATTACTGTGACTGCGAATTTCGTGGGACAACCTATACCCCAGCGTGTGCGTTCGAACACTTGTCCATATTGTGAGGCAATACTCTCGTCCTCGGTATCTACTTTGCCTCCAGGAAATACATGGAGCTCTGGGAAAATACCCCTTGCTGGGCGTTCCAGCATAAAGACTTCAGGACCACTCTCTTCTTGGCGAACTAGTACGACAGTAGCCGCTTCCTTAATTACTGAAGTCACAACGATTTTCCGATCTCTTTAGTTTATTTTCTGGGATATAACTTTCCACCTGCTCAATTTTGCAATGAATTCCGTGAATTCTGTGAATTTAGGTCAAGCCTGTGCGTCGAGTTTAGCTGATTTCGACTGCAGGGTGTTGACGATGCGCGGTGACAAACGGGCTCGGTGACTTCACAGGCTCTCGATTCCAAACTGCTACGCCCTTTGACATGTAAGACCAACCGGACTAGTAATGCACCTAACAGGTTTTAATTCTCGGTCGGTGTGATTCGTTTAGACGGCTATGTCTACTCTGGGTTGACCCCAGTGCCAGTAAAATGGTTGACAAACGAGGTGGAGAATTTTTCATGAGCGAGCGCAGACCATCCAGTGTAGATGAAATACTTGACCATGTAGGAGATCTAATGGGTGTATTGCATGCGATAGTCGACTTGAACAGGGAGGTCATGATCCGCACCCATAGGCTCAAAGAGCAATTTGGAATTGGTTTTCCAGAAACATCGGATTTCGCGGATGAGCAGGCAGAGGAGGTTCATCGCATGCTGTATCAGTGGGAGTACGAAAATACCGGTACGTCGCATCTCTCGGGCAAGAAACCTCCTCAGGGAGACGACATCTGATGAATTGTCGAAGGCCAACTGAACGGATGCGCTCAGGCAGCTTTCTAACGAGCGGCATACCACAGAATGATCTCTCGAATTGGAGACTATGCACGATCAAAGTCCATACAGTGTGCAGTTGGCACGGAGACCACTCGCGATGAAAGAAGGTCGACCATCCGATGTGGTTGAATTGTCAGACAGTCTGATATTTTTGCTTGAATTGGTGCACAGACTGATTGACATCAGCTATTTAGCAGCGAGTCGCACTTTGTGGATTGCACAACAAATTCAGATAGATATGCCGGACAGTCAAGAGGACCTCAACGAGGAAGTGAGAAAAATGCGAGAGTCTCTAATAAGACTCTCAGATTTTCTTGAAGGTGTTCCATATGTACCCCCTCCGTCTGGCCCGGGACAGGCTCACTCTGGAGTGGTTATACAAATTAAGAAAAGCTAGAGTGAGCGTATTGGTGACACGATCGAGGCATAACTAACTTCATCACGTTCTAGTACGCCTTGAGATGCGTCACATCGAAAAGAGTCCAATGTCGGTTGTACCAGGACCTAGGGTAGCGCTTTGGGAATTGTTGACAGCTTTCAGAGCAACAGACTATTCTCTACACTTCGATCCTGCAAGGCTTATAAGGTCTCCTACATCCATCGGATAGTGGACATTCGCCTGCACCTCAAGCGAATCAACTCGGGCGACGTAACAGTTGCCAGGGTCCTTTTCTTGCAACTGCTAAACCCTCCTGTACCAACAGATCGCTGATTTGATTCAGCACCGCTACCGGTAACAGGTCAATGATGTTCTGCAAAGTCCGTTCTGTGTATTCGCGGGTGTCATGGAGCTCATGTTGCAAAAATCCGCCGCAGGATCATATGTTGGTTAGCCAATTCCGTCAAATGCGCATAATCACAGTCCAAGCCCGTTTTCAACGTCGCTAATACCAGTACCCGCCACCAGTTTATCCCCGGTCGGCCGGTGTCATGGTCGTTATCTGAAGCCACCTGATCACGCATCAAGGTTAGTACCCGTTGAAGTAGCTCCTTGTGTCTGTACAGGTGCTGTAATCCAATGAAAATCGCTGGAATGTCGTCACGACTCTTCGTATCGATCTCAATCTGCTCAATAGGCAGGGTGAAGACGGATTCCATTTCTTCAAGGCTACGTAAAGTTTGTCTCCTGACAGCATCGAATAGGGCGAAGATCGCGCAAAATTGGTCGAATTCCGCTTGGTCGCATTGAATACGTCCTATCTTCAGGTGCTAAATGTTATTTCTCAATGCTGTATCGGCAGTCCATTTAAGGAAAATCGCGATTTCATTGAGTTTTTTGCAGGCACTAGTTTATGTGGTTTGATTCAGTACCGTGAGATGCTTGGGGACGGTCAACTTTTCCACACCTTCAAACATGAGCTCCACTAAGATCGCGAGGATTGAGGCGGAAGCCGCTCCTTGGATAATTAATCCGGTGTCATCAAGAGCAAGCCCTTGAACGATGAAATCACCTAATCCACCGGCACCGATGTAGGCTGCAAGAGTCGCAGTGCCAATACAAATGATTGCCGATGTGCGGATGCCTGCCAAAATTGCCGGCATCGCCAAGGGTATATAGACGAAACGAAGGGTCTCTATGCGATTAAGTCCCATGCCTGTCGCCACTCGCAATAGTACTGGATCGACGCTAGATAAGGCTGTCACGCTATTTCTGATAATCGGTAGTAGCGAATAGAGAAACAACGCGATGATCGCCGGAACTATACCAGTTCCAAATAATGGGATCATTAGCGCTAAAAGAGCGATTGAAGGTATCGTCTGAAGCAATCCAACAAAGTACACCACCGGGCGGGAGACTGATTCGTGCCGAAATACCAAGATGGATATTAACAAGCCGATCAATACCGCTGCACCAAGCGATATCCCTGTTAGTTGCAGGTGACGCAAGGTGGCCCAAAGAGTTTCAGCGATTACAGACTGCTCAACATAGTCAGTCTTCACCTCGAGGGTGGCCAGGTGCTGTTGTGCAACGACACCGATGTCTTCACCTAACATCGCTTGAGCATTTAGCGCTGTCATAGTCCGGTCGTCTAACGTATTTGCAAGTCGATCAAGAATTTTGAGTACCTGAGGATCCAAGCCGTTTCTTACCAGTGGAATCCCAAAATACTTGGGGAAGAAGCCTTTGTCGTCCTCAAGAATTTTCAGATCAAAATGATCGATCTCACCGTCCGTGGTATAGCCGTCGGTGGCATCTACTTCGCCGTCAGCCATTGCACGATAAGCAAGAGCATGTTCGATACCTACGGGTTGCCAATCGAAACCGTACATCTCGCGTAGACCCGGCCAGCCATCCATTCGCTCGATGAACTCGTGCGAGAAAAACACTTTTAGATCGTTTTGATTCACTAAGTCAGAAACATTTTTCAAGTTCCTGCGAGATGCGATTTCCGACGTTACTGTGATTGCATAAGAGTTATTGAATCCGAAAGGTTGTAAAAAGCGCACATTCTGTGGTTCTAGCTCGGCGTTAATACGCTCAAGAGGTAATTCCTCCTCGGTACCGAGTATGACTCTCAACACCGTACCTGTGTATTCAGGGTAGATGTCCACTTCACCTGCAACAAGTGCGTCAAAACATACCTTTGTTCCAGCTAGATTGAATTTACGTTCTACGGTATACCCTTCAGATTCAAGGATCTGAGACATCATCTCTGCAAGAATAAATGACTCGGGGAAGTTCTTGCTAGCAATCACAATTGGATCTTCTGCGGTGGCCGTTAACGCAACAATCACGCAGAACAAGATACTCAGCGTTAGAGAAACCTTCTTCATTCGAGTGTTGCCAAAAGTGCTTGCACGATTTCGGATTCCGGATTTTTAATGACCTCTTCGGTGGGTCCATGTTGAACGACGCCGTGGTTACCGATTACTACGAGATAATCAGATAGAAGCCGTGCCTCTGCCATATCGTGAGTCACCAGTAAGGTGCTTAATTGCAACTGTGCTTGAATTCGTTTGAAATGTAACTGAATTTCTCGGCGAGTCACCGGGTCAATGGTCGAAAATGGTTCGTCAAGCAGGAACATGGATGGTTCGAGCATCATCGCTCTACATAAACCAGCCCGGTGCTGTTGGCCACTGGACAGCTCATAGGGATAGCGATCACCGAGTTCTAGTGGCAGGTCCATCAATTCGAATAAATGCTGTATGCGGTTATCGATGCGAGCTGAGTCCCATTTTTCCAGACGAGCCATCAGACCGATGTTTCTAAATATGGTCATGTGCGGAAACAAACCGGCACTCTGAACTGCGTAACCGATGCCTCTTCTAAAGCGTTCTAAATTGTCTTCGGGAATGGGTTGGCCCTGTACGAGTATTGAGCCTTCGTTCGGGCGATGGATTCCAAGCACTAGCTGGAGCAGAGTGGTTTTACCACTACCACTGGCACCCACAATTCCGGTACATTGGTAATTAGGTATATCTAGGTCAACTTCCCGAAGAATCCATTGATCGCCAAGCACTATGCCAACATTTCTTAGCTCAATGCAAGGATGCTGCGTAGGCTCAGATTCCATAGGTAGCCTTTAGGTTCTTGATGTGATCCTTGAGACTTTGAAGAATTTCAACATGTGCTAAGTGGTCGTTATCTCCAAGAAGTCGATCGATCTCCTGAAGACGGACATTGGCACCAAAGACAGGATTCTGCAGTCTCTTTTTTACGAACTCGTAGTAGCTTTGTTTTTGCTCTTGTGTCTGATGTTTTGGACAGTTTCGGGAGACGAGTCGATCCGCCAATTCTTTGCTGCGTAGTTCAGACCATCTCGTAGATTGAACGGAGAGTGGTGAATTTCGCCGTATCGACTCGCGCAATCTCGCGCCGTGTGCAAGGTCTATATTCTTGACGAATCCACCTGCATACAGCTGCTCCTCTGCGATTGGTTCTTCCTCACCTTCTTCATCGTACGTTACATCCCACAGGCTTTGCAAAGTGCGTCGTAGCTGCGCCTGCGGTAATTGCGATATTGCGGCCAGCTTCTCGTCAATTTCTGACTTGGACAATCCCAGTCTCTCAGCATCTGCATCTCTCAGTACTTTGTAGGGTGCAACCACCGCCGCTTGATTCGATCGGACTTCAAACACAGGCATGCATTCCACGTCAGTGCGGTTCCCTCTTTCCTTCTCTGCAATCTCCCGCAAGTCCTTACCGGAGGCGTTCTCTAGTTTACCCAAATCCTGAGTAAGGTCAATACACACAAATCGCCTGGCTTGATTTAAAAGCGTCGTAATAGCGACGGCCACTCTTAAGTAGCCTATTGATTCTTCAAATGGTCTACCGATTGTCAGGAAAGGCTGTCCAGTACCACTCGCAATGCCTTCGACTGCATCGTTCGTAGTTCGATGGTCGTATAGGTATTTCCAAAGCCTGGGCTGTCTCGAGTTCAGTAGTTTTGCCAAGTCTATGGTATTTCTGACATCAGCCATCGCATCGTGTGCGTCATGCGTAGCAAAGCCATTCGCGTTGGCAAGATTTACCAAAGAAAAGGAAGGTCGATCTTCTTCGCCAATAGGCCATTGAATACCATCTGGTCGGATGGAATGTGCAAAACGAAAGATCGCCAACAGATCCATTCTGCTATTGCCATTTTTCCATTCATGCTCGTAAGCAGGATAGAGATTTCGGTACAAGGCGTGCCGGAGAAAGTTGTCGTCGAAGTTGCTACTGTTAAATCCGATGATACAGGTGTTACCTCTAGTCAATAGAGGTTCGAGTTTAGAGGTCAGTATTTCAAACTCAGTTACGCCTTCTGCCTGAATCGTCGCAACATCAAGCCCCGTGGTACAAATGGCTTCGGGATGGGGAATTACCTCATCGGGGATTTTTACGTAGGAGACGATTGGATCTCCTAAATAATTGAGATTTAGATCTGTGAAAACACCGGCGAATTGGACGATTCGATCTTGAGAAGGATTAACTCCAGTTGTCTCTAGGTCGTAGAAGAAAAATTGTTCGGTATTCTTACTATTGAATCTATTCAATGCACTGAACCTGAAAGGGACGATCCCAATTGGATGTAAACATTAAACAGACGACGCTCTGGTTGGGTCCAGTCATCGCGCTTTTCGCTGGCTTCATGGCTTCATGGCTCGGACTCGATAACTCAGCGTCAATCACGCTCGGTATTACAGTGCTAGTCATTCTTTGGTGGGTATTTGAACCTATTCCGATTCCGGCTACGTCGCTGATTCCACTGACGGCATTCCCGCTATTGGGGGTTCTTACTTCGGTTGAGGTCGCGCAGGCATACGGCGACAAGCTCGTACTTCTGTTATTGGGTGGATTCATTCTCTCCCAAGCCATGGAACGAAGTGGAGCTCACCTTAGAGTTGCGTTGAATATGGTGAGGCTCTTTGGTAATAGTAGCAGTCGACGCCTGGTTTTTGGGTTTATGGCAGCTGCGGCATTGCTGTCCATGTGGATCTCGAACACCGCCACCACATTAATGTTACTTCCTGTCGCCCTTGCGGTCATCAGTCAGTCCCCAGACAAAAAACTCGCCACACCTCTATTGCTTGGATGTGCTTATGCAGCGAGTATTGGAGGTATTGGTACGCCCATCGGGACTCCTCCCAATATTGTGTTCAGTGGTGTATATCAGCAAATCGTAGGGCAAGAGATCAGTTTCGCAACTTGGATGAGCTGGGGAGTACCCGTGGTGCTTGTATTCCTTCCGATTGCTGGATTTTGGTTGACTCGAAATCTGACTTTCAAAGGTCAAGTGCAGATGCCAGAGGTTGGAAGCTGGAAGCCCGTCGAGATCAGAGTCATGGTCATATTCGCACTCACGGCGCTGGCCTGGGTCACACGACAAGAGCCCTTCGGTGGTTGGTCGACATGGTTTAACACGCCTAGTGCCAACGATGCCGTTGTCGCACTCTTCGCCGTAATACTAATGTTCATTATTCCGGATGGTAAGGGAAGTCGTCTTTTAGATTGGGAAACCGCCAACAAGATTCCTTGGGGAATGTTGATTCTGTTTGGTGCAGGGATTTCCATTGCCAAAGCATTTGTTGCGTCTGGATTGAGTGAGGAACTCGGACTAGCGCTGACTCAACTTTCTGCACTCCATGTGTTCGTGATGATGGCTGTGATATGCGTGAGTGTGACATTTCTAACTGAATGTACCAGCAATACAGCTACGACTACTTTGTTAATGCCAATTCTCGCAGCGGCCGCGGTCGGCGCGGGTGCAGACCCGAAGTTGCTGATGGTACCTGCGGCCATGAGTGCAAGCTGTGCTTTCATGTTACCTGTCGCTACGCCGCCGAATGTGATTATGTTTTCTACAGGACGAATCGAAATTCAAACGATGGTTCAGGAGGGTGTGGTGTTGAACTTTATTGGAGTGGCGTTGATCTCGACTCTCTGTTACTTCCTGCTCACATAGGTGTTGTTGAAGTGTTGAATACGTTTCGGGGATGTATCGCGATGACCGTGATTGCAGTCACCGCGATATTCGATTGCTTGGTGATTTATGTAATTGCGCTCGTTCGGGCACTCATAACGATTCGTAGTTTCCAAATCTGGCTGGATGGACTGATGGAAAAGCCAGTTGACTGGTGGGTTGGTAGCAATCGATTTCTGATCAAGGCACTTGCACTGACAGAATTCCGTTTCATCACAGAAATGCCAAAAGCCGATCGAGATAGCTGGTATGTGATCACCAGCAATCACCAGAGTTGGGCGGACATTCTTATATTGCAGGTGATATTCAGGGACGTATCTCCAATCATCAAATTCTTTACGAAACGAGAACTGATTTGGGCTCCATTTGTCGGAATTGCAATGTACCTATTGGGTTTCCCTTATGTCCAGAGAAAGGTCACCGGAAGTCAGACAAATAGAGAAAAGCTTCACGAAAGTAACAAGAAATCCATGCTCCGCGCTAGAGATCGTTTCATCGAACGACCGGTAGCGGTACTGAGTTTCTTAGAAGGTACACGATTTACGCCTGAAAAACACCAGAGGACAGCTTCGCCTTACAAGCATCTTCTTAAGCCGAAAATTGGAGGATTTGCTTTTACGCTGGATCACTTAGAGGAGCGAAGACCAAAAATACTTGATGTCACCCTTCTGTACGAAGGTGAGGTACCCGGTTTTTGGGATTTTCTATGCGGAAAGTGTCGGCAAGTTCAGATAGATATCCAATCGGTGGATACCATTCCTCTCCAACCCAATGCATTAAATGAATGGTTAACCGCTCATTGGCAGGAGAAAGATAATCACATCGACCAGCTTAAAGCCAGCTTTCACAAGTGATGCGTTGATGTCCATAGATCCTGTCTCCAATTTCAAATCAACTATCAATAGCTAAAAAAAGGACAAAAATGAAAATCGGTATTTCGCTACCTGTACGAGAAATGCAGAATGACTTAAATGCGATTAGAGACTTTGCACAAGCTGCAGAAGATCTCGGATTCTCGCATCTGAGAGTTCCGGACCAAGTGTTTCGAACCAACAGTGGTCACCTGCATGAACCTATGATGTTGTTGAGTTATATTGCCGCCATAACTTCGAAGATCGAACTGGTACCATCGGTGATTGTTTTGCCTGCGCGTCAGACGATCTTATTTGCCAAACAGGCAGTCCAACTAGACATTCTGTCAGGTGGGCGCGTCCGTTTAGGCATTGGCGTGGGTGGTAGTAGGGAAGAGTACGTTGCACTAGGGCAAGATTTCCATACTCGAGGCAGAAGGTGCTCTGAGCAGCTCCAGGTGCTTAAATCACTGTGGAAAGGCGAGGAAAGTAGGTTTGAAGGCAACTTTGATCAGATTCAAGGTGGTAGTTTGAATCCGCCTATCCTTGGTGAATCAATTCCGATTTGGATTGGTGGTGCAGGAGTGCCGTCGCAACCTGTCATAGATCGTATCGGTCAATTTGCGGATGGATGGTTCGTACTGTGTTCACCCGATCAATTTGCGGAAGTTAAGTCAGGAATCGATCATGCAGCGGCACGTTTCGGGCGAGACCCGGCGGAAATCGGCATGGAGGCGGGCGTCGCAGTAGTCGGAGCACGGGAAAACGAGTGGAAAGACCGAGTGAGGGGATGGACTGACATGGGGCTGACGCATCTGTGCTTGAGAACGCTCGGTGGTGGTCTGTCGGTCAGTGAGCACATCCCGAGAATGTCTGCTGTAGCTCAAGAGTTGCCACTGGACAGTTAGTAGGATTGCGGTTGCGACCCTAAAGTAGAGGCAGTATTCCAATTCGCAGCCAGATTCCCTTCGGTAAACTTATCTGGTCTGGACGAGTCTTTTGTAAACGAAACCAACTCAAAGCTACTTGCGGTTGGCGCCGTTGTGAAGAATTGTCGTCTAAGGTTTCAACGCATCTGTGGAAATATGTAGCCAGGTTTGTGCCAGTCTACTACTGAAACAGTCTTTTTCCGATACTCTAAATCTCTGATTAAACCACTCCTATATTCATGACAAACAGTAGTCACACTTCAAGCTATCTGAGCGATGGGCAAGCTCTCCAGCTGGCCGAAAACTCAAATCTCTCGCAGCTGGTTGAAATGGCTGGTCAAATCCGCGATCAAGGATTTGGCAACGTTGTAACTTACTCTCGCAAGGTCTTTATACCTCTGACTCACCTCTGCCGGGATGTCTGTCATTACTGTACTTTCGCGACTACACCTCGAAATCTCGAATCGCCATATATGTCGATTGAAGATGTCCTCGAAGTGGCACGGAATGGTGCAAAACTCGGATGCCGGGAAGCGTTATTCACGCTCGGTGAGAAACCGGAACTTCGATATCGTGTAGCTCGGGAATGGTTGAATGAGGCGGGTTTTAAATCAACTGTAGATTATTTAGCTTTTGCCGCTAATCGAGTATTTGAGGAAACTGGGTTGCTCCCTCACTTAAACCCAGGCAATCTGACAGCAGCGGAATTTAATGAACTCAAGCGAAGTGCACCCTCCATGGGCATTATGTTGGAGTCTGTTTCGGATCGCTTAACGGAGAAAGGGCAGCCGCATTACGGCTCACCGGATAAGATCCCGGAAGTGCGGCTACAAACATTGAGAGATGCCGGCCAAGCTAAAGTTCCTATGACGACCGGGATACTCATAGGTATAGGCGAGACACGCCGGGAACGAATTGAGTCCCTGCTAGCTATTCGTAAAGTGCACGAGCAATTTGGTCATATCCAAGAAGTGATCATCCAGAACTTCAAGGCCAAAGAAAATACCAAAATGAGTCAAGCGCGGGAACCGTCGCTGGATGAACTGCTATGGACCATCGCAGTGGCGCGGATCATCTTTGGCCCACAGATGAGTGTTCAAGCACCTCCTAATTTGAGTCCGAATGTGCTCCCTAAATTGGTTGCAGCGGGTATCAATGATTGGGGTGGTGTATCGCCTCTTACACCCGATTTCGTAAATCCCGAAGCTCCGTGGCCACACTTACGCGATTTAGGTGCGGAAACTGCCAAAGCTGGCAAAAATCTAGCTCAGAGATTGACTATTTATCCACAATACATCTTGGATCCAAATACTTGGATGGATTCAAGATTTCATGCGCCGGTGCTTGATCTCGTCGACTCTGAAGGATTACCGAGAGAGGACGAATGGTGTCCCGGGGATCCGATAGACCCGCCCGAAGGCGAATTACAGAGAATCAGGTCGGTTCCCAGTGTGGTTTCGTCCGAGATAAAAGCAATCGTACAAAAAGTGCATGCGTCAGAATTACTGGCTGAGAAGGATATCGTCAGGATGTTCAGTGCTCGAGGCGATGATTTCAGCTTCCTTTGTCAAGCGGCTGACGAGATACGACAGAAAGTCAACGGTAGGGAAGTTACTTTCGTCGTCAATCGAAATATCAACTACACAAATATCTGTTACTTTAAGTGTCAGTTTTGTGCGTTCTCTAAAGGCAAGTTATCAGAAAACCTACGAGGCCGTCCATACGATCTGAGTAAAGATGAAATTCAGCGACGCGTGAAAGAAGCGTGGCAGAGAGGCGCGTCCGAAGTCTGTATGCAAGGAGGCATTCATCCAGAGTATACCGGCGAGACATATGTGGATATCGTTCATGCGGTCAAAGAAGCTGTGCCAGATATGCATGTTCATGCATTCTCACCGTTGGAAGTCTGGCAAGGTGCAGCCACTTCAAATCTGAGCTTGGCGGACTATTTGGTTCGTCTAAAGGACTCAGGACTCGACACCCTACCCGGAACAGCTGCTGAAATATTGGACGATGAAATTCGTGCCACCATTTGTCCTGACAAAATCAATACAGAACAATGGTTAGAAGTCATGCGGACTGCTCACGGAGTTGGGTTTAGATCGACTGCGACGATTATGTATGGACATGTGGAACAGCCTATAAACTGGGCAAGGCACCTTATAAGAGTGCGCGATCTACAGCGGGAAACGGGTGGATTTACGGAATTCGTACCACTCCCATTTGTACATAGAGAGGCTCCCATGTATCTCAAAGGTAAGGCTCGGAAAGGACCTACCTTCCGTGAATCAATTTTGATGCATGCAATTGCCCGATTGGTGTTACATCCATTCCTGACCAACATCCAGGTCAGTTGGGTCAAGATGGGGCACAAAGGTTCGACAGCCGCATTGAATGCAGGATGCAATGATATGGGCGGCACATTAATGAACGAGAGTATTTCCCGCGCAGCCGGCACATTGCATGGCCAGGAGACCGCGCCGAATCAAATGATTGACATGATCCGATCCATTGGTCGAATTCCAAAGCAAAGAACTACGCTTTACCAGACCCCATCAGAAGATCTAAAACTTCGAGGGTTAGATGCCGGTCCGCTGACTGATATCGTGAATACTCCAGCACGAAAATACGAGCGTAAGCGGACGCATGACTTGGTGAAGAACCAGCCTATAGATCTAATCAACCTATAGAGGTGACTTAGAAAGTCAGCTTTTTTAACCTCCAGAGGAGAGGTTTCGGACCTTTCGTTCTAGTTCCAATATTCGGTTGTTATTGCTTGACCGCGAACGATCAATCGCATCAATAGTCTCTTTGGCCGACTGGACCTGCAATACCATATCCGAAACTTTACGAGCGGTTTGTTGATCCATGAGGTTGACTTTGTCCGTTAAATCTTGTTGATTTCTTGTCGTCAAGATTATGTTGGTCTGAATCTCATCTATGCCGTCTTGGATAGTGGTTAACTGCCCCTGCACTTGGGTGACGTTCCCACGCAACGACGCGATGTCATTTTTGATCCTATCGTTATAGAGATCCCATAACTTTCGAGTTTCTGACTCCCACAGCTTGACTGATTGTGCAACGTCGGTGTCGGATTCCGTCAAAGTAGATTCTGTGACTTCCAGTTCCTGTTCGAGTACAGAAACTTGCTGCATGAGTGTATTGATTCTCTGGCTTGCCTGTTCCAGTTGACTGCTTTGTTGCCATGTTAGCCATGCGAGCAATCCCACACCGATCAGAGCGATAATCAGCAAGATTCCTGTAATGAATCCTGAAGCGCCTCCAGATGATCGGGACTGGGAGGAACGATACCTTTCCGGTCGTTCCGGGGTCAAATTGTTGGATGTGGGATGAATTGGTTCGTCGCTCACGCTACGACTCGCTTGATTGGTTGTTAGAGCCTAGAAGGCAGAAGGCACAAATTTTAATTTGGCTCAAAAAACTTGAGGGAGTGATTTCACTCCCTCAAGACAGGTTTATTGAAGAAATACAGAAGCTACTACAAGCTCATGCTAGAGAAGCATAACGACTGCCCACATGACTACGGTCAGGACAACGCTACTCGAAATAACCCCCTTTACTGTAGTTAGAGGACCAGTCTTTCCAAAGATTGCATTTAGTTCAATCGCTGCGATGATCACTAGCCCGACGATGAGTCCCCACATATTGTCAAAGCCACCGCCCTGTTGTGCATGAGCGCTACTGACCATGAAAAAAAGCATCGGTAGGGAGAAAAACGTGTTGGTTCTGGAAGCCAGAAGTGCTTTAGCGGCAGCTCCAGCTTGATTGGGGTCTGCCGACCCGCCACCAGCGACCGACTCATTGGACGCGATAACGACTTTCTGATTCGGCCAAATAATCAACCAGACGTTTAGGAACATGATTGTTGCCATTACCGCACCGAGTGTAATGTCCACTCCAAGTGTTCCTATACCATGGACATACCATACCAGGTAGACACCTGTTAGGAATGTCATCATTGCTGCCCATCGAAAATACCAAAGGGCATTCGGTACTAATTTCGTAAACAGTTCGACCTTTGCTTCGTCACTTGCCTTGGCTGCAAATCCACCTTGAATAAAGTTAAAGTAGTACAGCAATCCAATCCAGGCGATTCCAAAGACGATGTGTCCCCATCGAGCGAGGAAATTAATTACCTCCATCCCATCCATTGTTGCCTCCTTGAGAAACTAGAGATAGCATAAAGATAATACTTCACAGAAGTTGTCTAACCAACCACTTTCTTAAGGTCATGCGAATCTTTGTGCCTGAGCATCGGTCACGAGAATTGAACCCAAAGTAAAAATCATCAACGAATCTAAATAGCTATGGACACTACCAGCCCTAATCGATTGCTGTCGCTTCCTATTCGACGACCGCTTGCTGTCACGATGTTCTTCGCGGCTTTAGTCGTTTTAGGTTTGATCGCCGTGGGGCGTATGTCCATCTCCCTGTTTCCGGTGCTACAAGGGGATGAGCTGTCGATTGCTTTCTATCGAAGCGGAAGTGATGCGTCCTTTCTAGAACGAGAGATTCTGATACCTCTTCATTCACGGATTGGCTCGGTATCGGATATCACTGAGACCAGGTCGTTTATTGGCGGTTCCTCGGGTCGAATCAACATTTCATTTGAACCCGATACTGACATAAAAGTGCGGGAATATGAGCTCCGTCGAATTGCATCCAAGCTACAGCGCGAACAACCTCAGGGAACGACCTTTATCAATGTCGAGACGGAGTCGACAGGTGCATTTGACACCTTCGTGATGACAGTCTCAGTCATGGCAGAAGGGCTAGAAAAGGATGCCCTATATGACTTAGCCGTGCGCTTGATTGCACCGAGATTAGCCTCAGTCACCGGCGTCGCATCGGCCGAAGCTAGAGGAGGTGGTCAGCAGCAGATAACGGTGATCATAGATCCGTCAAAAGCAACCAGTTTAGGTGTGACCAGTCCAGAAATCGAAAGTGCCGTAAACCGACGATTAGGACAGATACAGCATGTAGGCAAATTAGATGAGGAACATGGCATTGTTGACGTGCTCGTTGACGGTAGGGTGGATTCGATTAATCAGCTCAACCAGACTCAAATTAGCGAGAGGTCGCCGCTTCGTCTTGGTCATGTCACGGAGATAGAAAAAGGCTACGGTCAATACGAGACTCTTTATCAGGTCAACGGCAAACCCGCAGTTGGTATTTCAATCTATCAAGACGATGATGCGAATCTGGTTCAAGTAGGTGCTGAACTACGCGATCGAGTCGCTGAATTGAAGGAGGAAATGGCGTGGAGAGGTGTCGACCTAGTAGTCCTGAATGATGCTTCCGAGATGGTGAATGATCGCATTTCTGATTTGCTCCGCATGGCAGCGATTGGATTTGGGTTAGCGTTTGTGGTGCTGTATATATTCCTTCGCCAATGGCGTGCTGTCATGGTTGTCGCGATTGCGGTTCCGGTCAGCATTATCCTGGCATTGTCGATGCTGTACCTACTCGGCTATGACATAAACATCCTGACACTATCAGGATTAGCGATTTCAGTTGGGTTGCTGGTTGACAACAGTGTGGTCGTTTATGAAGCCATTCTGCGTGGTATCGAGAAGGGTATCAATCCAGAGGAGGCAACCTGGACTGGTCTACGACGTACTATACGGGCGATTTTCGCAGCCAGTCTGACCACAGCAATCGTTTTCTTACCGATCACGTTTGTGGATTTAGAGGTTACTTTCGTTGAGGAGATGATCAAAGTCTTTGCGGTGGCGTTCTTGTTACCGATCGGTACTTCTTTACTGGTGGCAGTGGGACTCGTCCCATTGCTCGCGCACAAACTAGCAGCTCCTGCAGCAGTCAAGCGATATGAAAAAACGATGGAAGATCGCGCGCGGCGCGGAGGTGTTCATGAACCACATAGCACCAATCTTCTACTCGGTGGCTTGTCAAAAATCTCTTTGAGACATCCCCAGTCCTGGCTCACGGGAGTGACATTCTTTGTCGTTGTGACCTTGTTCTTCTTTCCCGCACTGTTTTCTGGTAGTAATCAGGAGGCACAAAACGCAGATTCAGTCGAATTGACGCCGGTATTTGAGCGCGGTCCCCGCAATATGGAAGCTGTCAAGCGAACGATTACACAAGTAGACGAGGCATTGTTAGAAATAGAAGGTGTGGAATCTGTCGTCTCCCAGGTCGAGAGTGAAGGCGGTACCATCACAGTCAATTTCGTTGATATTGAAGAACGACCTGAGTCATTGACCGTTAATGTCGTTCGCTCCAAAGCTAAGGAAATCAGTGAACAGTTACGAGGTGTAGATATCCTGAGACCTGGCGAAAACCGCTACTATGAAGGTCGCCGCAGCGAACGTGGAGGGAACCAGAGCTCATTCAACCGATCTGAACCGGAAGAGATCATTCTGACCGGACCAAACAGTCAAGAGTTAATGGATGTGGGTGAACGAATAGTTAATCAGCTCGAAAGTGTTGACGTTATAGATCGAGCTTGGCTTTCAGTCCGGCGAGCCAATCGTGAATTGTGGGTCAGTCCTATTGATTCGGTAATGGAATCGCTGGGATTATTTCGCTACCAGGTAATGCCCGCATTGAATTTTGCTGGCATCGAAGGTCGAGCAGCTGGTGGTCGATTTAGCTTAGACAACGGAAGAGAAATTCCTGTCTCGATTGAACGCGAAGGTGCGCGTGAACAGGAAGCAAGCGTTGCGGAACTACGCAAGGTGCCGATCTACACACCTTCAGGACGTGTTCAACTTGATCAAGTTGCAGACACTGTACGAATGCCTCCTGCACCCATCATTGTGTACGAGAACGGGCGCAGAGAGATGCGTCTGTTCTATCAGTATGTATCGGATGTAGGGGAATCTGATTCCTTACGAGAAGCAGCTTTGGTACAGATTCGGCAAATCGTTCAGGAAATTCCCAAACCGGGAGATCTTGCCGTGGAGTTCCCCGACGAATCGGAAACCATGTCGCTGGCGGCGAAGTTGGTTATACCGATTATTCTCATGCTCTATTTAGTATTGGCAATGACTTTTGAGTCCATCTCAATGCCGTTTCTGGTTTTCGTGGCCATACCACTGACACTTCTTGGAGCAGTGTGGACTTTACTGCTCACTGGGATGGGCGGTGATCCAAGTGTCATCGTAGGAGCAATCGCTTTGTTTGGCATCACGGTGAATCCAGCAATTTTGCTCATAGATAGGATGCAGCGTAAGACCCTTGATGCAGGTTGGTCGACCGGTGCAGCTGCATTTTCTGCAGTTCGTGAACGAACACGACCAGTACTTTTGACCTGTGCAACCACCATCGCGGCTCTGCTACCGTTAACCATTAGTAAAGGTGTGCCGAATGAACTGTGGCCTGGATTCGCAGTGACCATTATCGGTGGTCTGATTACCTCAGCGGTGTTGACTCTGTTAGTCATTCCGGTTGGTTACATTCTGATCAAAAAACTGGATATCCTGTTTGGGCGTGTGGGTCCGTGGCTTATGGTAGGGTGGATTGCCGTGGTCATTGTCATCATGGAAACTCTGATTGTTTCAGATCTGTTGGAATCCATGTTCTGGATTTTTGTTGTAACTCTGTTGGTAATGGGTAGCTCACTCGCGTTTATTGTCATGCTGTTCAGGAAAGAAGAAATTCCCGAACCAGAAGTGGTAGACGGAATCACCACTCTGGAAGTCACTCACTTGCACAAAGTTTATGGAGCATCGGGTCCACTTAGGTCGACACTGAACGAGCGAAAGGCGTTTATGCAGAAAGTTCTGGATGTAGGAGGTCAACTTTTTGATCGTTCGCAGATCATTGAACGAATTGCTGTTTACCTTCTTATAAGCGTTGCACTAATAGGTTGGGGGTATGTCGTTGATCATCTATTCTGGACATTGATTTGCTGGTTACTAGGTTCATCCACCTTTGCATTCCTTTTTACGGAAGTCTCCAAAGTGCGAGGCAAGGTTGACCGACTTGGAAACGTAGAGCTTGCTTGGTATCAGAACATGTTGAATTACCTGTTACCTTGGTTCGGTCTGGTAGCTTATTTTTACTTTGTCTGTCTAGAACCCTACTTAAGCGGTGTTCAAGACGATTTTCATTTCTTTCTTCCAGCCGTCGGAGCAGTATTGGTTCTTCTATTGCAACTCATAAGGTGGAACGCAGTACGGCAGGTGCGAGGTGCACTCACAGAACGCGCCACCGGTTTTCTGAGGTATCCACGAACGCTTTGGCGTCGCATCGCAAGAAGAGTAGGCGGGTTAGATTTGCCTTCAAGGGAATTTAAGGCACTGGTTTCGTTTAACTTCAAGGCAACGAAAGGCATGATCGGATTACTTGGACCAAACGGTGCGGGTAAAACGACCTTAATCCGACAACTAGCTGGCATTCTCGATCCATCTCGTGGTGTCGTGAAAATAGGTGGAATCCCCATCAACAAGATTCGAAAACACCTGGCTAAGTGGATCGGTTATTTGCCCCAGGATGCGGGCTTGCCTGATCGACAGTCTCCGCATGAATACCTTAGCTATTACGCCGCGTTGTATGAACTGCCATTGGATATTCGTCAAGAACGAGTAGATAGCCTGCTTGATGAAGTGGGATTGACAGAGAAGGCAGATGAGCCGATCGGTTCGCTTTCTGGTGGAATGCGACAACGAGTTGCCGTGGCGCGTACATTGTTGCGACTTCCGCCAATCATTATCGTTGATGAGCCGACGGTGGGGCTTGACCCAAGAGAACGCATACGCTTCAGAAATTTACTTGCGCGACTCGCCGAGAATCGGATTGTTTTGTTCTCCACACATGTCGTGGATGATGTTGCTGTTGCTTGCGAGCGCGTTCTAGTAATGGCAAGGGGAGAATTGCGTTTCGATGGTTCGCCGAGCGATTTGGCATCCATGGCAGAAGGTAAAGTTTGGGAATCAGTCGAACCGGAAGAAGACGTTCAGCCTCTTGAAGAATCGGCAATTTTGGCATCAGAAATTCCTATGGGACAGGGTACGGTACGGCGACGTATTCTGGCGTATCAGTCTCCAACCGGCGACTCAAAATCGCTCCAACCAACACCGGAAGATGGTTATCTGTGGTTAATCGGACCGCGGACATCGATCGCATAAGATGAAGCATTGGGTTACAAAGGTTCGATCGAATCTCGAACTGTATCGCCTTGCGGCGACCAGCTTGGCTGGAAAGCGTTTTTGGCTGCTTTTTTTGGTGGCACCAATCTATCTTCTTGTGAGATGGACACTTCATTACTTCAATTTCAATCAGATCGAAGTAGCGGATATTCAGGGTGATATTTTGGCAGTTCCCATGGTGTTGATTGGGATGGTCTTGGGTATTCGACTGATTGCAGGTGAGATTTCCGGACGCACACTAGAGATTATTTACACCGTACCAGGTGGTTGTGAACGGGTATGGTGGTCCAAGCTTATCGCCGCAGTTCTGATTCTTCTTCCGCTGGAAGTCATGCTGGCAGTTGGTGCTTGGTTCATATTCGAGCCATTCCCAATACTCATGCTTCTTGGCGCGATGCAGACTGCAATTTTCTATCTGTTGGTGGCAATGGGGTTCGCAGCATTATTTCGAAGCGAGGTGGGAGGTGGTATAGCGGTCTTTGCACTCCTAATGTTCAATGGACTAATCACAGGTTTTGGAGAAAACCAAATTGTGGTTTCGCCCTTCTTCAATCCTTGGATGCTTGAAGATGCTGAGTTCGACGAAGTAGTTGCTTCAACCGTCCAGAACAAAGTAGGTTATTTATTCTTGGACTTCGCGATCCTGGCGTTGACTTTCATGCGAAGCAATCGCAGAGAAAAGCTCCTGAGTGTCTAATAATTGTTTCTGTAAGTCAATCACAACCCGAATGTTGGAGAATACGTGAAAGCAGCTGTAATGCGAGAAGTAAATGCACCACTAGAAATTGAAGATGTGCAAATCAGCAAACCTGGTCCACGGGAAGTTTTGGTGCGGACGGCGGCTGCGGGAATCTGCCATTCAGATCTTCACTTTCACAATGGATCCTACCCGTACTTTCTTCCTTGCATATTAGGGCATGAGTCGGCAGGTGTGGTTGAACAGGTAGGTAGGGATGTCACGTATGTAAAACCAGGAGATCATGTAATCACCTGTCTGTCGGCATTTTGCGGTCATTGTGAGTACTGTTTAACGGGGCACATGTCGCTATGTCAAGAGCCAGAGCTACAGAGAAGACCTGACGAGGAACCCAGACTATCGCAAGATGACACGAATATTGCTCAGTTTCTGAATCTATCTTCCTTTGCGGAACAGATGTTGGTGCACGAACATGCAGTTGCCAAGATACGTCCAGATATGCCATTGGATCGCGCAGCCCTCATTGGTTGTGGTGTGACTACGGGTGTCGGTGCTGTGATCCATACTGCCGACGTTGAACCTGGTTCTTCAGTTGCCGTCATTGGCTGTGGTGGAGTGGGATTGTCGTGTATCAACGGTGCGCAGATAGCAGGTGCCGGGCGCATCATTGCAGTGGATACTGTAGCAAGCAAATTAGAGCTTGCACGAAAATTTGGTGCGACGGATGTGGTGAACGCTGCCGAAATAGATGCCGTAGAAGCTGTGCGAGATCTCACAGACGGTGGAGTCCACTATTCCTTTGAAGCGATTGGTCTAAAAGTCACCACCGAACAGGCT
>MKWU01002969.1_pt1 | contig 23518 bp, 17 predicted proteins | sample 809101 | NCBI WGS metagenome assembly MKWU01 (sample SAMN05860141, study PRJNA318959) | sponge metagenome | host: Aplysina aerophoba | place: Slovenia: Piran, Adriatic Sea, Gulf of Piran | collected 2013-05-07 | reverse complement strand
GCTGGAAGCCAATCGGTACCTGAACATGATCCACCTCAAGGAGCACCGTCGAGAACGCTTGCGCAGCGCCGCCTGACGGCGCCGAGCCCGCCCCTCCCGGGTACCCGGGAGGGGCGGGCTCCACACACACAACCAGATGCCATGACCAAATTGCAGAAAACTCTGGACACAACTCGGGAGAACACGCGGTGCCCGGCACTTTCATGGCCTGCCGCACCGCTTCCACGAAGGGTCCGTGTCCGTGCTGGAGTGTCTGCCACAAAAGCTGGATCGGTCTGCGTGAACCGGACGTGACGCCGGGAATGCCGAAACGGTTGCCAACCGATGCGGATTGCGTCCACGCCTACTATTCGGGAAGCGTAGCAGGCCCGATTTCCGGCTGAACGGCGGACATGCCCGAACGCACTTCGAACAGCGGGCCCAGGAGCCCGAGCACCGGTCCGGCTGTACGCAGCACGGAATCAAGGCGGGCAAACACGGACAGGAGCCCGCCCTTGCCGAGCATGGAGCGCACGGCTTCAAGACGGTCGGGCTCGCGTGGAAACACCACGAGTTCGATCGGCTGTCCCTCGGTGAGACCTGAGAGTTCCCGGACCTGGCGTACCGCCTCGTGGAAGCCACCGAGCCCGTCCACCAGTCCGACCTCGAGCGCGTCGCTGCCGCTCCAGACCCGTCCGCGTGCCACATGGTCGAGTTCATCGGGCCCGAGGCCGCGCCTGTCCGCAACCCGCCCGGCAAATTCCTGGTAAATGCCATCGAGGATCGCGGCATGGCGTTCCCGCTGGTGCGCATCGAAGCGATCGGTCGGCGCGTACATGGCGGCATTCTCGCCGACCGATTCCCGTGCAACGGCGATGCCGTGACGTGCCAGGGCCCGGCCGAAACTCACCTTGCCGCCCGCAACCCCGATCGAACCGGTGACCGTGCCCGGATGCGCCAGGATCCTGTCCGCCTCCACCGCAACGAAATACGCGGCGGACGCGGCCAACCCGCTCATTGAAGCAACAACGCTCCGCCCACTGTTCCTGAACCTGGCCACGGAGTCGCGCATCGCGTCGGAGGCAATGTAGTCACCGCCGGGACTGTCGATACGCAGGATCAGACCGCGGACAGAGGTGTCCTCTCGGGCCTGTCCGATCGCCTCGGCCAACCGTCCCGACACTGCCCGGTACCGGGTGCCGAACGGCAGGTCGGGTTCTCCGCGGGCGATCGAACCCGCGAGTTCGATGACCGCGATCCGGACACCGGAATCCAATGCGTCGAGAACTTCACGGTAGTCCGCAAGCTCGACGGTCCCGGCCGGTTTGTCCGCAGCGGGCTCGTGATCGCCGGGCATCTGGCTGTCGAGCCAATCGTCGCGATATCCCAGCCGATCGACGAGGCCCTGCGCCAGGGCGTCCGCGGCGGACAACGGGGCACGATCGACCAGTTCACGCAGCCGTTGCGGGGACAGGTTGCGTGCCGCGGCGGCATCGGCAACGAAACTCTCGAACTGCGAGGTGATCAGGGTCCGCAGGTTGCCACGGACCGTGTCGGGCAGCTCCCGTTCCGTCAGACCGATCATCACGCCCTTGTACTCGTGGCGCCGATCGAACTCGGCCTGGATGCCGTGCTCCTCAAGCAGATCCGCCACCAGTGGCACCGCTGCCGTGATCCCCAGGGCGGAAAACGTGCCGGAAGGCTGCAGGTCGATCCGCTCGAAACCGGTGGCAAGGTAGTAGTTCGCCAGCGCGGCCGGATCGTCGAAGGACTCGGTGAACGCCGTTGCAGACTTGCCGGATGCGCGAAACCGCATGATGGCGGAACGGAGTTCAGCGGCCTCGGCAAGGTCGAGTACCGCCTGCGAAAGATCGACTGCGACGCCCGAAACCCGGTCATCGGTCGCTGCCACGTCGAGTGCGCGGACGATGTCGAACAGCGACAGTCGTGACTGGCCGGGCAACAGGGTCGGGATCACCGACGGATCGCGGACCTCGTCGAGCACACCGTCGAGTTGCAGGGTGAGAACGATCTCGTCCGGCAGCGTCGGCTCATGTTCCTGAACCCAGACCAGGGCTGCAACCGCCGCGACAAACACCCCCGTTGCGAGGACGCCGATCGCCGCAAACAGCCAGAGCAGGAACCTCAGGAACCTCACCGGTCCGACAGATCGGCCCGCGGTGCGCACTGTGCATGATGGCGCAGCAGATGATCGGCGAGGACGCAGGCCATCATCGCTTCGCCGACCGGAACCGCACGGATTCCGACGCACGGATCGTGCCGGCCCGTGGTCGAAACCGTGACCTCCCGGCCGTGACGATCAACCGAGCGCCGCGGCTCGAGGATCGAGCTGGTCGGCTTGACGGCAAACCGCGCGACGAGGGGCTGACCCGTGGAAATACCACCCAGCACCCCTCCGGCCCGGTTGCCGAGGAACACCGGGCGGCCGTCCACCATGCGCATTTCGTCGGCTGCCTCCCTGCCGTCGGCGGCAGCGAGCCCGAATCCGTCGCCGACTTCCACGCCCTTGACCGCGTTGATCGACATCATCGCCGCCGCGAGGTCGCTGTCGAGCTTGCCGTAGACCGGCTCGCCGAGGCCGGCAGGCACGCCATCGGCCACCACCTCCACCACGGCGCCTGCCGAGGAACCCTGCTTGCGAACCGTATCCAGGAACCCACTCCACTGTTCCGCCATGACCGGGTCGGGACACCAGAACGGGTTCCGGTCGATTTCCTCCCACTCCCAGCGCGAGCGGTCGATCGCGTGCGGACCGACCTGGACCAGCGCGCCCCTGATCGTGATTCCTGGCCCGACACGATGGGCCAGAACCGCGCGGGCAACAGAGCCGGCGGCGACCCTCATCGCGGTCTCGCGCGCCGATGACCGACCGCCGCCCCGGTAGTCCCGGATCCCGTATTTGGCCTCGTAGGTGTAGTCGGCATGCCCGGGGCGGAATCGATCCCGGATCTCGCTGTAGTCCTTCGAGCGCTGGTCGGTGTTCTCGATCACCATTCCGATCGGCGTGCCGGTGGTCAGCCCTTCGAACACGCCGGAGAGGATGCGCACGGTGTCGGGTTCGCGCCTCTGGGTGGTGAAGCGGGACTGGCCGGGTCTGCGGCGATCCAGATAACGCTGGATACCAGTCTCGTCGAGCGGAATTCCGGGCGGGGTTCCGTCCACGACACACCCGATTGCCGGACCATGGCTTTCGCCCCAGGTGGTAAAGCGGAAGACCGACCCGAAACTGTTGCCCGCCACCGCTCCCTCCGTTCAGACGACGGATATGTCCGGTGCGTCCACCGCCTTCATGCCGACGATATTGTACCCGCAATCAACATGGTGAATTTCGCCCGACACACCGCTGGACAGGTCGCTGAGCAGATAGACGGCGGCCCCGCCGACATCCTCGAGGGACACGTTGCGCCTGAGCGGCGAGTTGTACTGGTTCCACTTCAGGATGTAGCGAAAATCGCCGATACCGGACGCGGCAAGCGTCTTCATCGGTCCGGCCGAAAGCCCGTTCACCCTGATGCCGCGGCCGCCGAGATCCACTGCAAGGTAGCGCACGCTTGCCTCGAGCGCCGCCTTGGCCACGCCCATCACGTTGTAGTGCGGCATCACGCGCTCCGCCCCGTAGTAGGAAAGGGTCAGCATGCTGCCGCCCGATCCCATCAGCTCGGCCGCATGACGCGCAACCGAGGTGAAGGAATAGCACGAAATATCCAGTGTTCTGAGAAAGTTGTCGCGTGACGTGCTGATGTAGGCGCCCTTCAGTTCCTCCTTGTCGGAATAGGCGATGGCGTGGACCAGGAAATCCAGGTTTCCCCATTCCCGCCGCACCGTCTCGAAGGTGCGGGCGATGCTGTCATCGTCACTCACGTCACACTGCAGCAGGATCCCCGATTTCGCCTTTTCCGCCAACGGGGCCACGCGCTTGCGCAGCGCTTCTCCCTGATAGGTGAACGCGAGTTCCGCACCCTGGTCAGCCGCCGCCCGGGCGATACCCCATGCGATCGACCGGTCATTGGCGACCCCCATGACCAGGCCCCTGCGGCCCACCATGAATTTCCCGGACTGATCCATACTCTGCCCCGCGATGTCCCAGGACCGCCGCGGCCCGCACCGATATCGTCCGCGACGCGCCGGCATCCTACACCATGGGCCGGTCTGGGCAACCGCGAGCACCGGCCGGCGGGCCATGCACTCACGGGTCGGGTCGCTTGCCCGTGGACGGCTGACCGAAACCGGCGTCCGGGACGCGCTCGGCTCGGAGCAAGGCAGCCGGATTGCCCGGGGTCACGCCCTGAGCGCCAGGTTTTCCGGGTCGTAGGGACTCTCCTCGACGATGCGGGCCGGAAGCGTGCGATCAAGTACGCGAACATGACACTCGAGCCCGACCCTGGCGTGGTCGCTCTCCACGTATCCCAGCATCAACGACTTGCCGACGTGGTGGCCGTACCCGCCGGCGGTACCCCGCCCGATGACGGTACCGTCGAGCAGCACCGGCTCGTTGCCGAACGGGTCGGCATCTTCCGCCTCGATTTCGATGGTGCAGAACCGGGTCGGCACCCCGGCCTGCTGCTGGAGAACCAGCGCGTCCCTTCCGGCAAACTGACCCTTGTTCAGGCGCACGAACCGGCCGAGACCGGCTTCGAGTACCGAGTTCTCGGCGTTGAGATCTGTTCCCCACAGGCGATAGGACTTCTCGAGCCGCATTGACTCCATCGCCCGCATGCCGACATCGGCGACTCCGAACTCCGCGCCGGCCTCGCGCAGGGCATCGTAGAGGTGGATCTGGTATTCGATCGGATGGTGGAGTTCCCACCCGAGCGAGCCGACGAAGTTCACCCGCATGGCACGGACCGACGGGCAGAACCCGACCGGAATCTCCTGCATGGTCAGCCACGGGAAGGCTTCGTTCGAGACGTCGGCGTCGGCAAGCCGCTGCAGCACGGTGCGGGCATCCGGACCTGCCAGTACGAGGACACCGTAGCGGCCGGTCACGTCGGTCAGGTGCACGGACCCGTCCCGGGGCAGGGTCTTTTGCAGACCGTCCAGGTCATGGTCGTGCGCGGCACCTGGCCCGACCAGGAAGAATCGCTCCCCGTGCAGCCCGTCCGCCATCCGCGTGATCGTGAACTCCGAGCGGACGGACCCCGACGGGTTGAGCGCGTGGGCCAGGCACATGCGCCCGATACCGCCCGGGATCCGGTTCGCGACCAGGCGATCAAGCCAGTCCCGCACGCCCGGCCCCTCGATCTCGAACTTGGCGAAGGAGGAAAGCTCCATCAGGCCCACCCGCGTGCGCATTGCCTCGACCTCAGCACCGACATGGGCAAACCAGTTCGATCGCCTGAACGAGTAGACGTCCTTGCGCGGTGTGCCTTCAGGTGCAAACCAGTTCGGCCGCTCCCAGCCGAACCGCGCGCCCCAGACCGCCCCCGCCCGGTCGAGACGATCGTAGATCGGGGGAGCCTTGGCCGGACGGGCGGACGGGCGTTCCTCCATCGGGAAGTGGTTGACGAAGACATGCGCATAGGCTTCCTCGTTCTTGATGCGGGCAAAATTCCGCGACACCACCCCGAACCTGCGCGGATCGACGCCGAGCATGTCGACACCGGGCTCGCCCTCGACGATCCACTCGGCGAGCTGCCACCCCGCGCCACCGGCCGCCGTCACTCCGAAGCTGTGCCCTTCGGAGATCCAAAAGTTCTCGAGGCCGAACGCCGGTCCGACCAGCGGGTTACCGTCGGGCGAATAGCTGATGGGACCGTTGACGATATCCTTGATGCCGGCGTGCTCGAACGACGGAACCCGGCGCGCGGCCGCTTCGACGTGCGGCAGCAGTCGGTCGAGGTCTCCGGGAAACAGGTCCTTCTCGAAGGTCGCCGGCACGCCGTCGGCGAAACAGGCCGGCGCTCCGTTCTCGTACGGCCCGAGGATCCAGCCCATTCGTTCCTCGCGGAAGTAGTAGGAGGCGTCGGATTCCCGCAGGATCGGCAGCTCCAGGTTTCCGGCCTCGCGCCATTGCTTCAGCACCGGGTCGACATCGGTGACGATGTACTGGTGCTCGACCGGGATCACCGGGATCTCGAGGCCCACCATGCGCGCGGTGGTCCGGGCGTAGTTTCCGGTGGCGCACACCACGTGTTCGCATCTGATATCTCCCGCGTCCGTCCGGACCACCCACTCGCATTCGTGGGTCCGCTCGATTGCCGTCACCTCGGTCCGCTGGATGATCTCCGCGCCGCGCATGCGCGCACCCTGGGCAAGCGCCATGGTGACGTCGACCGGCGCGATATGACCGTCGGTCGGGTGCCACAGGGCACCGACCAGGCCCTCCATGCTCGCGATCGGCCACAGGGCCGCGATTTCGTCAACGCCGATCAGGCGGCAGTCGACGCCGATGGTCTCGGCCGTGCACTGATAGTTGCGGTACTCGTCCATCCGGTCGCGGTTGCACGCAAGCCGCAGGTTGCCGGTCGGATGCAAGCCAACCGCCTGGCCTGTCTCCTGCTCCAGTCGCTTGTACAGTTCGACCGAATACTGGTGCAGCTGGCCGACCGAGTAGCTCATGTTGAACAGCGGCAGCAGACCGGCGGCGTGCCAGGTCGAGCCGGCAGTCAGTTCCGTGCGCTCGAGCAGCACCACGTCGCTCCAGCCTTTCGCGGCCAGGTGGTAGAGCGCCGAGACCCCGACGACACCACCTCCGATCACCACCACGCGCGCGGTTGTCCTCATTGGTCCTTCCCCCTGCTGTCCCGGATCCCGAACCTCCGCCCGTGCAGGCCGTCAAGCCCTGACGAAGGCGACGGTATCCTGTCGAATTCAGGATGTTTCGGCCGTTTTCCCGGCAACCATGCCAGTGCGCCCCGGTTTGCAACAGACACCCATGTGGGTTAGGCTTTTTTCGCGTCACGATCGGTCATTGCCGATGCAGTGACAGCGCGAAGTGCTCACGGGAGCCCGAATGCCTGACGCACAGGAAGCCCTGGTAGCCTTTGAGGGTGTACAGAAGACCTACGACGGCAGGCAGCTGGTCGTGCGAGATCTCAATCTCGACATTGCGCGCGGTGAATTCCTGACCATGCTCGGGCCGTCCGGCTCGGGAAAGACGACCTGCCTGATGATGCTGGCCGGGTTCGAGACACCGACCCACGGCCGCATCCTTCTGAAAGGAACCGAACTCAACCGGGTACCGCCACACCGTCGCGGCATCGGCATGGTGTTCCAGAACTATGCGCTGTTCCCGCACATGACGGTCTATGAAAACCTCGCCTTCCCGCTCGAGGTTCGCGGCATGTCCCGCGCCGAAATCGAGACCAAGGTCGCCCGCGCCCTGGACATGGTCCGGCTTCCCGTGTTCGGAGGCAGGCGGCCGGCGCAGCTGTCCGGCGGTCAGCAGCAACGGGTCGCCGTCGCCCGGGCGCTGGTGTTCGAACCGGACCTCGTGCTGATGGACGAGCCGCTCGGCGCGCTCGACAAGAACCTGCGCGAGGAAATGCAGTACGAGATCAAGCACATCCATGAATCTCTCGGGGTCACGGTGGTCTATGTCACGCATGACCAGTCCGAGGCGCTCACCATGTCGAACAGGATCGCGGTGTTCGACGATGGCGTGATTCAGCAGCTGGCAACTCCGGACGTGCTGTACGAAAAGCCCGAAAACGCCTTCGTTGCCCAGTTCATCGGCGAGAACAACCGCCTGACGGCGCGTGTGAAGGAGCTGGACGGCTCATTCTGCACGGTCGAACTCGAGGACGGCCAGAAGGTACGGGCACTCAGTGTCAATGTCTCCGGAGCCGGAGAGATCACGACACTGTCGCTGCGGCCGGAACGGGTCGTCATCGGGCCGGGCCAGGATTTTGCCGACAACCGGATCTCGGGCCGGGTCGAGGAGCTGATCTATCTCGGAGATCACATTCGGGCCAGGCTCACCGTCGCCGGAAACGATTCCTTCATCGTGAAGGTGGCGAATGCCCACGATCATGTACGCCTCAGTCAGGGTTCGGAAGTCCCTCTCGGGTGGGCTTCGGAAGACTGCCGGGCACTTGACGCGGGAGTTGGCAACGCGGCTCCCGCCTAGGGAGCCGGAAAGTGCCACCGCACCCGGGAGGACGGGTGTCGGAGGACCATCGTGGCCGCATGCGGCCAGACATGCATGGAGAAAGCTCATGAGACTCTTGTTCGGTTCGTCGGCCCTTGCGATGGGAGTCGTCCTCGGGGCGGGAACGGCCCTTGCGGTCGATCTCACGGTCGTGTCCTGGGGCGGCGCCTACACCGCAAGTCAGCAGAAGGCCTACCACGACCCCTACATGGCAGAGAATCCGGATGTGAAGATCATCAATGATGACTCGGCAGCTGAAGGACTCGCCAAGCTGCGGGCCCAGGTCGAATCCGGCAACGTAACCTGGGACCTGGTGGACATGGTCGCCTCGGACGCGATCACGGCCTGTGACGAAGGCCTGATCGAGGAGATCGATCCCGACGCAATGCTCGCCGCCGCGCCTGACGGCACCCCGGCATCGAAGGACTTCTTCGCCGGAACGCTGACACCCGGCGGCACGAACTGCTTCGTACCGCAGATCGTCTACTCGACCACCTTCGGCTACCGGACCGACGCGTTCGAGGGCGAACAGCCATCGACGATCGCCGATGTCTTCGACCTGGAGAAGTTCCCCGGCCGCCGCGCTCTCGAGAAGAAGCCGATCGGCAACCTCGAGTGGGCGCTGATCGCCGACGGCGTGTCCGGTGATCAGGTCTACGAAGTGCTTGGTACGCCGGAAGGCGTGGACCGCGCCTTCGCGAAGCTCGACACCATCAAGGACAGTGTCGTCTGGTGGACCAAGGGCGCGCAGCCTCCGCAGCTGCTGGCTGACGGCGAGGTGGCGATTGCGTCGGCGTACAACGGCCGGCTGTTCTCCGCCATTGCGGAAAAGAACCAGCCGATTGCCATGCTGTGGGACTGGCAGGTGTTTGACCTCGACGGCTGGGTGATCCCGAAGGGCACCCCGAACAAGGATGCCGTGCTCAAGTACCTGATGTTCGCGACCGACACGCAGAGGCTCGCCGACCAGGCCAAGTTCATTTCCTACGGCCCGGCCCGCTACTCGTCCGGTCCGCTGGTGGGCAAGCATGCCGATCTGGGGATCGACATGAAGCCGCACATGCCGACCAACGAGGCCAATGCCAAGACCATCCTGAACTTCGACTACGTCTGGTGGGCCGACCACCGGGCGGAACTTGACGAGCGCTTCAACGCGTGGCTCGCCAAGTAGCCTTCGGAGCCCGGGACATCACACGCCGGCACACCGCACCCTTTCGGGTCAGCGTGTGCCGGCCCGGCTCGGGGACGCGCCGGTCTCGGCCGTCCCCGTCCACCCCCGGGTTCTGACCGGCAGGCATGATGGCACACGAACTGACCACGGCTGACGGCGTTCCGCTCCGGATCAGCCTGGAGCGCGCACTGCTTCGCAGCCGCATCCGCGCCGCATTGCTGGTCGTGCCACTCATGGCATTCCTGCTGTTCGCATTCATCCTGCCCATCTTCGACATGCTCTACAGGAGCGTCGAGAACAGCATTGTCGCCCAGGTCCTGCCGGAAACCGTAGTTGTCCTGCGGGACTGGGACGAGACCGGCGACGCCCTGCCCGACGAGACCGTGTTCGAGACTGCGGTCGCCGATATCCAGGCCGCGTTCAAGGCAAAGACGCTAGGCCGGCTGGCCCGGCGGCTGAATTACGAGAAACCCGGCATGGCCAGCCTGCTGCGCAAGTCGGGCCGGCGCTCTCTCAGGATCACCGAGGCGCCATGGTCGGAACAACTGATCAAGATCGACCGCAAATGGGGCGACATCAACCTATGGCGCCTGATCAAGCGTGAATCGGACCACGTGACCGAAAGCTACTTCCTGGCCGCGGTGGACATGCGGCTCGACGACCTGGGAGCGGTCAGCTGGCAGCCGGAAAACCGGCAGATCTACCTGCAGCTATTCTGGAAGACAGTGTGGATGAGCGGGCTCATCACGATCCTGTGCCTGCTGCTTGGCTATCCGGTTGCGTTCCTGCTTGCCACCCTGCCGTTGCGCACCAGCAACCTGCTGATGGTGCTGGTCCTGCTGCCGTTCTGGACGTCGCTGCTGGTGCGCACGACATCGTGGATTGCCCTGCTTCAGCACGAAGGCGTGCTTAACGACCTGATGGTGGTCGTCGGCCTGATTTCCGACGATGGGCGACTGCAGATGATCCACAACAAGATCGGCACCTTCGTGGCGATGACCCATATCCTGCTGCCGTTCATGATCCTGCCGCTCTACTCGGTCATGAAGACCATCCCGCCGTCATACATGCGGGCGGCCCGTTCGCTCGGCGCCACCCCGTTTACGGCGTTTGTCCGCGTCTACCTGCCGAACACGGTGTCCGGCATCGGTGCGGGCAGCATTCTCGTCTTCATCCTGTCGATCGGCTACTACATCACTCCGGCGCTGGTGGGAGGGCGGACAGGCACCTTCATCTCCAACTTCATCGCCTCGCATGTCAGCGTGACCCTCAACTGGGGTCTGGCTGCCGCGCTCGGCGTCATCCTGCTTGCGCTCGTGCTGGCGCTCTACCTGCTCTACGACCGTATCGTGGGCATCGACAACATGAAGCTCGGCTAGAGGGCGCGACCATGGCCCTGCCAGTCCACGCATCCTCCGGCGAACGTGCCTGGTACTATTCGTTTCGGGTCCTCTGTGCGGCGATCTTCGTCTTTCTGATCGGACCGATCTTCGTGATCGTGCCGCTGAGCTTCAACGAGCTGCCGTATTTCACCTTCACGCCGGAGATGCTGTCCTTCGATCCCGACGGGTACAGCATCAAGTGGTACGAGGAGTTCTTCACCGAGCAGTCGTGGCAGGACGCGGTCGCAAACAGCTTCTTCATCGCGATCTTCGCGACCCTGATCTCCACCACGCTCGGAACCCTGGCCGCTCTCGGCCTCAGCCAGCCCTACATGCCGTTCCGCACCACGATCATGGCGGTCCTGATTTCGCCGATGATCGTGCCGCTGATCATATCCGCGGCGGGCATGTACTTCTTCTACACACGGATGGGGATATCCTCGACCCATATCGGGGTGATCGTCGCCCACGCGGCGCTGGGCACTCCGTTCGTGGTCATTACCGTCACCGCGACCCTAGTCGGGTTTGACCGATCGCTGATCCGGGCCGCCGCCAGCCTCGGGGCCGGACCGACCCGCATCTTCTTCAAGATCATCGTGCCGCTGATCCTGCCCGGAGTGATTTCCGGCGCACTGTTTGCCTTCATCACGTCATTCGACGAGGTCGTGGTGGTCCTGTTCGTGGGGTCGGTGGAGCAAAGGACCATCCCGTGGAAGATGTTCTCCGGAATCCGCGAGGAAATCCGGCCCACCATCCTCGCGGTGGCGACGATCCTGGTCTGCATCTCGATCGCGCTGCTGACCACGGTCGAACTTCTCCGGCGGCGCAGCGAACGGCTGCGCGGCATGTCGCCGGGCTGACACCGTCCGGCACGGACCATGATCCAGGACAGCTCGCTCGTTCCCAGGGATGCGATCCGCATGGCGGCGCTCGGCGCCCTGCTCCGGGGGGAGCGACCCTACAGTGAAATAGCCCGCGAGGTCCGGCAGTTCACCGCGCGCATCGTCGGACCCTCGCTCGAGCTGCTCGGCAGTTCGATAGAACTGCTCCGCCTCGAGGGCCTGCTCGAGGCAGCCAGCCGCCAGCAGGCGGACGAGCCGGTCCTGAGGCTGACGGAGACCGGGCTAGCCGCACTGCGCGAGTACCTGCGCGCGGACATCAATCCCGACGCATCCGCGCACCACAGGTTGCTGATTGCGCTGAAGCTGCGGTTCATCGGCATACTCGACATTAACGAACAACTCGCGCAGCTGCGCGCGCTCGAGCGGATCAACGAGGCCGATGCGGTGCGTCTGGACGACCTGATCGAGCGGACCGAGTGGCACGGAGGACTGCTTCGCGACTGGCTGGTTTCGGAACGCACCGCGGCCGAACAGCGCGCGCAGTGGTACCGCGAGCTGATCGCGCAGCGGTCCTGACTCCACCGGCCGGCGGCGGGCACCGGGACGTCAGCCGACCCGCCTCCCGGTCCGTGCCCGCATCGGCATGGCAGTCCCTGACCGCCAGCACCCCGTCAGGCAACCGCCGGCGTGACCTTGACGCCTTTCCGGACCCGCCATACCTTCCCGTGTGGCGCCGCCGGAAAATCGATCCGGGAACACGCAAGATCGGCCACCGGTCATGTACGACGCAACCTGGCTGCTTCGTCTCCACGCCCGAAGGCGTCTCGTGCACCTCGCACGGATGGACCCGGGTGATGCCCAGCGCGCCGTCCTGTCTTCCCTGATCACACGCGCCCGCAGCACGAAGTTCGGGCGGGACCACGGGTTCTCTCCCGGCTGGTCGCTGGAGGAGTTCCGTTCACGGGTTCTGCTCCGGAACTTCGACGCGTACTGGCAGGCCTATTGGCGCGAGCCCTTCCCAGGCCTCATCGACTGTACCTGGCCCGGCTCCATTCCGTGGTTCGCCGTGTCGTCGGGAACGGCGACGGGCACCACCAAGTACATTCCCGTAAGCCGGGAGATGCGTCGCTCGAACGTCCGCGCGGGCGCCGACCTGCTGGCCTTCCATCTTGCCAGCCGGCCGCAGAGCCGGCTGCTCGCCGGGCGCGTCTTCATGCTCGGCGGCTCGACCGGGCTTGTCCGCCATGCGCCCGGCGTTCACAGCGGCGACCTTAGCGGCATCGCCGCGGCGACCATGCCGGTCTGGGCAAGACTGCGCTACTTCCCGCCCCGCGATCTCGAGGGCATCGCGGACTGGGAGCAGAAGATCGATCGCTTTGCCCAGCACTCGCTGGACGCGGACATCCGGGCCGTTGCCGGCACACCGAGCTGGCTGCTGATCTTCTTCGAGCGCCTGGCCAAGGTTGCCGGAGCCGCAGGCGGCGGACGGACGAGCCGGATCGCCGACATCTATCCCAACCTCGAACTGCTGGCGCACGGCGGCGTTGCGTGGGCGCCCTATCGCGACCGCTTCAACGAACTGCTCGAAGGCAGCCGCGCGGAAACGCGCGAAGTCTACGCGGCGAGCGAGGGGTTCTTCGCCATTGCCGACGGCCCAGATGGCGACGGGCTCAGGCTGTTGCTCGATACCGGGATCTTCTACGAGTTCGTCCCCCTCGATCAGCTCGACAGCGCGAACCCGGACTGTCGCTGGGTCGGCGATGTCGAGCCGGGGGTCAACTACGCCCTGGCGGTGTCCACCTGCGCCGGGCTCTGGCGCTACCTTGTCGGCGATACCGTGACCGTGGTCGACCGCTCGCCCCCGCGCGTCCTTGTGACCGGAAGGACGAGCTACATGCTTTCTGCCTTCGGCGAGCACGTGATCGGCATCGAAGTCGAGCAGGCGGTGACCGAGGCCGCCCGGGAAATCAACGCGACAGTGACCGACTTCGCGGCGGGGAGCGTGTTTCCGGAGAAGACCGGCACGCGCGGCGGGCACCTCTACATCGTCGAGTTCGGGCCGCAGGGTACCGGGGAAGGGCTGGATGCGGAGCAGCGCATGCGCTTCGCCCGGCGGCTGGATGCGGCCCTGTGCGACCTCAACGACGACTATGCGGCCCACCGGGCGGACGGATACGGACTGGACGCCGCCCGGGTGGACATTCTCGCCCCGGGCGGTTTTGCCGCTTGGATGAAGAGCCGCGGCAAACTGGGCGGACAGAACAAGGTGCCCCGGATCATCAACGACCCGGAGCTCCTGTCCGGATTGCGGACCTTTGCCGATGCGTACAACCTGACGAGGGACTGATGCACGTGCAGGGCCTTGCGCGATCCGGCCACACACGGTTTCGACCAAGAGCCGCGGACCGCGGACCGCGGCATCGTCGCCAGGACCAGTCCCGCCCGCCGCGCGGTGCAGGCCCGGGCGGGCCCGACCCGCATCCTGCCTGCACCCGGCGTGACCGGTGTGGCGCGGCAGATCTGGCCACACGGGCGGATTGCCACGCACCGGTCAGAAGCGCAGGGAACCCCTGCCGGACTTTCCGAAAGGTCGACGCCGTGGGACCTTCAGCCAGACAGGTGAGCGATGATACCCATGTCCCCGCGGCAAGCCGGCTGCCCCTTTCCATGGTGGCGCCGCCAGGGCCGAAGGCCCGCTCCCGGCCGATCGCTTCAACCGGGCGATCGCGTTCGGGCCCATATGCCTGCTCCACCGGAGGGAGGTCCGCGTTCCCCGGGAAGGCCGGGATGCGGCGGCTGTGTCACGGACTCCGGACGGCAATCGCGCTCACCCTGACACTCCCCCTTGTCGCGGCCTGCGGCGGGCTCATTCCGCCATCGCCGGGCAGTATTCGCGCAGCGGATCGACTGGAGGCGTTCAACCGCCTGCCCACACCGCCTTTCGAACGCCCGGTCGAGATCCGGTGGAACCTCCACCTGGTGCCGTACATCATTGCCGAAACCGACCGCGACGGAGCCCTTGCGCTGGGACTGGTGCACGCGCACCTCAGGCTCGGTCAGATGGAGGTGCTCAAGCGCATCGCCCGGGGCCGCATCTCCGAGATGGTCGGTCCGTTTACAACGGAGTTCGACGCGGCAATCCGGACGATCGGATTCGCCAGGGCAGCTCCGGAGATCCTGCGCAGGATGCCGCCCGAAACCCGTGCCTGGCTCGACGCCTATGTCGCCGGGATCAACTTCTACAAGTCGGCAACCGACGCGAGGCCGCCGGAGTTCTCGGCACTTGGCATTGACGAGGAACCCTGGACAGCCGAGGACACCCTGGCACTGGGCCGGCTGGGCGGCATGGACTTCACCTGGATTGTCCTGCCGGAACTGCTGAAGCTTCGCGCCACGCCACAGTGGCAGGTCGTCTGGGAGCAGCTCGCCAGGCCGGGTGGAGAGGCCCGGCTGCCTGCCTCCGGTGCGGAGGCACCGGCGCGCGGCCGGGCGAGCATGCTGACGGCGCTGTTCCGGCGCACGGCCAGGCTCGGCAGCAATTCGATCGCCGTCGCACCGTCGCGCAGCGCGAGCGGCGGCGCACTGATCGCAAACGATCCGCATCTCGGGCTGCACCTGCCGAACACCTGGCTGATGGCCGGGCTCCACACACCGTCCTACAGGGCCGTGGGAATGATGGCGCCCGGGCTGCCGGTGTTTGCATTCGGACGCACGCCGTGCCTGGCCTGGGGAGGCACGAACCTGCATGGCTGGAACACGGACCTGGTGGACCTGGCCAGCCACCCCGACCCGCTGTCGGAAGAAGTCCACGACATCGGTGTGCGGTTCTGGATCGATACGCGGGCCAGGATCCGCCGATCCGACCTCGGGCCCGTGATCAGCGACGCGGCACTGCTGGAATTTCCTCCCGGCCGGACCTACGCGGCCCGCTGGATCGGTCACCTGCCCAGTGACGAGATCACGGCGCTGCTCGACCTGCTCAGGGCCCCGAATGGCCGTGAGCTGTCAAGGACCCTGCGGTCCTTTGCCGTACCGGCACAGAACATCGTCTACGCCGATTGCGAAGGGAACATCGGCCACCTGGTTGCGACGTGGCTGCCTGACCGCCCTGTCGCGTTTCCCCCCGACATCTTCGTCGACGCCGCCACATCCCGGCGCCACTGGGAGCGCATCCTGACCTCCGGCGAACTGCCGTCGATCGAAAACCCCGAGACCGGCTACGTCGTTTCGGCCAACGACCGCGCGTTCGAGACGCCGCCAACCCGCATTGGCCTGTCGTTTTCTCCCGGACAACGTGCCGAGAGACTGGCGCACCTGGTGGAAGCACTCGACCCGGTCGACCTGTCGGACCTGACCACGATGCAGCGGGACGTCTACAGCGCGGCAGCACACGGGCTCACCCGCCTCATCCTGGCGTCGGCGCCGACGGGCGGGAATCTCATTCCCGATCTCGCCAGGTGGCAGGGCACCTATGAAGCCGCATCGAGAGGGGCGCTGGTCTACGAGGCGGTGCTCACGCATCTCGCACCGAACGCATTCGGGGCGGCCGGTCGCAGCGCCGAACTCGCGTTCTGGCTAAAGACCGGGTTCCTGGACATCAAGGCCGCGGAGGTTCTCCGGTCCCTCGGCGAGGCACGGCGTCGGGAGCTGGTTGCGGCAGCGCTTGCCGCCGCGGCCCGGGAAATCAGTACGCACGAAGTGTGGGGGGATCGCCATCGACTGGCGAACCGGCATTACCTTGGACTGATCCCGGTCCTTGGCGCGGGATACCGCATTGGCGACCTTCCCGGACGAGGTGGCCGGGAGACGGTCCTGAAGTCGGGCGCTGAGCTCGAGATCGATCAGCACTCGCCGAGTTTCGGCTCCCATGCGCGCCACGTCTCCGACCTCGGCGATCCGGATGCCAACTTCTTCATTCTTCTTGGCGGACAGGACGGCTGGTTCGGAAGCGGTGCCTTTGACGACCAGATCCCTCTGTGGACCGCCGGCGAGAGCATCCAGCTCCCCCTGTCGCTCGACACGGTCCGAAAACAGTTCCCGATCACCAGCGGTGGAGCGGACGCCACCTCCCGACGACATCGCGATCCCGACGGGGCCGTACGGCAGTAGCCAGCGAGCGTGGCGCACTGCGGGCCGGGACGTGGTTTCCTTCGGATCGGAGAACCCGTGCAAGAGGGACATTCACCGTGCTCCCCTGTCGAAAGGGTTCTTTCTTGCGGGACCAACCCGCCTGTCCCGTCCCAATCGAGCGTTGCCTTCACCGCGCCGTCATGCGCACGCGACATCGCGTCCCGGCCCCAGAGCAGGCCTTCCAGCAAGACCGATTTCGGCGCAGAGAAGGTGATGTCGTGGCCGGGCTCGTGCTCCGTCTCGCCCTCGCGCGTACGCCGTCCGAGGCGGAGGTCCGTCTTCGGGACCTTCCCTTCCAGGACCTCGCGGAACCGCCTCGCGTCGACACGACCCTTCAGGCCCAGCGCCGCCGCGCCCGTCCCGTGCCGGCGCGCGGCCGAGCCGGCTGCGGGTCGCCGACCGACGCCGGCAGGAACAGCGGCCCGGCATCCGGCTCGGTCTCATGGTCATCACCCGTTGGCGCTGCCGCTCGAAGACTCCATGACCACGGGCTTGGAAAGCTTCCGCGCAAGCCGCAAACGAGACTGTTTCACGGTAAACTCCGATCGCACGCTCGGTCTCATCCGGTTCGAAAGCCTGCTTGCCTAGAATCCGGACGAAACTCAGGACTGCATGGCCGAGCGGTTCCGTAACGAGGCCGGGAGTGCCAAGCATGTGCTGGAGCGGACCGCCGCCACCATCTTGGAACGCCACCGCCTCTCGAAGGGCTTCCGCTGGGTCGCGGCAGCCGCAATCCTGACCGGTGCCTGGCTGTCACCGCCGCAGGCATCCAGATGCAATGGGAGTTCGGCGTTTCGCCGCCGAAGACGAAAAATGGAACACGGCGAAGGCAGCTTCGGCACGACGGGGGCGTAGCGCAAGCCTGTTCTTGACCCTCGACGGATGGAAAGTCATGTTACCCAAGAGAGGGGGACTCTTCGGAAGGTTTTCACAATGGCCGGGTTCGAGCAGGCGTTCGATGATGTGGAACAGGCTGCCGAGGCGGCGCGGAAAGCGGCGGTGCGATTGGCGTCCACTGCAAACGCGCTGAAGAAGGCTGCACAGGCGGGCAATGTCGCAGCCATCCGGCGCGGGCCGGACAGACTCGGCGAGGCGATGGAGGAGGCGCGGCGGGAGGTCGAGCGTGCCGCCGCCAGTTGGCCTTTCTCCGAAAGTGAAGAAGCCGACTATTTGAAGGATGGATACGCGGCAGAATTGCAGGCTGTGTCAGCGGAGAAAGGCCTGAGCCTGTATGAACGCGACGGGCAACTCATATCTCCACCGTCTATCCTGAGAATTCTCCCCGACAGGCGCTCCGTTATGCTGGACCGGAAGAGCCGGTCGACGATCCGACCGTCATGGCTCGCGGAACTCCTGCTTCGCAGCAAGGGCAAGTCCAGCGGCTTCACGCCGACGCAATTCCTGGAGGCGCTCTATGCCGTTTATGCCGACATCACCGGCCCGTCGGCGCTGATGTCGAAACAGGGCGGTGGCGTCGTGCCGCTGGCTCGTATCTACCGGCTGATGACTGCCTTGCCGGGTATCGGCCGCAATTACGATCCGATGGATTTCGGCAGGGACCTGTACGTTCTGGATTCGAAAGGACCGCACTTAACCAGGAAAGGGGCGGAAGTATCCTTTTCATCGTCCGGGGGAAAATACCGCCCTCGTGACCTTTTTTATTTCGTCGATTCCTACGGCGTCAGCATGGACTATTACGGCATTCGCTTCCGGGAAAATGCGGAATGAGCAATAGAATTGCCCTCGACGAGTGGCTTGAGGTCATTGACGGGGAATATTTGGCCGACTTCATTGGCGCCGGCGGCGCGGCCGTCAAATTCGCTGTGGCCGAGGAGGGAGGAAGGCGCGCGCTATCCCAGGCGTTGAAGGCTCGTGGCGAGTCGTTAGGGTACCTGTTCGTCCATCTGGACGCAGCTACCTGCCGGGCCCATATGCCGCAGGATCTCTTCTTCGGTATGGCGCGGCAGGTCGATTGGCGGCTTCTGGCTCGTCGCGTCATCCAGGGCTTTTTCGTTGAAGAAGGTTTTGAGGTCGAAGGAATCGATGCGAAGGAGCCTCGCATGATCGATTCCATTATCGCCGCAAACAACTCCGGACGGGATTATATCGGTCGTGTGTTGAGACCGCATCTTGAGAGCCGGATTTTCAGGAACGCTGACCTCTCCAAGGCGTTCCGCATCGCCATGCTGCACCTTTGCCGGTTCGAGATACAAGATACTGCGGGAATGGAACAGTATCCGGGACAACCTCTTCTGGACTGGTTGACGGGTGAAGACAACAGGATCGGGCAGTTACGCGATTTCCAGATTCGGACCCGGATCGACCGTACGACGGCTCGATATTTCCTGGAGTCCGCCTGCCATTGGATACGGCAAGCCGGCTGTCCTGGCATGCTTCTCGTTCTGGATAATGCCCGCGTGACCGTTGGACGAAATCCGAGGGACAGTTTGAGATACTACACCAAGGCCATGACACTGGACCATTATGAGGTGTTGCGAGAGTTTATCGACGACGCTGACCGGTTGTCAGGCCTGCTGTTCGTCGTGGCAACCGACTACGGGTTTCTTGACGAATCCTCGCGGAGCAGCAGGGGTTGGATCATCTATTCGGCCTTGCGTACGAGGATTATGGACGATGTTCGGGACAGGAACGTTGTCAACCCGGTTTCTTCTCTGGTCAGAATATCCTGAATGATGGGTAAGCCGCAGCCATGCCTATGCAATCGAACGGTGACACAGCAGTAGTATACAGACGCGCGATAGAGGCGCTCAGGAGCGGGGTACCCAATCGCGAGGCCGTTCGCGAACTTGGCAGTAGCCAACCAGAGGCAGAGCGGCAATTCATCGAGATGCTGGAACAAAACGACGGTTTCAGTCGACCCTTGCCGGTAACACGCGGGATGCTGGTTTCAGGAGATTTCGGAGCAGGAAAATCTCACCTTTTAGCTCATTTCGAGCAGCTTGCGTTATCGCGGAACTTCGCTTCTAGCCGAGTGGTAATCAGCAAGGAAACTCCTCTATACGATTTAGGTAAAGTCTTTGTTTCGGCGGTCGAAAACGGAAAACTGCCCGGGCGGAACGGTCGATTCATGGAAGAATTATCTTTGGCTCTGAGGCCGGGAACGGAAAATTACGACTTGTTTTCCGGCGCTGTCGCCAAAGCGGCATTGGATGGTCATATGAGCATGATATTTCCTGCGACCCGTATTGTGCATGAACGGTCTCAGGATCAAGATGTAATTAACGAAATTGAGTCCTTTTGGGCTGGAGACAGAATTGCAGTTGCGAGTGTGAGGAAAGGATTGCGATCAATTGGAGAAGTACATAATTACCGTTTTTCGGCACCAAAGGCTGCTGAGCTACCCTTGCAACGCCTTCGATTCGCTGCTGAACTCATACGGGGAGCGGGATACCGCGGATGGGTCGTCTTTCTGGACGAGATCGAGTTGATAGGCAATTATTCGATATTGCAGAGGGGGCGTTCTTATGCCGAGATTGCGCACTGGATGGGACGTACGCGGGAATCCGACCGCTCCGGATTAATTGCGGTTGGGGCGGTTACGGGTGATTTTGTGTCGGCGGTTATTGACGCCGACGGCAAACAGGATGGAGACAAGATTGCTCCCCGGCTGCGAGAAAGCGCCCGATATGGAGGCCTTGTCGACACAGCGGAAGGCGGCATGGAGGTATTGATGCGGGACGTCTTTGCATTACAGTCTGTCCGAACACCGGATGTCGAAGCGATGCTGGAGAAGCTGCGCGGGATTTATGCCAAGGCGTATGGTTGGCAGCCGCCTTCGGCGTCGGTAGCATCGGAGACCGCCGGGCACATGAATCAGATGCGCTACAAGGTCAGGTCGGCAATCAACGAATGGGACTTGCTCAGGCTGCGTCCCGGTTATCGGCCGGAAATTGAAGCGCAGGAATTTCAGCACGACTATGGTGAAGACTCCGACCTTGAAAAGCCGGCCGCGGATAATGCGGAATAGACAGCAGCGGTAACCGGTCCGATTCCGGTGGCTACCGGACAGGATGAAGCGGCAGCGCGGGTAAGGGTCCTTGCGTGGCTGCGGATAATCCCGGCCGTGAATGGGGACGGCTTTCGAGCGGCCCTGCTGGAGACCTCCACAGAAGGGGAACTGCTTGGCTTCGGCGTAACGGGCGGCGGCGACTGGCGGGAGGTCGGCGGGCCCGTCGCAGCGCTCTTTCGGGCTGCGGCGCATTTGCCGACACTGGCAGTCGCCCGCGTGGACGAACTGCCTGTCGGCATATTGGGCGAAGTTCCGCAGCCGGTTGCACCGTTCTGCCTTGTCGGTGCGCCGGGCAGGCGGGCGGATTCCGGCGTGTCGTGGGCGAAGGCACGGCCTGCGCCCGCTTCGCCCGCCGAACGCGCCTTCGCCGCGTTGATGGCCCGGCGCGACCCATTCGAACCTCTGGAACGCGCGGCGGTGGCGCTCCGCATGGCCCTCGCCGACGCTCATTTTCGACAGGCCGCCCAAATTCCGGGACTCGATATGCTGTTTTCGTTGCCGAAGGACCCCGCCCGTTCTGGCGGCAGCATGGGTCAGGACCTTGCCAGCAGGCTTCGCGCTGTGCTGGCCGCGCCTCCGGGGCTGCCTCCGGTCGATGCGGACGCACCGCTGGAATGGGCCGGCGAGTTGATGCCGTTTCAGCAGGACGGTGTGCGGGCGCTTCTGGAGATGGACCGGCTGTTGCTGGCGGACGACATGGGGCTCGGCAAGACAGTGCAGGCCGTTGCCGCGCTCCGCATTCTGGCGGCGCGTGACAAGACCGGCCCCGCCTTGGTGATCGCGCCGGCGAGCGTGCTCGACCAGTGGCGGCGGGAACTTGCTAAGTGGGCGCCGGAGCTTTCCGCAATCGTCGTCCGCGGCTCGGCGGACGACCGGACATGGCAATGGCGGGCGCGAAAGGATGTGACGCTGGTCGGCTACGAGACACTACGTTCAGATGCCGGCCGCATTCGCGCGCTCCGGCCTCCGGGAGAGGTCTGGAGCGCTGTCGTCGCCGATGAGGCACAGCGGATCAAGAATCGCAACAACACCAGCCAGGCGGTAAAAAGCTTTTCCAGAATCAGGTCCTGGGCGCTTACCGGCACGCCCGTCGAGAACCATGAGGACGAGTTGGCGTCCATCATGGAGTTCGTGGACCATCGCAAAGACGCGCCGCCCGCGCGCTACCATCCCGGCCCTGCGCTGTCGAAACGCCACCGGGAATTGCAGCTGCGGCGCAGGAAAGGCGACGTTCTGGCGGACCTTCCGCCCAAGCTGGAGACGAAGCTGACAGTCGGGCTGCGTCCCGACCAGAGGCGGAGCTACGATGTCGCGGAGCGGGAGGGGACTGTCTATCTCAGGTCCCTTGGCGCAAATGTTACGGTCCAGCATATTCTGGAACTCATTACCCGTCTGAAACAGATATGCAATTTCGACCCGAAGACAGGCTCGTCCAGCAAGATGGATGACATAAAGGACAAGTTGCGGGAAATAACGGCGCGCGGGAACAAGGCTCTCATTTTCTCGCAATACGCCAACGATATTTCGGGTGTCGGGGCAGTGGTCAGATACTTGCAGGAGTTCGGCCCCTTGGCCTTGATGGGTGAGGTCCCGGTGAAGGAACGCTTCTCCATCGTCGAGCGGTTCCGAACTTCTGACAGGCATAAGGTAATGGTTATATCGCTGCGCGCCGGCGGCGTTGGGCTGAACCTTCAAGAGGCGTCATATGTCTTCCATCTGGACCGCTGGTGGAACCCTGCAGTGGAGCGACAAGCGGAGGACAGAGCCCATCGGATCGGACAAACGGCTAAATTGAACGTCATCAAATTCATTTGTGCGGACACCATCGAAGAGCGCATCGACCGGATACTTGAAGAAAAGCAACAACTGTTCGATGAGCTTGTGGATGATGTATCTATGGACCTTTCGATAAGGCTAAACCGCAAGGAACTATTGGGATTGTTCGGGATTTAGGTTTCAGGTTCCCGCGAAGGTAATTGCGGTGCGATTTGCAAGAAGCAGGATGTATGGTGCGCCCAGTATCAGACCTCCTGACCTCTGCTGATTTTGGGTGACACGGGCTGGGTCGATTCCTGGGCTGCGTCGAGATCGTAGACCATGCGCATTTCGGTCTCGGGGAAGACCGTCCCGGCGGTATTCAGCTCGGTGAGCAACGCTTCGATTTGGCGGTCGCAGGCGTCATTTCCGAGGCCGGGAATGCGCACCCTGAGGACGCCACCGGCGGGGTCCGGCATGATGTCGGCATCGGCAGCAAGCAGTGCGCGCAGCAGTTTGCGGGGATGGGTTTTCTTGCCCTGCGCCTGCATGACGGGAAGCATCATGCGGGTCTCGGCGCGGTAGGCGATCATGCGGATGACGTCGAGGAGGAGGCGCTGGCGCGAGGGCAGGACGTCGAGCTTTTCGGCTTCGTCGAGGTCGCCGGCCCGGCAGTGCCCGGGCACCCCCCTTCGGCTGGCCTTGACGATCTCGCGGGCGCCCTCGAGGTCCCTGACTTCGCTCTTGAGTTCGGCCGTCGGGTGCTTCTTTCTGGCCGCGTCGCCGACGCGTTTGCGCAGGCGGGCAAGCTGGTGGTCGAGGCGGCGGATCGCCTTGTTACAGGCGCGCCGGAGCGGGTTGACGACCACGGCCTCGGCCATCTCCTTGTGCGGATCGGTGGTGATGAAGGGCACCTGACGGCCGTTGTCGAGCAGGCGGCGGATCTGGCGCACCCTGAAGCCGTTCGGCAAGGCTACCGGCTTCCCTGCCAGCCGGACGGTGGCGTTGGTGTTTGCCGCGGGCCCGTGAATGGGAACGGTGATCGGGCTGAAGTCCTCGACCGGCCAGTCTTCGCCGCTGAAGTTCTTGTGCCAGGTCAGGCAGGCGATGCCGCGCTTC
>MKWU01002968.1_pt1 | contig 23520 bp, 18 predicted proteins | sample 809101 | NCBI WGS metagenome assembly MKWU01 (sample SAMN05860141, study PRJNA318959) | sponge metagenome | host: Aplysina aerophoba | place: Slovenia: Piran, Adriatic Sea, Gulf of Piran | collected 2013-05-07 | reverse complement strand
AGGTACGCGGAGAATGTGAATCCGAGGCAGGCAACGCCCGCGACGCCCCACCGCAGCATGGCCGGCGGCTCCGGCACTCCCAGCGCGGCAAGATTGCCCAGCAGCAGCACCGCATACCCCCCGACCCCCATCAGCGCAACCGGAATCCCCAGGAACCGCGAGTACTCGCTAGTCGTAACCGCCCCGCATCCCCCGCTCACCCCGCAAGCCAGGTCAGCCCCGCTCAGGAAAGTCACGCTCAGGTAGGTCGCCAGCCCCAGCCCCACCAGGCTCAGCAGGGCAGCCGCCCCCCAGCAGATTGTTCGGGCGTTCGGCGTCATTGCGCCTCGGCAAGCGCCGCCTCGATCGCGTCCCGGAATATCCCGTACTCCCCGCCCCGCACATGCTCACCGTTGATGAACACCGTCGGCGTGGATGTAACCCCGTTGTCGTCGGCGAACTCGCTCTCGGTCCGCACCCGGCTGACATACTTGCGGTCGCTCAGGCATGCCGAGAACTGCACCAGGTCCAGCTCCACAATGTCCGCAAGACCCACCAGGTTGTTATATGAGTAGGCGCCCACATTCGTGCCCGCCCAGTTCTCGTACAGCGCGTCGTGGTACTCCCAGAACTTGCCCTGATCGCTCGCGCACTCCGCCGCCTCCGCCGCCCATACCGACTCCTCGCCCAGAAACGCGTAGTGCCTGTAAACGAACATCACCTGCCCGGAGTCCACATAGTCCTTCTTTATCTGTCGCCCTACCCCGAGGGCGAAATCACGGCAAAACACTCATTGGAAGTCCCCGAACTCCACCACCGTCACCGGCGCGTCCCTGTCCCCGATGATGTGGGTATATGGCGGGAACTCCTGAGCCACGGCAGGGGTGCCGGTCTCATCGCCGCCCGTCAGATTCAGCGCAACCACAACGATCACGGCGACCGCAATCACCACCGCAACCGCGCCCGCGCCCAGCATAATCCAAAGTCTGTTTCTGTTTTCCAATCTCGTAATGCTCCTACAAGTCGAAATCGCTCAGCCCGCCGGTGCGCTCAAGCCCGGCCGCCGAACCCGTCACCCATCAATTATTGCACACTCAGCCGCGCCCCGCCGAGTCCGTCTATGTGGATAGTCGCCTCGTCGCCGGGACTGACTGGAACCGGCGGCGCGAAGGTGCCCGTCAGAACCAGCGCGCCCTTCTTTATTGAATCGCCCTCCGCGGCAAGCGTGTTGGCAAGCCAGACCAGCGGCTCCAGCGGATGCCCCATCACACTCGCCCCAAGTCCCTTGCCGACATTCTCGCCATTGATGCTCATCGTGCCGCGCGATGCCGCAAGATCGATTCCCCGCCAGTCCGTGACCGGCTCTCCGAGCAGCGCGCCTCCGTTGCTGATGTTGACCACGATACCGCATATCTCCGGCATCTGACCGTCGAGCGTGGGCGCCTCCCGCATGTCCAGAAGCTCGAACGACGCCGCAAGCCACTCGATGTACTCCGCGATGCTCTCCCGCGTGTACGGCGCACCTGATGCCGGCACATCCGCGCCCAACTTCACGGCAACCTCACACTCGATTCCGACGGCGGCATAGTCTTCGCTGTCCACGACCGCAGGCGAGTCGTAAACCATGCTGGCTGGGATGCGTCCATAGCATGGCTGCGTCGTTCCGGTGAGCTTCCGCGCCACCTCGTTGGTGTACGCGATCTTGTATCCCGCCGCTGGTCCACGCCTTTCCGCGAGCCTGCTCACCATGCCCGCCTGCACCGCATACGCGTCGGCAATCGTCTGCGGCGCGAATGGCTGCAACATGAGGTCGAGCGGCTTGCGCGCCCTGTGCTGCGCCGCCTGGTAATCTGCCGCTTGCTCGATCCTGTTATCGCCTGCCATGGCTTCCCTCGCTTTCGCTCTCTGAGTGCATTGGGATGGCGTGAGGAATATTCTACTCGCCGCTCACAATCTCGGCAAAGCGCCCGGTGCGTCCAGCGCCGAACATGTAAGTAGTTACCCAGCTTCGCCACGGAGACCAGCGCTCCGAATATGCGAGCGCGTCATCGGGCGGCATCGGCGAGCCGTCGCCGACCAGGACGCCCATCATTCGCTGCAATGCAAGGTCACCCTGCGGGAAGCCGTCCGGTCGCCCGAAAGCCCGCATCAGCATCCAGTGCGCCGTCCACGCGCCCACGCCGCGCAAAGCCAGCAATCCGCTGACAATCTCGTCGTCGGGCAGGTCGCGCATCGCCTCCAGCGACAGCTCGCCGGACACTATCTGCTGAGAGATGCCGGTGATGTATTCCGCCTTGCGCATGCTGAACTTGATGGCGCGCAGTCCGTCGGGTCCCGCGTTGGCGAGGGTCTGCGGCAACGGAAATGCGTGCAGCGTCTCGCCGCCGATGGTGATGCGGTCGCCGTAAGTCTCGATGATGAGGTTGCGCAGCATGCGTGCCACATGGGTGCTGATCTGCTGCCCCAGTATCGCCAGCACCAGCGCTTCGTATGCAGTTGGCGAGCAGGTCGGTCGCAACCCGTACATGTTCCTGATCATAGGAGCGAGGTGGGGGTCTCCGAGCGCCATGTCGTAGAACGGGGCGATGTCGACGTCCGTGGAGAGCATGCGGCGCACAAGACGCTGGGCTTCGTCGGTGTAGTCCGATGTCAGTTTGTCGCCGCTTACTTCGACCGCCAGCTTCGGAGCGTCAACGCTGCCAACCGACCGCACCGACACCAGCGCAGGCTTGCCGCTGAGTGACAGCACGCGCCGTAGTATGCCGTCCTCGAACATGTCGGCGGCGTGGCGTTCCTGAAAGAAGGTCATGCTGCCGACGGTCAGGTCGAAGTCGTAGGGTGCAGTGGGCGTTATCTCGAATGACATGGGTGTATAAGGATAGCCCCGCCGCTACATGCTGTCCATCCCATTCGTTCCGCAATCCACTGCTTCTAGCCGGTTCGCGTATCGAACTCGTAAGGCGGATAGTCGTCGTAAAGGAACGATATGTAGCCTGTCACCCGCCACTTCCACCGGTTCAGAGCCATCTGCGCGCCGAACATGTCGCTGCGGTATCTCCCTGTGAACAGCAGCGCGATGCCGGCGAATATCGACAGAGCGAATCCCAGACCACCAAAGAAGTACGTGACGATGTACTGCGGTATCGCGAGCAGCCAGAACTTGAACACAACCTTCAAGCGCGAAAGCCGCTCCGGATATACCACCGTAATGTCCGCCGGATAGTCGTCATTCGATGCTAGGCTAAAGGGTGGGTAGCGGTCGGTGCCAAGCACGCCGGCATAGAAGCTCACGCGCCAGGTCCAGCGCATCACGCCGACGATGTAGTTGAACATCCAGCGTGGGTAGCGCGCCGTGAACAGGATTGCCCACCATGCAATGAACCAGACTACGAAGGAGGCTATCGTGAGAAAAAACAGCACTAAGAAGTGTGGTATCGCCAGAATCCACTTGATTAGCCACAGTCCCCTGTTTGGAGGGGATGACAAGTCTCCGCGAATGTATAACGGGTATGCTTGAATGCCGTTTTCTTCGGTCATGGCAGCCTCCTCGATTGCCCACTACGGCAATATGCTGGACAGAGAGAGGATGCCCTCGTTCGCGCATCCCCTAACCCTAAGTCCTGCACAATCATTGTAACGGCGATCAGAAGATGGCGATGGGATTGACCGGGGAGCCTGTGCCTCCGATGACATTCAGCGGGTTGATGCTGATCATGAACTCGTAGCGGTCCTCTTCGGCGCAGGCGTTGGCTAGCGGCTCAAGCAGCGCGTTGTCCAGCAGCGCGACGCCGTAGGCGAAGATGACGCCGTGAACGCTCCAGCCGATGTCGTACTCATTGGGCGATGCGTCCATCATGTCCCAGCCTAGCAGGGACATGTCGCAGTCTCGCACGAAGGGCAGGCAGGACGCATGCAGTCCCGGTCGCGGCTCGCCGGACACAGAGTTTGCCCAGATTCCGCCGTTATCCGCGGCGAATGCCTCGCGCCCGCTGTACACCATCACCGCGTCGCCGGGTTGGAGTTCTACGCCCTGCTCCTTGGCGATGTCCTCAAGCTCCCAGCCATGCACAGGTTCTTCGACAGTCACGTACGGCTTGCCGCGATGCTTGGGCACATCCAGCAGCACACCGCGCGTCAGGATGCCGTCGCTCCACGCATCCACCGTGCCGTAGTTCGCGCCGTCGAATGTGAGCGTGTCCTCCGGCTTGCGTCCGTCCCACATGCCATTCTCGTCCCATACGTGGCAGAGTGCGTCGATGTGGGTAGTCGAGGTGCCGTGATAGATCAGTCCGTAATAGTCCACCGCCGCGCCGGAGTTGCCGGGCCTCTCCCAGACCTGCACATACTGCTGCGCCGGTCGCGGGTTCTCCGCATTAGGCGTGACCGGGAACGGCCTGCTGAGCGACACGGTGCGCCCCTTCTGGACCAGCCCGATCGCTTGCAGTCGCTTCTGCTCGTCAATCAGGTTCATCGCGCCCGCCGAACCTTTGTCGCCCCAGCGCCCCCAGTTGCGCCGCTCGCTCAGGTAGCCTAGCACTTCTTCTTTAGTCGGGACGCTTCTAGCGGTGGTGGTCATTGTAGTCGAACCTCCTGAGTATCATTTCTAGTTGGGATTATACGCAGGTTGCGGGCGAAAGCAAGGAAGGGGACGACTGTGAAGAGGCGAGTGTCAGCTTAACTCAACGAGCACTTGCTGAGGGCTAACAGCAAGGATCGGCGAGCGAACATAGTCTCTGATATTCCTCGTAACGATGTACCGAGCACCACAGGCGCGCGCGGCTGCTACCTGCATCGCATCCTCAAAGTCCGACATAGGAAGTTCGGCAGCATATCGAACTGCTTCGGTATCAGTGGTTGCCACTTCTACAAAGCGAGTCAGCTCAATGATGAATTCACGAGTGCCTAATCCACCGCGCTCAGGAGATACAAGGTAATAGAGATTCGATATGGAATGCCAGGCGATGCACGCGCTCTCGGCTCCGCGCTCGATGCTGTCCAGCAAGTCAGATGCAGGCTCTGAATAAGGATTTCTGTCAAGCGCAATGTCGATGAGTATGTCAGTGTCCAGAAGTATCACTGCAAATACTTCTTAGACAGCGCATCGTAGCGTGGGTCGCTGCGCTCCGACGGACGGAATTGTCCCCGCCAGCGCGATGTGAATGGAGGTTCCTCAGTCTCTACCACGTCTTTCAGCGACCGTTCAATTAGCGCCGAGAGGGAAACGCCTTTAGCGTGTGCGTCTCGTCTGGCTGCCGACAATATGTCGGAGTCCATGCTAATGGTGACTTTTTGCTTCATCGCGATGTCCCGTCCGTCCTCTGATACTCTTCTGCCTCTAATGTTAGTATATGTGTGCATCAGCCGCCGTTCAAGGATGCATATTTTCTATCCCAATTATCCCATTCAGCCATGTAGAATAACGCTATGCAGTTCTTCGACCAGCATATACTGCTTGCCCTCATCGCGCTGCCGATGGTTGGCGCAGCAGTCATCATGGCGATTCCGGGCGTGCGAGACGACGCGGTGCGGCGTGTGGCTACCGCGTTCGGCTTGGTCGTGATGCTGCTGTCTTTCTATGTGTTCGGGCGGTACTACTTCGATGGTGACGGCGCGCGCTTCGAAAGCACCTGGCGCTGGCTGAGCTTTCCGGGGCCGTGGAAGTTCGGGGACATCGGCATATCGCTGACGCTTGGAGTCGATGGTATCGCCGCGCCGATGCTTTTGCTTACTGGCATCGTGATGTTCACGGGCGTGCTTGTTTCGTGGTCGATCAGGTCGTGGAACAAGGACTTCTTCATCCTCTACTTCCTGCTGCTGGCGGGTGTGTTCGGCGTCTTCGCGTCCTACGATCTGTTCTTTTTCTTCTTCTTCTACGAGCTTTCGGTGCTGCCGATGTACCTGCTCATCGGCGTGTGGGGCAGCAGCAGCCGGTTCCCTAAGTTCAGCCGCACGAAGGAGTACAGCGCGATGAAGCTGACGCTGTACCTTGTGGCGGGCAGCGTGCTGATATGGGTCGCGCTGATGGCAATATTCGTAGAGGCAGGACTGGGCACATTCGACATCAAGCGCCTCGCCGTGGTGGAATACTCGCCCACGTTCCAGAAGGTATTCTTCCCGTTCCTGGCGATAGGGTTCGGAATACTGGCGGGTTTGTGGCCCTTCCACACATGGTCGCCGGACGGCCATGTGGCGGCGCCCACTGCAGTGAGCATGGTGCATGCGGGAGTGCTGATGAAACTGGGAGCATTCGGCATCATCCGCGTGGGCATGGTCATTCTGCCGGAGGGCGCGGAGTTCTGGATGCCCGCGCTCGTGGGCCTCGGCACGGTGAATGTCATCTACGGCGCAATCTCCGCGATGGGGCAATCGGACCTGAAGTATGTCATCGGCTACTCCAGCGTCAGTCACATGGGGTATGTGGTGATGGGCATTGCCACGCTGCACCCGCTCGGGTTGGGCGGTGCGGTGCTGCAGATGTTCTCGCACGGCATAATGACCGCGCTCTTCTTCGCGGTTGTGGGCGTGGTGTATGACCGGACGCACACGCGCGACATGCTGGTGCTGGACGGGCTGGCGAAGCGCATGCCCGTGACGGCGGTGTTCTTCACCATCGCCGGACTGACATCGCTTGGGCTGCCCGGATTGAGCGGCTTCGTTGCGGAACTGCTCGTGTTCCTCGGCCTGTTCAAGACATATCCCATCCTCGGCGCGCTCGGCGTCATAGGCGCGGCGATAACGGCGGTGTACATCCTGCGCTTGCTCGCCAAGGTATTCTTCGGGCCGGTGAGTCCGTTGCCGGACGAGGTTGAGGCGCACGGGAGCGCTCAAGACACGGCAGGAGTCCTTATGCCGGGCGGCGGCGTAGCCGTCGCGGTGGCACAGGCAACCCCCATCGTCCATGAGCAACATGTAGAGCGAATGGACGCCACCACGCAGGAGAAAGTCTCAGCCTCCATCCTCACGGCGTTCATCCTGCTGGTCGGGCTGTTCCCGTTCCCGTTCATGCGCGTGATAAATGGAGGCGTTGCGGATGTGCTGGCACGGTTTGGGTGAGAAGAAGAAACAATGCCTTTATGAGCGTGTACAATATCCTCAAGATTGCAAAGACTGGATTGCTGATTGATGCCTGAAGTCAATCCTGAAATATTAACTTGGGCGCGCGAAACAGCGGGCCTCTCACGTGAAGACGCTGTTAAGAAGCTCAATATACGTGCTGCTTATGGCATAGAACCTGAGGAACGGCTGTCGGCGCTTGAAACTGGTTCAGTCGAGCCGACGCACCCTATGCTCGTCAAAATGGCGAAGCAATATCGTCGTCCATTGATTGCCTTCTACCTTTCGAAACCGCCGCAAAAGGGAGACCGAGGTGCTGACTTCCGGACACTGTCTGCCGACCGATCTGCTACGGACGATGCAATTCTTGATGCCCTTATGCGGGATGTAACGGCACGCCAAAGCATGGTACGCGCTGTCCTGGAAGATGAAGATGAGGTAGAGCCTGTTGTCTTTGTCAACTCTCATGAAATGTCAGATGGTTGGCAAGCAGTTATTGAATCGCTGCGGGCATTGCTCAATGTGAAGCGTACGGAGTATCGTGCGCAGTCTAGCCCAGAAGATGCATTCGCCGTACTGCGTTCAGCCGTAGAAAGTGCGGGCGTGTTTGTGCTCCTTAAGGGGAATTTGGGGACTCACCACACCGAGATTGGCACAGAAGTGTTTCGGGGATTCTCTATTGCCGATGAAATAGCTCCGTTTGTGGTTATTAATGAGTATGACGCAAAGACAGCTTGGTCTTTCACCCTTATGCACGAATTGGTTCATATTCTCCTAGGGCAAACGGGTATTGGCGGTGCTCAAACGGAGAACGATATTGAACAATTCTGTGACGATATAGCAGGAAGGTTCTTCCTGCACGATGGGGAAATACGAGAACTCAGCCTAGACAGTATCAGCAGCACTAACGCTATTGCGAATCAGATAAGCGATTTTGCAGGAGACTACAATCTGAGTCGCACTATGGTTGCTTACAGAGCATATCGCATTGGAGAAATAGACCAGCCGACTTATGGGCAGCTTTCAAGTCTCTTCCGCCAACAGTGGCTCGCCAACCGAGCTAATCGCCAGGAACGCCAAAAAAGTGCAGGTGCAGGAGGAGATTACTATGTAACCCGTCGGCACCGCACGGGAAATGGCTTAATAGCGTTGGTCGGACGAATGATGGCCGTGGGAGCCTTGTCAACGACGAGGGCCGCTACCGTTTTGGGTGTCAAGCCTCATCAAGTGCAGAGCCTTGTCGAACTCGGATAGGATAATAGAGTTTGCTGTATATTCTTGATGCGAATGTGCTCATAGACGCGAACCGCGATTATTATCCTATCAGCAGAATTCCGCAATTCTGGGATTGGCTGGTGCATATGGGTAGGCTGAATCGAGTGAAAGTACCTCGAGAGGTATATAGCAAAGTCAGTGATGCCAATGATCGACTCGCAGTTTGGCTGAAGGATAACAGGAACTCTATGCTGCTCTCCGAGGATGTTGATATAGAACTGTTTAATTTTGTAATCGATGAGGGCTATGCGAGCAACTTGACTGATGATGAAATTGAGCAACTCAACGAGGACCCTCTTTTGATAGCGTATGCACTTGCCGACCCCACACTGCGCTGCATAGTAACAACCGAGAGATCAAGACCAAAGAGACAAAGGGGAAATCGTCACATTCCTGATGTATGTAACGACCTTGACGTCTGCTGTCGCCATACCTTCGAGCTTATTGATGAGCTGGACTTTCGCACGGACTGGAATGCATCGTAGAACCCTTGTAAGACTAGATGAACAACAACTTCCTGCTACTTATACCGGAGTTCATCGTGACGGGCCTTGCGTTCGTTGTGCTGACGCTGGACCTGTTCCTGCCTGAGCGCAGGAAGTGGGTGCTGCCGTTCGTCGCGGTTGCGGGGTTGGCGGTTGCGCTGGTGATTTCGCTGGCGTACCTGTGGGGCGTCAACGACTCGCTGTATGACGGCGTGATTCGTGTGGACGGCTATGCGCTGTTCTTCAAGGCGTTCTTCATTGCGCTCGGCGGCGTGGTCATCTTGGTGTCCGTCGATTTCGTGCGGCGTAACCTGGACCATCCCGGCGAATATTACGGCATCCTGCTGTTCACCGTGGTGGCGATGATGCTTCTGGCGGCGTCGGGCGAGCTGCTGACGGCGTACATTTCGCTGGAGCTGCTGAGCTTCGGGCTTTATGTGCTGGTGGCTTACGACCGTTACAACGCCAAGTCGAACGAGGGCGCGACGAAGTATATTCTGCTGGGCGCGTTCTCCTCGGCGCTGCTGCTCTTCGGCATCAGCCAGATCTATGGGCTGCTGGGCACGACACGCTTCGACGAGATAAGCAGGGCGCTCGCTGGTGCGGGCGCGCTCAGCCCGGGTCTGATACTTGGGATCGCGCTGATTGTGGCGGGGCTGGGGTTCAAGGTTGCTGCCGTGCCGTTCCACATGTGGGCGCCGGACGCCTACGAGGGCGCGCCCATACCGATCACGGCGCACTTGGCGGTGGGCTCGAAGGCGGCGGCGTTCGCGCTGGTGCTGCGGCTGTTCGCGGAGGCGTTCATGCCTATCGTGGAGCAGTGGCAGGTGCTGCTGGTCGGACTCGCGGTGATAACGATGCTGCTGGGCAATCTGGTTGCACTGGCGCAGCGCAACCTGAAGCGACTGCTGGCGTATTCCAGTGTGGGGCAGGTGGGCTATCTGCTTATGGGAGTTGCCGCGCTTGCGAAGACAGGAGAGAGTGGTACTTCGATCGAACTGTCGCACCTTGCGTCCAACGGCATCATGCTGCATCTTGTCGCGTATGCCGTGACGAACATGGCGGCTTTCCTGTGCCTTGCAGCCGTCTTCAACATCACTGGGCGCGACGACATCGCGGGCATGGCGGGCGTGGCCAGGCGCGCGCCGCTTGTTGGGCTGGTGTTCGCCGTGTCGCTATTCTCGCTCGCGGGGCTGCCGATTTTCGTGGGCTTCACGAGTAAGTTCTACTTGTTTAATGCGGCTGCCGCGCAGGGTCTGCTGTGGGTGGCGGGAGTTGCTATCTTCGCAAGTCTGATTTCACTGTACTACTACCTGATGGTCGTGAGGCAACTGTACATTGAGCCTGCGGGTGACGCGGCACGCATACCCGTGCCGCCCCTGACGATGGGTGTGCTTGGCGCGCTGTTTGCCGGAATGATTATGCTGGGGGTGTATCCAGCGCCTCTGATGCGGGCGGTGCAATACGCGAGCGATGCGCTGTTCTAGGCTCTGGTTGTTATTCATTCAGCCAACGCCATGACTGCGCGGCTGAAATTCGTGGTGTTTCCCCGGCAACTACAGGCGTGTTCGTAGGTCACACACCGAGTGGCCAGAACTGCACAATCAGCGGGGTGGCTACGGCGACGATGATTATGTCCAGTGGGAGACCCATTCGCCAGTAGTCGCCGAAGTGGTAGCCACCGGGACCCATGACAATGGTGTTGGACTGGTGTCCTATCGGAGATAGGAATGCGGATGATCCCCCGATTGCGACTGCCATCAGGAACGGGTCCACTGACGCTCCGATGGAGGCTGCTACTCCGAGGCCGACGGGCGCCATCAGGATGACTGCCGTGGCGTTGTTGATCCAATCCGACAGGAGCATGGTGATGACGAGGACTAACATAACCAGCGTCCAGGGCGGAAGCGATTCGCCCAATTCGGTTACGGCAGAGGCTATGCGTAGCGCGCCGCCCGTAGTCTCCAAAGCCTCGCCCACGGGAATCATCGCGCCCAGCAGTATGATGATCGGCCAGTTAACTGCCTGGTATGCGGCTTGGAGTGATAGATAGCGACTTACCAGCAGCACGACGACCGCGCCGGGCAGCGAAACATGGATTGGAACGATGCCGAAAATGGTTAGCAACAGGGCGGCGGCGAATGTCGTTACAGGGACGAGCAGGCGGCGGCGCTGTCCGACTCCCAGTTCGCGTTGAGCCAGGGGCAGCAAACCCAACTGCGGCAGGGCTGCCTGTACAACCTCGGTCCTGCCCTGAATCAGGAGTACATCGCCAACCTGCAGAACTACCTGACTCAGACGCGTCATCAGCCTGGTGCCTCTCCGAGATACGCCCAGGAGATTCACGCCGAACGAGGCATGCATGTGCAGGTTCTGCACCGTGTTTCCATCCGCGAGGCCGTTGCGCATAACGACTGTCTCTAGCAGGGTCACATCCTCTGATTCCACAGTCTGCACCACGTCGGAGCGCAGGTCTCTGAAGATTTCCAGCGCGAATCCCGTCTGGGTCATGAACGATCTGAGGTCTTCCGGAGCTACCTCGACGATGAACACATCGCCTACGTCGATAATCTGGTAGCTGGATGGCGCGCCATACGCGGCGTCCCCACGGATTAGCCCGACTATCGCCACGTCTTCACCGGCCAGTTCCTCGAGGTCATTCACAAGCTTGCCAGCGAATTGGGAGTTCTCGGTTACTCGCACTTCTACCATGTAGCCTGCGATGTCGATGGCGTCGGACAGGCTGGGTTGCGGTCGTCTGGATGGGATGAGGCGCCATCCAACGAGTGAAATGAAGGCGATCCCTGCAATGGCTACGGCGGCACCTACGGGGGTGAAGTCGAACATCCGGAATGCATCGCCGACCGCTTCCTGACGGAAGGTGGCGATTATGATGTTGGGCGGAGTGCCGACCAGAGTGGTGAGGCCGCCCAGCAGTGAAGCGAAGGACAGAGGCATCAGGTAAGGCGAGTATGGACGCTTGGCGATGTTCGCAGCTCTGACAGCCAGCGGCATCAGAAGGCTGAGGGCTCCGACGTTGTTCATGAATGCGGACAGGACAGCCACCAGCCCCGATAGTGACACGACCTGAACGGTAAGACGCTGGCCGACGCGAGAGTACCAGCGTTCCATGACGTCGATGACGCCGGAATTTTCGAGAACCTTGCTGAGCACCAGGACAGCGCCCACTGTGACGACGGCCGGATGGCCGAATCCGTGGTAAGCAACTGAGGCAGGGATTATGCGCAAGACGGTGAGTATCAGAAGCGCGCCAAGTGCGACAATGTCGTAGCGAATCTTGCCCGACACGAACATGACGAGCGCGATAAGCAGAACGCCGAAAACAATTGCTTCGTTCATGGTAGGGCTAGACGTAGCCGTTCCGACGATCCCAGGTGTCCTCTTCTGACGACCTGAGTTCCGGCTTGCCGTATCCGCCTCCGCCGGAGGAAAGGGCGACTATGCGGTCGCCGGGCTTGACGACCACGCTTGTCTGCTTCGTACGCAACACAGTCTCTACGCCGCCCGAGACGATGGAGTACCTGTGTGGGAGGCCAGGCTCGCCGCCCAGAACTCCGAAAGGAGGCACTATCGCACCATCTCCGGCTGTATTGAGCAGCGCCTCGCCTTCGCCTTCATAGATGATTTCACACACGGCACCGAGTCCGCCCCTCCATTGACCATCGCCTGCCGACCCCGGTCTAAGTTCGTGGTTCACGACAAATAGAGGGAATCGCTCCTCAGTTACCTCTACGCTGTTTGCGCGGATTCCGCCCGCGACATTTACCTCGCCGACGCAGCTCCAGCCATCGTGACCGAGAGACGCGCCGCCGCCGCCGCGCGCCATGAAGAAGTGCCACAGGAATGATTCGCCAGTTCTTGGATCGGTGCCTGTGATGGCGTACCGCAACCGACGGGAGAAGCCAGCGTTTACCGACTCCGGCACTGCCTGTGAGAGCGCCTTGAAGATTGCTTCGACAATCTCCTCTGCACAGTGGTTCGTGCTCATGCAGACGGGCGCGGGCGAGTTCGCGTTGACTATCAAGCCTTTGGGCGCGATGACCTTCAACGGTCCCATTGAGCCGTCGTTCTTCGGAACATCATAGGGGGCGAGGTACATTATCGCGGCGTGCGCCAGTGACCTGGTATTGGCGTAGGCGCTGTTTATGAAACCTGTAACCTGTTTGGCGGACTCGCTCAAGTCTATGGTCAGCGTGTCCCCGGCGACAGTGATCTTTGCCCTTATGGGGATCAGCTTGGAGTCGAAGCCGTCGTCGTCCACGAGTGACTCGCCGTAGTACTCGCCGTCGGGCCAGTCCGAGATGAAGCTCCTGACCTGCGACTCCGTCGCATCGAGAATGCCGTCCACAATGCGGGTAAGCCGCTCTGTGCCGTAGTGCTCTACGAGCTCGCGTATTCGGCGCTCCGCCGTCAGTATGGACCCTATCTGCGCGTTGAGATCGCCGAGGAAGTTCTTCGGATATCTGACGTTCGCCGCCATCATCTGGAGCAGGTCGTCGCGCGGGACATCGCCGTCATAGATTCTCAATGGCGGAATCCGCAGACCTTCATGGAAGATCTCGCTCGCGGACGGATTGTAGCCGCCATGCGTTCCTCCGCCGACATCCGTATGGTGTGCCCTGTTCACCGTCATGAACATCAGTTGTCCATCTACGAAGACCGGGCGTATGGCGGTTATGTCCGGCAGGTGCGAGCCACCGAAGTAGGGATCGTTGAGCAGAAATACGTCGCCCGGAGCAATGTTGTCCCCGAAGTAGTCCAGCACGGCGCGACCTGCGACCGGCAACGCGCTGACATGCACCGGTATGCCCTCGCCCTGCGCGACGAGCCTGCACTGGCTGTCGAGGATCGCGGTTGAAAAGTCTCTGCTGGCGTTCAGAATCTGGGAGAGCGCCGTGCGGAGCATGACATCCATCATCTCAATCGCAATGGATTCCAGCCTGTTGCCGACTACGGATAGCGTGACAGAGTCGGCCTGAGCGTCTTCTGCTTGCGTGGAAGTCTCCACATCGATGTGGAGTATGCCGTGCCCGTCGTATCTCGCTGAGCATCCCTCACCGACCACGACGGTGTTGTAGTCCGAATTGAGCACCGTAGGGCCGCTCACTTCATCGTGGTGGTCGTCGTGCGTGGATGCCGACGCAATATCATCGTGGCTGTAAGCCGGGCTGGAGTCCACGCCATTGACCGAAAGCCGACCTACTGCGCTTGCTCTCAGCGTAACAATCCTGATGTCCTGCTCCTGCTGGCGATAGGCATAAAGCCGCTCGAATCGCTCGTGCATGTTTTCTGCCCAGCGTATTCGCAGTTCGTCGTCCGACGAGTTGAGGTCGGGCACATCAACAGTCACTTCGTAAATCTGGTCGAGGTATCGCATGTCGGCAGACAAGTGAACGGTGATGTCTGAGTCTGCAGCGCCCGCCGCGCGGATGCGTTCCCGCCCGCTCTCAGTCAGAGATTCGAAGGCAGAGCGTAGCCCGTCGAGGTCCACGGTGCTGAGGCTGGACGGGTGCGACAGCGCGAGGTCGTGCTTCAGGTCGGATGCCATCATGCCGAAAGCGGACAGAACGGGACCTGCCGGCGGTATCAGGACACGGCTGATGCCAATTTCTCGTGCCACCCTTGTCGCGACCAGACCAGCGGCACCGCCGAAGCCCATAAGCGCGAATTCGCGGGGGTCGAGTCCACGGCTCACGGAAGCCAGCCTTATGCCCTCGGCGATTGAGCTGGATACCACGCGGAGAATGCCTTCCGCCGCGGCACGGACATCAACGCCGAGTGGGTCCGCTACATCGCTTTGGATCGTCTGGGTCGCGCGGTCAATGTCCAGTTCGACCGTGCCTCCCAGGAACTTGTCGGTGTCCAGCAAGCCCAGGACCAGTGCGGCATCGGTGACTGTGGGCTGTGTTCCGCCCCGACCATAGCAGGCGGGACCGGGGTCTGCGCCGGCGCTGGTGGGGCCGACACGCAGCACGCCACCCTCATCCACGCGCGCGATGCTGCCGCCGCCGGCTCCGAGGGTGTGTATGTCCACAGTGGGAACGGCAATCTTCCAGCCCGCCTCGAACTTCTCGCCGGTGATGTGCGGGCTGCCGTGTTCAATCAGGGTGATGTCGGTGCTTGTGCCGCCCATGTCGAGGGCGATCACACGCTCCTCTCCCAGTTGACGGGCAACATGCGCAGCACCTGCCGCGCCTCCCGCGGGGCCGGAGAGAATCGATCTGACAGCCTGCTCGGAGCTGTCCTTCACGGGAGCGATGCCGCCGTTGGACTGAATCACGAACAGGGGCGCGGAACCGCCCGCCTCTGAGATGCGGGTTTCAAGTCGTTCCAGGTAGCTTGACAGCGATGGCCCCACGTAGGCGTTGAGCGAGGTGGTCGAAAGCCGGTCGAACTCTTTGATCTGCGGCAATATGACATGGGAGGCGGAGACATAGGCGTCGGGCAGCATTTCCCGCACGATTTTCTCTGCCTCCATTTCGTGGTCGGGATTCAGGAATGAGAACAGGAAGCAGATTGCTATCGAGTCCACGCCCTCGGACTTCAGGTACTCGACCTGCTGCCGCAGCCCTTCGACATCCAGCTCACGCCTGACTTTTCCAGCTGCATCCACGCGCTCCTCGACGCCGACGCGCAGGTATCGAGGCGCCAGCGGCTCCACCTGGTCCATCCGCAGGTTGTACCTGTCCTCCTTTAGACCTTCGCGTATCTCCAACAGGTCTCGGAAGCCCTCGGTGGTGATTAGCCCGATCTTCGCGCCCTTCCTCTCGACGAGCGTGTTGGTGGCGACGGTGGTGCCGTGGATGATGACCTGCGCCTTATCCAGCAGCGCGGGAGTGTCCATGCCCATGGAGGATGCCAGACCCGCAATGCCTGTGAGTACGCCGTCCGAGGGATCGGCCGGTGTGGTTGGAGTTTTGAAGGCTACCGGCGCGGAATCTCCTTCATCCACCGCCACCAGGTCAGTAAAGGTGCCGCCAACGTCAATGCCGATTCTCAATCCGTGCATCCTTTCCGAGTTCCTCATTGAGGAAATTGCTCGTTACCGAATTCCGAGACGAGAAGTATCTTACTACAAGCGGGATGCGATTGAGCAGACGGGAGTTGGGATGCCGGAATGGTCTGAGCGGCGTCTCGTCGCTATCGTCGAACCGTCAGAGACTGCAGCAGCGTGCGGGATGTCAGCGCGATTTCGTCCACGGCGATATTGAACGCCTGCTCGTTGACGCGCGAGGGCTTGCGGTAGCCGCTGATCTTGCGCACGAACTGAAGGGCGGCAGCGTGCAACTCTTCATCCGTGGCGGGGGTGTCAGGGCGTCTGAGGGTCTTGATGCTTAGATACTAATTGCGGTCGAAGGGTCTCCCGGAAGAGCGACCGTGAGAGTTATTCGGTTTTGGTCATCAATTGAAATTCGAGTGTACAAGAGCCTGATCAGTTCCCTTCGCTGCGTATCACTCAGGTCACCAAGTACCTGGTCAATAGATGACAAGAATGCCTTGATATGCTCCTTCTGGTCTTCCTGCATCCTGGCCATATTCTCCTGCTCAAGGAGGTCAGCCAGGAGTTCCTCATTGTGCTCGACTCGCTCTCGGATGATCTCTAACTGCTCGTTAAGTTCTTCCTCCGTGAGCCTACCTAGTGAACCTATCCGTATTACAAAAGTCTTAGCTTCGTTCTCCTTAACCAATGTGCGCTTTACTCTACGAATTTCCTCGTGCAGTAAGTTGCGCTTATCATCATCGATGGACTTAGATTCAAGGATAGACAGAATCCCTTGTGGATTTCCGGTTATTCGCTCGGTGGCGGACCAGACCGCATCCTCCAGCGCCTGTGCTGGTATGTTTCCGGGCTTTCGACACTTGTATCCGTCGCGTTGCTGTCCGTAGCAGAGATAGGCGCGATAGTAGTCTTCGGGATTATCGCTCCTGACCCTTTGGACTTTGCCATTTACGGTGACTTTCCTTCTTCTCTCTGTCTTGCAACCCATCATTCGACCACAAGGCTCGCAGTACATTCGATGTTGCAGGAGAAAGAAAACTTTCGTGTTTCGCTTGGAATGGGTACTCCGTTCCTTCTTGAGCTGCTGAGCGCGTTGCCACGTAATCTCATCAATAATTTGCGGCACCTCAATAGCTATCCACGACTCCTCCGACAGGTCGGTCTTTCTGACTTTTTTCTTCCCCAAGTATTCCCACCTCTGCTTACCATAATGCCACGTGCCCATGTAAGTAGAGTCGGAAAGGATTCTGTTCACGACACTGTATGACCATTGCGCCCCTTTCGCAGTTGGAACGCCTTCCAAGTTGAGGCGCTTGGCGATTTTGACCATGCCAAGGCCTTCCTCAATATAAAGTCCATAAATGTAACAAATTGTTTTAGCAGCTTCCTCGTCAATGACTGCATAACCGTCCTCATCAACATCGTATCCAAAACAGATCTGGCGACAGGGAATCTTGCCGCCCTTAGCGCGACCTCTCTTCCCCATCGTAGAGCGATCTCGAAAATTGTCGAGTTCCATTCCCCCGAACCATGCCATTAGGACGAAGAACTGTCTGTCAATCCTCTCCCGAACGGCTTCCAACTGTGTATCAGTCCCCTCAAGGGCTTCTAACAGAGCATTGGCAGGAGATACAGAGCGCGCCAATCTGTCACCCTTCCAACACACAACAACGTCAATATTTCCTTTTCTAATCTCAGCAAGCATGCGTTGGAAGTCAGGCCGATCCTTTGTCCTGCCGGGTGCAATATCACAGAACACCGCAACAACCTCGATGTTTTGCGATTCGCAATACTCATAGCAGGCGCCCCTCTGTTCATCCAGCGAAACTCTATCCTCTCCGTCTTGAGCTTCACTTGACACTCGAAGATAGATGACGCCTCGACGGCGAGGCTCGCGCGCGAAGATTTCACGAGAGGTGTTGGGCACCGTGCCTCTGTCCATATCGTCGTTGACCCCAGCGGCAATCAGGCTCTTTGAGACATTCACGGAAGCCTTGGTCTGTTCCTTCTGTTCCTTCCGTTCCTGCGCCTCAATTCTGCGCTCCCATTCCGCTTGCCTTTCCGCTTCCTTTTTCACTTCCTTTTCAAATCGCCTAGTCTGTACTCTCGTCACTGTCTTTCCTTCCTTCTCTTCCTGGCGGGAGCTTCTCGGCGGTCAATGGCCTGCCGTCAACCAACGAAATGCTCCCGCTATGTCTACATTATGATTATGATCTGTATTATGATGTCCAACGTTCAGGTCTACTTTGCCGTGCCTGCGGTCTGGTCTTAGGCCGCCGAATCCGGCACAGTCTTCTTCACCTCTCGTATCAGTTCGACAATCTGTCGCTGACGCTCGGCTGCGTCGGGTGCCGAAACGAGGAGTACATTCTTCAGCTTTACCGGCCTCTTTTTCTGGGTTGCCATAGTATTCCTTCCCATATCTGTCCGTTGCTCTCAATAGAACCGGAAGGTCAGGCGCCTCTAACACAATTGCGAAAGCAGGCAAAACCTACTAGAATTTGACAGAGACTCGATGGACTAACCTCCCGTGGCTCTAGCCGCCCGGCACCAAGCGACAACTTCTGCCGGGCGGTTTCTCTTGCACGATTCCGTTCTAATCATCAGTTATGGTGGTCGCACTGTCATTCCGTATCTCGACATTGTTCCTCTCCTTTGCGCCTGTCCCGCCACGGCCAACTCTCAGCTCAGGACGGCATGCTTTCCACTTGACCATCTATGTATGCGCCACTTACCATAGAAAAAGCCGTACGCGGTACCGTGTTTAGAAGCTCTGGTCTGCTCGGCGCTCAGGCCGCTGGAGGTGTTGTCTCCGGCGGCCTTTTCGTATTCAATTTTGGTGTGCTAATTATAGAACAAACGTTGGCTTTTTCCAAGTCACGCGGCGGCTATTTCCCGCATGAAATCGCTGTCCGCAGTATCCGACATTGACGCTTCCGCTACTCATTCATCTACGACCCATATTCGTCAAAAGAGTCACGCTGCTTCCCGAGTAGGCCCGCCCTCCGAGAATCTTGTGACCGTGCTGATGGGAGACTCCCCGCCCTCAGAAGCGTTCACCTCCAGCAACCTGTATTGTCCCTTGCTTATGCGTTCCCATCGGGCATCTCTACGCAGGAATTTCCCCAAGTTCGATTTCATTCCGTTATGCTCACCATGCGGTTTCATCACCGCAAGAATCAAATCCGTAGCCTCCGCCAAATCTATGATCCCATCATTTTTGGCTGCGATGGGCCAGAGGGCGTGCCTATATTTCTGGTATCCAGCTATATCGGCAGCCGTCGCATTTCCACACCGAATCTCGGACAAGTCAACCTTCCGCGGTGCTTTCTCCTTGCCCACACGGGGCTGGTCTTCTATCACCTCTTCTACCTCCTGCTGCTTGTCGTGACCGACCATGTCGAGCGCCACGGCGATCAAGTCGTCTACCACCTGTCTAGTCAGCCCCAATTTCTTGACTTGAGCTAAGTGGAACTGCTCCTTTCTGACCACCGCAGCCCTAATCCCATTGAGGAACGGCATCGTCATGTCTGCCTCATCCATCTCTGTCTCATCCTTGGACAGGTGCTCCGTTAGCAGCGCCGCGAACTCAAAATCATGCTCCTCGACTTTCGATACGTCATTAGTTGACATCGTCCCCTCCAATCAAATCTGCCATTTCATATACCAATTTTTACTTGAACGTTCTGTTGGCCTTGTATAATATCGACAAAAGCTTCGAGGACTGGACGCAAGTCGACCTCGATGCCTTGAGAATCGGGGGAATCGTGTGGGTGCCAACCAATCGGATTCCCCCGGCACCATCAAGCAGCATTGCGGCCTTTACAGCCCTTCTCAGCTAGTCCTCTTCTTCTACCTCTTCAGCCCTCTTTCAGAACACCATCTTCCGCACAATCCATAATGCCAGCACCCTGTATATATGGGCAACGTAGAAAAAGACCTTTTTTTTGCCAATTTGTCCTTTTTATTTGTCCCTCCTGGTTTATCCCTCTTGTTTGTTCCCCTAAAAACCTTTTCATAGAGGGGCTTCCCTTTAAGTGGAGCGGGCCGCACGACCTGTTGTGAAAGCGCTCCAAAATGAGGTGTTGCAAATTGAAGTGGCTCTGATTCTCCAGGATGGGCGTTTACAACAGGTGTAGAAACCCTTGTACCAAGCACCTGTTCTTTGGTTGGGTATGACACGTGCAATTGGGAAGTGTCATAGCCTGTACAGCGAACTTTCAAAGTGCCGCCGCGTAAACAATAATTCAAGCTGGATGCCGTTCTTCCCACGAAGGCTTCTTATTTCGTGGCGGCTGCTCCGCCAGTCATAGTGAGTAGCACTTAAACAAGCAAGACACAGCAGGTCGCCACAGCAGGTCGCCTCCGCGGCATCGGACATGAGCGAGAGGTCGGTGCGGAACTGGAACAATGGACCGTTGCCGTCGGACAAGAAGAAGGACAGGAGGAGGAAGAGTACGAGCCTGTCCCCCGGGACCGCAGCGCATCGGCGTCTTCTAGGAAGTCGACACCGGCCAGAGCCGACGTCACCAGGGTCAGCGCCTTGTCTCCGACGTTCGCCTGACCCGGCGCATCACCCAGGTCAAGGTGACTGTCCACAAGCTCTCTCAGACCCAGACGCCCGGCGAGGGTAACCGGCAGCAGCCCGGCATTGGCCACCAGGCGGTGATCGTCGAAGGATACTTGGATGCGGTCGGGACACTCGGATGTTAACATCTGATGGCTGCTCCTCCTATCTAGTTGGTTCAATGTCCACAGACCATTATCCCGGATATGCGGGAGCACCTTTTCAACCCTTGTGCTGACCTCCGATAACCTCTACTTCGATGGATCGGGGTTCAGGATAATTCCCGGCGCTACCAGTCCCGGCTCATTCCCACCTGTGGTAGCTTCAAATAACTATACCCGTGGAGATTACCATGAAAATGCTCGTTGCCTTCGCCGTGCTCGTCGCGGCCCTGGCCATAGCTTGTGATACCAAAGCCGACCCTCCGCCTGCGAAGTCCTCGGAGCCGACCGGTCAAGGAGCGGACGCCGCGACAATAACTGCGCCCACAGAAGCGTCCGAGGTGATGACCATACCCGCAGAACCTCCTGCCACTACCGTAATGCCAACCAACTCTCTCCCGCACACCACTGCGGCGAACACCCAGCCGGAACCGACTGAGGAACCAACCGGCGCGGTAGAGTCACCTCCTGCGAAGGAGACACCTGTAACGTCATCTCCTGACGCCCACCAGACTTCCGAAAAGAGACCTAACGCCCAAACCCCTGCGACGCCAACCGAAACTGAGTATTACACCGCGAGGAACCTTGTGACCATTGTCTCAGGACTAGGTCATAGTTGCGGCCTGCGGGCTGACAGAACTGCCGTGTGCTGGGGTGAAGACTGGTATGGACAGTCCTCGGAGCCCGGTGGATCGTTCACCGCGATCAGCTCATACTACCGATACTCCTGCGGTGCGCGGCCCCAGGGCGGAATCGAGTGCTGGGGCGAGTGGGAGCCTCCACAATCGGAACAGCTGGCCAAATCCACTGAGATCTACGTGTCCGTGGCCGCCGGGGACAGCCACCTGTGCGCCCTGAAAGGAGACGGTGAGGTCGAATGTTGGACCGACGCCTATGGGGCCGACGATGGCTTGGACCGAGCCCCGGACGGGGAGTTCCTGATGATAGACGCAGGGCACAGCCACACGTGTGGCGTCCAAGGTGATGGCAGCCTGATGTGCTGGGGAGGGGAATACGGTGAGGGCGTAACAGTGCTTTCCGGTGAAGAGTTCGCGTCAGTGAGTGCGGACACAGATGGCTATACCTGCGGCGTCAGGGAGGACAGCTCCGTCACCTGCTGGAAATTTCGCGATGGGGAATTCTCACAACTGGCGGCCCCGGAGGGCAGTTTCAAAACGATCAGCGTCGAGGGCGAAAGGGGCTGCGGGATCCGGGCCGGCGGCGCCCTGCTGTGTTGGAGTCCACTTCCCGGCTGGGTCCTGGAGGGACTTGGAGCGCCTCCGCAAGGGCGTTTCACGGCAATCAGCGTTGGCAGGGAGTTTGCCTGCGCGTTAAGGGACGACGGCATTGTGGTGTGCTGGGGGGAGACATCGGGCGCAATGCCGCCCGGCGGATACGGCATCAATGAGCTGGGAATGGTTTACGCAGTTTACGCGGTGCGAGTCGACGGTAAGACTACCTACGCCGCCGTCGGCGACGACAATTCGTGCCAGTGGCAGGAAGCGTCGCAAACCAATGGCGGCAGGAATTACGGCAAGTTCTGCTGGGGCAACCCGGACGCAGGGCACTCTGGGCCCGGAGATCCCACCTATAGGGCAATCAGCGTCGGTAATCTTCACAACTGCGCGGTGACCACGGAAAACAAGGCGGTCTGTTGGGGTTACAGCCAGTACCCGGGTGGAGGCGGTCCAGAACCCGACCTGGACCGAGACCTGGACCGAGACCTGGACGACCCTCCCGGAGGCGATTTCCTGGACGTTGTCGCCGGCTACTTTCATTCCTGCGGATTGAAAGCCGACGGTTCAGTCGTCTGCTGGGGGAGTAGCCACCGCGGGCAGGCAACTTCGCCGGGAGGACAGTTTACCGCCATCAGCGCGGGTGACAACCACACCTGCGGGTTGCGCCCTGGCGGAGAAGCGGTGTGTTGGGGTGAGCTGAACTATAGTGGCGTTCGCAGCGGGCCTCCCGGGGGAGAATTCGTTTCCATAGCATCAGGAGACGACTCCGCCTGCGGCATCCGGAGCAATGGAGAAGTCGAATGCTGGGGCGGAGCCATGCCATCCCCAAGGGGCAGCTTCATCTCCTTCCAGATCGGAGCGCATGACGGCTGCGGGATCACAGCAGAGTCGATGGTGTCATGTCAGTCATGGAGCGGGCATCAATCCCTTCGGTCTGAGCTGGGTCCGCTGTCGACGCTGTCAATGGGCGGCAATCACGATTGTGGAATAAGAGCCGACGGTTCCCTCCTGTGCTGGGGAGGAAATACGATCCAAATTACACCGCCCGGCGGCAGGTTTGCGCGTGTTAGCGCCGGAGACGAACGTACCTGCGCCGTGCGAACCGACGGGACCGCAGTGTGCTGGGGGAGGACCGCAGAAGACCATGTTGGACTGACCACTCCACCGAGCGACCATCCACCTTACTATTCACGCTTGGCGGAGTGGGCTGAACTGGCCAAGGTTACGTTGCCGACGGACGGACCAGCGCCGAGCGCCCCTCAGCTCACGGGGTTCGCGGCCGAACCGGAAGAGAAGTCCTGCGGACGGCTGTGCTCAAGAGATTTCTGGAGAGAGGGCGAGTTCACCCTTGAAGCGGTCCGAGCCGAATTGGACAGGGGAGCCGACCCGTCGGTGATTGGTGATGAGGGCGCCACCGCCTTGCACTTGGCGATAGGAAGGGACGCCCAGAGGGAGATTATTGAACTGCTGCTGGCCAGCGGTGCGCACGCGGACCTGGTCGACGGCGGGGGCGATACTCCACTGCACTATACGGTCGCAGAAAGCTCCGAACGCAGTGTCGAGGTCATTAACCTGCTGTTGGATCATGGTGCGGACATCCAAGCCAAGAACTACCACAACACGTCCGTTCTCACCTTGGCGGTAGCAGCGGGAAACGATCATGGGGTGATCAAGGCGCTGCTGGAAAGAGGAGCAGACCCGAACCCGGGGAAAACCACCTACGGCGACACGCCCCTGTCCA
>MKWU01002967.1_pt1 | contig 23523 bp, 26 predicted proteins | sample 809101 | NCBI WGS metagenome assembly MKWU01 (sample SAMN05860141, study PRJNA318959) | sponge metagenome | host: Aplysina aerophoba | place: Slovenia: Piran, Adriatic Sea, Gulf of Piran | collected 2013-05-07 | reverse complement strand
AAGATATAAAAGTATCTCCCCGTTGTTGGGCTAGGTTGTTTGCAACGTTAAAAGTCCTAGCAGTCTCGTTATCCATTTGAACGTCGCCGTCGACACCCTCAACACTTGACTGCTGACTCAGTTTTGCGTTCAGTTCATCGCTTGATTGTTGGGTGTTGACTCCGCACCTCTGCAGGAGTGGCGCGACGCCTCCGTTTGGTTGGTCGAGCAGACTGGCCATGAGATGGATTGGCGTTAATACTTGGTGGTTTCTGGAGACGGCTTTCTGTACTGCATCTTCGAGTGCTTGCCGAAGTGAAGTGGTGAAATTTTTCGGGTTCATATTTATCGAAAATCGTTTAAGTGTTCACAAAAATCATTTATCTCTATGTACTAAAGATGTGGTTTAAATGACAAAAAAACAAGGGGTGTCCAACCACAACAGTCTGGGTTTAAACCAAGCAAAACTTGGATTGACTCAAGTTGGAGGAGAGCGGCCGATCAGAAGCCTATCAAACAAGGACTCTTCCGATTTAGAACGGAAGCCACCTGTCATGCGAAAATTCGTCGCACATCTCTAGTGGTACTTGGAACCGATCTAGCGGTTCACCCATTTGCGAAATTGACGCACCACTTGCACGTAGCTCATGGTGCGGAATCTGCTAGTTGTTGGATCCCGTTGGAATATCGCTGAAAGGTATCCCTTTATCTGGACGGATGTCCTGAGGCATGCCAAGTACGCGTTCCGCAAGAATATTCAGCATGATCTCGTCCGATCCGCCTGCTATACGACCGCCAGGAGCACCCATAAATGCACCGGGATACATCCCGTATTCCTCTGCCATTGGTCCTTCAAGCGCGCCGGTGAGTTCGCACAAGTCCATCGCGAAATTTGACATGTCCTGCATCTTGGAGGCACCAACGAGCTTGCCGATTGAGTTCTCGGGTCCAGGAGTTTCGCCTCTGGACAATGCAGTCAGAGAACGATAACCGGTGTACTTCAGACCTGATTCCTGACAATACCATGTCGCCAGTTTGGAACGTACATTGGCATCTTCAATAGCAGGTTTGTCGTCGATATTGACACGCTGGGCGAGCTGGAAGACTCGGCTGAATCCGACACCACCTCCACCCCCGCCAATGGCGGCACGCTCGTTCATGAGCGTGGTAATGGCTACTTGCCACCCCTGTCCGACGGCACCTAATCTTTGTGAATCTGGCACTCGGACATCGTTGAAAAATACTTCGTTAAAGTTCGCGCCGCCGGAGATTTGCTTGATCGGTTTGATCTCGATTCCTGGAGATTTCATATCTAGGAAGAAGTAGGTAAGTCCCTTGTGCTTAGCCGCACTCGGATCTGTACGTAAAACGATAATCCCGTAGTCACTGTAGTGAGCACCAGAGGTCCAGATCTTTTGACCATTGATGATCCAATCGTCTCCGTCGCGTTCGGCTTTTGTTCTTGCCGCTGCAAGGTCGGAGCCACCTGCTGGCTCACTGAATAGTTGACACCAAATATTCTCTCCAGAGGCGAGAGGAGGTAAATGGTGTCGTTTCTGATCTTCAGTTGCCCAAGACATGAGAGTTGGGGCAGCCATTCCCTGACCGATTGCGAAAACACCGGCAGGTACACTGAATTTGGATTCCTCTTGACCCCAGATCACGTTTTCAATGGCTGTTGCGTCTCGACCACCGTATTCCTTTGGCCATCGGAGGCATGCCCAGCCTGCGTCGTACTTGCGTTTTTGCCACAACTTGCAACGCGCGATTTCGTCCAGTCCTTCTAGTTCGTCCTTAGTTGGGACGTTTGCATCAAGCCAAGTTCGTACTTCCTCGCGGAATGCGGTTTCTTTAGGGGTGTCATTAAAGTCCATAAGTACTCCTTAAGCCGCTGTTGCGACGTTGCTTTGTTCGTAGGCCGTGATCAATCGATCCTGCCACCATCCTTCACTGCCGATATTAACAGATAGCAGTTTTGCACGGCGATAGAAAAATTGACAATCGAATTCCCAGGTGAATCCCATGCCACCGTGAGTTTGGATATTCTCCTTGGATGCATAGTAGAACGCCTGAATAGCGCTGACTCGACAGGTAGCGGCAGCTAAAGGTAGCTCAGCTTCGTCGCCGTCCAATGCCCAAGCACCGTAGTAACCATTTGATCGAGCCAATGTATTCTTCACGTATGCATGTGCGAGTTTGTGCTTAATCGCTTGAAATCCGGCAATCGGTCTGCCGAATGCATATCGCTCCATCGCGTAAGTTTTAGCCTGCTCAAGAGCTGCTTGTGCACCACCCACTTGCTCCCAAGCGAAGAGTACAGCCGCGCGGTCAAGTAATTTATTCGTAAAACTCCAACCATCGGAAGTGCCACCAAGTACTTCGGCAGGAGTATCTTCAAAGACCAGCTCTGCATGTTTACGGCTCTGATCGATGGTACGGGCAGGGTTCTTCGTAACCCCATCTAAGTCGGCCATTACCACCGACACACCAGTTTCGCTCTTAGCGACGACGATGGCAAAGTCAGCGATTGAACCATCGGCGACCGGAACTTTGGTGCCATTGAGTTTGCCGTCTTTAAAAGTAGTAGTCAGACTCTTGGCCGATGGTCGACCTGCGGCTTCTCCAAATGCGAACGTGCCGATGATCTCGCCTGTGGCTAGCTTGGGCAAATACGTTTGCTGTTGCTGTTCCGAGCCGCCCATCAGGAGTGCTTCCGTAGCTAGGTAAACGCTCGACGAAAAAGGAACTGGAGCTAGGACGCGACCTATTTCTTCGGCAATAACTGATAATTCATAGTACGAAAGACCTAGACCGCCATGACTTTCAGGGATAACGGTTGAGAGCCATCCTAATTCCGCTATTTGTTGCCAAAGTTCCTTGTCATATGGCTGATCACTTTCAAGTATCTTGCGAACCGTCGCCGGTGGGCAGTTATCCGCTAAAAAACCTTGAGCCTGTTCACGGAGTAAATTCTGTTCATCCGAGAATTCAAAATTCACGCACTCGTTCCTGTTTTACAGTAATTCAGAGATTGCCATTTTAAAGGTTTTACGTCGAGTATGAATCAATGGACAATGCCTATTGACTATAGCGAGTTAGGCTTGATAAGGATTGCTGCGGTTTCGCCAGCCATTCAGATAGCAGATCCTCATGCCAATGCCGAAGCAATCGCAGATGCGTATAGACGTTTCGCCGATCGCTCCTGTAGCGTGATTCTCACCCCGGAAATGTCGTTGACGGGATACACATGTGAAGATTTGTTTCTCAAAGAGGATCTTCTTGCTCGAACGCAGGAAGCTTTGCTGCAACTAGCCGGATCAACCGGTGAATCTCACCTGATCGTTGGCGCACCATGTGTATTGGTGGATAGTAGGGTGCTGAATTGCGCGTACGTACTTGCCGAAGGAAATATTTTGGGTGCGGTGCCTAAATTGGCAATCCCCAATCATGGTGAGTTTTACGAACGTCGCTGGTTTTCATCTGGACAAGGTGTGGCTTCGTATGTTCGTAGCGGGGATAAAGTGTTTCGAGTCGATACCCAGCAACTATTCCAGGTAGGCTCTGCCTACTACGGTATCGAGATTTGTGAGGATCTTTGGTCACCTCAGCCATTATCGAGTCAACACGCAGTGCAAGGTGCTCAGATCTTGCTTAATCCTTCCGCCAGTCCTGAGTTGGTGTCGAAAGCTGACTATCGACGAGAATTGGTGCGGATACAGAGCGCACGGTGTTTAGCGGGATATGTGTACGCAGGTGCTGGAGCTACGGAGTCAACCAAAGATCTGGTTTACGGCGGACATTTACTCGCTGCAGAGAATGGCGTAATACTTGGACAATCTGACCGTTATAGTCTTGAGGAGAACGCTCTGGTGGTCGATTTCGATGTGCAGAAGTTAGCTCACGAGCGAAGAAGCAACTCTACTTTTGCAACGGTGCAACGATCTAATACCTATATCGTACAAGGAACCTCCTCAACGATATCGCTCCAAAACCATCTGCGTATTTTGGACCGGCACCCATTCGTCCCTGACGATGTTGAGGAGTCTGATGCAAGGGCAGAAGAGATCATGCACATACAGACCACAGGTTTGGCGCGTCGAGTACGACAAGTAGGTTGTCAATCGTTGGTGATAGGGTTATCGGGTGGTCTGGATTCCACGTTGGCATTTCTGGTATGTCTGGAAGTACTGAAGAAACTAGCGCCGTCTGCACCGAAGATTGCCGCCATTACGCTCCCTGGACCTGGCACATCGGATCACACATTGGAAACAGTGCGTCGACTATGTGAAATCACAGAAATCGAGCTCAAAGAGATTCCAATTCAAGAGGCGGTTGAACATCACTTGGAAGACCTTGGACATTCCAAGGATCCGGACCTGGTATTCGAGAATAGTCAAGCACGAGAACGTACGCAGATTCTGTTCGACTATGCGAATAAAGTGGATGGAATTGTCATAGGTACCGGAGATCTGTCCGAACTCGCTCTAGGGTGGTGCACCTATAACGCCGACCATATGTCGAGTTACAACGTGAATGTGGGCGTGCCGAAAACGCTGATCAAGTATGTGGTTCAGTGGTACGCGACTCACAGAGCCGATAGTGCACTCCGCGAAACACTGATCAGAGTGTTAGAAACCCCTATTTCGCCTGAATTGATTCCTCACGAGGAAGGCAAAATGACTCAGTTCACTGAAGAGCAAGTTGGTCCGTTCGAGTTGCATGATTTTTTCCTTTACCATTTTCTTCGTACTGGAGCATCCGCGCGGAAGATATATATCTGGGCTTGTGAGGCGTTTCAGGATGCGTACACTCATTCAGATGTGAAGTACTGGTTAAGGGTGTTTTTTAATCGGTTTTTTGCACAACAATTTAAACGCACGACGCTTCCCGCTGGTCCAAAAGTAGGTACTGTCAGCTTGTCTCCGAGAGGGGATTGGCGTATGCCGGACGAAGTAGATGCATTCACTTTCTTGAAGAGTATCGATGACTTTTGACAATTTTCGCCACCGAGTAGTGGTCTGGCTATCAGGTACACTCCTGCTGGTTGCACATGTTGTATCCGCTCAACCTCAAGAGCGACCGTACTGTGGCGACGAAGGAGTCTGGTTTCAAATTCTGGGATCAGGTGATCTAGACCTGGACAACAACCGGGCAGCAGCGTCTTATATCGTCTGGTTAGACAACAAGGCTCGTGTCCTCATTGATGCGGGAGCTGGCACAGCACTACGATTTGATGAGAGTCATGCGAAATTCGCGGACTTACATGCCATATTACTCACTCAGAATAGTCTTGAAAAATCAGGCGATCTCATTAACTTAATCGCTGGGTCCTATCGCTCTGAACGCGAAGAGACCTTATTGGTGTTCGGACCGGAAGGTGACGAACAGAATCTCTCCACCACCGAGTTGTTCAAACGAATGACTGGTCCGGACGGTGCATATCCCAGCCTTCAAAGGTTGGCTTTCCATGACAGCTCGTTAGGGCATCGAATCAGGATACGGGATGTACCAGCCAAGGGGCGTAAGAAGTGGTCTGGATACGGTACACAACTTGTGCAACTCCATTCCATTCCAGTCAATCACGGCGAGGTACCAACGGTAGCTTGGCGAATCGATGTGGGTGGTCATGCGCTGGTGTTCGCAAATGATTTCAATAACCAGAAGGATGTCGTTGCGGATTTTGCTGAAGACGCAGACGTTTTGGTTTTCTCTCACCAGATACCAGAAGGTGTCGTGGGAGAGGTTAGGGAGAAGTTTGTTTCTCCTTCGCAAATTGGTCGTATCGCGGCACGCGCGGATCCGCGTTTTATCGTACTTGGTAGCCGCAGTTGGCGAACGTTTGCTCGGGAACAGAGTTCTATGGACACCATTGAAAGGCATTTCGACGGCATACAGGTGTTTGCTAACGAGCTCGAGTGCTGGGGTTTATAATGATTTTCCCATCTGTGTAGAGGTTTCTATGGGCAAGGGAGATTCCCGAACTCGCCGAGGCAAAATCATCAAAGGATCATTCGGCAAAAAACGACTAAAAACCGAAAAGAAGCGAACTAAGAAGAGAAACGAGAGTTCCTAGTACACGGTTTTTGGTCTAGCTTCCCATGCTAACTCAGCGTCTTAGATAGGCGTTTGCAGGTTGCTTGGTTTAAAACTTTTTCCTTCGGTTGTAAAGCCAGTCTCAGTATGCGCGTCTTAGTACAGCGGGTTCTGCGCGCGTCGGTTACTATCGACTCCAACGTTGTGGGTAGCATCCCACGAGGATTGTTGCTATTTGTGTGTGCAACGGTCAATGATTCCGAAGCCATTTCTGTTCACTTGGCTGAAAAGACGCTTAAGTTGCGCATTTTTGCAGATGGCCAGAAAGCAATGAACCGTTCCGTTCTAGACGTCAAAGGTGAAGCTTTGGTAGTGCCACAATTCACCTTAGTTGCCGACACACGAAGAGGAAATCGACCCAGTTTTCACCTAGCGGAAGAACCGAAGCGAGCGGAACATCTCTATGAAGTATTCGTCGCCAGGTTAAGGGAAGAAATCTCAGTAAGTACGGGTGTATTTGGTGCCGATATGAAAGTTGAGTTGGTCAATGACGGACCTGTTACTCTGGTTCTGGATCACTCTTGACCATTATTCGGGCAAAGAAAATACCTAGTTCAAACAACATCCAAGCTGGAATCGCGAGCAAGACTTGAGAGATGATGTCTGGCGGTGTCAGCAGCATCCCGATAAAGAAGCATCCTACGACGATATAAGGTCGTTTTCTCCCCAAGCTTTCGGGTGTAGAGAAACCCGACATCACGAGTAGCAATGTTGCAATTGGAATCTCGAAAATGACGCCAAATGCAAATACGAGCTTAATGACAAAATCCAGATACTGATTGATGTCTGTCATCCATGTGACGTGTTCCGGTGTGGTTGCCGCAAAGAAGCTAAAGACCAATGGAAAAACCAGGAAATAGGCAAACAACATGCCAAGGTAAAAAAGCAGCACACTGGTGAACAGTAGCGGCAGAGCAAATTTCTTCTCTTTTAGGTAAAGACCCGGCGCAACGAAACTCCATATCTGATGGAGGATGAAAGGCATACAGATAAATAAGGCCAGGTATGCGGTGAGCTTGAAAGGCGTTAGAAACGGAGAAGCCACGGCGGTTGCGATCATTTTGACATCTCCAGGGAGATGTTCGATCAACGGGGAAGCGATGATCGTATAGAGGTCATTAGCCCAATAGAACAGACCGAAGAAAATCACTACAACCGCTATTACTGAGCGGAGTAGGCTCTTACGAAGAGCTACTAAGTGAGAAAGAAGAGGTTGTTCATCTTCGTCGACCTTACGATCATGCTCCTGGATTTTTTGGTCTTCCGCTTCAACAGGAGCGGCCGTCTTATCCTTCTGTTTGCTTGGCGGCTTCTTTCTCTTGAACATCGGTAGATTCAACAGGCTTGGACTCTGAGTCGGCAGGTGGCTCTATGGAATCCTTGCTTTCGTTATCTTCTTTTGAATCAGGCTTATCCACTCCCGTGGGTATCTGCGCAGAGCTCTGGATTTCATTCTTGAAAGTTTTTGCTTCCTTCTCAACCGCTTCCAACTCCGACATGATCTGCTCGTTGTGAAGCTGACGGCGGATATCGTCCATGCCTACTTCACGTTCGATTTCTAGACGCACATTGTTGTAGACCCGCCTTGCTCGGCCAAGCCATAGGCCACAGGTCCGCATGATTTCTGGGAGTCGAGCGGGACCCAAGACAAGGAGGGCCACGAGACTGAGTAGAAAAATCTCAGAGAAGCCGAAGTCGAACACAGTTTGTCTGAGTGGTTAGGTTATGGGTTGGAGATACAGTTGGGAAATCAGCTCTTGCTTGATTTTGACTTTACTTCTTCGCTTTCCGCCTCAATCGTCTTTGGTTCAGCTTTTGAGTTTTTTTCCTCTTCACTGATTGACTTACGGAATCCCTTGATCGCACCGCCTAGTTCAGATCCCAGGTTCTTAATACGTTTCGGACCGAAAAGTAACAACACGACCGCAAGAATCGCAATGATCTCTAGCGGACCAAATGAAAACATACTGACATCTCGGTGATTGGTCTAAAGGACCCGCTTCAAGAACGGTATCCACAGCTTGGATTATAGTATTGGCAGTGTACGGATCGTTGTACACGTGTCGACTAGACTACCAACATCAAAAATTTTGGGATAGCAATTGAAAGAAACAGATAAGACAACTGTGCTTGGTGAAGAGGTCGTTTTTCCAGGACTGACGGATTTTCTAAGTCAGATGGATAAGCAAGGCTACGTGGTCATCCCAGATTGGTTGTCTCAACAGCAGGTGGAAAAACTTGGCGAAGACCTCAGACGTGAAGTCAATCCAATTCGTGAACTCATGCGACCAGGACTGAAGACTGTCCGCGCTCATAATCTTCTGGCGAAGACCCGGTGTGTAGACGACATCGTCATGGACTCAAGACTGTTGGCGTTGATTCAAGGCCACCTAGGCGAGCACTTCCAGATTTCTGTGGTTGCAATGTTCGATCTTTTGCCGGGTGCAGAGGCTCAAGGCTTACATCAAGACGATGGCTTATGGCCGATTCCCAGACCGCATCCGCCTTTTGTCGTGAACTGCGTATTGGCAGTGGATGAATTTACCAAGGAGAATGGCGGCACGATGGTGGTTCCAAAATCACATCTGTGGCATGATGAGCCGGTGAGACAGCCTCCAGACGTCGAGACGGTTCAGCTCGAAATGAAGCCGGGAACGATGGTTGCTTGGTCAGGAGCTCTTTGGCATGGAGGTGGTGCGAACAACACACAAGATAGTCGCTTGGCTATTGACATCAATTTCAATCTGTCCTACCTTCGCCAACAGGAGAATCAATTTGTTGCGATTCCTCGTGAAGAGATTTACAGAATGCCGAAGAAATTACAGCGATTGGTTGGTTACCACTGGGGTTTTGGTCCCGTCGGACCAGGGATGGTCGATCTACAGGATCCGCTGTTCATGATGGATAAGGTTCGATTTGGTTATGACATCAACGAAGTCAAGAGTCTGAAAAATCAAGAGGTAGCTTGACGGGTAACTACGGGAACGAGTGGCTTCTAGTTAGCTCAGAAATACTCACGTAGATCACACCACTGGCTGTAAAGAATATGTGTAGTCCGATGTAAAGAAAACATGTTGCTCAACGACGTTAATTGGGTGGTCGATTTGTGCATCATGCAGGTTTTTACAGACTCGCTTGCTGGAATCGAAGATTGAGATAGTCGCCGTTTCTTCAGATTTCGATGCATTCACTGTGCAGAGAGAATCTGTTTCAATGATTGAGTCTGCTTCGACCGCATCGCGATCGCGATAGAACGTCAGCAAAAGAGATGAAGTGCTCGTACTCATTTTCTTGATCTTTTCTGAAACCACCCAAGACTCGAATAGCATTCCGAGAAAAGGGTAAAAACGGAGGTCTTTGGGATTTCAGGAACCCCGAGAAGCAGAACCCAAGACCAGTGTCATGGCGAAGGTGCTACAGTTTTTTCGGCATCTCTTAGCTTTGATGTGGGTATCTTTGTAACCTGATAAGAGACAACTTGCCCGGGTAAAGAGGATTGAGAGTGGGAAGGGCTATCAAGATGCCTAAATTCATAGAAGACTTTTTGGAGTGGCGTAAATCTAATCAACAGAAAGCCTTTGAAAAATTGTGGGGAATTGACCAGACAGAACCTCTTTCATTCTGGCAAGGGTGGTTCTATCATGTGATTTTTTATGATCTTTGGACCATGAGAGTCGTTTTACTTTGGGCAGTGGTACTTTTCTCCGCATGGTACTTTGACGTGTGAATGACTGACAACCACCGTAACAGCGCCGCATCAAGTCGATCAATACCCGTCATCCTTTATGTCGGATTGAAACGAGCGAAGTCGAAAGACGATGTAGTTTGCTTGTAGGATGGAAGCAATGCTTTCTGCTGTTGGCTGTAGGATTCCCAGTTGCTGGCGATCGAAGAATAGTTCAATATTTGTGCCGTCTGTCCTGCACAGAGAGACAGAAAACGGCGAAAGTTCGATAGGTCATTGAGGTTCCAGACACTTCCTAGATCGCGTTCAACATAGGTCGCTATGTGCGAACCAAGCCAGCTTGAATGGTTTTATCCCAAAGGATAAATTCTGAGATAAGAGTCTATAACAAGCGAGTCTCCAAACATATTTGCGTGGGTAGGGAAACGGACTATTTGCTGACGGCTTGGCGGGAGCAGCTCGACCATTCCACTTCGATGAGCCAGAGACTGGTCTATGGATTCTATAAGTGCTAGATTCTGCGAACTGATGAGTAATCAACGTCCATGTCTAGGACTTTCATCAGTGGTGTGCAACAAGTAGCTGAATAACTTGGAATGTGCTGTACTGCGCACAGAATACCGCCCATTGCTAAATGGAATTCGGAGTTAGAATGTAGCTATTGATTACGAAGATTCCATTCTGTCAGATAAGGGTGTTTGGTAGTGCCTATATTCAAATCATATAAAGCCTGGAAAGATGCTGGTAGTCCTCCATTTGAGATCGACAAGCCACTCAAGTACGGTAGTGTGTTAGGATGGGTAGAGGATTTCGAGACTAAGTTTGAGATAAATAGGTGGGGTCGAGACATAGGTATTAAGGGCATACTGCGTCCGTTTAAACAGGAGGCGGTACTTATTAGGGACCCTCGTAACGTAGTCGGTGAGGCTGACTTTAGTGGTGCTACTAAGAAGGTCCAAATGAAGTGCTATATTCGAGACGTGGCTTTTGCAGATGGTGAACGTAAGTCCATATACAGACATCGTACTGACCGAATGTGTCTCACGTTAGCCGGCCCTGCCGTAAAGAGGCGCTATCGAGACTTTCAAAGGATGGGTTTTGGATCGATTTATAAGTGGCCAATATACGTGATTAAAGAGAATCCCACCCAAAGAGAACTAGAGTTAGCTGATGCTAATATTGAGCTCTTGAAGGAACGCGTACCCTATTTAATAATAACGAAGGAAATATGGGAGAAATGGCGCTAGATTTGGATTTTGAGCTATTGTCCTAGGAAACCACGTGGATCATTCCGTGCGCAATTAGAGTGCCATAAGACTCACGTACTGACAGTGTGGGAATAGCACTCTCGCAAGCGTAGTTTTCCGTCATCGGTGAGGCCCGGTAATCGTAATTGCTGGCCATGATTCCATAACCTGTAGAACTGTTCGTTGTCAACCGATGTCCCGCTGAATCGCAAACCTGTAGGCTGAATTGAAATAGCCTATTTCAGTAAGTGTCACCCATGAATGAGTGGGTGTCTACTCGTTTTGTCCTGGAACTTATGTCCCTCCCGAACGTCGTGCGAACCCAAAAAAACCAAGCAGCGCAACGCCTCCTACCAGTGCTTTCCAATATGGTGCGCCAATATTAATCCAACCCAAGATTGGTTCCCATAGGAGTAGCGTGGCAACAACTAGGCAGCTCAGTGAGACACTTAGTCGGATGAAACGCTTGGACCCCTTTGATTGTCGTCGAGTAGCAAGCTGTGCCAATCGCTCATCTTGGTTACGTTGCGCGCGTTCTAAAGCTGTCAAGCGATTGCTGGTGTTGAGTACCAGCTTGGGTAGTGCAGGTAGCTGGACAACCAACTCAGGTAAGTGGTCAAGAAATTCATTGATGGTTGCGTAGAGCCCAAAATTTTCCTTCATCCATCGTTCCAAAAATGGTTTTGCGGTCGTCCATAGATCCAGTTCAGGATAGAGTTGCCTACCCAATCCTTCGATACTCAGAAGTGTCTTCTGCAATAAAACCAGTTGGGGTTGTATCTCCATCTGAAATCTTCGAGCGGCGTTGAAGAGACTGAGTAAAAAATTGCCGAAACTAATCTCCGCCAACGGTTTCTGAAAAAATGGCTCACAAATCTCTCTAATTACACGTTCAAATTCAACCGTGTCGACGTGCGAACCAATCCACCCCGATTCTGCATGTAGACGTGCGATTTCAGCATAGTCTCGACTGAGAAACGCAAGAATGTTTCGCGCTAGATAGCTTTGGTCTTCTTGGGTTAATTGACCAATGATGGCGCAGTCAATTGCGACGTACTGGGGCTCATCTGGATTGGATACATCCACGAAGATATTCCCAGGATGCATATCAGCATGGAAGAAATTGTGATTGAATACCTGAGTAAAAAATGTTTCTACGCCACGCTCCGCCAACTTCCGCATGTTGGTATCTTTCTCATGAAGTGCTTTGGTGTCGGAAATTGGAACAGCATGAATGTGTTCCATGACCAGAACATTTTTGGTCGTCAAATGTCGATAGACTCTTGGTGCATACAGCAGGGGTGAATCTGCGAAATTTCGTCGAATGGTTATGGTGTTAGATGCTTCCTGTTCTAAGTCAAGCTCATTCAAGACGGTTCGCCGAAAATCGTCCACGACTTGGATCAAATGCAAACGTCTGGCGTCTTCGGATAGACGTTCCAATAATCGTGCGACCTTCCCCATTAATCGGAAGTCCAGCAGAATACCTTTCTCAATATCCGGTCGAATAACTTTGACGACTACATCAGCATCATTTTTTAAGGTCGCCGCATGAACCTGTGCTAAAGACGCCGAGGCGATTGGTTCGAGATTGAATGAAGCAAATAGGCTATTAACTGATTGACCCAGGTTTCTTTCGATGATCTCGACAGCAACCTCGGGATCGAAGGGAGTCACATCGTTCTGTAATTTGGCTAGCTCATTGGCGTAATCTTCGGGAAGAATGTCCCTTCGAGTCGACAACATCTGGCCGAACTTAATGTAGACCGGTCCCAGCCGTTCCAACATTTGGCGGGAACGAATTGCTGGAGGTGTCTTTGGTCTAGGTAGGTACTGTGCCGGGAGAAACCACCGAAGCCAGTGACCCTGGACGAAATCAGCGAGGACCGCGTCTACACGAAAACCAATTCCAATCAGGAGGATACGAAATCCTCGCCAGAATGAACTCAACGGTTTTCGAGATCCTTTATGCGATCTGCTAACTGTTCCTGTTGAGCTTCTAAGGCTTCAACCCGTTCAAGTAGGTCACCCTTACTGGTGCGGGTTGCACGGATGTTCTCGAATTGTGAGGAGGCCATTTCAAATGCAGATTTAGCCGCCGCAATGCCCCAGTCCGCCGTCGCTTTGGTAGCCTGTGTAATGTCGTTTGTTTTGAGTGGAGTTCTGAAAATACGGCGAAAATCTTCTAAGAGAGACATATCTCCGACTAACACCACATTGTCATTAATCGTATTTACCAACGCCTGACTAATGCTTGCCATCGAGCCGGTCAACTCCATATGAGCTTCCTCTTCGCTTTCGGTGGCGACTTTTACAACCCCGTCGTCAAATGAAACCATCAGCCGTTGCTCCGACATGTTGAGTCCGATGCGTTTACCGTCGAGATTAGTCACGGCCTCCTTTGATTTAGGATCAAAAGCGACCCGAGTTCGAATAGCTGCCTCAAGCGCGGTAGCCAGTGTAGATTCAAGTACAGTCATTTCTCTCCTATATGGATTGCTACGATTCCGCCAAGTAAATTGTCGTAATCAACATTGTTGAACCCAGTATCCACAATCATCTGCTTAAGCGCAGATTGCGATGGGTGTTTTTCGATGGACTCAACGAGGTATTTATAAGGTTGTGAATCGCCAACGACAAACTGGCCAAATACCGGCCATAACCTTTGGTAAAGACTGAATGAATTTTTTAACCAACTATGTCTTGGTTTTGCAAACTCTAAGATCACGATTCGTCCACCAGGTTTGAGCACGCGGTGTAGCTCCCCGAGAGCTCGTTCCTTATCAGTCATGTTTCGTAGTCCGAAACACAGGGTAATGGCATGAAAGGAATCCGCAGGGAACGGAATTGCTTCGGCATCCGCTACCACAAATTCGATGTCAGAATTCCCTTTATCGATCAGTCGATCTCGGCCTACATGCACCATGGATTCGTTAATGTCAAGTAGAACCACTCGGCCTGCAGTACCGGTAACCTGATTCAATTGCAGAGCTAAATCTCCGGTACCCCCAGCAACATCTAGTGCTGATTGACCTTTACGTAGTGCGGTGTATTCCATTGCGACACGTTTTAAAAGTCGATGAGTACCGAATGACATAATGTCATTCATTGCATCGTAGCGATTTGCGACGCGACTAAAGACTTCGTGAACTCGCTGTGTCTTTTCTTCGGGCGATACCTGTTCGTGACCGAAATCTACTTTGTTAGTTTTGGTGTCCATTGTCCTATTGGAATGGCAGGTAGACGAGAAGCATTGGCGGCATCAAGCTCTTGTAGATATTTCTGCCAATAATCCGGTTCGTTATCGATTAGCTCACGAAGATACTCCCACGAGTAGATACCGGTATCGTGACCGTCAGAGAACTTAAGGCGAATGGCGTAGTTACCGATGGCTTCTATATCGTCAATGCTAACTTGCTTTTTGCCTGTCTGCAACACGCGTTGGTCATCTGAATGACCACGCACCTCAGCCGATGGGGATAATACGCGAAGGTACTCAGCAGAGAGTACGGCTACCTCTGAGTCTTCATACTCAATCTCAAGAGATCGAGTACTCGCTTGATAGGTGATTGCGGTTGGGATCAATAGATGGTCCTATAGGATGTAGCGAGAGAGGTCCTGGTCTTTAGACAGTTCTTCTAGCTGGTCATTCACGTATTCTTTGGTTATGTGTAGTGACTTCATGCTATCACCTCCGGCATAGGCAATTTCATCCATCAATCGTTCCATGACTGTATGAAGTCGTCTTGCACCGATATTCTCCGTATTCTCATTGACCTCCCATGCTAGTTCGGCGATTCGGTCAAGACTGCCTTCGTCAAATGAAATGTCAACATTGTCAACCGCGAGTAGGGCTTTGTATTGTTCAGTCAACGAAAAGTCTGGTTCGATCAGAATCCTCTTGAAATCGTTAGTCGTGAGAGCTTCTAACTCTACCCGAATCGGAAGTCGTCCTTGTAGTTCAGGAATCAAGTCCGACGGTTTGGACAAATGGAAGGCTCCAGACGCAATAAACAAGATATGGTCTGTGCGGATCATGCCGTGTTTGGTGGAAATGGTTGAACCTTCAATTAAGGGTAGCAAGTCGCGTTGTACGCCTTCTCGGGAGACATCTGCACCAAAATCTGATCGTTTAGCTACTTTATCGATTTCATCTATGAAAACGATTCCAGTCTCTTCAACGGCACGTTTTGCTTCTGCTCGGATCGCGTCCTCATCAAGCAGTTCATAGCCTGCTTCTTCCTGTAACTTCTCCATCGCATTCTTAACCGTCATACGGGTCTTCTTGGTTTGGCCGCCAGAAATATTGGCAATGACCGTCTGGAATTGATCAAGCATTTCTTCCGGGGAGCTTGCGGTACTCACGAAATCTGAGGGCCTTTGACTAAGTTCAACCTCAATTTCGCGATCGTCCAAGTCACCTTCTCGTAGTTGCTTTCGTAGTGTTTGCTTCGTATCGTTAAAACTAATCTCAAGGTCGCGTGAGGGAGGCAACAGGATATCGAGTACTCGTTCCTCAGCCAGTTCGTAGGCTTTGGCTTGATGTACCACCAGTGCTTCGTCCCGCACCATATCCAAAGCAACCTCCATAAGGTCGCGAATCACAGAGTCTACGTCTCTACCTACGTAGCCTACTTCAGTGAACTTGGTCGCCTCTATTTTCAGGAAAGGGGCGTTGGCCAAATTGGCTAAGCGTCTGGCGATTTCGGTTTTGCCTACACCAGTTGGACCGATCATGAGGATATTCTTCGGTGTAACTTCCTCTCGAATCTCTTCATCGAGCTGCATGCGTCGCCATCGGTTACGCAAGGCTATAGCGACCGCTCTCTTGGCTTTGGATTGGCCAATAATGAACCTATCGAGTTCATGCACGATTTCTCTGGGGGTCATAACCGAGTCAGTGCGTGTCATTTGGTAATTAGTTCCTCTATCGTCCTATTTTGATTGGTATAGATACATATGCTCGCCGCTATATCTAGGGACTTGTCAACAATTTCTTTTGCGCTCAAGTCTGTGTGATCCAATAGGGCACGAGCTGCTGCTTGAGCATACGGACCACCGGATCCAGTAGCGATCAATCCGTCATCGAAATCTACCACATCTCCGTTGCCTGTGACCATCAGAGAGGCCGTAGGGTCGGCAACAATTAGAACGGCTTCTAGTCTTCGTAGTGCTCGATCCGAGCGCCAGTCTTTGGCTAGCTCGACCGCTGAGCGGACCAAGTTTCCTTGAAACTTATCGAGATTGCCTTCGAATCTTTCGAACAACGTAAACGCGTCCGCCGTACCGCCTGCAAAGCCGGCGAGCACAGTGTTGTGGTGGAGAAGCCTAATTTTCTTGGCGTTGGCTTTCAGTACCGTGTTACCGATAGTTACTTGGCCGTCACCGCCGATGACAACAGAATCGTTTCGTCTGACTGAAACAATTGTGGTCCCGTGAAACTGTTCCATGATGTTTACTTGGCGATCTCCTAGTGTAGAACACACCTATCCGAGGTGCATTCAAACTTAGATTTAGTGCTGAAATCTGATTTTTCAAGTGCTTTGGATGATTTAGCACTCGGCAGGGTGTAGTAGAAATGCTAAGAAGAATCGGTTTCTGAGCGCTTTTCTGAGCTCCGATCTAATCTACTATCGATTGACTCAAGCAGTGCTTAGACGGACCAGCACCATCGCCAGTATCTTCTCCGGAACATCATCCACGAGTCGGACTTGGCCAATTTCTTCAACCAAGATAAATCGAAGTTTTCGGTCTCGTACACTCTTGTCCTTTGACATCGCCAGCCGAACTCTTTCAACATCTAAGGCATCCTGCTCACAATGTGTCGGTAAGCCATATTGCCAAAGAATGTCGCGGATTCGATCGGTGGTATCTTTTCTCGAGTTGCAGCTGGTAGGAGATCTGAGCAGCAAGGCTCATACCAATACTATCTGCTTTTCCGTGAAGCAACGAAATGCAACCCGCTCTATTCTCTATTACATGTCTGAATGAGAGTCCAGAGTTTAGTATTACTTGTCAGCTTGTTCGCGTTCATCAGCAGCGACGACCGCTGCATTAATCTCACAAGATCTCGTGAAGAAAAGTCCCATCGCATCGGGACTCCGCTATAGCACGTAGTCACGATCACGATCTAGCCTTGATTGTTAAATCAAGCTCGAACTGAAGTCAAGAAATTCATCCAATTCTTTTGTGTCTCGTAGGGAGTCCATATCTACGGCGAGACTGATTCTTGAGTAGGTCCTCAAGCATTCTCCTAGCTTCTTATGTAGATTCATGTTTTAAAGAAATAGACTATGAGTTGAAAGTAATTTGCACATTCAATTGAAATTGAGTAAGATTATTTGCGTTGAATGTAGTTAATCATGTGTTTATTTGTTTTCATTAGAACGTCATGAAAACTACATTTTTTTCACTTACTGAGAAGGAGAAATCTTGAATAGATTCTTGAAATCGCTGATCGCAGGTACTGCAGTAGTATGGATGATCATCGGAACCGTACCCAACATAGAACTATTGGGTAGTCAATTCCACGGAATAGGCCAATCTGCCAAAGCTGAGTCAGTCCCAATCTATACAGGTGGAATGTGCAATGGCTTAGCCATGGCCCATATCGCTTCAGGAGTTGCATCAGCATTACTTGGCGTTGGATGGGGCGGCACACTACTCTACTGGGCCAAGAAGGTAGGTAAAGCGACCCCATTAGGAGTTGCTCTAACAGGCTTAGGAATTTTTCTCGCTGCGATCGGCACGGGATTTGGACTAATAAGCATGTATATGAACGGAAAATGTACCAGTTTATATATCTCAGAGGTGATATTATGACTAGGAAAGAGGAACAGGTAAGTAAACTGGAACTCATTGGGTGGAGGTTGGCCACAGGGTTCTGTTACATACTGGTTACGAGCCTTTTTGTCGGTCACATTCTTTTTGGTGTGGGCAATTACTTGGTCACCTTCCTTAGTTGGATCATTATTCTGCATGTGATAGTTTTTCTGACTAGAAGGCTCTACGTTTCGGAATTGGCTTTCAAGCGGCAGAAAACTACAGGTGGTTTACTTACGTGAGACATTAATTGATGTTCTCATATATTGAGAATGGACCCAATTCACCACCCTCTCGATCGAGAGGGTGGTATCTGAGCTTGTTTTGAGTATTTTGAGCAACAGACCTCTGAATCTCTGCATAGTGAGGTAAAGGTATGAATCATGGAATCAAGTTTGAAGAGGTGCCGTATAGTGAAGCGTTTAAACCTCACCAGGGTTTAAGAACAAGACTCTAGAACTCCTCCAGGATGAACTAGCTCCTAGGAATTTTCGCTAGCCTGAGCTAATCCTATCGCCGCCTACCTCAAGCGGAGCTTAGTTGGTTCAGCACCTGTGTCAGCATCTTCTCCGAAACATCATCCACGACACGGACTTGGCCAATTTCTTCAACCAAGATAAATCGAAGTTTTCCGTCTCTTACTTTCTTGTCCTTTGACATCGCTAGCCGAACTCTTTCCACATTTAAGGCATCCTGCTCACAATGTGTCGGCAAGCCATATTGCCGAAGTATGTCGTGGATTCGATTGGTAGTTTCTTTATCTGTGAGTTTCAGCTGGTAAGACATGTCAGCCGCCAGTCTCATGCCAATACTGACTGCTTCTCCGTGGAGCAATGAACCGTAACCTGCTTCGTTTTCGATTGCATGTCCAAACGTATGCCCGAAGTTCAGTATGGCTCGTATACCTTGTTCACGTTCATCAGTAGCGACGACCTCTGCTTTAATCTCACAGGATCTCGTGACGATAAATTGCATCGCTTGAGGATCTCTATCCAGTACCAAATCACGATGATTTTCTAGCCACTCGAAAAAGTGTGCGTCGGCGATTACACCGTATTTAATGACTTCCGCCAGTCCCTCGACAAAGACCTTTTGCGGCAGTGAATTCAGTGTATCGATATCGATTACAACTGCACTTGGCTGATAGAAAGCCCCTATCAGATTTTTGCCGGAAGGGTGGTTGACGGCGGTCTTGCCACCCACCGCCGAGTCGACCTGAGCTAAGAGCGTGGTTGGGACTTGAATATAGGGAATTCCTCGATAGAAGCTAGCTGCGACAAATCCGCTTATGTCCCCCACGACACCTCCACCCACTGCCACCAAATTACAGGAACGGTCGAAGTTATTTGTTAAGAGTTCGTCGATCAAGTCTGAAAACGTGTCAAGACTCTTGTACTCTTCACCATCTGGGATTGTCATGGTGACTGATTGATTCGAGAGCAGACTGGCAAGAGTAGGCACGTACAGAGGTTCCACCGTCGTGTTACTGACGATTGCGGTTTTTTGAGTGTTGATTAGTTGGTCCCACAGCTCGCGGTTGCTTAACAGACCGCTTCCCACAAATATGGGATAAGACCTATCGTCTGGTAATTCGATTTCAATCGTTGGATTCATATGGCTTCTAAGTCTGTTATCCATTTGGCAATGTGTGTTGCCAGAGTCTGAGGTTTTTCTTTCGTTTCTATGATCACGTCGGCGACTTCTAAATAGAGTGGGCGTCTAAACTCCATCAGGTCCACCAGCGCTTTTTGCCGGTCGCCCTCAAGTAGAGGCCGGTGGTTCTTATCGGTCTGGGTTTGGCGGAACAGATTCTCCATTGGCGCGTCTAAGTAAACTACAGGGTATTGATTGAGCAAGTCCCTATTCTGTTCACGGAGGATAATTCCGCCGCCTGTTGCAATGATTGCATTTTTCTGACTTGAAAGAGAGTTCAGAATCAATGTCTCAAAATCACGAAAGGTATCCTCTCCTGATTCAGCAAAAATCTCCGAGATGGAGCACTGATGTTTAATCTCGATCATCTGATCGCAATCATAGAACTCGCGTTCCAACAAATCAGCCAGAAATTTCCCAATAGTGGTCTTCCCGCTTCCGGGCATACCGACGAGAAATACTGGGAGATTTTGCGTATCACGCACTTGCTTTTCTTCTAAATATGGGAGAAAATCTTTGAAAATCATAGCTATTTAGTTTTCTCAAGCTAACATTTCTTTTTCAATGTCAATACGGAACGATGCACGGCGCAAGACTTCCCCACGGAGTGAGCGTTGACTAAGAAAAAGCTAACGGTTAAACGTGCTGTAAAAAGCACCTTTAAATGGATCGGTTGGTGCTGCATGTGCGGTATTTTCGGTAGCACAGTATTTGCGGCTGGTCTTTACCTCTACCTCAATCCAACGCTACCGGAAGCTGAAACCTATCGTGACTATCGCATAGAGCGACCGATGCGAGTTTTTTCTAGTGACGGCGCATTAATCTCGGAATTTGGCACCAGACGATTGATACCCATAGAAATCACGGAAGTACCCAAGCAGTATCTGGATGCCGTGATTGCAACAGAGGACAAGCGGTTTTATTCTCATGGCGGCATTGATTGGATCTCACTCGGTAATGACCTGATCGACTTTGTTTTCGATCCTTCTTTGCGACGTGGCGCATCGACTATCACGATGCAGTTGCCTAGGAATGTGGCGGATTTGTCTAGGGAGCAAACCGTCATTCGAAAAGCCAAGGAGATGCTCCTTGCGATCAAAATCGAACAAGAGCTCACCAAGGACGAAATTCTTGAACTGTATATCAATGTCATCCCGTTCGGGAAGCACTCCTACGGTCTGAAGGCAGCAGCGTATACGTATTACGACCAATCACCAGAAGAACTGAGTCTTGCACAGTTAGCCATGCTGGCTGGGATTCCAAAACGACCAGAAGCATGCAACCCAATAAATGGTCCCCAATGCTCGGTCGAGAGACGAAATCTGGTGCTTCGACGCATGAAAGCTGAGGGTCTCATCTCACAAACACAGTATGCAAACGCCATTGCTAAGCCTATTTCTGCAAAGGTTCACCGCCGTGAGTTGGATCTAAACGCTCCTTATCCCGCTGAAAGTGTGAGACGCGAACTGTTCGCTTTGTACGGCAACCAGATTTACTCCGGTTACACCATTGAAACGACGATTGTTGCCCGACATCAGGAAGCGGCACAGAAAGCACTACGAAATGAATTGGAAAACTACGACCGACGATACGGTTTTCGTGGTCCAGAGGCTCAACTGGAACGTGAAACGGTTGGAAATGGAGAATTCCTTGCAGACTATGAGAATGTCGAGCATCTACTCGTAGGAGCAGTGACCAACGTAGAAGATCAAGCCATAGATGTTCTTCTCAAAGATGAATCTACGGTTAGGGTTGAGTGGGAAGGTTTGCGCTGGGCTCGAGCATACTTAGGGTTGGATGCTGTCGGAAGAAGACCTCGGTCAGCAGATGAGATCGTGTCAATTGGCGATGTCGTTCGAGTCAAAGAAGCAGAGCTAGGCATTTGGCATTTATCTCAAGTACCAAAAGTCACAGGTGCTTTGGTAGCACTCAATCCGGATACGGGTGGCATCACTGCAATGGTAGGTGGTTACAGTTTCTTTGGTACGCAGTTCAACAGTGCCGAGCAAGCAAGACGCCAACCAGGATCTGGAATTAAACCGTTCCTATATTCCGCAGCACTCCAAACTGGAGAGATCACTCCTGCAACCATTTTCAACGATGCACCTTTGTTGTTTCATGACGAAGGGTTAGAGACGTTTTACCGGCCAAGAAACGATGGCGGCACGTTTCGTGGACCCACTAGACTGAGAGAAGCGCTGTACCGCTCGATCAATCTGGTTTCGTTGCGCGTATTCATGCGAGTTGGCGCGGAGTCCGTCATTGAACACATGCAGCGGTTTGGATTTCGTGAAGAGGTACTTCCTAACAGCACACAACTGGCGATCGGTGGTGGTACGTTAACGGCAACACCTCTGGAAATGGCCGACGCATATTCAGTACTGGCCAATGGCGGTTTCGATGTGATTCCGCATCTGCTATCCAAAGTGCACAACCAGCATGACGAAGTTATCTATGAAGCAGAGCATCCTGTGGTCTGCAGGCAATGTCACCTCACTGAAGAAGGTATTGCGGGTGAAGAGGGTAAGAACACATCCTCAGAACTACATGAAGTGGCTGAGCCAATTTCGCCAGATTCAGAACAAGACACCGAGAAGATTGATGAGAGTGAGCTAGTCCTTGCTTTATCTGAACAAGAACTAGCACCAGAACCAGAAATTAGTCCCGAGTTAATTGCAAAGAGAGTAGTCGACGAACGCAATATCTTCCTGATGAACTCCATGTTGCGAGATGTGATTAATCGAGGTACAGGAAGAAAAGCACTGCAACTCAATCGTAGTGACCTTGCAGGAAAGACAGGTACCACCGATGAAGCTACAGATACTTGGTTTAATGGATTTCACCCATCATTAGTGGCTAGTGTCTGGGTCGGATTTGAGAATAGCGAACCCTTGGGTACGTTAGAGTATGGATCTACTCGACCATTGTCGATATGGATCGAATTCATGCGGGAAGCACTTGACGGGTTGCCCAACTCACCATTGGTACAACCGGAGGATGTGGTCAGGGTACGCATTGATCCTGACACTGGTAAACATGCTCGCGCTCAGAGTAGCGATGCGATTTGGGAGTACTTCAGATCTGAAAACTCTCCTGTCGAGAAAACCGGCGCAAGTCAGGTGAGCTCAAGTAGCACGATACGACCCGAAGACATCTTCTAAAGTCAACCCGATGACCACATCAACATGTCACGTAATTGATACAGGTTGATCAACACCACCAACGCTCTCTGATGCGACGCGTTGCGGCGCAAGCCGCGATAGTGTACCTAGAAGGGATGCTTCAATATCGTCTGCACCAGGCTGTTCGTCTGGTTCATCGCGTCGTCAGCTGCATCCCCCATGCAACTTCATGCCGAAATGCCATTGATTGCCTTCTTACGTCGACGAGTGGTCAGGGTCCCTTTTCCCGTCTTGGTTTGTTTTAGAGGCGGGTACGGCGATCAAGGGGGGTTCCACCGTGGTACCCACTTTCAATTCCATACCGATGCGATCCAGGGCTTCATCCACTGTCTCCGTCAACATCTCCGCAAAACCCAGACGTTTCAGCCAACCTCGGAACTTGACCAAGACAGTCCGTTCAGGAATGGCATCCGCAGTCGGGTCCAAATCACAAAAACGCATGGCGCTGAGGGAATCGGTGAGTTGCTCCAACACCTGTATGTCACTGTAATCATGCAGACGTTGCAACATATGGATACGAAGCATCCGCATGAGCGGCGTCGGTGGTCGACCGCGCCGGCCTGCGTAATAATGCGGACGGAGTTGATCCTCAAGTCGCTGCCAGGGTATGATATGCGCCATCTGCTGGCGGAACAGTGCAGTGCCTGCGACGTGATTTGAACGTTCGCCCACGCTGTGGAAGATTTCCAAGTAATGGGAAAAAACCGAAGTTGCCATATCAGCTCAAGCCTTTTGGGGAATCAATTGTGACGTCGTGATTATGATAGTTGAGTTCAAACCAAAAATGGGACAGTAACCACATTTTCCTTAATCGAATCTCCCGCCATTAGTGTGCATCATGTGCCGTCTCCCGGATCTCCGT